>Ga0315899_10008221_pt1 | contig 11185 bp, 4 predicted proteins | sample LakEriMetagenome_2_FD_203518 | JGI IMG/M metagenome (GOLD analysis project Ga0315899, IMG submission 203518) | Freshwater fungal communities from buoy surface, Lake Erie, Ohio, United States - Buoy 4 MA112 | ecosystem: Environmental > Aquatic > Freshwater > Lake | place: USA: Lake Erie, Ohio...
TGGTATGTACCCGAACCATGAGACCACTTTGACAGGCCATGAGACCACTTTGACAGGCTGCCAGTTTTTCTTTGAGGCGCCCTCATTTAGCGGGAAACCAGCGGAGGGCTTATGGAATAATGATGCGAAAACTTTGGTGCTGCGCCTGACGGAAAATGTTGCTGCTGCAACACCCCTGGAATTTTCTTGGTTCCTAAAAAACCCTGAAATCGGGCAGGACTCCCCAGAGATCTCGATTGTGGGACAAAGCGAGAACATGACACTAGCTCCACAGCGCTTCCTTCGCGATGTGGCAAACAAATCGCCCCTCCTGATTGCCAAACTTGAAAGACATTTGATTCAGCAAAGCACGTCGCAGGCAGGGATGTCGAACACTTTCGTTATCGATCTGGTCTTCAATATTGATTTTGAAAACGCTACTCTGGTATTTTCGGGACTTGTAACAACCAAGACGACCGACCAGACACTCCCAATATCGTTTGGCGTACGCAATCACAGCCTGGAGCTCGCCGACATAGGAGCGTGGACACAATCTTCAGGAACTCTACAGGTCATCGTGTTTCGCATTCAACGACATACCAACTACACGATCAGCTTCGCGGTACAGAATCCCGACAGCGGACAAGAGTCCCCTCCCATCTATGCAGAAGTCACGTCCTCATCATTATTAATGACAAAGAAACAGATGACGTTTCCAAACGCAGCGGTTGCACCACTGTTTGTTTACGGCCTCATTGGTAGACATATTCGCCAGGCATCCGAGTTTCCCGGTGCCCAGAACAGGATCACAGTGCAATTTGCAACAACTCTCTCGGTTGAATCTCCTTCCAAGATCACAATCAAGGGACTTGTGGACACGCAGACGTCGTCGGGCACGCTCAGCCTCACGGATTTGAACTCGACAGGCATTTTTCAGCTCAACGTGCCTTGGCACAAAGTTAATGGCTCAGTTATCATCGACGTTCTCACCAGCATGGTACCTGGCGTTCTCTACACCCTCTCCTTTGAGGTAGTTTCAACTTTCTTGAAAACTCACAATACCTTTGTATGATCGTTTTTGAATTGAAAATAGATTGCACATTGTCGTTTTGACTCGGTGACTTCGGTTTTGTGCGCAACAGGTTACAAATCCGACGACGCCGCAGGATGAACCATATGTGCAGATAGAGGTCAATGGACCGACACCGTTGTCAAGGTTCGTTCCGCTGCCCATGCTTCACGGACCGCTTAATACTGCAGCTCTCTTGATCATCGGTTGGGACCATGCTCAGATTCGTCACGCGACACCAGCAAGTGCAGGGATCAACACAATCTTTGTCGGCATATCGACCTATGGGTCATTAGTACAAAACAGCGGGCGCTCCATGAATATCACGATTGCGGGTTTGCGGGGTTCCACGACGTCGAGCGGATTGCTACCGCTCAGTACCAATTCACACCCGAGCGTGTTTGCGAGTAACGGTCTGTGGAATCGAACTGCTGGGAGCTTCATGATTACCGCCATTGCAACAACGGAGCCGCATGTTGCATACAACCTTTCTTTCATACTCAGAAACCCGGTCGAAGGTCAAGATGCACCGTCTCCAATTGAGGTATCGGCAGGATGGCCCATTGCAGCCAAAGCTATGACGCGAGGCAGCGGGGCCGAGGCGCCATTGGGTGTTCATAGTTTCTTGCGGGCCAGGATTGAGCAAAGTGATCCGGGAGCAGGAGCAAACAACACCTTTATTCTCCAGTTGAAGTCCCGCATGCAGTTGCCGTCATCGCCTCTTGAAATCTATATCACAGAGCCAGGTTCTGGCTATATTGAGGGTGATCTGATAGCCCTTGATGGTGGGGGAACTGGTTTTCGGGCAGTATTTGATGTTGAATCAAAGACACAGCTGTCGAACTTTCCAAATGAAGTCATGGCATCTCGGCTCGGCATCAGCAGCACTCGCATCTTGAGTTTGGGTTCTGGATATACAAACGACCTTTTACTGACGCCTGTATACTCTGGTACTACAATCATAATGCATAATTCTGTAAGCATGGTGGAGATAGTGTCAGCGGGCGCGAACTACCTGGCAGCAGACTTGCATGCTGCTCATCCATTCTCGGGGCAAGGCTTCTTTGCCCGCACAAGTGTAAATGCAACAGATGGGTCCCTCATGGCCATACACATTTCACATCACGGCAAAGACTACGGCCTGTCTATGTTCCTCTCCATTGTCCAGTACTATCCAAAAACCTTGACTCTTATGGAGAATACTATTACCGGCATAAACCTTGTATCACTGGCTTCCACGTCCAACTGCTTAGTAGGCATGGTCATCAGTACTGTCGGCGGATCAGGCCATCACTTTCGAGCAATCATCACAGCAGTGAATTATTTGACCGGTACGTGCGTGCCGTAAGTGTTGTGTCCATGTCAATGTCCAATATCAATATCTGTGCCTGAGGTGTGTTTTCATGTCTGTGGCCGAACCTTACGAATGAATGTATACGCGCACGCTGCTTGCGTGCGCACTCTTTCTCACTGAACAACAAAAGGTGCTATCGAGTCGATATCGGTGAAAGAGCACGGCAGCGGGTATACATCAGACCCCAAGTTTATAATTAGCGACGCCAGATGCGAGTGCAACGGTTTGGCGGGAACTTTTGCGGGAAACTTGGATGCGTGCCTTTCTCCTCGACGAGCTCACGGAGCGAGCCTCGGCTCCCGCGTTGCGCATTCGGCAGTCGTGCAGGGACACTTGACAAGAGTGTACTTGACAGGACTCTCGGGAGTTCAGAACCCGGATTCTCTTTATATTCCTCTTCAAAGACATGGGTTCAATTATTCGGATGGTACTGCAGTTTTCGGCATGTATGGGCGTTGGCTTGCGGCTTCAAAGACCCTTGTACTGCAATTCACAGGCCCCGCCATGAATGGCCTAGAAGATTATGCGGTGGAGTTTTATCTTGTAAATCCTTCTGATTTCCAAAGTGGCCCCTCGATTTCGATACATACAACTGGGATTACGAGTGCTGAGGCCAGCATCGAAACCGCGCCCCTCGGAAGCCTCAAGAACGCGCTATCGATCGCTGGATTCTACAGCAGCAGCACAGCATCTCAATCCAATCCTGCTCAAAATGGAACAAATGAGATCAGATTGGTATTGATTCCACATCTCACGCATCCGATGGCCCCAAGCATTGAGCTTTTGAATGCTGGGGAGAACTATGCTGCGGGAGACCTTCGCATCTTTGATGGTGACGTCGAGATCTCGACCTTCAATGCGTCCTTCTCAACACGCACAGATGGAAGCATCAGTCACGTATTTGGTCGAACCTTTGGCGACAACTTTAGCTTTTCACCCTCGGCAGAAGTTCGACCCTTTTACACCAGCAGTGACGTGAGTCAGGATGGAAGAGTCAGATACATTGAGATTGTCAATCCAGGCAGTGGACACACGGATGGAACCTTTCAACTCGTCATCGGCTGCAATCTCCCGGACTGCGTGGGGACCGGCTTCAGCGCAACTTATACTGTTTTTGGAGGGTTAGTGGTTTCGTGCAATGTGGTAAACAGAGGGTCCGGATATACTGTCCTCACCTCCACTGCAACCCCCAGAGTTTACACCCAAGGATGCAACGGATATGGATTTGGGTCTGGTTGCGTGGATGCGGTGCTTAAGGCAAGGGTTCCGTGGGGCGCGACTTTTAAGCTCCTTGCTCCTTTTGTCAAAATGGCGGGATTGACTGGGGCTCAAGGGCCTGCGACAGGAAAGATAAAGCTGTCAAGCTTTCAAAATGAAGCCACACGTGTCTACGGAGGTGAAGCGGATTGGGATCTTGAATCAGGATCGATCACCTTGACTTTGATTCGGGCAGCAGAAAATGGCACGCAGTATGGTTTGTCTTTCGAGCTACTCAATCCTTTCATCGGACAGACCTCGGTACACCCCGTCATCACAGGACGGTCCGGGTTTGCACACGGCAGAACTCTGATGCAGAAAGGTGTGGGCAATGCTGCCCCCTTGCTGGTGTGCAATGTGAGTAGTGCATTCATTTCGCAGGACAATGCAGGTCAAGGTCAGCGCAACACCCTCACAATTACCTTTTCCCTTACAATTACTCTCTACCCGCCAGTCATCATCACAATTCTAGGGCTCACAGGAACGCTGGAACCTTCGCAGAATCTTGCTATCAAGAGTGCAACTAGCAACTATAGAAATGGCACCTGGGACCAAGCGGCCGGCATCCTACAAGTGACCGTCAATAGCGACCTGATTGCTGGGACTAGGCACACCTTTTCATTTTCGCTCACAAATCCAGCAGCCCACCGAAACCCGGCCAACGTGAGCTTTTCATCAGTCTTTTTCTTTGAAACTTCACTTGAATCTGGAACGGGACTGACTGCCCCATTGCGCGTGAATGGTTTGCTGGTCAGCAGAATTGGGCAAATCAATCCTTCTGCAAGCGCCTTCAACACTCTGACAGTGACGCTGCAGAGCGTCTATACTATACAAGCCCTCGTGCGCGAGGAGCGAACCATCTTTGTGCTTCAAGGTCTCAAAGGTGCCCAAACACGAGATACGCTGACTTTACCTCTCAACGACCTGAGCGGTCAGGTCAGCACCATCTTTGGAAGCAGTTGCGTGTGGAAACAGGCAGCAGGGGCACTCATACTCACTGTGCTGCAAGACGCTGCCCCTCTTGAAGATATTGTATTTTCTATCGTGCTTCAGAATCCAGAAACTCCTCAGGACGGGCAGCACGTGACTGTGCACGCAAGTCAGGGTCTCAGCATCCTGCCCGTCACTATGGAGCAAAGAGAAGGGCTGGCGCGCGTCTTGCTGGTGGCCGGGTTCACCAGGTCGCAAGTCGTACAGTCAACTCCTTCTCAAGATGCAGCCAACACATTAACAGTCTCGTTTGCATGCAACTTTGCTCTGTTCGCTTCACATAATCCCATCGTCACGATTGCAGGACTGGCGGGAAGCAAGACTATTGGTCATCAGTACCTTACTCTCACGGATGGAAACACTAGCCACTTCAACGGAAAAGCCTATTGGCGTAACAATCAACAGATCGAGTTCAAGGTTGAAATCGATACAGCACGGCACGGCACGCTGTCGAGCTCGTTTGTTCTCACCAACCCGTCGCTCGGCCAATCTAGCCCAGACTTGAGTATCCGAGCAAATGGTAACGGGTATTCGACGCCATGGCAGACGATAGAAAAGGCCCCGGGTAACGCAGCTGCTCTTCTAGTTGCAGCGGTTGCGTATTCTTCTGCGGGCCAGTCAACAGGAGAACCGGGCGTTGCAAACCTCATTAGTGTCACCGTGGCCACAAACGTCGACCTACGCTTCGAAACGTTGCCTATTCAACTTCATTTTTCAGGCCTGCAAAATGCGACGTCTCCGAATGAATCGGTGGTGATCTTGGACAAATCCAACGACTTGGTCGAGTTGACCAGTGGTCCTGCGTCCTTCAATAGCTTATCTGCTCACGCTCACAAAACACTGAGTGTTGGACTGAGCAAAGGCAAGACCATGCTGGCATCCACCCTCTACGTCTTTCAGTTTAATCTCACAAATCCTCTGCAGCCCCAGGATCCGCCAGATCTTTATGTGTCCTTGACGGGCGAAATTGTCATTGGAAAAACTGCTATGTACAAACCGACGGGACTTGATGCAGTCTTACGCATCTTCACTTCCTCCACCGGTACAAGCAGTCTGAAAGGAAGCACAACAACAGGCTGGTCGAACCAGTCCGCCAGCAGCGGCTTGAAATCTAGAAGGGGGTTCAGTGCAGTATATTTGCCAGGTTTCATGTTGGGACCGGCTGGCGGACTAAGGTCGAAAGCCCTCTTTGGCTACCAGGGCCAGTGGTATCAACCTGGAGGCAGGGTCATTTTGTCAATCGAGGCAGGTCAAGTGATGGCGGGCGGCTCGACCTACCAGCTTTCATTCTCAATCGTCAACCCCTTGACGGCCCTCAACAAGGTCAATGTGCATGTGATGGCGGGGAAGCCTTATAACATACGAACATTGAATTACGGTGGTGATCATTTCATTTATGATGAGTTGCTGCAAGGCGAAAGCGGGAGCCTGGACCTGCCCGGATCAAAGCCCGGCGACGCACAGCCATTGAAAGTGTATAGTAACAGCTGGGCAGTAGTGGAGATAGGGCAAGACTCTCCATTTCCGTCCGACGTCAACACCATACACGTCACGCTGGCAAGCTGGATTGGGCTGAAAGAAAACACAGTCATAGACATCTGGGGGCTTCTGGGAACGACAACACCGAGCAACGCAGCCTTGCCGATCACCAATCACAACGATAGCGCTGCAGGGTTTGCGAGCACTGCCAATTGGGTCCAAGCAAACGGCCAGCTCACTGTCCTTACGCGTGCCACCAATCCATCCACCCCTTATCACTTTTCCTTCTCTCTCACCAACATAGCGTTTGAATTAGCAAGCGCACGCGTGAGCATAGAGGCGCGAGGAACCATTGTCATACCACCGCAGGTCATGACGACAGGCTCTGTCTTGAGCCCAGCGTTTGCTGCGATTCCCCACCTCACTATCGCCGACGCTGCTCCCATGCGAATCCGCGCTGTGGAATTCTACGTGAGGGCTTGTGGGCAGTCAAATGCTTTTCCTAACAGGTCTTGAATCTGCGTCCTGCCGCCTTGATTCTGTAGTTGGCTTGTCTGACTAGCATCTCGCGCCTTCCAATCCATTGTCTAGTTTTACACCAGCATGCGCGCAACCATGCCAACGGATTGCGAGGATGACAGCAGCTCAGAAGCTGACAGCGGGGTCGACGGTTGACTTTGGCAGCAACAACACCATCACCTGCTCTCTGGCCCTCACCGTGACTCTCAAGACGGCAGACACCAGCAAACTCACCCTCTCTGGGCTGCTCAATGCTGCAGGCCCTAGCGCTCCCGCAATGCCCCTTGCATACCTGACTGCCCAACATGCCTTTGGATCACATGGAGTATGGAGCAGGGCGGCTGGCAGCTTAGTACTCACTCTTGCCTCAGACGTGCAGCGTGGAACCTTGCACATCTTTTCCTTTTCGCTCACCAACCCCAGCACCGGTCAAGTGGCAGCTTCGGTGTCTGTTGCTGCCACTGGCACGTTTAGCATGCCAGCCCAGGCGGTTGCCGGAGATTCTGTAAACGCGACAGGAGAGACGGGGACAGTGGCCGGCGACGCTGTGCCTCTAAGAGTATACCCTCCCACATTCATGATAGCAAAGATTGGCCAAAGCACTCCTTTTCCTTCTGCAACAAACAACATTACGGTTACCCTCGCAGCAAACGTGCCCCTCACGGGTTCGCCTGACGAGTTCCTCCTCTTGGGCGGGTTGAAAGGCTCGCTAACTCCGGACGATTCAGCCCTCAGAATTCAAGTGAGCAGCCCCGCAGCTGCGCTGTTTCCAGCTGCAGCGACTTGGGACGGAGACGTGGACAGAGACATGATAGGAGGCGGATTCTTGGGCATTGAGCTCTTGAATACCACTGTGATTGCCGCAGGAGAACTCATGGTCTTTTCCTTCTCGCTCACAAATCCCTTTGCCGCACAGGACGCGCAGGTTGTCACGGCCACGTGGTCAGGTAGCTCAGGCTTCGTGGCGCGGATTGCCGACGCCGACACTAGCAGCATTTTGCCCTTTCCGAGGAGTGTAGCTGGGGATGCGGGCGTGCTCAAGGTGTACGCTCCTGCCTTTGTGTCTAAGCTCATCCGGCAAACGAGCGTCCTGCCAGGCGATCTAAACACAATACATGTCGCGCTTGCCAGCAACGTGCCCCTTAGCGCAGACCACCACACAGAAATTACCATCGGCGGAATTGTTGGAAGCCACACTGGCCTAGACGCCCTATGGAACCACATGCCGAATCAGCTCCCGCTCAAGTACTCGGCGCACTCAGCAGGTGTCTTTGGTCCAAATGCCTCTTGGACGCGGGAGACTGGACAGTTGTATCTCGCGATGCTTGCTGGCGCCACACTGGCTGCTGGTGAAACATGCGCCTTCTCCTTTCAGCTCCGCAATCCTCACCGCCTCAACGCTGCATCAACTTCACTCTACATTCTTTCGTCTTCTACCTCGTCACTAGCCCGCTTCCCGTTGGTGGCCATGGAGGTCTTGTCCAGTATGCCGCTCAATGTCACAGGTTCTGTACCGGGAGACGCTGTGCCTCTTCGCGTGCAGTCTCCGGCCTTTATGCTCGCCAGCGTGCGCCAGCTCACCACCTTTCCAGGCACGTGTGCGTGTCAGTGCTCTATTGCTGTTACGGCTGTGATTGCTAAAGACAAGGTCTGTGATTGCTAAAGATACATAGTCTGTGATTGCTAAGGATACATAGTCTGTGATTGCTAAAGACAACGTCTGTGATTGCTAAAGATACATAGTTCGCCTGGATGCCTGGGCGCCCCTCAGGTTGTGCTGACCCTCCGGTTGTGCTCACTTTGCCGATCTTGTGTCACACGCTACTATTTTCGTCTGTGTCATGCTCTTGAATTTTGACTTGAGTTGCTCGGCGCCATGTGCTCAACTCACATGCTTAGTGCCTCATTTTGACGGTAGGGAAAAGCAACAGCATGATGACCACCCTCGTTGTCAACGTCGACTGTCATCACAGCGCACCACCGCTCATCAAGTCCGGCATGCCATGGGGCAATGAAACCACTCTCAGCATCACTGGCCTCATTGGATCAGCTACACCCACGAACCCTCAGTTGCCGCTGACTGGTGCGGGAGCTGCCATTTTCGGAAACAGCGGCTTCTGGGACCAAAAGTATGGCACGCTGACCCTCAAGGTTGCAGCGGGGCAGCGCGTGTCGGCCGGCGCTGCCATTCTAATCACCTTCTCCCTTACCAACAGTATGCGTGGGCAGCAGTCACCGAGTCTCTTTACGTACGTAGCAGGAACATGCGCACGAACTAACGGATCGCTTGCTTTGCCGAGACGGTACATAGACGTTGACCTAGACACAGCGCTAGATGAGGTGGCTTCCGTGGTGGGTGATGCCGCCCCATTACTCATACGTTCCCCGTCATTCCTTGTGCGCAAGATTGCGCAGAGCAACCCCTCGGCTGGCGGTGCCAACACAATTACGCTGATTCTGGCCGCAAACGTGGACCTGGATTCCACCGCGCTTCTCACTATCCATGGCCTCACACCGACATCCACCCCTACGTCGCCGCGTGTCCTTTTGGCGGGCGGCTACAGTTTGGGCGCAAGCGCAGCTTCCAGAGACTTGCTTGCCAGCCGCCCCGCTCCAGGCGTGGGGTCCTATGCATTTTACGGGGACTCGTGGACTTCGAACGACGGGGGCTTGACATGGCTCCAAGTTTCAAATGCAAGCGCCTCCTCCTGGAGTCCGCGGGAGGGCTTTGCGCTTGCGGTTGCCAATGCTAGTGTCTTTCTCGCTGGTGGTTGGGGTGGGCCCCTTCAAGGGTATCTTAAGGATGTGTGGGCGAGCACCGATGTAGGCAAGACGTGGCAGCTCGTTGCTGCCTCTCCGCCTTGGGCCCCTCGTGGTTACTTTGAAATGGTACGCTCTCCCTCGCTGCTCCCGCGCTGCTCTCCCGCGCTGGTGTTGAAAGCTTGTCTTCCTCCGCCTTGTCTTCCTCCGCCTTGTCTGCCTCCGCTTTTTTGCACACGTTGTATTTCACGTATCAGTGTCTTGGGGTGCTCTGGTTGAGGTCGCATGCTCGCGTCTAGGTCAGCACCTTGATACACTGTCCTTACTAGGCCTTTTTTGTGTTTTCTGCACGCACCTCTGCATGTGCATTTCACTGACCTCCTAAATGTCTACTCCTCTGTACTGGCGTACGCACGCAGGTTGCGGCCCTGGGAGTCCTCGTCATGGCAGGGGGGCAGGGGTCGAGTGGCAGTTATAACGGGTCGAGCATGCTATTGAATGACGTGTGGGTGAGTCGCGCTCCCCCATTCGTAAGAGAAGCTGGAGCAAAGTGCTGTCTCCTTCCGCCCTCGCCTTCCTCGCCTTCCTCGTCTTGCGCCTTCCTCGCCTTCCTTCTCCCCCCCGCCCTTCTCCGGTATGGCAATCGCAGACTCAAGCTTACACGCCCCTTGGGATGTTGATGTTGATGTTGATGTTGATCAGATGTCGAGCGACGGACTCACGTGGACGCTCGTCACAGCCGCTGCGGGGTGGAGCAAGAGGTGCGCTCCGCTGCAGTGTCAGAAATTCTGAGGCTTGCCGTGCACGTGCGCGCACCGAGTAACACTCCCACACACGCACGCTACACACGCACACTGTGCACGCTCACGCACAAGGTTCGGGTTTGGAATGGCTACCATTGCCAAGACATCGGCGCCTGTCGCCGGTCAATCTCTCATATACGTGGCTGGAGGGATGACGTGCCGTACGGGCTGCACCGCATTTGATTTCACTGCGCCAGGGTGCTCAGTGCTGGCAGATGCAACAGGAAATGTTGCTCGTCAGATGTGCTGTGCCTCCTCCCTCCAATGCATCGAAATGTACTCGGTCAATGACATCCACACGTCAAGCGACAACGGGAGGTGTGCGTCTTGTCTGTCCCGTGCACATGCGTCTTGTATGTCCCGTTGTGCACGCCGGTGCATTTTATGTTGAACATAATCATTCTTGTATCATTTTAACATGCGATTTCGTTTTCGGAGGACAAAGCAAGATATTGGCTAGGGGCAAGATGAGTGCTAGGGGCAAGATGAGTGCTAGGGGCAAGATGAGTGCTAGGGGCAAGATACTCACACACACTCGCTAGGGGCAAGATACTCGCGACAGTCACATGCTTTGTCACACCCTTTTTCTCAAGAAAAGCGAGTCAAGAAAAAGCGATAAAGAAAAAGCGAGAAGTAGAGTATAAGTGGACGTGATGCTGATGCTGCAGCATGCGCCTCATGTCTTATCAGCATCATGTCCACTTATACACTATTTTTGTATATGCGTGAGTGCAGGACGTGGGCGCTCATGGCGCAAGCCGCTGGGTGGAGTCCACGGGCATTTCTCGGGTTCGGCGTGATTCAAAGTGGCCTCGTTGCTTTTGGAGGATCTTCAGGATCCGGCTCTTTCTACAGCGATTTATGGCTGAGTGAGGATGGAGGCCAGACGTGGCGCGAGATCCAGGCTTCTGGCCCTGCGCCCGGAGCGCGGGCAGCCAGCCGCCTTGTACCGCTCTTGAGCGGCGACTCATGTCT
>Ga0315899_10008223_pt1 | contig 11183 bp, 8 predicted proteins | sample LakEriMetagenome_2_FD_203518 | JGI IMG/M metagenome (GOLD analysis project Ga0315899, IMG submission 203518) | Freshwater fungal communities from buoy surface, Lake Erie, Ohio, United States - Buoy 4 MA112 | ecosystem: Environmental > Aquatic > Freshwater > Lake | place: USA: Lake Erie, Ohio...
CGGCTACGGCCACACCCAGCGCGTGGCCCAGTTTGTGGCCGATGGGGCCCAGGCGCAACTCATCGCCATCGATGCCGACGGCAACATCAGCGAGGCCGATTGGGCGGCGCTGGATGCGGCCGACGCTATTGTGTTTGGGGCGCCCACCTACATGGGCATGGTGTCTTGGCAATTCAAAAAATTCGCCGACGCCAGCTCCAAGCGTTGGTTCAGCGGCGCGTGGAAGGACAAGCTGGCTGGCGGCTTCACCATTTCAGCCAACTTGAGTGGCGACAAGCTATCCACCTTGCAGTACTTCATGACCTTGTCCATGCAGCACGGCATGGTGTGGGTGGGCTTGCCGGGTATGAGCGATGGCACGCTGAACCGATTGGGGTCCAACTCCGGCCTGATGGCGCAGGTGGGCTCGACCAGCCCGGCGGCCGACATCCCCCAAGGCGACCTGGAAACGGCCAAGGCCTATGGCGAACGGCTGCGGCTATTGGCCCAGCGCTGGAGCGCCTGAGCGCAGACTGGCTGATTGCCCGCCGCCATGGGCTGTGGGCACTTATCCCTGCTTGACGCTCAAGTCGGGTGCCAGGGCCACGCGTTCGTCAAACACAAAGCAGTCGCCTTGGAAATGGGCGCCGCCCGTGTCTTCAAAATATTGCAAGATGCCGCCGTCGAGTTGGTACACATCCGTCAGCCCCAATTCGCGCAAGAAGATGGCGGCTTTTTCGCAGCGGATGCCACCGGTGCAATAGCTGACCACGGTTTTGCCTTGCAGGTCGGCCAGGTGTTCTCGGGCGGCCTGCGGGAACTCGCTGAATTTTTCCAAGCCCCAGTCCAGGGCATGGGTGAATTTGCCGTGGTCCACCTCAAACGCATTGCGGGTGTCGAGCATCACCAGCGCTTGGCCTTGGTCGTCATGGCCCTGGGCCAGCCAGCGCTGCAAGTCGCTGGGTGAGACGGCGGGGGCGCGTCCATCGGCCGGAGCGATGGTGGGGTGGTTCATGCGGATGATCTCGCCCTTGACCTTGACCAGAAGCTTGCCAAAAGGCTGCTCAGCGGACCAGCTTTTTTTGCCGCCCAAGCCTGCCATGCCGTCTTTGGAACGCAGCCAATGCAAAAAACCTTCCACCTTCTCTTCGGGGCCGGCCAAAAACAAATTGATGCCCTCGGTGGCCAACAAGATCGTGCCTTTGAGTTGTCTGGACGATGCTTGATCTCGGCACTGATCGCGCCAAGCCTCTGGGGACGCCAGCGGCGTGAATAAATAGGCAGATATGTTCAATATGGGGTTCACCGGTGAATTTTAGGTGGCTTGGGTGACAAAGCGCCGTGGGGCCTTACCTACAATGCCTGCATGTTTGTTCACCTGCGCTTGCACACCGAGTTTTCCATCGTCGACGGGACCAACCGCGTCGATGATGTGGTCAAGGCTGCGGCCGACGATGGCCAACCCGCCTTGGCCATCACCGATCTGAATAATTTATTTGGCGCCATCAAGTTTTACAAGGCAGCCCAGGCCAAAGGCGTCAAGCCCTTGATTGGGGCTGACGTGTGGGTGCAAGCCTCCGGGCGCGAAGACGCGCCCTTGGGCCGACTCCTGCTGCTGGTGCAAAACCAACAAGGCTATTTAAACCTGTGTGAATTGCTCTCCAGGGCTTGGACCAGTGAGCCCATCAAGGGGCAGTCGGTGATGCGCCTGGCCTGGTTGCAAGAGCTGTCGCAAGGCTTGTTGGCCTTGTCGGGTGCCCAAATGGGTGATGTGGGCCAAGCCCTGGTGCAAGGTGACGGCCAGCGCGCCAGTGACATGGCTTTGCAATGGGCGGGCGTTTTTCCGCACCGCTTTTATATCGAGTTGCAGCGCTGTGGCCGACCTGACGACGAACTGCATGTGCGCGAAGCGGTGCAATTGGCCGCGCGTTTGAAGTTGCCCGTGGTGGCCACCCATGCCGTGCAGTATTTGCTACCCGATGACCACGAGGCCCACGAGGCGCGGGTGTGCATCGCTGAGGGTGAAATTTTGGGCAACCAGCGCCGTGTGCGCCGCTTCACCCGCGAGCAGTACTTCAAGTCCAGCGCGCAAATGCAAGCGGCCTTTGCCGATGTGCCCTCGGCTTTAGCGAACGCGGTGGAGATTGCCAAGCGCTGCAGCATCACCCTGGACTTGGGCAAACCCCGCTTGCCCGCTTACCCCACACCCAACGGCATGGCCGAAGAGGCGTATTTTCGCCAGGCCTCGGAAAGCGGTTTGCAGGCCCGGCTCGAGCGCTTGTTCCCTGACCCTACCCAGCGTCAAAACCAACGCGCGGCCTATGACGAGCGTCTGGCCTTTGAAATCGCCACCATCGTCAAGATGGGGTTTCCGGGTTACTTTTTGATCGTGAGCGACTTCATCAACTGGGCCAAAAACAATGGTTGTCCGGTGGGGCCGGGGCGTGGTTCAGGGGCCGGCTCTTTGGTGGCCTATGCGCTCAACATCACCGACCTGGACCCGTTGCAGTACAAATTGCTGTTTGAGCGGTTTTTGAATCCCGATCGGGTGTCCATGCCCGACTTCGATATCGATTTTTGCCAACTCAACCGGGATCGGGTGATCGACTACGTCAAGGATAAATATGGACGCAATGCGGTGAGCCAAATTGCCACCTTTGGCACCATGGCTGCGCGCGCCGCGATTCGCGATGTGGGCCGGGTGCTCGACATGAGCTACACGTTTTGCGACGGCATCTCCAAGCTCATCCCCAACAAACCCGGGCAGCACATCACCATTGCCGGTGCGATTGAAGCCGAGCCTGTGCTGGCCGAGCGTTTGGCCAAAGAAGACGAGGTCAAAACCTTGTTGGCCCTCGCGCAAAAACTCGAAGGCCTGACCCGCAACGTGGGCATGCACGCCGGTGGTGTGCTGATCGCGCCGGGCCAATTGACCGACTTTTGCCCCCTGTACCAACAACCGGGGAGCCAAGCCGCGGTGTCGCAGTTTGACAAAGACGATGTCGAGGCCGCTGGCTTGGTGAAGTTTGACTTTTTGGGCCTGGCCACGCTGACCATTTTGGAGCTGGCCCGCAGCATGATCGTGCAGCGCAACCCGGCCAAAAGCGATTTCGCCTTTGAGGGCATTGCGCTGGACGACGCCGCCACCTACAAGCTGTTTTCAGATGGCAAAACCGAGGCCGTGTTCCAGTTTGAAAGCCGAGGCATGCAGGGCATGTTGCGCGATGCGCGGCCCACCCGGCTTGAAGACTTGATTGCCTTGAACGCTTTGTACCGGCCCGGCCCGATGGACCTGATCCCCAGCTTTGTGGCGCGCAAGCATGGGCGCGAGGACGTGGCTTATCCCCACCCGCTGGTTGAGGCGGTGCTGAGCGAAACCTACGGCATCATGGTCTACCAAGAGCAGGTGATGCAGACGGCCCAAATCTTGGGTGGTTATTCGCTGGGCGGCGCCGATTTATTGCGCCGTGCCATGGGCAAGAAAAAAGCCGAAGAGATGGCGCAGCATCGCCAAATTTTTGCCGACGGTGCGTCCAAAAACGGCATCGCTGAGCCCAAAGCGAATGAAATTTTCGACCTGATGGAGAGCTTTGCGGGATACGGCTTTAACAAGTCGCATGCCGCTGCCTATTCGTTGCTGGCCTATCACACGGCCTGGCTCAAGGTGCACCACACGGTGGAGTTTTTCTGCGCCAACATGACGGTGGAGATGGACAACACCGACAAGCTCAAGGTGTTGTTTGAAGACGCCGTCAAAATGGGACTGGCCTTTGAGCCGCCGCACATCAACCGCGGTGGGCACCGGTTTGAGCCGGTCTCCAACACCGTGATCCGTTATGGCCTGGGGGCGGTGCGTGGCACGGGCCAGCAAGCGATCGAGTCCATCGTGGCGGCGCGGCAAGCGGGAGGAGACTTCACCAGTTTGTTTGACTTTTGTGTGCGCATCGACCGCACCCGTGTCAACAAGCGCAGCGTGGAGGCCTTGATCAAAGCGGGTGCATTTGACGACCTGGATTTGAACCGCGCCAGCTTGGTGGCCAGCATTGACCGCGCCTTTGATTTTGCCGCGAGCGTTCAAGCGAATGCCCACCAAGGCGGCTTGTTTGACAGCGCAGACACACAAGCCCTGGGTTCGAGCACCCGTGAGCCCGACGCGGTGGCCCTCACCCCTTGGGGCGTGAAACAGCGTTTGAGCGAAGAAAAAGTGGCCCTGGGTTTCTTTTTGTCGGGGCATTTGTTCGACGAAGTGCAGGCCGAGGTGCGCCAGTTTGTCAAACGCCGCATGGATGAAGTCAGCGACAGCCGCGAGCCGCAAATCTTGTGCGGCATCGTCAGCGACTTTCGCACCATCAATGGCCAGCGCGGCAAGGTGGCCTTGTTCAAGCTCGATGACAAGTCGGCCATCATGGAGGCGAGCATGGACGATGCCCTCTATCAGGCCAGCCGCCAATGGGTGAAAGACGATGAGTTCATCGTGGTGCTGACCAAGGTGCAACCCGACCGCTTCTCCGGTGGCCTGCGCTTGAACGTGCAACAGGTCTGGGGCCTGCCGCAGGCACGCTGCCGCTTTGGCAAATACCTGCGCGTGGTGGTCAACGGCAAGGAGCCGGATGTTGAACGCTTGGTGCGTGATCACCCGCCTCAAAAAGTGGCCACCGATGAGGGCGAGTTTTTGCGTGCGTTGCCGGTGCGCTTGCGCTTGTTGCGCGAGCGGGCCCAGGCCGAGATTGAACTCGGTGAGGCCGCGCGTTTCTTCCCCAGCGACGGGGCGTTGGCCAGTTGGTCAGCCCATGCCCACCAAGGCATGGCCAGCATTGTTTACGATTGAGCCATGTTTTCCACCCTCCCCATGATCATGACCTGGACGCGCATTGTCGCGATCCCCTTGATTTTGTTGGTTTTTTATCTACCCATCACAGAACCAGTGGCAAACTTGATTGCCACCATCATGTTCGTGGTGTTTGCCCTGACCGATTGGCTGGATGGCTACCTGGCCCGCAAGCTCAACCAAACTTCCGCCTTTGGTGCTTTCTTGGACCCTGTGGCCGATAAGTTTTTGGTCTGCGCTTGCTTGCTGGTGTTGGTGCATTTGGGCCGCGCGGATGTGTTTGTGGCCTTGATCATCATTGGGCGTGAAATCGCCATTTCATCTTTGCGCGAATGGATGGCGCAAATGGGTGCCTCTAAAAGCGTGGCCGTGCACATGCTGGGCAAAGTCAAAACCATGGTGCAAATGATCGCTATTCCCTTTTTGTTTTATGACGGCCAGATCGCTGGCGTGCTTGACACCCGCTTGGTGGGGCAGGTGTTGATTTGGGTGGCCGCGGTGTTGACGGTCTGGTCCATGATGTATTACCTGAAAAAGGCCTTGCCCATCATCCGAGCGCACGGCAACTGATGCAAGAGCCCACCACCCAGCCCTGGGTGAAATTCATGCCTGTGGTGTTTGTGTTGATTTGGTGCACGGGTTTTATCGTTGCGCGTTTTGGCATGCCCCATGCCCCGCCCATGGGCTTCTTGGCATGGCGCTACGCTTTGTGCATCGCATGTTTCCTGGCCTGGATTGCCTGGTCACGCGTGGCCTGGCCAACGGACAGCACCCAATGGCGGCACTTGGCTGTCACCGGATTGCTGATGCACGGCGGTTACTTGGGCGGTGTTTGGTTGGCGGTCAAGGCCGGCATGGGCGCTGGCCTGTCGGCCTTGGTGGTGGGTTTGCAACCGGTGCTCACCGCTGTGTGGTTGGCCCACCGCGGCAGTCGGGTGGGGCATGCCCAATGGTTGGGCTTGGCCTTGGGCCTGGCAGGCTTGGTGTTGGTGGTGTGGCAAAAGCTGCACCTCACCACCGAGGTCAGCGCCTGGACCTTGGGCCTGACCGTGACCTCCTTGCTGTGCATCACCACTGGCACCTTGTATCAAAAGCGTTATGTGGCCCCATGCGATGTGCGCACCGCCAGCGCGGTGCAATTGATGGCCGCTTTGCTGGTCACCTGGCCCTTGGCGGCGATGGAGACCGAGGCCATTCAATGGGTTCCCCAATTGGTGGGTGCCTTGGCTTGGTCGGTGCTGGCCTTGAGCTTGGGGGCCAGCTCTTTATTGTACATGATGATCCAGCGGGGTGCGGCAGCGGCGGTCACCAGCTTGATGTACTTGGTGCCCCCCAGCACGGCCTTTTTGGCTTGGTTGCTTTTCGATGAGGCTGTCACCGTTATGACCATTTTGGGCACCTTGTGCACCGTGATGGGGGTGGCGTTGGTGGTCAAATACCCGGCTGCGCCGTCTGCGTCACGGGCGTAGCCACCTGCTTGGGCCCGTTGGCCTGTCATTTGATTTGTAAAGGAAGTTTGTCATGGCCACACACCGCATCGCTGTTATTGCTGGGGACGGCATTGGCAAAGAAGTCATGCCCGAGGGTTTGCGGGTGTTGGAGGCCGCGGCCCGCCGTTTTGACATCGGCTTGCAGTTTGACCATTTTGACTTTTCCAGCTGGGACTACTTTGAGCGCCATGGACAAATGTTGCCCGACAACTGGAAAGACCTGATTGGCGGCCATGATGCGATTTACTTTGGTGCCGTGGGTTGGCCCGACAAAATTGCCGACCATGTGTCCCTGTGGGGCTCATTGCTTTTATTTCGGCGCGAGTTTGACCAATACATCAACCTGCGCCCAGCGCGCTTGATGCCCGGCATCATTGCCCCCGTGGTGCGTCGCGATGGCAGTGCCCGCGCGCCGGGCGAAATTGACATGTACATCGTGCGCGAAAACACCGAAGGCGAGTACTCCAGCGTGGGTGGGCGCATGTACCCCGGCACCGAGCGCGAAATCGTCATGCAAGAAAGCATCATGTCGCGCATTGGCGTGGACCGGGTGCTGAAGTTCGCTTTTGAGTTGGCCCAGTCGCGGCCGAAAAAACACCTCACCAGCGCCACCAAATCCAACGGCATTGCGATCACCATGCCTTATTGGGACGAGCGCGTGATTGAGATGGCCAAAAACTACCCCCAAATTCAATGGGACAAGTTCCACATTGACATCTTGACCGCCCATTTTGTTCAACGCCCCGAATTTTTCGATGTGGTGGTGGCCAGCAATTTGTTTGGCGACATCCTCAGCGACTTGGGGCCCGCTTGCACCGGCACGATTGGCATTGCCCCCAGCGCCAACTTGGACCCCGAGCGGCGCTTCCCCTCGCTGTTTGAACCGGTCCATGGATCGGCCCCAGACATCGCTGGGCGCCAGATTGCCAACCCGATTGGGCAAATTTGGTGCGGTGCCATGATGCTGGAGTTCTTGGGCCACAAGGACGCCCATGACGCGATCTTGCAGGCCATTGAGGCGGTGTTGGCACCCGGCAGTGGTGCCCCGCGCACGCCAGACTTGGGCGGAAAAGCCAGCACCAGTGACATGGGCCAAGCCATCGCCCAGGTCGTGGGCAATGCTTAAGTTCCTAGGCCTGTGCTTTTTTCTGGGCCTTGCTGGGTGAATGGAAAATCCTGCTTAGAATCCGCCCTCCCTATTGCCTGTGTCGGTTTGACCATTGACATGGGTTTGAATCGCCAATCTGGGCCACTTCTGGCCCGAGTTACAAAGTCCCAAGACACACTTGGGACTTTTGTCGGCGCAGAGGGCATGAATTCGCCGTCACGGCATTAACAACGCATAAGGAATAACCTGTGAACAAATCCGACCTCATCGACCACATCGCTCAACAAGCCGATATCTCCAAAGCCAGCGCCACCCGAGCCCTGGAGTCCGCCTTGGCTGCGGTTCAAGATGCATTGCAAAAAGGCGATTCGGTATCTTTGGTGGGTTTTGGCACGTTTGAAGTCGGCCACCGCGAAGCCAGAATCGGCCGCAACCCACGCACCGGCGCTGAGATTAAAATCGCGGCTGCCAAGGTGCCAAAGTTTCGGCCGGGCAAGGCGTTGAAAGACGCTTTGAACTGAAGAACAGGTGGGGTGCTTAGCTCAGTTGGTAGAGCGGCGCCCTTACAAGGCGTAGGTCGGCGGTTCGAGACCGTCAGCACCCACCACCACCCACACCAGCAAAGGCGAACGGTGTTCGCCTTTTTTCTTGACCCCGTGAGAAAGCTTGCATGTTTGATTTCGTTCGCAACCATAAAAAAATCATGCAGTTCTTATTGGTGCTGCTCATTGTTCCAGCGTTTGCGCTGGTGGGCATCGATGGTTACAACTCGTTCATGGACAAAGGCGCGGTGGTCGCCTCGGTCAACGGCGTGGACATCACCCAACCCGAATGGGACAACGCCCATCGCGCCGAAGCCGAGCGCTTTCGCGCCCAGGTCCCGGGCCTGGACCCCAAATTGTTGGACTCCCCCCAAGCCCGCTATGGCACCTTGGAGCGCCTGGTGCGCGACCGCGTATTGATGGCAGCCGCCCAAAAGCAGATGATCTCGGCCAGCGACCAACGCGTGGCTGAGGAGTTGATGCAAAACCCCACCATTGCTTCTTTGCGTCGTCCCGATGGCAGCGTTGACAAAGAGCGCTATCGCCAACTCTTATCCGCCCAGAGCTTGTCGCCCGAAATGTTCGAAGCCAATGTGCGTGCCGACCTGGCTTCGCGACAGGTGGTGGCGGCATTGGGGGCCAGCAGTTTGGTGGGTAAAACGGTGGCCGGCATCACCTTGGACGCTTTTTACGAAAAACGCGAGATACAAGTGGCCCGTTTCTTGGCGTCTGACCAAATGGCCAAAATCAAGCCCGACGAAGCCGCTTTGCTGGCCTACTACAACGCCAATGCGGCCAAGTTCAAGTCTCTGGAAAAGGCCGACGTGCAATATGCGGTGCTGGACCTGTCTACCATCGAAAAAACCATTGCGCTCAATGAGCAAGATGTCAAAACCTATTTTGAGCAAAACCAAGAGCGTTTGAGCAACAACGTTGAGCGCCGGGCCAGCCACATCTTGATCGCTGCCGCCAAAGACGCCCCTGCGGCTGAGCGCGACAAGGCCAAAGCCCTGGCCCAAGGATTGCTGGACACTTTGCAAAAGTCTCCCCAGCAATTTGCGGAGCTGGCCAAAAAGAATTCCCAAGACCCCGGCTCTGCCACCAGAGGCGGTGACCTTGAATTTTTTGGCCGTGGGGCCATGGTCAAGGCCTTTGAGGATGCAGCCTTTGCATTGAAGAAAGGTGAAATCAGCCCCTTGGTGGAAACCGAATTTGGCTACCACATCATCCAAGTCACCGACATCAAAGCCCCCCAACTGCAAAGCTTTGCCCAGGCCCGAGCCGGCTTGGAGTCAGATCTGCGCCGCGACCAAGCGCGCAAAAAGTTTGCGGAAGCGGCGGAGCAATTCACCAACCTGGTTTATGAACAGTCCGACACCCTGAAGCCAGCCGCCGACAAGCTCAAGCTCGACATTCAGACCGCTCAGGGCGTGGGGCGCAACCCTGTCCCGGGGGATAAAGGACCGCTGGCCAACCCCAAGGTACTGGCAGCTTTATTTTCGGCCGACGCCACTGAAAAAATGCGCAACACTGAAGCAGTTGAATTTGGCACCAACCAGTTGGTGTCGGTGCGGGTGGTCAAACATTACCCCGAGAAAACACTCCCCTTGGATCAAATCACTGAGCGCGTCACCGCCCTTTGGAAGGCTGAGCAAGCCCAGAAGTTGGCCAAAGAAGAAGCTTTGGCCAAACTCGCTGATGGCAAAGCCGACAAGCCCGTGACCCAACTGGGCGCGGTGCAAACCCTGTCTCGCGAACAAAACCTGCAATTGCCCTCAGACGTGGTGGAGGCCATCATGCGCGCGCCCACTCAAAGCTTGCCTGCCTGGGTGGACATGGGCTTGGGCAACAACGGTCATGTGGTGGTCAAAATCAGCAAGGTCGTGGCCCGAGAGAGCAGTGCTGAGGCACCTGCCCGCAAAGAAGAAATGGCCCAACTCACCCGCTGGATGGCCGCCGCCGAAAGCGTGGCCTATTACAACGACTTGAAAGAAAAACTAAAAGTCAAAATCATGGTCTCCGAACCCAAGCCTTAAGACATGTGTTGGGCGAGGGATGGGCAGGGCCTTTCCAGCCCGTGCCTGCGCTTATAATCTTCGAACACGGTGGCTGTAGCTCAGTTGGTAGAGTCCAGGATTGTGATTCCTGTTGTCGTGGGTTCGAGCCCCATCAGCCACCCCAAGTCGATCAAGCACTTAGCCCCGCTTCACAAGAGCGGGGCTTTTTGCTTTTGGGCTGGCACGCAGGTTGCCAAAATGGGTACTTGTTCATGCGCAAATTCAAAAAAGAAAGAAGCCGTTGATGAAGTACGCCCTGTTTTGGACTTTGCACATATGCTTGGGTGGCTGTGGCGCGATCAGCGCCGAGTCCATCTATGAGGGCATCAGAAGCCAGCAAAAAATCAACGCTGACCCGAACATCCCCAATCCGCAAATATTGCCCCCTTACGACCAATATCAAAAAGAGCGCGACAAGCCCAAACCGACGCTTTTACAAAGCGCTCAGCCATGAATCAAAGCCCACCGAAGTGGGCTTTGATTCATCAGATAGAGTGATCAGAACTTGATGCCAATGTTCAACCCATCCTTTTTATGCAGATAGACTCTGGTCAAGCTATGACAGAGCAAACTTCATCGAACCATGGCCAACCCTGTGAATCATCACCTTGAAGCCCGTCGCTTGGCGCAAAAGCGCCTGCCGCGCTTGGTGTTTGATTACATCGATGGTGCGGCGGGTCAAGAGACTGCAGCTTTGGGCAACACCGTCGATTTGGGCTTGATCAAGTTGTCGCCACGGGTTTTGGCCGATTTGCAACCACCAGACTTGGACATTTCATTTTTGGGCAAACTCTACTCGCAGCCATTCGGCATAGCGCCCATGGGCATGTGCAATTTGGCTTGGCCGGGCGCTGACCGCGTATTGGCGTCTTTGGCTCAAAAGATGGCGATGCCTTTGGGTGTTTCTACCGCGGCTTCAAGCCCCATGGAGCGCATGCTCAAAGACAGTGGCGGGCAAGCTTGGTTTCAGTTGTATGTCAGTGGGTCGGCAGAAACGGGTTTGGCGCTGGCCCAGCGGGCGGCGGACGCTGGGTACGACACCTTGGTGCTGACCGTGGACGTGCCCAAGGTCGCCCCACGCCCGCGCGATGTGCGCAATGGTTTTCAGATGCCTTTTCGCATGGGGCCACGCCAATTTTTGGACTTTGCGCTGCACCCCCGTTGGTCCTTGGCCACGCT
>Ga0315899_10008227_pt1 | contig 11178 bp, 29 predicted proteins | sample LakEriMetagenome_2_FD_203518 | JGI IMG/M metagenome (GOLD analysis project Ga0315899, IMG submission 203518) | Freshwater fungal communities from buoy surface, Lake Erie, Ohio, United States - Buoy 4 MA112 | ecosystem: Environmental > Aquatic > Freshwater > Lake | place: USA: Lake Erie, Ohio...
TGGAGTGTTAGTATTTTCTGTCATTTAGTTTTTCTCTTTCTTCTTCTGCTGTTTCACTGATGATTGTAAATCTATTATACAGGACACCCCTGACATTGTAGGCTATGTAATACCCCACCATTTCTAAATCTAGTGTGATGTCTGCTAGTCTATCTAAGATTATCTTTGCTAACTTTTCTTCTTTCGTGATTATTCGCTTACGCATTATTTCTCTATTCTCTTGTTCTCATTATACCAAAAATGTTGGGGAAGCACAAGTAGCAAAATACCGCTCATGCTTCCCCTGGTTGACTAGACACAGAAACCCCTAACTGCTCTAGTCATTAGTAGGGAGTGTTCTCAACCCACTAAGTTGTGTAAATCACTAATAGTCTTAACACTGTAGAGACTATCTTGTGATTCGATGTCTATGCTATATGGGTCAGGAAGGTCATCAAGGAAGTCATTGATACCCTGACTAATATCTAGGTCCCTAAGTTCGTCCCTAAAGTCCCACCAATCTAAACCGTATTCCATCTCACTGCGGAGTTCTCGAATCCTTGCAGTCTCTACTACACCGCACTCATACAAGATGCCTGTGTACACCTTGACTACATTGTCTGCATCTAACACATAGATAGCAGGATTAAGAGTGATTGTGTCTGACCACTGGTTGACACCATGCTCGTCATGTCCTAAATCTCTAAACCAAACATTTATATCCCAATACTTTGTCATACGATTCGTTGCTCCAGTTCTTCTAGGGTTGCGTTGTGCCAACTAAGGTTATCATTATACCGCATCTGCTGTGAAATGTCAAGCACATTGGCAATTGCATTCTGCCATCCTTCTTCATACCCTGCATCGTAGTCAGGGTTGTTGTTATACTTATTAATTTTATCTTCCATTAGTCCATACTCCATTCTGTATACATACCATCGCCATCACATGTTTCACAATCTTGTTTACCTTCGCCATCTGCATCTACGCATTCGCACTCTACATACTTGCAGATGGTTACGAAAGGCTCTTCGTCATCTGTCCACGGTATCTCAGTGATGTAGTATTGAATACGATTAGCCAGATGATATCCAGCCACAATGTAAACACCTTCGTCTCCGTCCATCTCAGTCCATACGGTAGAGTGTGGCTGTAGACAAACATATTCTAGTTCGTGACCATAGGTCTCGTAGGAATAGCCATCATTAGTAAAACAGTTAGGCTTAGGTTGATACTTCTTAGCCCATTCGCTTTCAGTTATCTCATTCATCATCTACTACCACTCCTAATAGAAGTTGGTTTATATAATGATAGATGTCTCCAAGTTCTAGGTTTGGAATGTTGTCTATCATATCCATAATGTTATAGAGTTCGTCTACAAGCGTTTCAGGTTTTGCTAGTATTTTTATCATTGGGGTCTCTCTGTTAGAAGTGGAAATCTACTGGCACTAAACAGTATACACTACGATACTGTGGTTTGTCAATAGCATTTAGCAACTTTTTTCTTAGGTAGGAAGTCTTTACTGTGCAGTCGCTAGTGTCAAAGAAACCACTGTCGTAGTTCCAGTAGCCACGCATAATTTTCAGGGCAGATGACAAACTAGATACATTGGCTTCAATCATCTCACCATAGTTTACATCTTGTCCATTACCAAACTTAGTCATAACAGCATTGATAGTGGGGAAGTCAAACTCAGAGAAGTATTCGTTGAACTGACCCAACTGTCTCTGGTCAATCAAGTCTAATGCTTCTAAGAATGAACAAGCATTCTCATCGTTGTAGATAAGGACAGGAACATCTGACCACCTACCACCAACAGAATACCAGTCTGACCAACCACCAATGAAGCCATCTCCATTTGCTTCCATGTCAAGCCAGCCACCTACTTCTTCCTGTGCTAAGGCTGTAAGTTCTTCGTCCGTGTATTCTTCATTCAAATCAAGTTGTAACTCTGTTGCTAGGTATTGCATGGTATGCATGGGGTTATCTCTTTCTCTAGGTTATATATCTATGATACAGGATAGGGTTCCTAAACACAAGACTTTGGGGAAAAATGTTACCACTTCGTAATCTAACAGGATGTTAATTAGTTTACATAATAATTGGGAAAAAAATATCTGCTTCGTAATCACTTATAATGACTAATAATATTATTATGTAAAGTGGTCGGCACAAAACCAGGGTAGTCAGAAATTAATCCAACCACCCTGGTCCCCTATATCCCTATATGTCAGCCAAAACATTTCTAGCAGTCTCAACAAACTCATTGAATTCGTCTTCACGCTTTAGTCTCATCTCTATTAGTTTCAATACTTCTAGAGTAGGCATTTGATTTATACCCTTGACTTTCTTGAAGCCATCAATCATAGACAGGACGATTTCTTTATCTGTCATCTCACGCATCTAGTATCTCCACATCAATCATGTTGTAGACATCATTATACTTGACAGCATTATAAATCATTTCTTCCAAATCACGAGCAACTGTTCCAATTAGTTCTTCGTCAGTCATCTTGAAATCTTCGTAGTCATCTTGCTCACCATCAAAGTCTTCTACCTGACCTAGAAACACATTGTCCTTGTTTACATCAACCATGTATGTAATTTTTGCTACGACCATCTTCTTAGGTTCGTAGTGTTCATCAGTTAGTTCAAGCATACTTCTTCTCCTGCTTCTCCCAGTATTCGTCCTGTGCAATCATGCTATCCAAATCGCTAATGCGACCTTCCAGACATGCAACAGCCCATTTGCTTAGTGATTTAGTTTGTAATTCAAGTTCTAGCATTGCTAGTTCTTCTCTGTGTTCTTCAAGCATCTTCACTCAATTCCTTTTCTACTTCTGCGATTGCTTCTGCTAATTTCTCTGACGCATCTTGAACAAAGTTGTAAAACTCTAAGATGTGATTTAGGTCTTCTTGAACTTCATCAGCAATTCTAGCCCACGCTTCCGTCAGGACATCAGGGTCAGGTTGAACATCTAGGAATTGGGCAGTGTGGTTCTTGTCAAACCAAGTAGCAACAATCTCATCACCACTTCCATAGTATTCGTAGTTGAGATGTGAAAGTAAGTTATCAATCATCATTAGTCATCATCTCCATCTTCATCTTCGTCATCTTCTTCTTGCTCTTCTACTTCAATGCTCTCAACGCTGGAATACTCTAAGACAGCGTCATCACCATAGTAGGCAGACCAAGCCATTTCTTCTGCTTGCTCTTCGCTATCTGCGACAATCTCTCCGTCATAATTTACTTGGACTTTTACATAATAAGTTGGCATTTGTTATCTTTCTGTTAGGGGGTGTTGTGTTTCTATTATAGGGGATACCACTGACATCTAGGACATCATAGACGCTTTTTCAAGCATCTCGTCATAAAGCACCTTAGAATTGTCATAGGCTAGTTTGTCTTCAAGATTGCTCTTTATACTTCTAAGCATTCTCAGGTATGACTGGAACTCTGGACCACTGGTATCGTGCCAACCTCGTTCAGCACTATCCCATAGTTGTCTCTCTAATGCTTCCATACCCCACACGAAAAACTGCCTACGCTGGTAAATCTCTAGGTCGTTTCCGTCAGGGTAGATGTAAGGAGCATTGTCTTCATCATAAACAGGGGTAAGGATAATAGTTTCGTTTTCATTCATAAGTCAAGTATACAGACTACCACTGACATAGTCAATAGATTTGGGGAAAGCGTTATCTCTTCGTAATCGAACTAAATGATTAACTAGTTAGAAATTGCCGACCCAAATTTCCCACTTTGTCAAGTAGGAAATGGTGAGCAGTTTGAAATCATACTCAGGATTGTTTTGCTATACGGAAGCCAAGACCAAGTTCATCAGCCTGTTCTTCTCAGCGTTGATTACAGGGTCAAAGCCAGAAGCAGAAGCGTAAATGCTTTCGTTGTTTGTGCCACGAGCATTACGATACCAGTCTAGGCGTTCTGTTAGAGCATTCAAAGCACCCCAAGCAGTTCCAGAAATAGTGTTGTTGTAATCGCCAACATAGATAGATTGAATTAGGTCAATCTTGTCTGCCCACTTTTTCATAGAACCTTTGCTGTCCTTAGTTGGCATTGGATACGCTTTGAGAACAATCTCATCAAACTTAGCCTGAGTAATTTCTTTGCTAATCATTTCTTTAGCAAGTAAATCAAACTCGTCTAGGTAGTGATTGGCAAGACCTAACGCTTCACGAGCAACAGCAATCTTACCCTCTGCTGTCTGAGTGTGTCTAATCTTGAATGATTGCTTCAAACCCTTTTTACCTTTTAGAGAAGATAGAGCAAGGTTTAGAGTGTTAGCACATACAACACGAACAGGAGTGATAGAAGCCTGAATAGCAATGCTTCCGTCGTGAGATGTGTTTAGTAGCAGGTATGACTTGACAACATCAGACACGCCATTAGGGTCTAGGACAGTTTCTCTTTCCAATGCGATTGAACCGAAAACTTGTCTGCCACCCTTGATTGAACCAGCAGTTTCCCAACGCCCACCACCATCTAGCAAGTTATCGCCAAATGAGAATAGGTCTTCGTTCTGTAATGGAACATAGCGTTCGCCAACGACACCCAAGATGTCTGTTTGTTCTGCGTTGAATGGATTTGTGCGAGAAACAAAAGAGTAGTTTCTGTCGCTAGTGAAACCAGCAGGGACAGCAACATCTTCTAGTCTAACATTCCAGTTGTCTAGACTTGCGAGAGATAGCATTTCTGCGGTAGATACTTCTTCCTGAAACACAGTTCCAAGATTGTGCCAAGCAGGTTGTCTTAGTGAAGCGAAACTTGCCTGACCAGTTGCTTCATTTATTTCTAGTTCGTGAGCCATAGGGACACACCTTTCATTGTTGGATTTATTTGATACTCAATTGTCTCACGATTTCGGGAAAATGTCAAGTGTTTCGTAAACTAATTTTACATTGTTTACCATTTCGTTATGTTTGGGGTCGGCACAAAATAAATCCCCCTGCTACTTTCGGGATTTTACTCCAGACTTCACAGGGGGATTAGCGAAATTATTTTACCTGTCTAGTCGCTACCCCAATTCAGGAAGCAGTTTAGACACTTGCTTAGGTGTTTAGGCGTTAGCCTATGGTTTATAGCAGGTCAAGAACAGAGTTGTATGTGCTTGATGTGATTGTTTCTTGGTCAGTCAGTTTGAGAAGTTTTAGGGTCTTCTCCAACTTTTCCTTTTTTTCCTTGTTCTGCCAAGTGTCAGGGTCGCTAGGCTTCTCTGGCTTTGTGCCAAGTTTAGCAACCAAGTCCTTGCCAAGAGCAATAGACACAGAGCCACGCCAATCGCTGTTGATAGCAATTTTGCCACCCTCAAACTCATACTCGCCATAATCAACAACATTCTTCTTGTTCTTGTTAGCCAAGTCAAGTAGGTTTTCTGTGAAAGAAATAATGTCTTTCTTGTATGCTGATAGCAACTTAGGGTAATCTGTTTCTGCCTTAGCAATTTCTGCTAACTTGTTCTCAATCATCTCTACTACTACTGATGTTGGGAGTTTTACGGATACTGAACGAGCCATAATGTTTTACTACTTTCTATTTGTGGGTTTTGTGTATAAGATAATTATACAGGATAAGGGGGGAATTGTAAATAGGCAGTTTAGACATTTACCCAGATGTTATAGTTCTGTTATGAACTACTTGGCAGTTGTCCATCTAGTTTCGCCATTTACATCTAGACGAATTCGGTATGAACCTGTTGCGTTTTTGATGACTTCCTGAACGATACCAGTGATACCTGCTCGCTGAGTAATGAACTGTGAGCCAACAGTTGGAACGGAAAATGTGGTTTCCATTTTTGCTTCTTTCTACTTGTAGTTATTTACAACTTTTGTTGTATTACAAGTATAAGGCAAGATGGGGGAAAAGTCAAGGGTTTCGTAAAGCATTTCGTAAAGCGTTATCATTCTGTTATTTTTGGGGTCGGCAAAAAACTAGAGCCTAAGCCCTAGCCTTTTCCCATTCATACTGCTCAATAAAAGTTTTAGCAACCAACCAAGCACGATACATTATCTCGTCTTCCTGACCTGTTATGTCCCAACGCAATAGTCTTCCTATTGTGTGTGAGTTTCTTTCTTCTAAGTCTGCTAATACTATTTCGTATGCTTTATCTAATTCCATTATCTTCCTTTGTTAGATTACTATTATACTTGATACCACTGACATTAGACACGGAAATCATTATCTATATGAACAAAGTCGCTATCGTGTAGCCCTGTTTCCTGTCCGTAGATTGAGTATCCTCTTGAAGCCTTTAGACCCCAAGGCTCATTCAGTTCTCTTTGCTCATACAGGTAAGCGTCTGTCTTACACTCTTCGCATTCCTTTATCTCCATGTCATCATAAACCTTTGCACACATGTTGCATTGTACCCATTCGTTATCTGCCATTATGCCTTTGCCCAATCTATCCAGTCCTTACAGACATCACAGCCATCTTCAATGCTTGTCTCTAGGTCGTGTGGGTTGTCTTCAAACCATTCAGCATAACTAGGTCTTAGCCAATCGCTACACTCGTCAAGGTATCCAAAGAAATGGTCATCAAAGTCTTGAACATCAATCACTACTAAACCAGTAGCGTCCCCATAATCTCCGTTAGGTGAAACATAGAAAGGTAGAATAAGGTCAGGGTTTATCATAGGTATCCTTTTTTTAGTTGATACTAAATTATCCCATTATTCAGGAGAAATGTCAAGGGTTTCGTAAGGTGTTTCGTAAATGGTTATGCGTTTGTTATCTGTGCCGACGCAAAAAGATGAGCAGTTTTTATACTTGCTCAGGTATCGCCATGACTTCTTGCGAACATGCCACGACTTGCTGAATTGACGAACCAGCCATTCCGCTAACTAGCATAGAGCCTAGGTATCTAGTTAGAGTTCTATGAGCAGTTTTTACACTTGCTCAGGTGTGTTAGGCAGAAAAGAAAGGGAACTGCCTAAGATGTGATGTTCCAGTCATCTAATTCCCAAGATGAATTATCTAGGTATTCTTCTGCTACGCCTAGTGGGTTCTCTGTGATACCAAAATCACTAGCGAGGCTGTCGTGGTCAAACCCAATAGGAACAGTGAAAGTTGCTGATACCTTGAAAGTCAATTCCATTTCAACTTCTTCTGTTAGCGAGAAACCAAAAATCTCTGCTATCTCTTGTGCTGTATCAAACTCAATCTCACCTGTAATGGTAAGTGCTTCTTTCAACCAGTCTTCAAGTGCTTCAACATTTTTAGTCATCATACCAAGTGCTTCAAATAGGTTCTTGATAGTTTCTTCGTGCTGAACATTTAGGGCTGTTAGTTCTGTAATCTTGTTGTTCAATGCGAACAGAACAGGGTGGTTGCTTGTAGGGTTAGTGTTTTCTTCCATTTGTTTTTCTTCTTTCTTTTGATGTAATACTAGTATAAGGGCTACCACTGACATTTAGGGGACATTTGCGGTGTTTCTTAAACTTGTTATCGTTTCGTTATTTTTGGTCGGCAGTCCTGCACCCCCTTTCGGGGGTAGCAGAATTATTGATTTAGAAAAAATAGCAACAAGGCTAGTCCAATTATTAGTATTATAGTTTCCATACTCTATTGTCCCACACTACTCCTTACAAGTCAACAGGTTCTTCGTCTTCGTGTGTAAAGTATGCGTTAGAGCAGTCAAGACACATACCAAGTTCTTCTGCGTGTATCTCTGCGTTGATTAGTTCTCCACATTCGTTGCAGGGTAGCGTTTTGATAAAGTCAATCTCAAAATTAGCACCCATTGGCTCATCGTGAGATGAACGCCTAGCAGTAAGTTTCTTAGTCTCTTCGTGAAGTGTCCAAGTGATACGGAAGTCTCCGTTGATAGTCAAAATGTTAGAAAGATTATCTAGTGTAGTTTTGGCAGAGCCTTCTAAGTTTTGCCAAGTCATTCCCCTACCATTGATTATGATAAAGTCATCTTCTTCTATCTCGTTTAGTTTCTGCCACTCACCAATAACATAAGCGGTATCTTCTTTTTGCATCTCCCAGCAATCACCATAGCAGTATTCCATTGGCTCGTCTTCGCCAGTTTCTTCATTGTAGTTTAGGCAAGTGCAGTCTGAAGATAGTTCTGCAATTATTAGTTCGCTGTTTATCTGCATAGGGTTTCCTTTTCTTTTGATAGTATAATTATACTTGATACCTCTGACATTAGCAATATTTAGGGAGCGTTTTTAATGTATCGTAACTGAAACGTTACCTTGGCGGTCGGCAACCCCGAAGGGCTAACCTTTACAGGAAGTCAATTATGTCGCCATCAAATCTGGCAGTCTCAAGTTCTTCCATTAGGTCTAAGACATCTATCTCACCTTTGTGAAACTGGTCAAAGATTTCTGTGATGTATTCTTTATCTTCGTTATCCATTTATCTCTCCTTGTTTAGTAATACTATTATACTACTGACCACTGACATTGAAACTATTTACCCTCAATACCCCAGCCAATGATGAGGTTATCTTTGAGCAACTTTTTATAAAACTCACGAGCCTTATCTTTGTGTTCTAGGTCATAGGCGTGTTTCACCTCTGAGCCATCACGATGGGTAATTACAAATACTATTGTTTCTTTCATACCATTCCTTTGTTTGATAGATTTATTATACTACTAACCACTGACATTGGCTAAAACTAGGGCTTGCTCTATTGCATCAACGATGTTGCCTGTAATGCCATACTCATTATCTAGGTCATCTTTTTTAGCAACAATAAACCATGGGTTCATGTGCCAATAGAGTTCTTCGTTACCCTCTGCTTCACCAACTTTGTCATCTGTGTCTAGACCTGCTTTGATAAAGTCTGTGTTTGTGTATAGTCTCTCTCCATTGTAATCAACTCTCATTTCACCACAATGCATTACTGACCACTCACCATCTTCACTACACCACACCTCACCATTTTCATAAAACACATCTAAGGTTTGATTAGGGTCAATACTGTATTTCTCAATAATAGTTTTCTTATCCATTTAGCACACTCTCCATAACATAGTCTTCTAATCCAAAATACTTTACTAGGTCTAACGCTGGAACTCCGTCTTCACCTGTTAGGTCTGGCAGGGTATTCAATGCGATAAGTTGTTCAGGATTTCCGTCATTTACAAAGTCAAGAGCAAATACCATTTCTTCTGCTAACTCTATTAGATTTAGTCTGTTGCCATAAGTAGAACGCAAACCCTTACCAATAAAGATTTGATGTATCTGGTGTTCAAGTGGCAGGTCTGTTATGTCCTGTAAGTGAATAGTTGTTTTCTTAGCCATTAGTTATACTCCTTGATAGCGTTAGTGATGTTGGCTTTGCGACTACCCTTGCGAGTGGCAGGTGTAGCGACAATGTGCTTGTTTAGCAACAGACTTCTAAAAAGTTCTGCTGAGTGTGCGTTGCGTGTTGCCTGAGCAACTTTATTTAGTGGTGGCTTTCTTTTCTTCATAGTCCTATTATACATTACACCACTGACATTGTGGGGATTTCGGGAACCTTTTTTAATGTTCTTAATTAAATCGTTATCTTTGGCTGCCGACCACAACCGCCACCCCGAAGGGTAGCGATTGCTAAAACTAAAATGGCTTTAGTCTTTTTATTTCTTCGTGCTGTTTGTTTGCTAACTGCTGTAATTGGTTGAGCAAATAACTTTGCCAAAATAAATAAACAACAACTGGCACATAGCCTAGCAATAAAATAATTTCCATTAGTTTCCTTCCCAGCAAGCGTCAGCAAACTTGCTAACAATAAATCTGTCGTTGTCTTCTTGGAACATAGAAATAAAATCACTTACTAGGCTCTCAAAAATTCTTTCGCCATCTAATCCCATAGAGAGCAAACCATCTCTACTCTCTGCTAGAATTTCAGCGGTAGCAACATAGTCCTTGCGTGTCATCATTAGTTATCTTCTTTCTCTGCTAGTAGTAGAATTGTGATTAGTTCTTGGCGTTCTGCTGGTGTTAGTTCTACGCCTAACTCCATTGTGTGAGTTGAGCCAAACTCTTTTGTTGGGTTGATTGTGCTGATTGTTAGTTGGAATAGTCCGTTAGAGCCAAAACTAAAACCACCAAATGAGTATCTTTTTTCCATTTTTATTTTCCTATTCTTTTCTTGATGTTATTATTATACAGCCTACCACTGACATTGGTCAATAGCGACACACCTTTTTTGGGAGAATATTTTTCTTATCGTAAATCATTTCGGGCGTGTCGTGGGTCGGCACCCCGAAGGGTGCTGTTAGCAATCTCCAAAGAGACCACTTTCAACAGTTGACCAGTCATCTTCTTCTAGGTCATCTTGGTAGTGAATACCTCTAGCGTTGTGGGCATACATTCTTCCGTGCCATTGTCCGTCATAGACTTTCTCATTGAAAGTTGGGTTCTCTCCCATTGACATTAGGTGATAAATAAAGTTCTCTGCTTCAACATCTTCTTCAAGATAGATTTTATCTCCGTTGATGTAGCCAAAGCCTGATGCGTAGTTCTTTGCTTCAGGGTATTCAGTTAGACTGACTTCCATCCATCCGTGAGAGTTGTCGCTAATGAAGTTGAATACTGCCATAAGTTAGTGCCTTTCTTGTTTGATAGAATAATTATACAGGGTACCACTGACATTGGGGAGATTTTAATCCTTGCACTTAATAGACGACACGCCAGGGGCGGTCGGCACAAAATCTGGGGCATGTCAACTAAGACACACCCCAAACTTTATTGACTAATCAAAAATAAAACTAATGCGATTGCTCCTATAGTTAGAACAGTCATCACTCTTCGTCTTCCTGCTCTTGCAAAAAATCTATGTATTCATCAACAGAAATTTGATACATGATTGGGTCACAGTTGTGCAAAATTTGTGATGCATAAAAATCTGTGTATCCAATTTTGTATGGTGGATAAAGTTCGTCTAGCATTTCGTCATGCATGACTTCTAGTTCTTCGTTGCTGTGCTGTTCTCTAATGTCCATTAGTTGCTCTCCTTGTTTTTGTTTAGTTGGTGAAGAGAGCCTAGGGTGTAGGCACTATCAAAAATTTGTCTAATGTTTACAACCTTGTAAACATCAACATTGGCTTCATCAGCATAAGACTTTATTTTGTTGTAGTAAGTCCAAAAGTCCTGCTCACGCTCTTCGTAGAATTTTTCCATATTGTCCATTTTATTTTCCATTTCTTTTAGGTGTTTCAATTATAAGGGTAGCCACTGACAT
>Ga0315899_10008228_pt1 | contig 11178 bp, 5 predicted proteins | sample LakEriMetagenome_2_FD_203518 | JGI IMG/M metagenome (GOLD analysis project Ga0315899, IMG submission 203518) | Freshwater fungal communities from buoy surface, Lake Erie, Ohio, United States - Buoy 4 MA112 | ecosystem: Environmental > Aquatic > Freshwater > Lake | place: USA: Lake Erie, Ohio...
ATATGTCAGACACATTTTTTTTGTGATATTTCTATTTTTCTTTGAGAGAGAGAGAGAGAGAGAGAGAGAGAGAGAGAGAGAGAGAGAGAGAGAGAGAGAGAGAGATGTATATGAAAGTGAAACAGAAGATTGCAGGATGCCTAAACCCTAAACCCTAAACCCTGAACTCGACACCCTAAACGCTAAACCCTAAACCCTAAACCCTAAACCCCAAACCCTCAAACCTAACCCCCTCAACCCTAAACCTAAACCCCAAGCCTCAGATTCTAATCCCTAAACACGACGTGAAAACCCTAAATCCTGAACGGTGGCAGGTATGCGGAGGCAGTAAAGAAGGAGAGGGAGGCGATGCAGGTGTGTTGCTAATGTGTTGCTAATGTGTTGCTAATGTGTTGCTAGTGGAGGGGGCGATGCAGGTGTGGCGCTAATGTGTTGCTAATGTGTTTGCTAATGGAGGGGGCGATGCAGGCCGTCATGGAACAGCGCCGCAAAATGGCCGAGTGGCATAAGTCCAACGCTCCTCCTCCGCGCCCGGGGGGGGGGGGGGGCGTTGGGGGAGGGGCTGCGCTTCAAGGCGCTGCAGGGGTGCCTGCCGGTCGCATGACTGAAAACAAGGTCGTATCGTTTGCCTCTATAGTAGGTCTCTTTTGCCTCTATAGTAGGTCTCTTTTGCCTCTATAGTAGGGGCGCCTGCCGGTCGCATGACTGAGAACAAGGTCGTAGTAGTTAGTTGAACTAAACACCTAGTAGTAGTAGAAGTTAGTTGAACTAAACACATAGTGGTGCAGGGGTGCCTGCCGGTCGCATGACTGAGAACAAGGTCGTGAATCCTGTGTCGTAGTAGTAGTTAGTTGAACTAAACACATAGTAGTAGTTAGTTGAAGAACAAGGTCGTCGATCCTGTGTTGCTAATGTGTTCCTAATGTGTTGCTGACGTGTTGCTAATGTGTTGCTAATTTATATGTAGAACAAGGTCGTCGATCCTGTGTTGCTGATGTGTTGCAGATGTGTTGCCAACGTGTTGCTAATGTGTTGCTAATGTGTATGTAGGTCGTCGATCCTGTGTCTGGCGAATCCTTCTACTCAGAGGTGTGTTGCTAATGTGGTGCTAATGTGTTGCTAATGTGTTGCTAATGTGTTGCTAATGTGTTGACTGTGCATCCTTCTACTCAGAGGTGTGTCACATATCTGTGTGCGTGCGCGCGGTTTGCGCGTGGTTTTGTGTGTGTGCGGTGGGGTTGTCTCTGTCCGTGTCCTGTGCGCATGTCGCCGTCTTAGTGTCCGTGTGTCTCTCCTCGCCCTCTCAACAAAGAGAGAGGGAGAGAGAGAGAGAGACGGAGAGAGAAAGGGACGGACGGAGGGAGAGACAGAGGAAGAGAGAGATATGTAGATGCCTTAATGCGAGTCCAATGCGCCTGCAGCCGAGGCCATGCAACACGATGCAACAAGGCCTACCATGCGTGCACATCCCCCCATGCTCTCTGACCCCCGCCCCTCCCTTCTCCTTCGATCACACTCCCATCTCCTCCTTCCCCCCACCGGTTGCAGAACCCGGCAGGGCCAGCCGCGAGAGGGGCCAGTAACATTCTGCTCCACGACGTCATGTACAACCGCCAACCTTCGAAGCCCCCTCTGGTTTTGCTTCCCTTCTTACTTCTTGCTGTGTTGCTCCCCGTGTCTCTCACGTCTTGCCAACACGATCTCACATACATGAGTTCACGCTGGCAGGATCCTCAAGTATCCCATCCCGCTGTCAAAAGCACGCGGCCGTGGTGAGAGGATGTGAAGGTTTTTAGAGGAACTTCAACGGAGTGGAAGGGGGGGGCAGGGGAGACAAGTATAAAATTTGAGTTTGGCAGAGGTGTGTAAAAAATCAGGGTTTGTGAAGAGGTGTCATGGCAAGATTAAAATCTGAGTTTGTGAAGAAGTGTGTGAACAGGGTGAGTGAGGAGCATGTGTTTTGCGAAATTCGCAGGACAAGAGAGAGAGCGCAACTCGAGAGCAAAGAAAATTCATTAGAAAAAACAACGCCGTCACCGCGTCCGGCTCACGCAACGAGAGCGTCAGAGGCGAGCGAGCGAGCAGATAGGCCGAGGGTCGTCAGCGAGCGTTGTGCTCACATCGCCACCTCGTAGATACACAGATTTTTACCGCAGGCGCTTCACGAGATCAGCGCGGGCATCAGCGGGGAGAGACGAGAGCATCTTCTCCACGGTGGTGGCGACGCCGTCAGCCTTCATGTTGGCAACGGCCTTGCTGATTTTGTCAGCGTCAGACTTGAGCCAGCTGGTGATGGCCTTGTCGTCTTCCCAGTCCGTGTTGCCCGCCATCGCCTGCATCTTGTCAGTCACCTGAGAGAAGGTGAGGTTGGGGTCCGCGTCGACGATGGCCTTGCGGAGCTTGAACTCATGCTGCCGCCTCTGGACACGCCAAAAGAAGTACTCGCGCGAGCGCTTCCAGGCCAGCACGTCACGCACCACACCCTTGGCCTTCATGCGGCCTGCACGGTCGTGGAGATCGGCGAACTCGTGCGCGATCTGGGTGTAGAGCGGCAGGAGCATCTCCTCTCTCTTGGCGATCTGGGCCTTGATTTTAACAGACTCGTCGCCGCCGGCCTTGGCCAGCTGAGCGTCGAGCTTGATGAGCTCATCGTCAAGTCTGTGCATGGTCTTGACCTGCTCGGGCTTGCGGAACTTGACCTCACAGATGCCAGGGGGCTCGAGGATACCGCCGCGGCACTCCTGGTCGGCGTACATCTCCATCATGTCCTCGTTGATGGTGGGGTCAACCACCACCCAGGAGCCACCGCGAAGCTCGCCGGCAGGGGGGATGTACACGTACACGGGATGCTTGTAGGTGCGCAGCGCATCGACGATCTTGGAGCCAAACTTGAGCACCTCCTGGTACATGTCGCGGGTACCACCAGAGAATCCACGCCAGTTGGCGAAGATGATGAGGGGCAGGTTCTCGCCGCGGTTGAAGTCCTGGATGGCCTGGGCAGTCTTGTAGGACGAGTCGGGGAACCACACCTGGCCGGCCTGCGCCTCGATCACCTCGCGGGACTCGGGGTTGGCAGGGTCAGCGGGGATGCGGCGGTCCATGAGGCGCGTCTCCACAGCGATGACACCCATGGGCTGGCCACCAAGGCGGGCACGGCCGGTCACCACAGACTTGCCCCAGCCGCCAAGGGTCTCCTTGAAGGTGCCCTTGTCGAAGAAGCCAGACATCCACTTGCCGTCGGGGCCCTCGACGCCAGCAAGCATGTGGCGGGGGTCATAGGCAGACTTAGTGGGCGTGAACTCCACATCGCGCTCCACGGGGTCCGACACCGGCAGCACGGGTGGCTGCATCTTGTTGTTCTCGGGCACGAACGAGAGCCAGTCAAGCATGGCATTGACACCCTCCTGGTCGTTGGGCACCACCTGGTGCGTCACACCGTTGGGGTACATCACCTGGGGGCCGCCGAGCTGGTCCTGCGAGGTGTACACCTCCTTGCCGAGCAGCTTGTTGAGCGCGCCGTAGCCCGTGAGGATCATGGGGCCATCAACCATCTGGATCACACGCTGCCCGAGGCGCACAATGTAGGCACCGATGCCGACCGAGCGGCCAGTCACAAACGACAGGGTGAAGATCTCGTCGTAGGCGCGCGAGGTCTCGCCCGCAATCTTGCCGGAGCCGCGGAGGTTCTCGACACCGATGTACTGCTTGGGGTCCGAGCCGACGATGGTGTCGATGGCATAGCGGGTGTCGCCGTTGGGACCAGTGGTCTTGGAGGCCTGCACGGTGCCCGGCTTGAGGGCGTTGTAGTCAGCCTCGGTGAGGTACAGGTACTTGAAGCCCTTGGAAGGATCGGCCTCCGAGTTCCAGGCAACCTTGAACTTGGGCTTGAGCTCCTCGATGAGACCGATGCGGGCACCAGAGTTGCAGGCGATGTAGAGGCGGGGGAGGCCATGCTCGCGAGCGTACTCGGAGGCGGCGAAGTAGAAATCGTCCTCCTCCACACCGAACGAGCCAGACTGCACCGTCACGTCGTTGGCGATGATCACCACGTCGCGGCCGTTGGGGAACTCGGGAGTCTTCATGTTGACAGTCCAGGCGAGCATGCCGATCTTGTTGGAGCCCACGGGGCGCATCTGCGCCTGGAGCTTGCCGTCAGCGCCGAGCACGAGCTCCTTAGCATCCACGAGGGCGCCGTTGGTGGGCATCTGCATGTTGGGGTGCTTGGCCCACTGCTTGATGAGACCAACCTCCATGAGGCCAAGGAAGTCAAAGGCATAAGTGGAACCGACGCGGCGAGCGGTGGCGCGCTTCATCTGCACAGTGTTGGCGGTGGGGTACGGCGAGATCTGCATCACGCCGGCCTTGGCCTCCTCGAGCGAGCGGAACTGTTTGGTGACACCAGTGACGGGGTCGGGGTACTCGAGGTAGGCATCCGACTTGAGCCAGTCGCCCGAGGTGGACGAGGCCACGAGGCGGATGGGCTGGATGTGCTTCTTGCCGTCAACGACGTAGGAGATGCGAGCCTTGACCTCAAGCTCGTCAACACGCAGCTCAAGGAGGCGAGTCGAGTACTTGGCCAGGAGCCCATCGAGGATGCCTTTGAAGCCCTTGATCACCGACTGCGTGTCCGCCTCGTACTCGTTGAGCACGTGGAGGAAGATGCGGGTGGAGGCGGCGCCGTACTGCACGGGGTACGGGGTCTTGAGCTTCTGCTGGCCCGTCACCATCGGGTTGAGGAGAGCACGGTCAAGCTCGTCCATGGCAGCCACCATCAGGCGCTCCGCGCCGGCGGGCGAGGACGAGTCCAGCGAGTGCGAGAGCGCACGCAGGAAGACGGTCTGGGGCCTGGGGCGGGTCACCGCCACGTTGTCGTCGGGCTTCTCAGTGCCAATCCACAGCTGCGCGTTGCGGCCGAGCGCCGGGATGCGGGTGAGGTCGTAGTTGCCCTGCAGACGGGTAAGCTCGAGGATGTAGGGGAACGACGCACGCATGTCGCGGCGCAGCACCTCCTCATCGAAGTCGTGGCACGAGAGGTAGGTGAAGTAGCGCGGGGACTTGGAGCCTTGCGGCACAATGTAGTTAACGTGGCGCACGCCAAGCTCCTTGAGCATGTCCTTGTTGTCCTTGAGCACGATCTCGCCGTTCTTGGCCATCATGTCCGTATCCATGTCAGCGGAGACAGCGTCGACCTTGAAGGCAACGTGGAAGGTGTTGAGGGGCTCGCCAGAGGCGGCCGGTTGGCCCTTCATGTGCGCCTTGAAGTCAGCAAGGGCCTTGGGCACCTGGGCGGCGGCAGCATCAGCGCTGTCGAGCACGGTGAGCATGCCGAAGCGGAGCACGGCCTCGTTGGAGGGCAGGTCGCGGAGCTGGTACTGCCACTTGGCAGAAACGACGCCATCGGTCTTGGTGATGGTCACGGCAGAGATGGTGTGCATGCGGTACACACGGCGGATGTACACCTCGAGGGCCGAGTTGCGGATCTTCTCGTCAGCGTTGGACCAGAAGTGCGACAGGAAGTCGACGTTGAGCGCCAGCTTGCTCATCTTGCACACGTTCTCGGGAGTGTCCGAGGTGATGAGGGCCTTGAGCTCAGCAAGGCGCGAGGTGAAGTCCGGCGCACGGAAGTCGTTCAGGATCGCGGCAGAGAAAGTCGACAACTCGCCGTAGGAAGCACCCGGGAGCGCAGCAAGACGCTCGAGGGCCTTGACCATGCGCGCGGGCACAGCGTAGCCCGGGAAGCGGTCCACGAAGGAGTTGATGTTGCGGAGCACAGCCATCACGAGCGCGGAGCGGGTCTTGAGCGCCGAGTGCGCCTGCACGGCCTCGATCACGGGCGCGGTCGACGCCTTGTTGGCGTTGATGAGGTCAAGCACAGCAAGGTCGAGGGCCTTGTCCTTGAACTTGTCCTCGGTGTCGCAGAAGGTCTCAATGAGGAGCGCGCAGTTGTCCGAGGCCTCCTCGGCCGAAGCGTCAATGAGCGACTTGCTGAGCACGCTGTCGGCATTGCTGTTAGGGAAGCCCTTGAGCACCAGGTTCAAGAGGTGCATGGGGCGCTGGTCCGAGGGGCCAGACTCGATGTCGAAGGTGCCCGCGAAAGTCTCGATCTTGACCACCTTGGAAGGGTCATCGAGCTCCAAGGAGGCGATCATGTCACCGGTAGTGAGGATGGAGCCGGCGCTGAGCTTGTGGAACACCTTGCCGTCCTGGGGCGCTTTGATCTGCATGATCATCTTCATGGCCTCGCACTCGACGTAGGGCTGGCCGGCCTTGACGGAGCCGCCGTCCTCGGTGAGGAAGCGCACGACCTTGCCAGTCACGTCGGAGCGAAGCTCCGAGGGGTCGAACACGTTGGGGAGCATGATGGTGGAGCCATCGATGATCATGCGAAGGCCCAGCGGCTCCTCCTGGCCGTAGACCTTGCGCACAGCGCCGCCAAACGAGGCGAGAATGCTGCCATCGGGCTGCTCGCGGTACTTGATCTCGGTGGCCTTGCCGTTGATCGTCATCGTGTACCTGTCGGGAGACGAGCGGGTGATCTCAAACATGTACTTGACGCCACTGTAGGTGATCTCCTCAGCAAACTTGTTGATGCCGGCGATCTCCGCCACGCCGGTCTGGCCCTTCTTGAGGGACTCCTCGAGCTTACCCATGGCATCTTTGAACTTCTTGTGGCCGCGGAAGAAAGCAGCCGACATCACGACAGTGGGGGTGTCAGCGTTCTGCTTGACAGACTTGTTCTTGATGATGCCATCGAGCCACGAGGTGTCGATGGTGTTCGCCTTGAAGTCATCGGTCTCAAGGAGCTGCGTCAGGTACTCCACAGGGTTGCGGATCTCGCCACGGACATCGAGCTGCTTGAGCGAAAGGACAAGCGACTTGCGGGCGGCCTCGCGGTTGGGGCCGACGGCGAAAAGGTGGCCGAATTGGGAGTCGGCGAACTCGTGGATGCCACCGTTGTTACCAACAGAGAAGTAGCCCCACACATTGTTGGAGGACTGGAACTTGACGCGGTCGATCTTGCCCGAGGTCGGCTTGAAGCCCTCGTCAGGGTTCTCGGCGGTGATGCGTGCAGCGATCACGTGGCGGTTGATGGGCAGGTACTCCTCATTCAGAAAGTCGATCTTGTCCTCGCCGTTGACGTCGCGGCCGTAGAGGGCGCGGATCTGGGGCATGCGGTGCAAGGGGATGCCCATGGCAACCTGAAGCTGTGTCGCCGGCAGGTTGACGCCGGTGATGCCCTCCGTCACGGGGTGCTCCACCTGCCACCATGCCGCCTCGTAATCAGCCGGCTGTCCGAGCGTTCGCCAGCGCCCCCTGCATGCGCACACACGCCCCTGCATACGCACACACGGCCGGGGGCGAAACAAGGGGCACAGACCTGAAGACGGGGGTTGAGCTCGAGGAAGGCATACTTGTCGGTGGCAGCCTTGTACAGGTACTCGACCGTGCCGGCGCCGGTGTAGCCGATGGACTGGGTGAGGCGCATGGCCGCCTTCTCCATCTCACGAAAGGTGTCGGGCTTGGCGACGATCGGGGGGCCCTCCTCAAAGATCTTCTGGAAACGGCGCTGGGTAGAGCAGTCGCGGCCGTTGAGCGCAACAGCGTTGCCGTGCTCGTCGCCGATGATCTGCACCTCCAAGTGACGGGCCTCCGTGCAGAGCTGCATCATGAACATGGGCGAGCCCGGCACCTCGTTCTGAACCTGGACGAAGTTGGATCGGAGCTCCTCCTCGTTGGCCGACATGCGGATGCCCTTGCCACCACCTCCCTCCGAGGCCTTGATCATGAGGGGGTAGCCGATGCGCTTGGCGGAGGCAATAGCCTCGTCCACGGTCCTCACCATGGCCTTGTCGAAGATCTCCTTGGCCACCCCGTTCTGGTAGAGCAAACGCACGCGGTGTATCAGCCTCGCGTCTTGCGTGCAGAGAGTGTCGAGCGAGGTTCGTGTGTCGTGTGTGCATTGTGGCATCTTCTTGCGCGCTTAAGACACAAGGATGCACGTGTATACATATAGATTTCCGTTGAAGACAGAATATCCCTTTGAAGACAGAATGTCATGTATGTTTATATATTATTTTGAACATGTATTCATACTGTACACACTAAGCAGCAGGGATGCATGCAGCCGCTGTGGCTACACCGCAAAAGTACCCCACGCATGCATACCTAGCCAAAAATCGAGCGAGCATACACTATCGCAAAACAAGTGGCACATCGTTTCGTACACGGCAGGTATTGACTCTATGATAGACACCCTTAGACACCCTTAGACACCCATAGACACCCTTAGGCACCCTTAGGCACGCATTCGACAAAGAGCACATTCTCACGTACACGCACATATATGATCGCGTACACACATACATCAGATAGACCATTGCATACGCATACATCATACATATTAGCTTTCACCATCTACCCTACGCGAGGCAAGAAAACAAAAAAGGCAGCTACCACTTCATCGAGCTCGGCGACCAGAGGGCCATCGTTAGGGCCACCAAAAGAGCCCGACCACGGGATGGAATCCACCTGCAACACCCCCGTAGACCTTATTAGCATCACCACCCTCGCATCCCTGACCAGCACCCAGGCATGAGCAGACAAAATGCTGGGACAAGGTAGCGGGGACTTACTCCGGCACTCTGCGCAAGGATGTTGGCGGCGATCTTGTCTCCGAGAGCGTACATGATCGGGCCGCGCGGGCCGATAAACTTGATGCCCACCTTGTCGAGCCCATTGGGGAGCGCGGGCTTCTCGGAGGCGTGACCCCATCCGGGCCACACTGCATCAACGCCCGCCTCGACGGCGGTCTTGATGATCAGGTCGACGTTGGCGTAGTTGTTCTTATTGGCGCCAGCGGGCACCTCGACGAAAGAGTCCGCGAGACGGATGAACTCAGCGTTGGCGTTGAGATCCTCGGGTGTGGCCATGGCGACGAACTCAAGGAGCTTCTCGTCTCCCAGCTCCATGTACGCCCACTGGCGCATTGAGAGGATGGACTTGGTGGCGGCCATACCGTTGTTGGCAATCAGGATCTTGCGGATCGGGCGGCTGCCGCCCTTCGCCTTGACATAGTCGCCAACGGGGTCAGCCTTGGTTGAGGCCTTGGGCTGCGCTGCCACCATGGTGGGTGCAAGACCTGCAGGGAACGCGGCAACCATGGCCGTCACCGCGCCGTCGATCACCGCCGATCAAACGCATTCAAGCATCGGCCCGGTCCAACGCATGCAAGCATCGGCCCGGGCAAACGCATCCAAGCATCGGCTCCCGCATCGAGCGCAGCGCAAACGTATTTAAGCTGTGTACGCAGCAGACCAAACGCAGCACGCCGCAACACATCCGCGGCTCTGCGCGCTCACCATGCTTGCCGCGCGTGCGGAGCGAGGGCACGAGCTCCGGGCTCTTGCAGATGGGACCCTGGCAGAAGGCGCTACTGCGCAGGCCCGGAGCCTTGGTTCCAAAGAGGCTGCTCATCGAGTATGATTGGATGCCGACGAGCGACGTGGCTGCGAGGAGCGCCACGAAGGCAGCATCCCCGCCGTAGATGGAGCGCCGCACCATCCCTCCCCGCGTCAGCTGACCCGCAGAGCCAGCGCCGGAGAAAGATGCAAGCTGACGCCGCCTTCGGAAAGACTCTCGCCTTCAAGTCTCTCTCCTATAACCTCGTTTGTACCCACAGAGGCTCTCCGCGGGCGCGCAGAGATATATAAAGGAGATTTCACAGAAATGCAAAGGAGGCTGTCGGTGCTGAGTGTATTGTAGGGTGTGACAAGGACAAAGTCCGCCGCCGGTAAAACCCCGGTATTTGCAGGGTATGCCTACAAAATTTTCAGCTGGCTGCTCACCAACGATCCGATATTTTTCGCATCCTATCTAAATTCTCCCACCGCTTACCCGAGGGCGGGATCGCAAACTCAACACGCAACAATCCGAACCGTCGCGGTCTCGCAGTTGGAAATTACTTCTAAAATACCGCAAAAGTTCTAAAGAAAAGAATAATCCCTTTTTTTGCTCTGCAACCCGTATCCCGACTCCAGTACTGTCGCCGTCGATATGCAGGAGCTCCTGTTGAAATGATCGCAGGTACAGAATTACCAAAAGAGTCTCAAAGGCAACAAAAATCGTACTGTAGTTTTGATGTTCAAAAATCTTGCTGTCACCGTACCAAATTACCATTGACACAAACATTCCGGTTTGAAAAAAACAAAAACGGGTAAAAAAACAATTGCCCTGGGAAGGACACCGTGTTGCGGCAAGATGCCGCCGCTGAACCTGGCGTTTGTGACCAAAGTCCGCGTGGCGTTTTGCCCCTTCGTTAATGTCTCTGCGTGCCGGTACCGCCCTCCCTCCATCCCCCCTCTTGCCCCCCCCCCATCGCACGGACGGTGGGCGGAGTAGGGAGAAAAGCTGCGCTCGACACGGCGGCACAGCCGATGTGCGCGCACGTTGCCGCGCGATGACGCTGGCCGTCGGCGTCTTGCGACAGGGAGTTTTTGCAGCGGCTCGAGACAAAAAAGGCCATGGCATCCAACCCCAAGTGTGAAATCGCCGTCGAAGTTCTCGACTATAAGCCAAACAACAATAAAGTGCGTCTGCATTAGTGTGCGAGCAGTATGTGCGTGCGTGCGTGCGCCCAGCGGCTGGGCAAGCCGCGATAGCAGGTTTCGTCTGGTCTTGTTTGCATGTCTCCTGAGGACGCCCCTGACGAGGAGCGCGGGCTGCGAAAATTCCGCCTACACCCTAAACCCGGCAGGCGCCAGAAATTTTGCTAGAATTCCGCAACGGCGACCAGCAGAAGATACTGCCGGATGAGACGATGAAGATTCAGGTGTGCGCGCGCCCTGGGGACTGCCAATAGAACTTGCTGTGCGCGGCCAATCAGCTGTGGTGCTGCGCGGATGCAAGCACGCCTACACCCTGGAGGGCGCGTGTGATATGGGCTGGGGGCCAGAGGGGGGGGGGGGTTGGGCGGGCACAAGCGACAGAAAACTGTAAAACTGTGCGTGCCCGCAGGTTCGTTGACGGTAGCGGATGGACGGGCAGTTGGATTTATACACACAAACTCTCTCTCTCTCTCTCTCTCCCTCTCTCTCTCCCTCCCCCTCTCTCCCTCTCTCTGGCTCTCTCTCTCTCTCTCTCTGGTTCTCTCTCTCGCTCTCTCTCTCTCTCTCTCTCTCT
>Ga0315899_10008230_pt1 | contig 11177 bp, 8 predicted proteins | sample LakEriMetagenome_2_FD_203518 | JGI IMG/M metagenome (GOLD analysis project Ga0315899, IMG submission 203518) | Freshwater fungal communities from buoy surface, Lake Erie, Ohio, United States - Buoy 4 MA112 | ecosystem: Environmental > Aquatic > Freshwater > Lake | place: USA: Lake Erie, Ohio...
GGAATCGGTGTATAGAAGGTATAAATCGGTGCTTGAAAAAAAGCAGACACTTCCGCAGCTAGTCATCATTGATGGCGGGAAGGGTCAATTAAATGCAGCTATAGAAGCTTTAACGGAACTAGGTATTCAGCAGCAGCTCACCACCGTAGGACTTGCTAAAAATTTAGAAGAAATTTTCTTTGTAGGCGATAAAGACTCTATGAAATTAAACTGGCAGTCCGATGCACACCGACTTATCAGAAATATTAGAGATGAAGTACACCGTTTTGGCATTCAGTTTCATAGAAGTAAGAGGTCTAAAGGAGCGCTTGAAAATAGCTTGGATGAGATAGAAGGTATAGGCCCTAAAACCAAGGACTTACTATTGATTTATTTTAAATCGGTACAGAAAATAAAGCAAGCCAAGCTTGAGTTACTTTCAGAAATTATAGGACCTAGTAAGGCTAAAATATTAAAAGCTGCTTTTGAAAAAACAGAGGACTCAAATAATTAGTAAACTTAGGATTAATACACCCATATTAATACACCCATCTGTCTTGCTCGTAATCAAAAATTCTTTGTCTAATTTTTTCTCCTTCTAACAATCTTTTATTGGGGTCCTTATACAAGGAATTTAACATCTTATCATTGTAATTGTCTAGCGTTGACTTTACAACATAGCCATTAAAGTACCTGCTTTCAAAAAGTTCTTCCCAAGTAATTCTATTAGAAATATTTTTAGGATTATATACTTGATTCTTGGCTAGCGTGGCTCTTAATTCAGGATAGTAAATCCAAAATAAAGTACGCTTAATAGGTTTATTATTAATTACAATAGTTGCCACCGGTGCAATACCAATAATTCTGCAATACATTCTGCTAGTTCTATTATCAAAAATGAACTGCTCTTTTAATCTGAATGTATATATAGAATCGGGATTGGGTGCAAGTTTGGTATTGTAAATAATACTGGTATCAAATACATTGGGATTATTAATATTTTGAACCAACTGTGTATCTAAACTTCCTTTTAACATGGCATTCACTTCATCCACTCCTAATGGTTTAGTAAAACGATCATCTCCTCCTTCAGCAGAAAATGGCACTACCCCATCTTTTTCAATAGCTCTTAATAATAGAGCGAAAAAACGCTGGTCACCATCATCATCATAAGCTTGGTATATAAAAGGGCGGTTAATTTTTTCTCTACCGTCAATTTCTTCCCAAACAAACTCACTAAATAAGGCGTCCTCTTCTCTTAAATTCTCATAAGCTAAAGGTGTTCTTTGTTGAACTGCTTTTCTTGAATTATTCTCAGAAAAGAAACCATAATTAGGTCTTAGGCTTCTTCTATTATTTGCATTAAAACCACCCACCATGGTGGTGTCAATAGTTTTAGTCGATTTGATATTGGTATCTATAGCCACCGTTGAAACAACTGGCGCTAGTACTGCCGCTTCCACAGGTTTAGTGGCAACTGTATCCTTTACAGGACCTGCTTTTTTCTTATAGTTAAACTGCGCTTGAGCGCTATTGACTATGGTTAGTGCTAGCACTAAAAACAAAGTATGGAATATTAATTTTTTCATGTCTTATTATTTTTTACTTTATTACGAGTTTGTTTTATCAAGGTTTTTGAAAAGTGATTTTCAAAAATATCTGACTACTACTGTAATATAAAAGTAATGGTTTGATCTAATTTTCTAGTACCCCCTCCTGGCTCAGTGACTTTAATTTCACCAATGGTCACTGTAGTTCCCGCCTGACATCTTCTTACTAAATCCTTTGCCCCGTTTGCAAATGCTGCTCCATTTACTTCCGCTACTTCTGGTTCATCAAAACCTTTTCCAGTAGCAATAACAATAAAGGAAACTACATTGAATCGAATACCTTCAAATACAAAGTCTCTTAAATCTGCAATTACCCCTTGTTGTACCCTGAATTTATTTGCAGTCATATTACCTCCTGCGCTTCCGCCCACAATTGCAATTGGATCTGGTACACGCTTAACAGGTATATTAATTTTTTGAGATAATTTACCATCATTCACATTCACCATCACATTGCCAAGCTGGGTACACTTTACAATGTATTGACCTGCGCCAGCCTTACTCACTGTTGCCCCTGTTCCTTCCACTGTTACATTTATTTTTTCTGCACCACCACCACCTGTTACACTTAATGGATTATCTAAACCTTTATAAAATACTCTTGTTTTATCAGTTGATACCACCAAACCAGCGGGCGTACCAACTGTATATCTTACATCTTTTTCAACGATGGCAGTTTCTCCATTCGGCTTTAAAAAAGAAATTCTTACTCTTTTTGAATTGATGCCTGGAGCGCCTGCTGTTGATTTATAGATAGCAGAACCATCTGCAGTGATAGATAGATTCACCCCATCAATAGATATTGAAGGTTTGGCTGCACTACTAAATGCGCCCACCCCCGCAGTAATGACTAATTCTTCGCCAGACATTAAATACTGTGAATTGGATGCTGCAAATGCATTGAACTGGTCGTAGACCAATTCTACTTCGCCAATTTCTTTATGGCAAAACTCTGCTACCTGTGCTTCACTATTACGAATATCGTTTTGAAACTTAGTTAATATCGTAATGGCAGCTACCGAAGGTGTCATGTTAAAATAAGCATAAGCCCAGTCATCTTTACCTGCAATACTTGATGTAGCAGGAATAGATAAGTCTAATGGCAAATTAGGAATTACTTCTTTTGCAATAATGGGATCAATGGCAGCTAAATCGGCTTTAAACTGAACTAACTTATTGTATAAGTCTTTTCCTTTTGATTCCCCCGCTTTACTATTTAAAAATAATCTTGAAGTAGCATCTAAATCATCTTCTTTATATTCTTCTTTACCGTCCTTTGTTTTTAAACCCGATTCTACTTTTAGCTCTTGCTTCAATGATTCTACATAAGTGTACATTGCATCAGCAAAGGCATGCGCCTTTTCAGCCTTAGGCGCCCAAATAGCCGCTTTTTCTGCCGTTTTTGGATCGGCTAATTTTTTCTTCAAAGATTTATAGATATCGGCATTCTTTCTTTCTATAATATTACTTGCACTATTTAAGCTTTGCTCAATGGTTTTAAATGCATTGAGAATTTCACTAGATACATTTAATGCCAACAACGCTGTTAACACTATATACATAATGTTAATCATCTTCTGCCTTGGCTCCTTAGGTAATGTCATGTATACTAGATTTTAAAAAATGAAAATTTGAATAATTAAATTAACGTCCTTGCATTGCAATAATCATATTGCCATACACTTTGTTTAATTGAGTAAGGTTGTCGGCTAGTAATGCAATTTGTTCTTTGGCTCTAATCGCATCTTGCGCAGAGCTTGACATCGCATTAGAAGCTTCCGTTAACTTAGCATAATAAGTATTCATGGCTTCCATGCTCTTACTCATCATTGCAAATTGTTCATTTAAGTTTTTAACCCCATCTGTAGCCGAGGCAAAGCTTCCTAAATTATTAGAAACTGAGCCCACTGCATCCTTGATAGAACCTAATGCAATAGCTGCATCCTTTGTATTATGCGTGAAGTCTTTACTTGCTTTGGACATATCTGCTAAATCACCCAAATACATGGCAGTGTCATTTAAACGCTGAAAACTTTTGCTTAATTTTTCAAAAGCAGCGCCATCCAATTTAGCTGCTTCCAAATGCGTCATCACCGAATCCACTGCACCTGCTTGTGGCGCATGCGTTGAGTCTCCTACTTCTGGCGGAGGCAAGAATGCATAAATGGTAAAGATCACAGCCTCTGTGACAAAACCAAGTATTAATGCATAATCGGCCCATGCTAGATGTAAGATTTTTGCCAATGTAGCTATAATAACTACCGCAGCTCCTAAAGAGAAAACTACGTTTACGATCTTATTGGTTTTGGGCGAAATGGAATTTGACATTTGAAAAATTTATAAATTTTATATGATACTATTTAATTCGAAACGATAATTATAAAATGATGATTATAAATAGAAAAGTTTTAATTAATTCTTGGCGCCATAGAAAGTACACATCTAAATCCAATATAAGATTTGGCTGTATCTTGATATTCATAATTTCTAGTACTTACTTGAATATTGTAAGCAATATCCTTCCAAGAACCTCCTCTCACTACTTTTCTTTTCATAGAAATTGGATCTTCCTCTTTTGCATTGTATTGTAAATCCGGGCTGAAATCTCCTATAAAATTATTACCACCCTCATAATATACAGAGCTAGTCCATTCAGCGACATTGCCTGCCATATCAAATAATTTATAACCATTTTCTGGATAAGATTGAACCTTACTTGTATAAATATTATCATTCTTTGTGTCTGATCCAAAATAATCTCCTCTGCCTGGTTTAAAATTAGCTAAGAGTCTCCCTTCCTTTGTTCTTGTATAAGGCGAACCCCATGGATACATATTATTCGTTTTAGAATTGCCTCTTGCAGCATATTCCCACTCTGCTTCTGTTGGTAAGCGGTATATACCATCAATTTTTTCATCTTTCTTATTCCCCTTATCCAAATAAAAATTACTATTATTAGTTCTCCAATGACAGAAAGCAACTGCTTGCTTCCAGGTAACACCGACCACCGGATACTGATTATAAGAAGGGTGTGAAAAGTATAAACGCGTAAAAGGTTCGTTATAAGAATAAGAGAAATCTCTCATCCATACGAGCGAATCAGGATAGACTGCTTCTGTTTGAGAAACTAAAAAATTACTCAAGGGTTGCTCTAATCCTTTTGAAGTTCTAGCAGCCGCTCTTAAATCAACATAAGAGTACCTGTAAATTAATTTAGTAGGATCTATTTCTACTTTACCTTGAATTCGATTATCAGGGCTTAACAAAAGTTCATTTAATTTTTCTATCACAGCCTTACTGTTGGAATTAATACGAAGGGCTCTATTCCAATCCACTTTCACTGTATCTTCTGCTTGATTTACACCACCTGCATAAACCGCTAAATATTTAAGAGAATCAGATACATACTTTACAAATTTGCGATATTGTTGATTGGTTACTTCAGTACGGTCCATCCAAAAACCAGAAATAGACACTAATTTTTTTCTATTCACCATAGCCATATCCACCTGCTCATCACTTGGACCCATATGAAAGGACCCTCCAGGTATTTGAACCATATTAGGATCGGCACGGAACTTAGGGTCTTTGAATGATAAAACACCAATAGAACCTAGTATAATGGCAGCTAATACCAAGGGCAGTTTAAAAGGCAATTTCTTCAATCTTGTAATCATATTTTAGTTTTACCGGTTCTTATCTCCTTTAGAACGATTTTTTTTCAATTAAATTTCATTTTTAACAAAAAAAATAGGACTTTTTTTTGCAGAAAGTATTGATTCTCACTGCTTAATTAGGAAATGCAATTTAAAACATTAGTTGTTAGACTTTTGCTAAAAATTCGATTAGACTGGATACCGGCGGATAGCAGGTTTTATTCTTACATATAAAGAATTGATTTTCATTACCTTGCTTTGATAACGACATCGGTATACTAGAGAAATTTCTAGGTATGAAAAGAAGCATTTTCTGAGGTAAAAACCTAGAAACTAGTTTTTCGATATCTGTTCTTACGCTTGGACCCACCGCGACCAAAGACTGGTAACCTTCTGTCATGATGGAAAAACTTTGGGCCCAATAGCTATAGGCCGATGGATATTGCAAGATAAGTTTACGCATAGACCTAATCAATAGTTCCGCCTGACTGGTCCACTGGTCGTTTTCAAACAGGGTACCCAAATAATACAAATTGGAGCAAATCATTGCATTGCCACTTGGCTGAGCCCCATCATAAGTTTCTTTTTTTCTAACAATGATGTCTTTTTGATAGTCTGCGGTGTAATAGTAAAAAAGTTTGTCTTCTGAAAGAAAATGGGCTTGCAGATAGTCCATCCATTTTTTTGCTTTTTCTAGATAAGCAATATCGCCCGTAATTTCTTGCAAATGAATATATGCCTGAATTAAACTTGCATAGTCGTCTAAAAATGCAAAAGATTTATTCGCCCCCTTAGTATGCGTATGATAAAAATAATTTTCTTTCTCATTCAACATATTTTGTTCTATCCAATTCATGGTATCAATAGCCTTTTGCTTATACGCAGTATTACCTAAAGCTTCATAAGCTTTACAAAGTCCTATAATCATTAAATTATTCCAAGCTAAAATTATTTTATAGTCAAGTGCTGGTCTTATTTTTTTTGCTCTTGCTTGTAAAAGTGTTTGTCTTGCTTTTTCAAAACCATCTTGCATGGCTAGTTCCATGGGTTCCAGGGTCCATAAAATATTGGTGTGCTCCCAATTACCCGCTTCAGTTATTTGATAATATTTACAAAAATCTTCAAAAACAGCATCGTCTAATAAAGTTTTTATTTCTGCATAAGACCAAGTATAAAATTTTCCTTCCACGCCTTCACTATCTGCATCTAGGGCTGCATAGTAGGCCCCTTGCTCATTACATAATTCTGTATGTAGAAAATGAATGGTTTGATCAATTACTTTTTTATAAGACTCTTTTTGCGTGATTTGATAGGCTTCAGAAATTACAGAAATAAGTAAAGCATTATCGTATAACATTTTTTCAAAGTGAGGCGCCTGCCACTGCGCATCGGTGCTATATCTTGCAAAGCCTCCTGCTAAATGATCATAAATACCCCCTTGTATCATTTTATCAATAGAGCGAATAGCATGTACAAGTGAAGCATCCTGTTTATTTAAATAATAATTTCTAAACAGCATTTGTAATACAAAAGTTTGTGGAAACTTAGGTGCATTGCCAAATCCACCCCACTGAGTATCGGCCTGTTGTAAAATGCGCCCAGCGATGATTTCAATTTCTTCTTTGGTAGCAAGTGGCTCTTCATAATTCTCTACACCGCCTGTGGCAATACCTCCTGTACCAATACTACTAGACGAGTTCACAGGTACAACAACATTTCTTGTAATATGATTGGTAAGTTCATTGGCTTGTTCTACCAACTTATCATAATTATTTTCAAATGCATTTTTAACCCCTTGTAACACATCCATCCAAGAAGCTCTTTGCGGCATGGCTACAGGTGGAAAATAAGTGCCTCCGTAAAATGGTTTTCCATCAGGTAATAAAAAAATATTTAGAGGCCACCCTCCTGATCCTGTCATGGCTTGCAAAGCATCCATATAAATATGATCAATATCGGGACGTTCTTCTCTATCTACTTTAATGCAAATAAAATGCGCATTCATAAACTCGGCCACTGTTTCAGACTCAAAACTTTCTCTTTCCATCACATGGCACCAATGACAGGCCGCATAGCCAATACTTAATAAAATGGGTTGGTTCTTTTCTTTAGCTAAGGACAAAGCTTGTTCAGACCAAGGTTCCCATTGAACTGGATTATGTGCGTGTTGCAATAAATAAGGGCTGGTCTCGTGTATAAGACTATTGGTGTGCTTAGGATTTGCATTCATTTGAATGCAATTTATTTATTTCTTTTTACTATTAGAGGAAAGAAATTGTTCCAAGCCAGCAATCATACTAGGTGTCTGAGGACTAGGTACTTTAATATGTAATTGAAGCCCTGCCTCTTCTACTGCTTTGCAGGTACTAGAACCAAAGGCGCCAATGGCGGTTCCATTTTGTTTAAAGTTCGGCATGTTCTGGTATAAACTTTTCAAACCACTTGGAGTGAATAAACATATAACATCAAAACTATGTTCTGCTAGAACTTTTTTAATATCACTAAACTCGGTTCTGTACATGTAACCTAAATCAAATTTGCATTCATGGTCTTTTAACCAATTCACAATTTCATTGTCTTGTTGGTTTTCACTACACACATATAAGAAGTTTTCATTACTCTTATGTTTGTTTAACACATCGAATAATTTTTTATTCGTTCCATCTGCACCAAAAAACACCTTGCGTTTGCGATACATAATAAACTTCTGTAAATAAAGCGCTACCGATTCCGTAATACAGAAATATTTTGTATCCTGATTGATGCTAACTTTTAATTCATCGCAGGTTCTAAAAAAATGATCAATAGCATGTTTGCTGGTAAAAACAACAGCGGTGAAAACTGCAATATCTATTTTGTTTTTTCTGAAGTCTTTTGCAGCAATGGGCACTAACTGAATCAATGGATGAAAATGTAGTGCTACTTTATGCTTTTTTTCCAAATCAAAATAAGGCGATTTTTCACTTTCTGGACGCGCTTGCGAAATAAGAATTTTTTTAATGGCCATTTTTATCATTCAGCTTTTAATACGTTCCACCAAAATACTGCACCACCAGTTTATACAAGATTAAAATAGGCAGTATTTCGAATGCACAAAGGTAAAGAAAAAAATGAAAGGAAGATATATGTAATTTGTTTCTTACAGAGGTAAGTGAAAACAAATATCGATACAAGAAAAGCAGCACTGAAAGGCCTCCAGCCCCTATAATAGCCGCTGGGAAATAAATAGGCTTAGCGAATGCTAAAATGAGAATAAAGGGCAAGAGCAATATGCCAAGTACTTTGTTTATCATGAATACCACGAATACATAGGTCTTTACTAATTCCTTCGTACTAAATATAGCGCCTGCTATTTCTAAACAGATATATTTCCCAAGGTATAAGCTTGTAAAAAAAAGACAAATATAGAAGTAAACAAGCCAAAAAGAAATGGGTAATAAATGTCGGTTATAAATTAGCAAGGATACCATTAAAGAAAAGCTTAAAATAAAACAGAGGTTCAATAATAAAGAAGCAACACTATTATTTAATAGCTGTTCTCTATTTTGAATCATGCGCATGGAGGACTGACTAAATTGACTGAATAATTTTTGAAAATACTGAGGATACATATTATTTACAAAACCATAAATGAATATAATACCCACAATTAAATAAAATAACCAGTCTTTATCTGAAACTGCATAACGCTGTTCAATTTTATAAATGATTTGCGTACCCTTATTGGTTAATGAATTTTGATTATATAACTTAAATGCATTTTTCTTATTACTATAATAGGCTTTATAAGATTTTACATAATCCACCAAGCTATCTTTTTTTAATTCTAACTGCTCTTGCATAAACCAAGCATCGGCTTTTTGATAAGTGCTGGGCAAAGCCAGAATATGTTTTATCATTAAAGTATCCTTTTTAACTAAGGAGTCCGCGACTAATTCACTGGTATCTTTGACCGATAAAGTAGTGGGCTTTTGCGCATAGGTATGTAGAGGTAGCAAAGCACCTAGAAATATACAGCCTAGTATAAAAAAAGCTTTATGTAGATTTAAAATCATCTACTGCAAAAATAAGTATCCTGATGCATAATTAGTAACTAATAGTTAGCTTTGTTCTTTAACTCTTTTTATGGCAGGCATCTATATTCATATTCCTTTTTGCAAAAAAGCTTGCCATTATTGCAATTTCCATTTCTCTACACAAACCCAGTACATTCAAGAATTTACCCATTCCCTTGTAGAAGAAATAAAGCTTCAAAAAAATTATCTTACGGCACCTATAGAAACCCTCTACTTTGGTGGAGGCACTCCCTCTTTATTGAAGAAACAGGAATTAGGAATGATTATGGAAGCCATTCAAGCAAATTTTGATTTAGCCCCCCATTTTGAGTTTACCATTGAGGCCAATCCAGATGATATTAATCCAACCATTGCTGCGGACTGGCTAGCCCTGGGCGTGAACAGACTTAGCATAGGTATTCAAAGTTTTCAAGCAGCCTCCCTTTCATGGATGAATAGAGCACATACTGTGGAACAATCGCATGCAGCCATAAAGATTGTGCAGACTGCAGGCTTCAAAGACATCAGTGCCGATTTAATTTATGGCACACCTCATTTAAGCGATGAAGAATTGATGGCCGATATTAAAACGCTCATTCAGTATAATATAAACCATATTTCTTGTTATGCTTTGACAGTGGAAGAGAAAACAGCTTTATATTCAATGATTGCCAAAAAAGAAATGGAAGCCATTGATAACTCAAAGCAAGCAAGGCAATTTGAAATTATTGTAAATGCATTAAGCGCCGCAGGGTTTGAGCATTATGAAATATCTAATTTTGCGATGCCGAATTGCAAAAGCAAACACAATAGTAATTATTGGAATCAAGTTCCTTATTTAGGTTTAGGACCTGCCGCACATTCTTACAATGGCAATCAAAGACAATGGAATATTGCCAATAATCAACTCTATTTTCAATCCATTAAAAATAAGTTAGTTCCTTTTGAACTAGAAAACCTAAGTCTTGATCAAAAGTTTAATGAGTATATGATGATTGCCCTTAGAAAAAGCGAAGGTTTTTCCACTGATTATATAAAAAATGTTTTTGGAGATAAATACTTAGCATCGGTTTTATCCATTGTTCCAAAGTATTTGGCACTGAACCAACTTGCAGCTACAGTTACTGGATTTGCACTTACCAAAGAAGCCAAGTTTTTTGCGGACGGGATTGCCAGTGATTTTTTCTCTATAAATAATTAGGGTAACTGCATAAATATCTAAAACAAAGCCAAACCCTTACTAGATATATACTTGAAAAATTACCAATCTAGACAAGACCAGATTAGACCAATATTTTTTCAATCTCTTTGAAACTAGCAGCTGGGTCATGGCCTTCCCATAAAATTTGATAAACTGCTTTTATAATAGGTAATTCAACTTGTATGTTATTATTCATTGCCATAATACACTTGCTTGCATTATACCCTTCCGCCACCATGTTTAATTCTAATTCAGCAGCACGCACAGAGTAGCCTTTACCTATCATGTTTCCAAAAGTTCTATTTCTACTGTGTAAAGAATAACAAGTCACAAGCAAGTCTCCTAAATAAACCGATGCAGTATGATTAGTGGCTTCTCCCTTATGATTTGTAGATTTCATAATGGCCGATAATAAACAATCCATTTCATTCGCGGCATTGGCAATAAATACACTTAAAAAATTATCTCCGTATTCTAAACCATGGGCAATACCCGCACCTAATGCATATATATTTTTGGCAACTGCCGCATATTGCACTCCTAAAACATCATTATTAATTCTTGTGTTAATGTATTCGGTGGCAAAGTAAGAAGCAATATGTTCTGTTTGCTTTGTATCTAACCCTGAGAAAGTTAAATAAGAAAGTTGTTCTGCCGCTACTTCTTCCGCATGACT
>Ga0315899_10008231_pt1 | contig 11176 bp, 7 predicted proteins | sample LakEriMetagenome_2_FD_203518 | JGI IMG/M metagenome (GOLD analysis project Ga0315899, IMG submission 203518) | Freshwater fungal communities from buoy surface, Lake Erie, Ohio, United States - Buoy 4 MA112 | ecosystem: Environmental > Aquatic > Freshwater > Lake | place: USA: Lake Erie, Ohio...
GCCGCGCGTTCGCCCCGATGTGGTATATGGGCATAAGGACGGGATGGCTTTGACCATGGATGTGATCGAGCCCAAACAAAACCGCAAAGGGATCGCCTTGATGTTCATGGTCAGCGGTGGATGGGTTTCAACGTGGATGCCCGTGGAAACCATGGCTGGACTGTTCCAGCCCTTAAGCGATGAAGGGTATACCATCATCGCCGTTCGGCACGGTAGTAGCCCGAAGTATGTTATCCCGGAAATCGTTGAGGATGTTCGCAAAGCCCTCAACCATGTGCACGAACATGCCAGCGAATGGAAAATCGACCCGAAGAAACTTGGGGTTTTCGGATTCTCTGCGGGTGGCCACCTCTCGCTGATGCTCGGGACTACGGCCAATGACAAGGGAGCCGATGGCGATGGACCCAAGGTAGCGGCCGTGGCCGCTGTCTTTCCTCCTACAGATTTGGCCCCCTACAAAACCCCGGGTAATCCGCTTCAAGAGCAATTTCCAGCCTTGAAATTTGATTCGAAGAAAACCGACGATTATTCACCGCTGAAGCAGGTCAGCAAGGTCGATGCGCCAACCTTGCTGGTCCACGGGGACAAAGATGAACTCGTACCTCTCTGGCATAGTGAGAAGATCGATGCTGCATTCAACGAAATCGGAGTTCCCAGCAAGCTCGTCGTGATCAAGGGTGCCGCACACGGTTTCAATGCCGAGGGGAACAAAGTCATGTTCAGCTCAATGCTCGATTGGTTCCGTGAGCATTTAACGCCATAGCAGTTGACGCCCTTGCAGTTGACGCCGTAAAGATTACCCCTGGGGCAGATCCAGGAACCCGTGAAGTTCCATCGAAACATTCACGACTCCGAAGGGATATCTAAGGAGATCGCAAGCCGAGGGGGCAACCATCGGTTTCGCACGCGGAACAGAGGAATTCGCGCGGATAGTTAGCTCAACCCCAACTGCTCCCAATCGTCCAACGTGTTCAAGACACGCTGAACTGCGGCCTCGGTGCTATCGATAGGATTTTCATCAGGATAGACAACCGCTTCCACTGCATCCACCATCGCTGGCGTCGGAGACTTCACGATATGCGGAACCGGCAACTCTGATCTTGAATCGATCCGACGCATCAACTCCGCTTCGCGTTGACTGAGGGTTTTAACCGCATCGGATAAATGCTCTAAGCGACTGGCAAGATCATGAATCTGCATCGACTTCTTTCGATGTTCGGTCGATTTGGCTTCGAGCCGTTGGGTCAACTCATCCACGGAAACCTCCATCGCCCCTTTCACGTTGGACAATCGGTCGATGGTTCGTTGGAGCTCGTCTGCCAGTTGTCGATTTTGCTCCATGCCTTTCGCTTGGATGTCCAGCTCCGATATCATACGGTCAAGCTGGATCTGGATTGCATCGCGACGTTCGATCACGTTCTCGAGATCCCTCCTGGATGCGACTTGCAGTTCAGACAATTCATAGACAACACGCTCCTGCTCGAGCTTGCGCTCTGCCAGATCATTCTGGATCTGGGCCAACGCACTCTGCTGCGATTCCCACTCCTCTTTCTGGTTACGGATGGTGGATACTAAGAGAGCCTTCTCGTTCTCAAGATCCGATTTTGCGGACCGAAGTTGTTCCACTTCCTCGAGCATCAACCCTTTTTCGACTTGCAGGTCCTCAAGCGACGACTTCATCGAAGCGAGGTTCTGCGATGCGATTTCCGCGTTTCGCTCGTACTCGCCACGGATCATGTCCAATTCGCAAACGAGTTCGCTCTTTTCGGCGAGGAGTCGATTTTCTTCCGCTTGCAGTTCCTCGGCTGCTTCGTGGAGTCGCTGCATGCCTTGCTCGAGCTCATCCAAATTGCGCTCGAATTTAGTGCGGTTCGCATCGAACTCGGCTTCCATCCGCTCTGTGCTGTCCTTCAATTCGTCACGACGCTCTTCGAGCGATGCTATCTCGTCGCAAAGAGCGGACTTGTCCTTCGTCGCATCGTCCACTTCGTAGTTGAGCCGAGCGATGTTCGCCTCCAAGCCCTTCAATTCCCGCGAGAGTGCAGTCGATCTCTCCGTCTGATGCTGGAGAGTTGCGTTGAGCCCCGACAGTTCGTCCGTGAGCAAGCGTTTGACGACATCCAATTCGGCGCTTTGCGACCGGAGGTCATCGATCTGTGCACTGAGATCCATTTGTTGGCCTCGAAGGACGACGAGTTCCCCCTCCAAAACCCCGATCGACGCTTGATGTTTCTTGCCCAAAGCTCTCCAACGGGACATCAGCGAGGCGAGACCTTCCAACTGTGCAGCCATCTCTTCAACCTGACGGGCACAGATACGCCGTCGAGGGTCTTCACCAAGACCTCGCACGGTACGATCGTAAAAAAGGCTGATCCCAGCCAGCATCATTACGACCGCCCCCCCTAAATTGCTCAGAGCGACTTGCTGGCTCGTCGTATCCCATGTGATCACCGCCATATTCACGGCGAGAAGTAGCGAGGTCCCCAGACCGAAAAGTGCGAGGGTTATGCCGCTGGGCAAATGATCGCGAAGTCGACGGGGTACGATCTCATCTCCCCAGCTGGAAACCCGCTCCGTGTAAATCCGGAGAGTCTGCTCGATTCGAGTCGCGATCGGATCCTGGAGATCCACGTCGGGGGTTCCTTCCAAAACCGTAAGGCTCCCTGGCGCCACGTCATGCGCCTCGCCGGTTGACCGCGTCACAGGCGCATCGTTTTCCATCACTCCCGGAAGTTGATACCGCGAGCGGGAGATTTGATGGATCGATTCGGCAAAATCGGACTTCATGATTCGGAGATCCGTAACTCTGACCTGGGGGCGTACCAAGCCCGTTATCGGACAACTCCACTCAACCCAGCCATCTTTCCTGACCGCATCCTTTTGCCTTCCCCTCTGAGAATACGCTACAAACGTTACAATCGTTACAGGAGCACACAAAAGTCGGCGACACAGGCCATGCGGCTGCAACCGAGCATTTAAAGAGTGGGTGGGAAAAGGGCCATGCGATCAGGTTGGAAGATACTAGTGACCGCTCAAGCGTTCGCCGTGAGCGGAAGCGAGGCGAGACGGGAGCTTGAGGCAGCTGGATGCGAGCTGGCCCACTCGAAATCGTGGGGGCCTCTCACCGAGTCCGATCTCATGGAACAAGCGCACGATGTGGACGCGGTGATTGCAGCAACGGACCCTTACATTTCCAAAGTTTTTCAATCGCTACCCAATTTAAAATTGGTTGCTAGGTGCGGAGTCGGAATCGATTCCGTGGATCTCGCTGCCGCAAGTGCGGCGGGGGTCTTGGTCACAAATGTTCCATTCGCGATGACCGATGCTGTCGCAGATTACTGCATGGGTTTACTACTGACGATGGTGCGCCGCATCCATGAAGGTTACAACTGCATGCAACAAGGGGGCTGGGCCGAGTTCCCCGGGGTGGAATTGCGAGATAAGACACTCGGGTTGATTGGCTTTGGGAAAATCGGCCAAGCCGTTGCGGATCGAGCGTTAGGATTTGGATTGCGAGTTATCGCATACGATCCAGCAGTCTCTCCTGTTTCGGTGCCAGAGTGGGCAACCCAGCGATACCCCGGTGTTCAATTTCATTCGCTGGAGGAAGTCCTTTCCCAATCGAACTTCGTTTCAGTGCATGCCCCCAATAATCCATCGACCAAGCATCTCATCAACGCGGATATGCTCAAAAAGATGCGCCCCGATGGATACTTAATCAACACTTCGCGAGGAGCGTTGATCGACGAAAAAGCACTCATCGATTGCTTGACCGAAGGTCAAATCGCGGGAGCAGCAATCGATGTTTATGAGCAAGAGCCGCTACCACCGCAGCATCCACTTCGTACCACACCGCGGCTCCTCACAACCCCGCACAACGCCTTCAATTCCCGAGAAGCTGCCGTTCGCATGAGTTGGGGCTGCGCCCATCCAATCTTGGATGCGATTCACCAGAAAGCTCCCGAATTCCTATGCAACCCCGCCGTCCTAAATTCGTCTGCGCTACGATGCCCCGTACGCAGTTAATGCCCCGTACGCAGTTAACTCCCCGTACACGGTCAATGCCCTGATCGCCATGAAAATGGATGGCACAGCGGTGTTCGGTACTCAAGGCAATCCTATTATTTCATTGTTTCCGCAAACGTTCTCTCAAAGAAAATGGCAACTGTCATGCGAAAAAACGTCGTCAAGTCCGCGTTGAAAGCGGGTAAAGCCCAAGTTGGCACGTGGTTGTCCCTCTCGAGCCCCACCGCCGCTCGCTTCATGGCTCGGTCTGGATTTCATTGGCTGACGCTCGACATGGAGCATAGTAGCGCTGGCTGGGAGACGGCATCGCAGATCTTTGGGGCGGTCGCCGATGCCGGAAACACGCCACTTATTCGAGTCCCTTCGATATCGCACGAGAACGCGAAAAGGGCATTGGATCTGGGAGCCCATGGGATTGTATTCCCGATGTGCAACAGTGTTGAACAAGCCCAGTTAGCGGTTTCTTCATGCCTCTATCCACCGGCAGGGACCCGAAGTGTAGGAGGTAGCTCTCACGCATTGAACTTTGGGTGCAAGGCCGCGGAGTATTATCAACATGCCAATGATGAGATTTTGATCGTTGTCCAAGCCGAACACATCGATGCGGTTGAGCGAATCGAGGACATTCTCGCGGTCCCCGGTATCGACGCAGTCTTTGTCGGCCCAAATGATCTCCTGGCATCGATGGGAAAGACACCGCAGATGGAAACAGACGATCCCGAATTTGTGGACGCGCTTCGCCGAATCCGAGTTGCCGCTACCAACGCAGGTATTGCTCCGGGTATTCACGTTGCGGACGCAGCGGCCGCTAAACGCAGGCTTGAAGAGGGATGGCGTTTCATCGCCATCAGCAGTGAACTAGGTTTTATGAACAGCGCCGCTTCGCAAACCGTTTCGCAGCTGTTCGGACATAGTACTGGTGAACTATCGAGATACTAGTTGCTCTGTTTCCAGTTCTGGACTTCAGTCACCGATGTCGTGCTCTTTCTCAGTGAAACGGTGCTGAGCACGAAAACGTAGAAGGGCCAGTCCAAAGCCATGCGGAAGACAGGATTGCGAGCCCAGATGGTTCGCTTGCGATGGCGAGCGTTTAAAAATCCAATTGGCATCGCATTCCAAATGCACTGGTATCAGCATGAATCAACGGCGTGTCTTCAACGATGCCATTGCGAATGCGACGCGAATTGCTGCTGGAATGGATGTAGTTGAACACACACTTGCAATACGGGTTCACATACCAATTGACACCTGCGGTGAGGTTATCCATATCGCCACCTCGCACATTGCGATCGAGCAAATCGAGATAGGACCATCGAAGAGCAAGTTCCCAGGCTCCTTTCCCGCCTCCCGATTTACTCACGCTGTGGAATGGTTTCACACGGTCAATTGCCCCAGCCTTGCGATCGTAAGGCCGATGCTCACCCGTTAAAAAATATCCGATCTGTGAATACCCACCCCAAAGAAGCGCATTGCCAACGGAGTCCGTATCGATGTGTTGAGCCATCACTTCGGACTGCCACGAGAATGGGCCTCGAACCCAAAGCGTTTCCGTCCCATAGGTGTTGATCAACTCGACCTTTTCCAACAAGCCAGTGTCTGCAAAAAACGGCGTGCCGTTGGCGACCGTACCGACAGGTTGGCCGCTGGTTCCGCTGGGACCAGAAGGGAAAAACTCACCCACGAAAATCTCAGGAATACTCCGCACGCGTGTGCGATCGTAAGGCGGCGCATTCAAGTAGTACCCCAGTCCAAGATGCAGGTATCGATCACCGCAGTCCTCGTTGTACCACAGCAAATGAGTCAACCGCCCGGCCATTCCATTGCCGCCGTCGGTGCTGATCGAACCGCCATATTGGTCTTGACCAGTTCTGAAGTACGACATCGCCCACGTCGACATCAAATCCTCAGCGTTGTCGTAAAACCCAATACCGATATGCCGGAATGGAACAAACGCTTGGAACACACCTGCTCGTTCCATGAACGTTGTGTACCGAAAACTACTGACCGCCTCGAGCGAAAAAGGTTGCTTCCATTGGCCGACCCGAATGGTTCCAAGCGGGCCCGCTTGCTTGAAATCCACCCATACATCGGTGAAGGTCGGACGCCCGAAGAATCCAAAATCCATTTGCAGAAAGTAATCCATACGATCGCTGACGGAGCCTTTGGCACTCAGTCGTGCGCGTCGGAAATCAACTCCGTTTTCAATCTTTCCATAGGCGTCAAAACTACCTGCATCCTGATCGAAGAGAACAGCATCTGCCTGAAAAACGCCGTTGATTTGAACGCTAGGAAGTTTTGCTGCATCCGTTTTGGCTTTCTTAGCGCCGTCCTGCAGCGCCTTCAGTTTTTCATTCATCTCGGCCGCTTGGCGTTCCAACTCAGCAAAACGATCTTCGTACGAGACCGAGCCATCCGCGGGATCCTGGCTCGACTCCATGCCAGCGACATCGAAATACTCACGCGTGGCCGAGGAAGGGCGCAGATTCGTGCTTGCGTCCCCATTGCGCACGGGCTGGTTCGCGACATTTTCGTTCGTATCAAGTCCCACATACCGAGGCTCGCTGGGCAAAGCGAAATTCGCCTGCTGGGAAAATACAGGGGAGAGTTGGGGTACCCACGCGCACATCGCCGCGATAGCAAGCAATCTTCGAGCAATCATTTTGAATCGATCCGGTGAGATTCGTTCAGCCGATTCGTCTTCGACATTAACGGTTGTATCGATTGTCCGGATTGTGCCGCGTGAAGCTTACTCGGGTTTTACGACTGAAATCCCCCCTGCATGAGTGCGAACACCACCGCATGAGGGCAAGCGCCACCGCATTTCGAATCCATGGCACTCATGAGCAAACGTGACAAACGGTTACCAAGGCCTCACAACCGCCAGTTTCGCTATTGATGTCATTTAAACCATTGGGTTCCAAAAAGTCCTAAATTTTCAATCTCGAAGGCAACGCGTCACAAAATGGGCCCTATGTTTTCGCGTCTGCCTCCCTGAGCCTCATCAAGAACTCCCCATGCTTCCAACCGAAGTCACACAACCTTCTCCGGACTCACCAGTCATCCTCTTGGTCGAGGATGATCAAGATACCCATGTGTTGGTGAAATCTTACCTGCAGGGCATGGGGATCGTTTTAACTCATGCGTACAACGGCAAAGAAGGACTCGAGAAAGCCATCAGCCTGAATCCCGACATGGTCATCCTGGATTATGACCTTCCCGAGATGGATGGCCTAACGGTTCTAAAGTCGATCCGATCGTCGAAGTCAGGTGCCAAGACCCCGGTGGTTTTCCTCACATCGAGCGAGAGCCAATCCTTGGTCGATAGCGCATTTTCCGAGGGAGCTGTGGACTTTTTACGGAAGCCGATCTATCCGTCCGAGTTCCAGGCGCGAATCCGATCCGTATTGCGAACACAAACGCTTTTGAATCGCCTGCGTTTTCTAGCGCACAATGATCCGCTGACCGGCGTTCCAAATAGAAATGCACTAAAGCAGGTCTTAGAGTACGCAGCGGAGCATCCAGACGAGTACACCACTCCTTACGCCGTCCTGTTGATGGGTATCGATCGCATCGCCACCATCAACCATTTGTTAGGATCCGGCGCAGGAGATGAGCTCGTTTGCTGCATCGCATCGCGACTGCAATGCGTCCTGTCAACCTCGACCGCGCTGGATCGGTGCTGTTCTCAGCATTATCTCGCCCGTTACGGTGCAGACCAATTCATTTTGATTTTGTCAGGAGTCGAAGGAAATCGCTCAGCGATGCGGATTGCGGAATGCATCAGCGAGGCGTTGTCCACGGGATACCAATTGGCTGGGACACACCAATTTGTCAGCGTGAGCGTTGGGGTCTGCTTTAGTTGCGATCCCAAAGCGAGTTTCTCTGAATTAATTCGATGCGCGAATATTTCCTTGCAGGAGGCAAAGAAAGTTGGCCGTGGCGAAATCAAGCTTTACGACGACTCGATGCAGAACAATCTCAAGGAGCGAGAGAGTCGCCAGGATTCACTGCGGGCATCAGTGCGCAACCGCGAATTGCAGATACTGTACCAGCCCATTATGAACCTACAAACTTGGCAGTACGATGCGGTAGAAGCCATCGTACGCTGGGATCATCCGCAGCATGGTGGCATGCCCGAAACCCACTTCATGCCGCTGATCCATGAAAGTGGTCTCCTTAAGGAAATTGGGGAATGGACACTTTCGACGGCTTGCCAACAATCCTCGCAATGGTTCTATGAATCGCCTACCGATGCGCCAAAACGAGTTAGCATCAATGTGACGCACGCTCAGGTCAAGCAACCACGGTTTTTGGACACAGTGATCAAATCCGCGCAACGCGCTCGACTCCGACTCGACAGAATCCAGTTGGAGGTTTGCGAATCGGGACTTACCGTCGAGGACACAGAAAGCGTCGCGGCGTTACACCGATTGCGAAACGCAGGAATACGCGTCGTCGTAGACAACTTCGGCACTGCTATCTCCAGCGTCAAGACATTGGGCAAATTCCCAGCTGAGGGATTCAAACTCGACAAGCGCCTGATCACGGAGTTTGAGAGCAACAGTCACTCGGCAAGTTTGGTGCAGTCCCTCGTCTCCGAAGCAAAGACGCAGCAAGCCACCATCATCTCCAGCGGCATCGAAAAAGAGTCCCAGCTCAAACAATTGGTCGCTTGGGGCTGTCGCCATGCACAAGGCGACTTCTTTTCAAAACCTCTTCCGGCAGACGAGGTCTTGAACACCATCTCGCATTGGAACACCAACGTTCGCTCAGCAGCGCGTGCTGCATTTGGCTCACGAAGGAGCAACCAAACAGCCATGAGCTAGCCGACGATTTTTTCACCTTGAGATCGCACCATGAATTTGACTCCAAAGTTAGTCTTACACGTCGATGACGACCCTTCCGTGTCGAAACTGGTTTCTTACCATCTTAAGAAACACGGCTATGAGGTCGTTAGCGTCCAGGACCCGAACCAAGTCATGGAAACATTGATGCGGACGGGGGCTCGTGTCGTATTGCTCGATATCGATATGCCGCACAAGGACGGGCTGACGCTTCTTCGAGAAATAAAGTTGCGGGATGCAGGCATTCAGGTAACGATGTGCACGGGGATGGTATCCATGCAGACCGTGTTGCGTTCGACATCGCTCGGGGCAGAAGGACTAATTTTCAAGCCGCTTCGAGATCTCAACAAGATTTCCGAGGCGATCGACATGTCGTTCGACAAAATCGACAAGTGGTGGATGGCTCTCGCAGAATGGAAGGAACGCAATCGCCCGGTGAACGAAGTTTCGGAAACCGAAGTTGCCGTAAACAAAGTTGCGGTAAACAAAGTCACCGAAAGCCAAGCCACCGACGGCACAGCCCCTGTCCGATCACTATCAACCAGCTGCATCCATATCGGGTTGGGCATTGCCGAGCGCTAGCTAAAGCAGCTTGCTAGAGCGATGCGTCGGGATCTGCGGTCAAGCAACTCAATTTGAAGGTAAATGCTTCCAACTGATGCTCGATGTCCCCAAGCGAACATCCGCGGTCGAGCGACCGCTCGAGTAGGGTTGCATCGTCGGTGAGGGCAGAAAAGCCATACCCACCGCAGGAGCCTTTCAGTTGGTGGACGCAACGACGCAGTGTGTCTCGGTCGCCCGCACGTTCCGCATCGAGAATCGCTTGAATGCGATCAGGCATGTTCGAGACAAACTCGGTCAACAAATCTCGAAAATCCGGATCGGAAGCGAACTCCGAGTAGATCGGAGCTGTTGACTTAGGATGGATAAATCCTTCATTGGACATTGCGTTCATCCCATAACGAATTCTGCAGCGGAAACGCCACAATCAAAGACAATCGCCGCATGGAAAGTTACGACAATTGCGAAGAATCTTCGGAAGTATTGCCTACGGTTTGGCGAACGCAAGCGTACGAGAAAGAAACTTGGTGAGTTTGCCGATCGAAATCTCTACAAGCGTTCTAGCGATGATTCCTTCGTAGAAACCAAGTCTCGCTGGCCCACTGCTTCATCGTTCATCGCCTCATCAACGTGCGTCCTCCAGTCCGGCTAACCAAACCTCTCAATTCCAGCACGCTGATGGTGCTGAGCACTCGCGGTACAGGTAAACCCGAGCGCGAAATGACTTGATCGATATCCGTCGACTGGACATCAATCGCCATCAGAACCTTTTGTTCGACCTCATTGAGTTGTAGTTCCGAGGGTTTATGAACGACAACTCCGGGACTAACCTCGGTTCGGAATGCCATGGGACCGAGATGTTCGAGGATATCGTCTGCACCTTCAATAAGAACGGCTCCATCCCGAATCAACCGATGGCAGCCTCGCGACGTTCTCGAGGTTACTGGGCCCGGAATCGCGAATACGTCTCGGCCTTGCTCACCTGCATGGCGAGCGGTGATTAAGGAACCGGACCTATCCGCCGCCTCCACAACCACGACACCAAGGCTCAAGCCACTAATAATGCGGTTTCGCTGAGGAAAGACGCCAGCCTTTGGCTTGGAGAAAGGAGGTGTCTCGCTCAACAGGACACCATTCTCGGAAACCTGCTGCGCGAGATCCTTGTGCTCTGGGGGATAAATCTCCGACAAGCTACCACCTAAAACGGCGATTGTCCGTCCAGATGCCTCGAGCGCTGCGCGATGGCAAACAGCATCGATTCCACGAGCAAGCCCACTCACAATCGTGAACTGGTACTTACACAACTCCGTCGTAACACGCTCCGCCATCTGTCGACCGTAGTGGGTCGCGTGCCGCGTCCCGACAATGCCGATGGCCATAGAGTCAGAAGGTCGAAACGTACCTTTAGCGAAAAGAACCAAAGGGGGATCTTGGATTTCCCGAAGAAGTTTAGGATAGGCCCGATCCCACGGAAGCAGGATATCGATCGAATGATCGTGGCAATGCTCACGAATTCGCGTTGCCATTCCGTCGCGATTCGCATCACGAATGGCGGTTGCCAACTTCGGGCCAACGCGATGAACACGACTGAGTTGGCTCAACGTTGCCGACAACACATCGCCTGCGGATGAAAATGCTTCCAGAAGCCGTAACATCGTTTTCGGACCGATGCCAGGAACCAAGGCTAAGACGATAAACGAATCGCGGTCTTCCAAGGGGACTTGCTGGAAAGCATCGACAGGCAG
>Ga0315899_10008233_pt1 | contig 11174 bp, 10 predicted proteins | sample LakEriMetagenome_2_FD_203518 | JGI IMG/M metagenome (GOLD analysis project Ga0315899, IMG submission 203518) | Freshwater fungal communities from buoy surface, Lake Erie, Ohio, United States - Buoy 4 MA112 | ecosystem: Environmental > Aquatic > Freshwater > Lake | place: USA: Lake Erie, Ohio...
CAAGTGGTTAAGGCAGCGGCTTGTGGCGCCGCCATTCGGGGGTTCGAATCCCCTCGCTCGCCCTTCCTCGACCCGGTTTCCCGCGGTCGGCCAGGTTTCCCCGTCGGGCTGGTTGCCCGCCGTCGCGCCTGTTCGCCGCCGTTGCGCCGGCTTCAGGCCGCCAGCAGGGCATCGAGCAGTTCCGCCGCGCCCCAGCGCACCGGATCGCTGCAGGGCAGGCCCGTGGCCGCCCGGGTGGCCTCGATCGCTGCCCGGGCTTCCGCCGCTGGCAGCAGGGCCGTGTTCAGCGCCACCGCCCCCACCCGGGGGGAGCGGCCGTCCGGCCGGGCCAGGGCGGCGATCGCCTCGGTGGCGGCGATCAGCGGGGCCAGCGCTGGCAGCGGCAGCTGCGGCAGCCCCTTGGGATGGCGCTGGCCGGCCCGGTGCACCAGCAGCAGATCGGTGGGCTGGCTGCCGCGGATCAGAGGCAGGGTGGCGGAGGAACCGGGATGGCAGAGGGAACCCTGGCCCTCCACCAGCAGCCAGTCCTCCGGGCCCAGATCGGCCCCCGCCGCCAGCACGGCCGCTTCGACAGCCCCGGCGGCGTAGTCGACGCGCACGGCATCGAGCGCCACGCCGCCACCACTGATCAGGATGCCCGCCTGGCCGGTACCCACGAAGCGGGCCCCCAGGTCACGGCGGCGGGCTTCGCGCTCCAGCTCCAGGCAGGCGCTCATCTTGCCCACCGCCATGTCGCTGCCCACCGCCAGCAGCCGCCGGCAGGGCAGGGCGGCGGCGCGCGCGGCGGCCACCGTGAGCCCCGGCGGCTCCACCCGCAGATCCCAGATCCAGGCATCGGGATGGCGCAGGGGAGCCAGGCCGGGGTCATCGCCGATGCGGCTGTGCAGGCCGCTGGCCACGCTCAGCCCCGCCCGCAGGGCCGCCGCCAGATCGGCCCGCACCGGATCGGGCAGGCGTCCGCCGGAGGGGGCCAGGCCCACCACCGCCACCTCGGGGCCGAAGGGCAGCGCCGCCGCCAGCGAAGCCACCACCGGCACCTCCCGCCCGATGCCGGTGACCGCCTGCAGGGGGCGGCCGGCGTGGTCGGGGTCGATCACGGCCACGATCGGCCCGCTGCGGTAGCGCAGCATCGCCAGGCCCGTCTTGCCGGCCAGGCCGGCGAGCCCTCCGTGCTGCAGCAGCACCACGGGCTGGTCGGGGCCGAGGGGGCCGATCACGGGCCCGCCCCCGAGCCTGCCGGCAGCGGAGGCGCCGCGGTGGCGATGCCGAGGCCGGGCCCGGCGGGCGGCACCAGCCGATCGCCGACCAGGGTGAGCCCCGTGAACGGATCGTCCACCAGGTTGAGATGGCTGTCGAGGTCGGGCCAGCGCACCAGCGGCAGCAGCTGGGCGGCGGCGCCGTTGAGCAGGGAGCCGTCGGAATAGCAGCCCAGCATCACCCCCAGCCCCAGCCGCCGGGCCGTGCGGGCCATCAGCAGGGCCTCCGCCAGCCCGCCGCTCTTGAGCAGCTTGATGTTCACGCCGTCCACGTAGGGGGCCAGGCGCAGCAGATCGGCCAGGTCCCAGCAGCTCTCATCGGCCACCAGCGGCAGCGAGCAGTCGAGCTCCAGGGCGGCGAAGGCGGCGGTGTCGGCCTCGGGATCCACCTGGGGCGCCACGGGCTGTTCCAGCAGCACCACCCCGGCCCGCTCCAGATCCCCCGCCATCGCCCGGGTGTCGACCACACTCCAGCCACCGTTGGCATCCACCTGCAGTTCGCAGGGCGCACCGCTGGCCTGGCGCCGCCGCTCGATCGCCTCGGCCACCGCCGCCAGCAGGGCCCGGTCGTGCTCGAGCCCGGCCGGGCTGCCGAGCTTGAGCTTGATCCGGGTGGCCGGCAGCTGCCGCCACCAGCGCTCGAGCCGCGCCAGCACCGCCGCGGGTTCCCCCAGCCCGAGGGTGACGCTGGTGGCGGCGCAGGCCACCGCATCCAGCCCCCAGAGCCGATGCAGCGGCAGCCCCAGCCGCTTGCCCCACCAGTCGTGCAGCGCCAGATCCAGACCGCAGCGGGCCGGGGGACTGAGCTCCGCCAGCAGCGGCTCCAGGGCCTGCAGGGGCTCCGGCTGCAGGGGCTGCAGCCGCGGTGCCAGGGCGGCCAGCTCGACGGCGAGGGCGGCGGTGTCGTGGCGGCGATGGCCGGTGTCGAAACCACCGGTTTCACCGAGGCCGCGGATGCCGTGGTGGTCGATCACCACCAGCAGGTGCTCCACGGCGGCGGTGCTGCCGCGGCTGATCGTGAGCGGCACGGCCTTGGTGAGCGGGAAACGGCGCAGATGGCAGCGCATGGCATGACCCGGGCAACGGACCGGCCGGGGTGACCACGCTGCCATGGTCCGGGAGCCGGGTCTGTCAGGCTTGAGCCCCTTCGGCGCCAGGCGCGATGGTCTGCCCCAGGATTCCGGTCTCCATCGGCGAACTGGTCGACAAGATCACGATCCTGGAAATCAAGGAGACGCGGCTCGATGGTGAGAACCGCGCGCACGCCCGCCGCGAGCTGGAGCTGCTGCGGGCGGAGCTGGCGGCCGCGGGGGCTGCCCCCGAGCCGGGCCTGCTCGACGATCTGCGCCGCGTGAACCTGGCTCTCTGGCAGATCGAGGACGACATCCGCGAGCACGAACGCCGCCAGGATTTCGGCGCCGGGTTCATCGCCCTGGCCCGCTCCGTGTACCGCAGCAACGACCGGCGCGCGGCGCTCAAGGCCCGGATCAACGGGCTCTGCGGCTCGGAGATCGTGGAGGTGAAGTCGTATTCGTCGTACGACTGAGGCCGCTGGCGCGATGGCGGAAACTGGAGCCATGAGCGCCACCGTTCCCCTCACCGCCCGCCCCAGCGACGCCGGCCCCGAAGCCGGGCCCGGACGGGATCCGGCCGGCCGCGGCAGCTACTGGATCACCACCTTCGGCTGCCAGATGAACAAGGCCGATTCCGAGCGCATGGCCGGCATCCTGGAAGCGATCGGCTACCGCCCGGCCGAGGAGGAGCAGGTCGCCGATCTGGTGCTGTACAACACCTGCACGATCCGCGACAACGCGGAGCAGAAGGTGTACAGCCACCTGGGGCGCCAGGCGCTGCGCAAACGGGCCAATCCCCACCTCACCCTGGTGCTGGCGGGCTGCGTGGCCCAGCAGGAGGGCGAGGCCCTGCTGCGGCGCGTGCCGGAGCTGGATCTGGTGATGGGTCCCCAGCACGCCAACCGGCTCGGCTCCCTGCTGGAGCGGGTGGAGCAGGGCCAGCAGGTGGTGGCCACCGAGGCGCACCACATCCTCGAAGACATCACCACCGCCCGCCGCGAGTCGACGGTGTGCGCCTGGGTGAACGTGATCTACGGCTGCAACGAGCGCTGCACCTACTGCGTGGTGCCGTCGGTGCGGGGCCGCGAGCAGAGCCGCCCGCCGGAAATGATCCGGCTGGAGTTGGAGGGCCTGGCGGCCCGCGGCTTCCGGGAGGTGACCCTGCTGGGCCAGAACATCGACGCCTACGGCCGCGACCTGCCCGGCATCACCCCCGAAGGCCGCCGTCAGCACACCCTCACCGACCTGCTGCGCTTCGTGCACGGCGTGGAGGGCATCGAGCGGATCCGCTTCGCCACCAGCCACCCGCGCTACTTCACCGACCGGCTGATCGACACCTGCGCCGACCTGGAGAAGGTGTGCGAGCACTTCCACATCCCGTTCCAGAGCGGTGACGACGACGTGCTGCGGGCGATGGCCCGCGGCTACAGCGTGGATCGCTACCGCCGCATCATCGAGCGCATCCGCGCGCGCATGCCCGACGCGGCGATCAGCGCTGACGTGATCGTGGCCTTCCCCGGTGAGAGCGACGCCCAGTTCCGCCGCACCCTGGCGCTGGTGGAGGAGATCGGCTTCGACCAGGTGAACACCGCTGCCTACTCGCCGCGTCCCGGCACCCCCGCCGCCGACTGGCCCGACCAGCTGGCCGAGGCGGTGAAGGTGGAGCGCCTGCGCGAACTCAATGCCCTGGTGGAGCGCCAGGCCCGCGCCCGCAGTGCCCGCTACCTGGGCCGCAGCCTGGAGGTGCTGGTGGAGGGTCCCAATCCCCGCGACCCGGCTCAGATGATGGGCCGCACCCGCACCAACCGGCTCACCTTCTTCCCCGGCCGCAGGCCCGACGGCTCCGCGATCGCCGCCGGCGCACTGGTGGCGGTGGTGATCGAGCAGGTGCGCCCCTTCTCGCTCAGCGGCAGACTGGCCTGACCGCCAGCCCCGCATGAGCAGCCCCCCCACCCGCGTCGGCCTGATCTTCGGCGGGGCCTCCGGGGAGCATGCGGTGTCGGTGCGTTCGGCCGTCACGATCGCCGCGGCCCTGCGGGAGGGCGATAACGGCCGTCGCTACGGGGTGCAGTGCTTCTACATCGACCGCGCCGGCCGCTGGCATGGCTCGTCCCTGGCCGAGGCCGTACTGGCCCAGGGCACACCGGCCAGCGACGCCCAGCTGGAGGGCAGCCCCGCCCGCCATGGCTTCAGTGGCTTCCCCGCCGGGGCGCTGGAGGTGGAAGTGTGGCTGCCGGTGCTGCATGGCCCCAACGGCGAGGACGGCACCATTCAGGGGCTGCTGACTCTGATGCAGGTGCCCTTCGTGGGCTCCGGGGTGCTGGGCTCGGCGGTGGGCATGGACAAGCTGGCGATGAAGGCCGCCTTCGCCGCCGCCGGCCTGCCCCAGGTGGCCTACGCCGCCGTGGCGGCGGCCGATCTGGAGGCTGACGCCCCGGGGCTGCTGGCGCGCCTGGAGGGGCAGCTGGGCTACCCCTGCTTCGTGAAACCCGCCAACCTCGGTTCCTCGGTGGGGATCAGCAAGGCCCGCAGCCGGGCCGAGCTGCGGGCCGGCCTGGAGGCGGCGGCGGCCCTCGACCCTCGGGTGGTGGTGGAGCAGGGCGTCACGGCCCGCGAGCTGGAGTGCGCCGTGCGCGGTGGCGGGCGGCGGCCCCTGGAGGCCTCGGTGCTGGGGGAGATCCGCTTCGACGCCGACTGGTACGACTACGACACCAAGTACAGCGAGGGGCGCAGCCACACCGTGATCCCGGCCGCGGTTCCCCCTGCCCTGGGTGAGCGGGCCCGGGCCCTGGCTCTGGCGGCCTGCCGGGCGGTGGGGGCGACGGGCCTGGCGCGGGTGGACTTCTTCCTGGGCGCCGACGGCACGCTCTGGCTCAATGAGATCAATACATTCCCGGGCTTCACCCGCCAGAGCATGTATCCGCTGCTCTGGGCCGCCAGCGGCATTTCACTCCCCACATTGCTGGGCGAGCTGATTGAAGGGGCGAGAGAATGGCACGCGCGCCCGCCGCTCGCAGGAGTCCTGCAATGACCCACGGCCTGCTCTGGCTTCCCCTGCTCCTTGTGTTCGTCCTGCTCACCAGCCTGGGCTGGCTGGAGCGGCGGCGCCAGCGGCTCTTCCGGGAATGGGCCGAGGGTGCCGAGCTGGCCAAGCTCGACAGCTGCGGCGCCGCCCGACTCGTGGACGGGGTGCTCAGCTGGAGCACCTTCGAGTCGGGGGTGCTCAAACCCCAGGGCTCCTTCGTGATCAAGAAGCTGGAGCTGGTGGAGCTGCTCTCCCTCGGCTCTGGCGAGGCGCCGCTCACCGAGGAGTCCCAGGGTGCCTGCCGGCTGCGCCTGGTGGGCGGCGGCGAGCAGAAGGATCTCCCCTTCGCGGATGCGGAGCGGGCCCGCCGCTGGATCGATGAACTCATGTCACGGTCCCGCTGCGAGTTGTGAGCGTGGCACCAGGGGTCGACCGCCGGCGTCAGATCCGCCTGGAGCGGCGCCGGGAACGGCTCCGCAATGGCTGGCGGCTGCTGGTGTTCGGCATGATCGCCGCTGGAGCCGGCTACGGGCTGCTGCGCTACGGCTGGGTGCTCCAGGGGGCCGACCAGGTGGAGGTGCTGGGCAGCCGCCAGGTGCAGCGCGACCAGGTGATCGAGGCGGCCGGGCTGCGCTTCCCCACACCGCTGCTCAGCCTCCAGCCGCGACGTCTCGCCACCCAGCTGGGGGCGGCCCTGCCGGTGGAGCAGGTGCAGGTGAGCCGCCTGATGGCACCGCCCCGGCTGCGCGTGGCCCTGGTCGACCGCGAGCCGGTGGCCCACGCCCAGCGGCGCACCGGAACCGGGCTGGAAAGCGGCTACGTGGACAGGCTGGGGAACTGGATGAGCAGCCGCCAGACCGTGGACCTGGCCGCCACCAGGCCGCCGACGCTCGGCGTGGTGGGCTGGCAGCCGCGCCACCGTGGGGTTCTGGCCGTCCTGCTCGGCCAGCGCGCCAGCCTCGGCAGCGACCTCCAGGAGATCCGCTTCGATCCCAACGGCGGCCTGTGGCTGCGCACGGCTCGCCTGGGTCTGGTGCGCATGGGTCCGCCCGATGGGCAGCTGTCCCAGCGTCTGGCGGTTCTCAGCCACCTGAGCCGGGAACTGCCGGGCCGGACGCGTGGTCAGGCAGTCCGCTCGATCGATCTGAGCGATCCCCAGCAGCCCGAGCTGGGGCTGCCGGCTGGGGCCGGCCGCGCCGCGGTGTCCCTTTCGACCCGCCCTGACTGACATCCACCCCCCCCAGCGCAGGCGGGGGAGGCACGCCAATGTGTTGCGTCCTGGACGCAAACGCGCGAATGTGTGGAATCGCGCCTTGGATCCAAGCTTTCCAAAGACATAATGCAGCCGCAGCTCAACGGCCCAGACGCTTCGATGCAGCCCTCCGCTCCGACGGCTTCCAGTAACGGCATCGTGCCCAGTCAGTCGGCCCGCATCGAGGTGATCGGCGTCGGCGGAGGCGGCAGCAACGCGGTGAACCGCATGATCGCGTCCGACCTGCAGGGGGTGGGCTATCGGGTGCTGAACACCGACGCCCAGGCCCTGCTGCAGTCGGCGGCCCCAAAGCGCTTCCAGCTCGGTCAGAAGCTCACCCGTGGCCTCGGCGCCGGTGGCAACCCGGTGATCGGCCAGAAGGCTGCCGAGGAATCCCGCACCGAGTTGCAGGAATCGCTCCAGGGCACCGACCTGGTGTTCATCGCCGCCGGCATGGGCGGCGGCACCGGCACCGGAGCTGCCCCGATCCTGGCGGAGCTGGCCAAGGAGGTGGGTGCCCTCACGGTGGGCATCGTCACCAAGCCTTTCGGGTTTGAGGGGCGCAAGCGGCTGCGTCAGGCCGAGGAGGGCATCGCCCGGCTGGCGGAGCATGTGGACACCCTGATCGTCATCCCCAACGACCGGTTGCGCGACGCGATCGCGGGAGCCCCCCTCAACGAGGCCTTCCGCGCCGCCGACGACGTGCTGCGCATGGGCGTGAAGGGCATCAGCGACATCATCACCAAACCGGGTCTGGTGAACGTCGACTTCGCCGATGTGCGTTCGGTGATGGCCGACGCCGGCACCGCTCTGCTCGGCATCGGCGTGGGTTCGGGCCGCTCCCGCGCCAGTGAGGCCGCCCAGGCGGCGATGACCAGCCCGCTGCTGGAGGCCGCCCGCATCGATGGCGCCAAGGGCTGCGTGATCAACATCAGCGGTGGCAAGGACATGACCCTGGAGGACATGACCACCGCCTCGGAGGTGATCTACGACGTGGTGGATCCTGACGCCAACATCATCGTCGGGGCGGTGGTGGACGAAAAACTGGAGGGCGAGATCCACGTCACCGTGATCGCCACCGGTTTCGAGATCGCCAGCCCCTACCGCAGCGAGCGTGCCGCGGCCCCGGGCCTTTCCTCCGGCAGCGCCTTCACCCCGGCCGCCGAGGAAAGGGGCGCCAAGATCCCTCCGTTCCTGCTCAACCGCCAGGGCAACCCGGAAAGCTGATCCTCACCCGGCTGCGGCGCGCTGCAGGGGCACTGGTGCTGAACCTGCGGCCGTGAACCTGCCGCTGTGCATCTGCCGCTTGAAGCCGGCCTGGTGAGCCTGCGCCGGTGAGGCTGCGCTGGTGAGGCTGACCTTGTGCGTCTGCCCTCGATGGGGCGGCCGCGTTGAAACCGCACTCCTTCCCCATTGCACCTTCCTCTCTGTTGCTTCCAAGCGGCTGCCTCCTCGCTGAGGCTTTTCGCCGATGCTGCGGCGTTGGAGCGGACGGGTTGCACCTGCCTCGTTGCAGATTCCCTGTTGCCGCTTCTGCGCACCAACATCTCCTGCCAAACCACCGCGATGGAGACCATCGGGATGTTCCGGGCCGCCAGCGGCTGCGGCATGGGGTGACCCGGAGTCCACGCCTGCCCTGAGCATCCCGTGTGGCTGCTCCCTTCCGGTCCTGACCAGATTTGGGCGTCGGAGCCGCATGGGTCCGAGTCGATTGGATGCTAGCAATGCAGATCCCTGCCCCCGGACCGTGCCCCTGCGCCCCGCCGACCTGGCCACGCGCAAGCAGGCCGGATTGCCGATCGCGGTGCTCACCGCCTGGGATGCCCTCTCGGCGGCGCTCGTGGCCGAGGCCGGCGCCGACGCGGTGCTGGTGGGCGACTCCCTGGCGATGACGGTGCTGGGCCACGCCACCACCCTGCCGGTGACGCTCGAGGAGATGCTGCACCACACCCGCGCCGTGGGCCGGGGCCTGACGGCGGCCTGCGGGCCCGGGCCGCAGCCGCTGCTGATCACCGATCTGCCTTTCCTCAGCTACCAGTGCGGCGCCGATGACGCCCTCGCCGCCGCCGGCAGGGTGCTCAAGGAAACCCCGGCGGCGGCCGTGAAGCTGGAGGGGGCGGAGCCCGAAACCCTGGCGGTGATCAACCGGATGGTGCGCTGCGGCATCCCGGTGATGGGCCACATCGGCCTCACCCCCCAGAGCGTGCACCGCCTCGGCTACCGCCGCCAGGGCACCGATCCGGCCAGCCAGGAACGGCTCTGCCGCCAGGCCCATGCCCTGGCGGCGGCCGGCTGCTTCGCGCTCGTACTCGAGCATGTGCCCGATGTCCTGGCCGAGCGGCTCAGGGCGGAGCTGAGCCTGCCGCTGATCGGCATCGGGGCCGGCGGCGGCTGCGACGGCCAGGTGCGCGTCACCGCCGATCTGCTCGGCCTCACCCCCCGCCAGCCGCCGTTCAGTCCGCCCCTCCTGCCGGGGCGCCATCTGGCGGTGCAGGCCCTGCGGGGCTGGGTGGCGGCCCTGAGGCCTCACACCACGCCAGCAGCGGACGCAGCACCACATTGCTCAGTGCCAGGCCACGCGGATCACTGAGCCGCCAGCGGGGCCCCTCCACCAGCAGCAGGCCGTCGCGACGGAACGGCGCCAGCAGCTGCCCGAGCTCCGCGATCCGGGCGGCCACCGCTGCAGGCCCGAGCCCCTGGCCGGCCAGCAGCCGGGGCAGATGCACCCCCTCCCGCCGCCGCAGCCCCACCAGCAGCCGCTCATCAAGGGGGATCGCCGCCGCCGCTGCCGCCTGGCCGCCGCGCTGCCGGAGCCTGGCCTCCAGCCACTCCCCATAGGCCTCGCGCCGGCGGGGCCGGGCCTCCCGCACCCCCCACGGGGCGGCCGTGGCTCCCATCCCGAAGCCCCACCAGCCGGCGCCGCTCCAGTACACCCGGTTGTGGCGGGAGGCATGGCCCGGCAGGGCGTAGTTGGAGATCTCGTAATGGCCATATCCGGCGCCGCTGAGGCTGGCCTGGGTGAGATCCATCAGATCGGCGGCCAGATCGGCATCGGGCAGCTCCAGCCGGCCCTGCTCCAGCCGCCGGGCGAACACGGTGCCGGGCTCGATCGTGAGGTCGTAGACGGAGAGATGGGGCGGCGCCAGGGCCACGGCCTGGCCGAGCTGGGCACGCCAGTGGTCGGCCCCCTGGGCCGGCACGGCCTGGATCAGATCCAGGCTCCAGCTGCGCAGGTCGCCCCGGCCCAGCGCCGCCGCCAGCCAGCCAGCGGCAGCGATCAGGTCGGCGCCGCGGTGGCGGCGGCCCAGGCCGGCCAGCACGGCGTCATCGAAGCTCTGCCCGCCCAGGCTCACCCGATTGACCCCCACCGCCAGGTAGGCCTCCAGTCGCTGCCGGTCGAAGCTGGCCGGATCGAGCTCAAGGGTGATCTCCGCCCCCGGCGCGATGCCGAACCGCCTCCGCAGCGCCCCCAGCAGGCCCATCACCTGGGCCGGGTCCAGCAGGGAGGGCGTGCCGCCGCCGAGGTACACGGTGCTCAGGGGAGGACCGGCGGCGCTGGCGGCGATCTCGGCCTCCAGCTGCCCCAGATAGGCGGCGATGGCCCGGGCGCCCGGCCGGCCCGGGCCCGGGCCGGCCCGATCACCGAGGGGTACCACCGGAAAGTCGCAGTAGAAGCAGCGCCGGTGGCAGAAGGGAATGTGCAGGTAGGCGCTGCGGGGCTCAGGCGACACGGGCGGTAACCCCGACGGGCGAAAGGCGCCGGAATCAGGCATGCTGCCTGCCTGAGCGGCGGGGCTGATCCAGGGCGGCGGCAATGGTGAACACCCTGATCCTCATTCTCTTCCTGGTGTCAGGGGCGGCGGCGGGCTGGCTGGGGGTGGATCTGCTGCCCGAACGGCTGCTGATCCAGGTGGACAACCCCGAGGGCCTGGGCACCGTGCTGGCGGGATTCGGCGCCTTCTTCGGGCTGATCGCGGGCTTTCTGTTCCAGCAGTTGCGCCGCCGGCTGATGCAGCAGGTGCGCACCATGCCCACCGAGCTGCTGATCAGCCGGGCGGTGGGGCTGATCCTGGGCCTGCTGGTGGCCAACCTGCTGCTGGCGCCGATCCTGCTGCTGCCCCTGCCCTGGGAGGTGGTGTTCGTGAAGCCGGTGGCGGCGATCCTCAGCAACGTGTTCTTCGGGGTGTCGGGCTACAACCTGGCGGAGGTTCACGGCCGCACCCTGCTGCGCCTGTTCAGCCGTGGTGACAGCGAAGCCCTGCTGGTGGCCGACGGCGTGCTCCAGCCCGCCACCGCCAAGATCCTCGACACCAGCGTTGTCATCGACGGCCGCATCGGCGGCCTTCTGCACACAGGCCTGCTGGAGGGGCAGGTCATCGTGGCCCAGTGCGTGATCGATGAACTGCAGGCGCTGGCCGACTCGGCCAATGCCGAGAAGCGAGCGCGGGGACGGCGCGGCCTCAAGCTGCTGAGCGGGCTGCGCGAGCGCTACGGCCGCCGGCTGGTGGTGAACAGCACCCGCTACGAGGGCAACGGCGTGGACGACAAGCTGCTGGGGCTCACGGCCG
>Ga0315899_10008235_pt1 | contig 11174 bp, 8 predicted proteins | sample LakEriMetagenome_2_FD_203518 | JGI IMG/M metagenome (GOLD analysis project Ga0315899, IMG submission 203518) | Freshwater fungal communities from buoy surface, Lake Erie, Ohio, United States - Buoy 4 MA112 | ecosystem: Environmental > Aquatic > Freshwater > Lake | place: USA: Lake Erie, Ohio...
TGGGTGCGCGAAGGGCTTGATTGATGCGTGGGGACCGGGGAGTTGGGCGGGCATGGGAGGGTGGATGTGGGTTGGCATGCGGCCGCACCGGAGGTGCGGCCCACCGGCTGGGCAGGCAGGTAGCAGTCGGGGTGGAGGCGGAGGGTTTGCAGCATGACTGCGTTGTGCGGGGTAGTGGCCCAATCGTGCAGTTCGCTTAACGTGAGCGTGCGATCGACCTGGCAGAGTTCGCGGAGATCACCCTGCAACTCGACGAGCCAGAAGATGCGGCGGAGGTCAATGGGATCAAGGTCGCGCAGATGTGCGGGGGTGATGGCATTGTGCACGGTTGTGTAATCGTGCTGGTCGCACATGGCGCGCAGGTGTTCTTGCGTGGTGGGGATGAACTCGTCGTGCGGGTTGATGTAGGGGTTGGCGCGAGCGCGGGCTTGGGTGAGGTATGGCACGTTGGGCTGGGCGTAGACGGGCTGGACTGCGTTGGCGGGGCGCGCGGCATCGGTGGTGGTGATGTTGCAAGCAACTGATGTGGACTGCGTGAGCATGAGCTTCCCCTTTTTGGACAGATGCGATGGGGCGCGCGATGTGCCCCTCCGTATCTCCCCCCGCGCACCATGGTGCGCGCGCACAAAGCTGCTGATTTTGCGTTGTGCGGCGGCGCAAGTGCTTGTGGAATAGCGAGAAGAAATTTTTGAAAATCGGGGCCGCGGGGGGGTGTGGTGGTGCGCTGGCGCGCGCACAAAGGTGGACGTAAAGGGTTTGTGCGCGCGAGGGAGGAATGTCGCTGGGCGCGCTGCGTTTCGAAGTGGTACGTTGATGCAGGGAGGAGGACGAAAAGACACACAGCCAGCCCGCAGAGCCGGGCAGGCTATGGCACGTGGTCAGGTTGTTGGTGAAGTCATACCACCTGCCGATCATCACACGGCTTGCATCGCGGCGACAATTTCAGTCCGTACGCGGTCGATCGTCTAGCGGAAGAAGTTGATGGCCGGGAACCGCCGCTCGATCGCCGCGAGGCCTTGGTCGGTGATTCTGTTTTTGCCGATGTACAACGTGTTGAGGGCGGTGAGGGGCGAGTCTGCGGCAACTAGATGCGCGAGGCCTTGGTCGGTGATCTTGTTGCCGCCGAGGTCCAACGTGGTGAGGGCGGTCAAGGGTGAGTCTTTGGCGGCGAGGTGGGCGAGGCCTTGGTCGGTGATTTGGGTGTCACCCAGGTACAACGTGGTGAGAGCGGTCAAGGGCGAGTCTTTGGCGGCCAGATGCACGAGGCCTTGGTCGGTGACGCGGGTCTCATTGATGTACACATCCGTCAAGCCGCGCAAGGCCGTGCCCGGGGCGACAAGCGCGGCGAGGCCCTGGTCGGTAATGTGCGTGGCTTTGAGAACCAGCCTCGTGAGAGCGGAGACTGCCGAGTCCTTGGCAGCCAGCGCGGCGAGTCCTTGGTCACTGACGCGGGTGCTCGAGACATCCAGCCGCGTCAGGACATTCAGCGGCGAGCCTCTGGAGGCGAGGTATGCAAGCCCTTTGTCGGTGATGTCGGTGTCGGAGAGGATGAGCGTGGTAAGCGAGCGGAAGGGCGCATCGGACGCAGCCATGAACGCAAGGCCGTGGTCGGTAATCGGCGCGTAATCGAGGTTCAGTTCCGTCAGAGCGGTGAAAGGCGAGTCCTTGCGGCAGAGCCACGCGAGGATGGCGTCGCTCATGTCGTCGCAGTACACGTACAACTCCGTGACGCGGGCGCACTCGGCTGGTCCGACGGGCGCGGAGTTGGGGAGATCGAGCATGTTGCGGACGGCATCGTGGACGATGGCGAGCTCGTCGTCACTGAGATCGCGGGTGGCGTGGGGCGGCAGGTTGGTTTCGCCGTCGCTCATGCGGCAGAGCGTAGTGGGAGAGTGCGCAGGCGTGCGATATGTGCAGGCGCGATGAGGATGTGGGCGGGCGGTTCTGTGCCCGTCCGGGGCACGATGCGCGGGCGCGTTCTTCGACGGGCTGCGCGATGCCCAAAGCCGCATCGCTCCACCCGTGGCTCCAGGCCGTGGCCTCGCTGGGGTCACGGCAAGCGGCTTGGTTGCGATGATGTGTCAAGCCAAACTCACTGCAGAGGTTCCGGCAGGAAAAGGCGGGCTCACCGCGAAGAGGCACAGGGCACGAAGCATGTTGCGTTGGAGAGCGGCGCGGGTGAACTAGCTGCAGACTTTGATGTTGGGAAATCGCTGCTTGAGTTCGGTGATGGCGTCCATGCTGACCCAGGTGTCGCGAACGTCCAAGTCGGAGAGAGCCGTGAGCGGCGAGTCTTTCGCGGAGATGGCAGCGAGCCCTTGATCGGTGATCGGGGTGGAGTAGAAATCCAGCGCTTTGAGGGCGGTAAGTGGCGAGTTCGCGGCGGCTATGTGAGCGAGTCCTTGATCTGTAACCTGGTTCGCCCAGAGCCTCAGCTCGCTGAGACGGGAAAGTGGTGAGTCTTTGGCAGCGAGGGACGCGAGGCCTTGGTCGGTGATTGTCATGGAACCAAGATCGAGCGAGGTCAAGGCGGTCAGTGGCGAGTCTGGGCGTGCAAGATCAGCGATTCCCTGATCGGTAATTGCGGTCATGTCGATGTCCAAAGTCTTGAGACCCTTGAAGGGCGTGTCGTCACTCGTGACACACGCCAGCCCGTTGTCGGTAATCGGACACCCGCTGACGATCAACTCCATGACTGCCGTCAAAGGTGAGTCTGTCGCGGCAAGCCACATCAGCCCTGCTTCCGTGAGCAGTTCACCGTAGAAATTCAAGACACGGACGCGGGCGTATTCATCTACTCCAAGCAGCGCGTCCTCTTCGAGATCCAAGTGCCAGCGAACGTAGAATTGGATACTTGCCAGTTCTTCAGGCGCGAGCGCGGCCCCGCGTGCGAGCCATTGCTCGGCGGGTGTGTTTGGGTCGGGCTGGGCGGGGGTGGGCTCGGGCATCAGCAAACTCGCGGCGGGTGCGAGGGGGAGGGTAACGGGATATGGCGAGTCGTGCAGGCGAGGCGCGATTGACTAGCGACTCGAAGAGGTCCTGTTCTAGTTGTAGAACGTGACTGCGGGAAACCGGTTCTTGAGCGCGACAAAGCCCGCGTTCGTCACTTGGGTGTCACTGACACTGACGTGCATGAGGGCGGCGAACGGCGACGACTGTGCCGCCAAGGCTGCAAGTCCTGCATCCGTGATTTGAGTTTCGTCGAGGTAGAGTTCTGTGAGTGAGGTAAGCGGCGAGTCGTCGGAGGCCAGTGCCGCGAGGCCAAGGTCGGTGACGTGGGTCTCGTTAAGATAAAGATGGCTGAGTGCCGACAAAGGTGAGTCGGCGGCTGCAAGCCACGCCAAGCTGGCGTCGGTGATTGGCTTGCCTGAAAGCCACATCTCCCGGATGGCGGCGAAGTGTTCGAGGCATAGCGGCGTGCCGTCGGGCAAGTTCAAGTGTTGACGGACGGCATGCTCGATGCACTCCAGTTCTTCGGGCGCGAGCGCGGCCCCGCGTGCGAGCCATTGCTCGGCGGGTGTGTTTGGGTCGGGCTGGGCGTTGATTGGTTCGGGCATGAGCTAGCTCGCGGCGGGAGCGAGCGGGAGGGTAACGCGAGCGGCGCGGGTGGGTTACTTGTAGATTGTGATGTTGCGTTCAACAGGTAGCACAATGCTCAGAGCCGCATCGCTTCACCCGTTGCTTCGGGCATTCGCCCTGTTGGTGCACGCGGAGGTGGGGATTGCGCGGGGAGTCAGCGGCGGGGAGGTGGGGTTGGGGTCAGTGGCTGGGGGGTGTTGGTGGGGTGCGCAGTTCTTCGGGCAGTGTGCCGCCGTGCTGGAGGTAGGTGGCGAGCAGCGTCTTTGTGTTTTCGAAGGTCTTGCGGCTCACGCTATCTGTCGTCCATGGTTTGCCGAATACCGGGGCCATGCGCTGTGTGAGCAGGCCATATTCGCCATTGACAGCGGCGGCGGCGAGGCGCTGCAGTTCATCGTGGCCGTTTGGCTGGCTCCATGCGGCGGCGCTGTCGGTGTAGAAGTCTTTGAAGCGCGCGACGGCTGCGTCGAGCTGGGTTTGATTCATCTCACGAATCGCGTGATCGATGGGCTGGGGTACGTCGCCTGTGGGCACGGGTATGAAAGCGGCCAGCTCTTTCGCGGCGTGCTCGCCCTGAAACTTGTCTTTGAACCACAGGTCGAACATCTCCCACTCAGCCATGATGGACGCGTGCGCGCCGAACAGGTCGTCGGTGTTCATCGCGCGCATGGCACCGAGCAACTGCTGTGCGCTGTCGGTGCTGAGCGCGCCGGACTGCAGCCGCTCATCGATCCATTTGCATGCCTGACCGTTCATGGAGCAGCCAACCAGGCTGCTGACGATGAAACCGTCGTTGCGGACATGTTCGGACATGCGCAGCATGGCGCGGATGCGGCGGATGGCTTGTTGCTCATTTGCGGCGCGTGATTCGCCTTCGGCGGGGAGGGCCATGAGGCGGGATGCGTCGGCCATCAACGCGCGGGAGGAGCCGCGGACGAGCGAGAGATGCGGCACGACGAGTTCCCAGCCGCTCTTGTAGTCGAGCCCCCAGTCGCACTGTTCCATCGTGGCGGCGTTGATGAGCTTTTCGATGTAGGCCTGCTGCTGTGCGAGCATGGCCGGCTGATCTTCATTGGTGCCGGCGCGAGCGTGCAGCACTTCGTGTTGCTCGGTTGCAATGGAATCCCACGCGGCGAGGTAGGCGTGGGCGGCGTTTTGGCCTTGGAGGAGCGGGGGGTGGGTGTTTGTGTCTGCAAATTGCCGTGCGATGGCCGGCATCTTCGGGGCGTCTGGCGGGGTTGCGGGCTGGGTTGCGGGCGATGGGGCCGCGACGCCGGCGATGACGCAGACCAGACTGGCTACGAGTTGCTTTGTGCGACGCATGATCGGCTCCCACTTGAGGTGCGGGCGGATGCGGGGTCGCCGTTGGTTGGGCGGCGGCATCGGCGCGGTTTTACTCAAGGCTCTGGACACCGACGATGGGGATTTGTACGAAGGCGGGCGGGATGGGGTGTGGTGCGGTGATGTGGTGGGATGATGACGGTGTATGTTGGGGTGTGAGGAGTTGGAGAAAGCCGCTTGAACGCGATGGCGGCCGGCACTTTGAGAAGTGGTGACGGGAACGGCGGGTGTTGGCATCCAGTGGGGCGAGGTGTTTTGGTATGCACATGGTGCGCCGGCGCTGATGGGAGATAGTCATGCAGTCATGTGCCGCTCGGATGGTGGTTGTGGTGTTGGGTCTTGCGGGGCTGGCGGGGGCGGTGCCTGGGGGTGGGTTGGCGCGGGAGGCGCAGGGGCAGGTGATCATTCGGACGGCGGGTGGGGGCGGGGCGAGTGGAGCGGCACTTATCACTACGCGCAGTGTGGATGAGTATGCGAAGCTGCTGGAGCTGACGGCGGAGCAGCATGAGACGGTGAAGACGCTGCATGAGGGGTATCGCGCGGCGTGGAAGGCTGCGGACGAAGAGCGTGAGAGCAAGCAGGAAGCGGCGCAGGAGAAGATGCAGGATGGGGACTTTGAAGGGATGGGGAAGGCGATCTCCGAGACGATGGACGCCTTCGCTGAGAAGACAGCGAAGATTGAGTCGCAGTTCATGGAGGACATGAAGGCCGCGCTGACGCCGGAGCAACTGGAGAGGTGGCCCGCCGTTGAACGTCACCGCCGCCGCGATACACGTTTGCGCCAGTCGAGCTACAGCGGCGCGGGAGTGGACCTGATTCGACTTGTTGATCGCACGGGCACGGATCCCAAGACGGCGGAATTCTCTCAATTGCTGAGCGACTACGAGATGGCGATGGACCGTCAGCTCATTGAGAATTCCAGTCGGACGAGCAGTGTGGCTCCAGCCGACAAGGATGCGAGCTTTGACCCCAAGCATCAGGACGAACTCATGAAGGTCATGAGTGAAAATGGGCGTGCGCTGCGCGATCTGAATCGTGACTACGCCCGCCGATTCGCGGCCCTCATGCCTGAGAATCTTCGGACGACGTTTGAGAACGAACTTGCGAAGCGATCGTTCCCGCAGATTTACGAGCCGACGCATGTCGAGCAGTGCCTGACCGCTGCAAGCAGCTTCAGTGATCTGGATGAGAATGCAAAGGCAACCATCGCACAACTGAACGAGCAGTGGCAACGTGAGTCTGCGCCGCTCAACAAGGCATGGACGCAAGCGGTGGTTGAAGCGGAGGAAGAAGCCGGCGGTTCGCTGCAACTGCAGATACAGCAGTGGAGCGGCGGCGGCGGCAACAGCGAGATAAAAGCCGCGCGCGATGCTCGCCGCGAACTTGAGAAGCGTTTGCGTGCTCGGCTGGACGAAGTGCTGACCACGGCACAGGAAGAGCGCTTGCCCGCCAAGAAGCGAGCGGAGAATGGCCCGATGGGCGGGCTTCGCATCAACTTGGGCGGCGGCAACAACGACGAGGAGTGAACACGTGTCAGTCGTCGAGATTGCGGCGATCGCGCTTGCGCTGACCTGCTTGCTTCTTTTCATCGAGACGGCGCTGCTTGGCGCGACGCGAAGGTTTGGTAGCGCGGCGGACTTTGGGGGCGTTCCATGCGTCGTGGATGAGCTGCGTCAAGCGCTCTTCGCACGCGGCGCGGTTGCGTTCCTGGCTGCGGTATTCGTCGGCGGTGATGAGCAGGTCGTTGTCGGACGTGAGCAGGTGCTTGGCGGCGGCGGCGAGGCGAGCGGCCTGCGCGGGCGCGAGTAGCATGGCGTGGAGCGAGACGCGCAGGATGCACTTTGTCGCGCGCTTGTTGACGTTTTGGCCGCCTGGGCCGCTGCTGCTGATGTAAGAGATATCCATCGCTGCGGCGGGGACGACGAGGCGGCCGTGGACAGCGATGCCTTGGGGCGGTGGATCAAGGTTGGGGACGGCAGGGACCATAACGATCAGCGAGCGTACGGGCTTGATCGCTGGGCGAGTTCGAGGCGCTGGGCCATGGCTTCGCCCGCTTGGAGCAGGTGCGTGATCCATGCGCCGAGCTGATGCAACTGGTTGCCGGTGACCTGCGCCTGATGCAGGAGGCCGATGAGTTCGCGCGTGGGTTCGAGCGTGGGCTGGGTGTGGGGGAATGAAGCGGTGGGCTTGGCGGTTGTTGCCGTTTGGACGGTGGCGAGGCGTTGCTCGATGACGTCGGTCGCTTGCGCGGCGGCGATGACGCGCTCGCCGAGTTGGACGCGTGTTTCTTCGGCTCGCGTGGCGAGTGATTCAAGCCGTGTGATGATGCCGGAGACGTGCGACTGTGTTTGCGACGCGTGCATCGTGGCGGACTGCAACTGCGCGAGGACATCTTGCGCGAGGGGCATCGTTTCGACATCTGCGAGTGATGTCGTGATGCGCTCCATTGATTCATCTCGATGAGAGACGCCGGCTTGCGCGGTGGCGGCGGCGCTCTGAATCGTCGCGACTGCTTCGATGCGGGCTTGCTCGATGCGGGTTGCGTGCTCGGCGGCGAGCTGAGAGAGCGCGTCGGCGGCTTCGCGACTGCTGGCTTCGAGCCGTGACTGCACTTGCTCGTGCGTATTGGCGGGAATCTGCGCGAGCATGCTTGCGGCGTGCTGAGAGGCGGCGGTGATGGCGTCGATGGCGGCGCGGCGTTCGACGGTGATGGTTTCGCGCTCACGCGAGATGAGTTCACGTGACTCGGTAACAAGCTTGGCGGCATCGGCACGGAGGGCGAGGAGCTGCTCGGCGATTTCGCTCGCGACGGCTTCGGTGCGTTGCTCGCTCTTGCTGATGGTGGACTCGAACTTCATGGAGGCGCGGAGGACGGCTTCTTCGAGGCTCTTTTCGAGCTGCTCTGCGCGCTGGGCGATCTGGTCGCTGCCGGTTCGTGTCGCATCGAGGCGTTGTTCCACGGCGCGCACGCTGGTTTCGAAGCGGGCGAGGGCGGCGTTGGCGTCGGTAATGGTTTCGCGTAGGGTGGTATCGAGCGCGAGCGAATCGATGTCGAGTTGTGCGGGGGCGACACTGGAGGCTGGCAGTTTGCTGACGTGCTCGGCGATTGCCTGCGTTGCGATTTGGGTGACGGTTTGGGTGACGGTTAGGGCGATATGTTCACGCAGCTGGGTTTGGACGGAGTCCATGACCTGGCGCATGACTGAGTCACGCAGTTCCGTGGTGAGTTGGCGCACCAGGCCGTCGCGCTGCGAGAGCAGCTCCTGCGCCACACTGTCGCGCAGTTCGCGTGCTTTGGCGATGGCGGTTTCGTTGCCGACGTGGGTCATGAGCTGCTGCACTTTGGCGGCTTTGGCTTCGATGACGGGGAGAGCCTTGATGGCGGCGTCGGTCTTGGTGGTGAGGTCGGTCATGAGGCCGCGGAGCTGTTCGCTGAGGGCTTTGACCTGGCCGTGGGTGATGGTGAGAGACTCGCCAGCTTTGCCAGCTTCTTTGGTGAGCTTGCTGAGTTGGCCTGCGAACTCGTCGAATGCGCGCTGGTCGACGACGCGGGGCGAGAGGAAGACCTGCTCGACGGCTTGATGGAGGGAACGCTCGACGGGATCGGTGCGGAAGTCGGGGCGCGGCTCGGGGCGTGCTTCGACGAGAGCGGCGGGCGCGGCGACGGGGCCGGTTGAATCGGGCTTGTCGGGCCCGTTGGGCGATGCATCACGAACGGAAATAGCAGGCATGCAGACCTCCGAAAGCGCCGGCGCGGAGCAGGCTGCCTTGTGTCGGGCGGGCGTGCTGCGCATCCGATAAGTGTCGGCGGTTTCAGCGGGAATCGTGCAGATTTACTCGTGCGGGCTTCACTGGCACTGGCCGCCAGCGAGGACGGTGAAGAAGCTGATGACGTCTTGGTCTTCGGGGAAGACGCTGTTGTTGTTGAAGTCGAGGTCGCAGGGGCCGGTGGGACAAGGCGCTCCAGCGAGGGCGTTAAAGAAGTCGCTGACGTCTTGATCTTCAGGGAAGACGCCGTTGCGGTTGAAGTCGATGGAATCGCAGGTGAGGCTCACGAGGTCGGCGTTGAGTTCCCACATCGCAAACTGATAGCCCGCGGTGCTACGCAGGCGGATGGTGTTGAGACCGGCGTTGAGTTGGACAGGGACAGCCCCCCACCACTGCCGGGCCATGGGCGCGGGCCATGCGGGGTTGGTGAGTGTGAGGGAACCGATCTGCGAGCCGTTTGCACCGACCCAGATGTCGGCACTCGCGACGGTGGGTGCGGCGAGCAAGCGCAGGTTGTAGGTACCGGGTTGAGACACGCGGACGAGATAGTCGCGCGTGTCGCTGGGGCCCATCTGCTCGTTGGCGCGAGTTTCCCAGTCGGTGTTGCGATTGAGGTGGCGGCGTGCGTCAACGGGGCCGGGGAAGGGCACGCCTGCAAGCGTCGGAGGCACCGGCTGCTGGGCCATGGCTTGCAGCGCGCTGTACTTGGGGCTGCCGATTGCCAGCGATTCGGTGAGGCTCCAACTGCCGTTGTCGTTGATCCATGAGCCGCTGCCGGCGTGGAACCACATAAACATGCCGCCGCCTGCTTCGTGCCACTGGCGGAGGTATTGCGTGCAGATGGAGCCGATGCGCGGGTCGTACATGGCATCGCGCTTGGCGGCGACGTTTGCACTGCCGGTGGTGTCGGGGCCGCCTTCGTAGGCCATGAAGGGTTGGAGGCCGTGCCAGGCACTCATGGTTGCGAGATGTTCATATTGATACGAAGTCGGCAGGCGATCAAGCATGCCTTGGAGAGCATCGAGCACTTCGGGCGGCGTGAGCGTGCGCGTATCGGCTCCGCCCAGATTGAAGTAAGGGGCGACGGCGAGGGCGTAGATGCGATCCTTAGCGGGGCCGTATGCGCCGTTGATGAACGAGAGCATCTTGTCGAACTGCCAGGTGGCGCCGAACTGCGCGGCGAGCACGGGGCGCACGCGGGTGTTCATGCTACCGGGTCCGAAGACGTTGGCGAACTGCTGACCGATCTCCACCGTGCGCTTGGCGATGCGACGGTGGCGCATCGTGTCGGCTTCGGTCACGCCGTCGTAGCGGAGGATGCTGGCGGGATCTTGCGCTTCGAGCACGCCCTGGTCGTAGTTCCAGTCGGCCTGCTCAAACATGAAGTTCCAGACTTCGTTGCTGTACTCGACGTAGACGTTGAGATCGGGATCAAGGCGATCGCGGATGAGGATGGCGAGCTTTTGGACAAACTGATCGTCGGCCATGTGGGGAACGTTGATCCACATGTCGCGCTGAAGTTCATTGCAGAGATCAACGCACAACTCGTAAGGCACGCCGGTGCGCCAGCGGTAGCTGGCATCTTCGAGCGTGCTGCGATCACTCCAGCGCACGGCGGGGCTGTTGTTGGTCTTTGTCCACGGCATGAAACGGATGGCGCCGAAGTGGCGGAGCGAATCGACGAAGGTGGGCATGAAGATCTGGCCCTCGGTCGTGCCGGGGCGCATGATCTTCATGTTGCGCACGCCGCCTTGGGTTTTGTAGAATGACATCAGCAGACGGTCGCCGCCTTGCGGAAGGAACCACTCGCCGTAGACGCGGCCTGTGAGCGGATCGCGCTCGTAGCTGATCAATTGACCTGAACTGTCAAAGCCACGGAAGCGCGGGGTCTCGGTGCCTGCGCAATCGAAACTGAAGCGATACACGCCGCTGAGGCCTTGTTCCACGTCCGTAGGCTGGCAGCACATGATGTAGAGACCGGCGTCGTCGAGCGGATGGCCCGTGTCATCGAGGGGCACGACACCGTCCCAAGGCGTATTGACCGGCGCGAAGCCGCGCGACTGCTTGGTGATGTCGGCGAACTCGTGCGAGCGCATCCAGTCGGCCACGCCGCCGAGGTTGGCGGCGATGTAGGGATTGGTTTGCGCGAGCGCGGCGGCGCTGCACAGCGCAAGCGCGACCAGACCACCAAGATGCATCGTGCGACGGCTGAACTTCATGCGGAATCCTCCCGGCGGGAGCATGTTATCAGATTCGGGCGTGCGGGAAGATGAAGTTGTTGTGCCAAGCATCGCGGCGCACCAGATCGTTGCATTGGAGAACACAAGCCGAAAGATGCCAATGAAAACGCGGCCACGTGTGTGGCCGCGTTGAGAGCGCTGAAGAACCGCTTACTTCGTGAAGAGGAAGCCGCCGCGTTCAGCATCCACCTTCACGTTGTCACCATCGCCGAGCTCGCCATTGAGGATCTTCGTCGCCAGCGCGTTCTC
>Ga0315899_10008239_pt1 | contig 11171 bp, 6 predicted proteins | sample LakEriMetagenome_2_FD_203518 | JGI IMG/M metagenome (GOLD analysis project Ga0315899, IMG submission 203518) | Freshwater fungal communities from buoy surface, Lake Erie, Ohio, United States - Buoy 4 MA112 | ecosystem: Environmental > Aquatic > Freshwater > Lake | place: USA: Lake Erie, Ohio...
GCACGTTTTCTAAATGCAAAGGGTTGTTCCAACTGTCGGTTCCCCAGAAGTACGGGAACACCACGTCGCGAGCATCCTTAAGATTGCCCGGTAGGTTGTGGATTTCAGGGTTCGCGCGAGCCGTTTCGTAGTTTTGGCTCATAATCTCGGCAGGACTCAAGGCGGACTCAGCGGCCGTGGCAGACAAAAGTTCGGTAAAAATTTGCGAAATCGCGGGCTGCTGCCAAGAAAAAAAAGTGTCGATGATGTCCTGATATTTTTTTCGGTCCATGGTGTCGTTTTGCGAATAGACTTTCTTTTTGGCGGATTAGTCGCCTTTAACCGCGTGTCACTGACAAAAGGGTGGAGGAGTGGGGGAATCTGGATTTAAAATGGGAACTTCTGGTCAATTTTTAGACTCCTAGAGAGTGTAGCGATAACTCCATTTGGGTGGATTGTACCGCAAAGGATTTGCCAAATCTTTACCGTTCAAGCTCTGGACGGATGTGAGAATCGTAACGATCATGGAAGGACTTCCGAGAGATCGGGATAGTGCACACGTCGACACGTGTGGCACCCCCGTCCACCTTGTCGCATAGTGCCAAGATCATCATGGTATTTCCCCTTGTATCGCTTGCGATAGCTTTTCTGATAGCCACGTTAGCAACACCTATTGCGCGTAAGATATGCATCAAGATTGGTCTGGTCGACCATCCTGATACGCATCGCAAGCTGCATAAAGAACCGATTGCACTGTGTGGCGGTGTTGTCGTCCTCTTAAGCTTGTTTGCTACAACCGCATTGATGTTGGGGACGCGTAGTGATTTTGCCGCAGTGGCATATGCAAAGATTTATCAAGTCACAGCGTTAGCGTTAGGAGCCGTAGCGATCGTCACCCTAGGTGTGCTGGACGATCGATTCGGATTACGAGGCCGACAAAAGCTGCTCGGTCAAATCCTCATTTGCCTATCGGTGATGGCTTTTGGATTTCAGGTTCCGACCATTTCGCTTTTTGGCTGGACGATAGAACTAGGGCTGCTGGCCATTCCTGTTACGCTCGGATGGCTTTTGCTTTCGCTTAACTCGGTCAATCTTATCGATGGCGCAGATGGACTGTGCTCGTCGGTTGGGTGGATCGCCTCGGCAGCGATTGCAGGCTTGGCATGGTTGACGGGTAACTACGTCGAGGCGATGGTGGCTGCTGCCTTAGCTGGCGCGCTATTGGGTTTCTTGTTTTTTAATCTACCTCCAGCCAAGGTGTTTCTCGGCGATGCCGGAAGCATGTTTGTCGGTTTGTTCTTAGGTATCCTCTCCATCACTTGCGTTCGTCGAGGCAGCGACCCGCTTCCGATTTTGGTACCGGTGGGTTTGTTAGCAATCCCGCTGTTTGACTCCAGCATGGCAATTGTGCGTCGGACGTTAGCAGGCAGAAGTATTTTTACCGTCGACCGCGGGCACTTGCATCACAATCTGATGCGATTGGGAATTCGGAGCCATCTGCTCGTCGGCGCCATCACGATTTTGAGCGTTTTGACTTGCGGTGGCGCAGTCGCGGCAGGCGTTTTTCAAAGCGATTGGATTTCCTTGTTCAGCATATCGGCGGCTGTGGGAACGTTGGTCATTAGCCGGGCCTTCGGGTTCGCGGAGTTGGAACTACTTTGTAAACGGGTCATGGGCTTTTCAAAGAGTCTAGTGGGACGACGAGGCCAACACGCCAATGCGGCGAGGATTCAAAAAGTCCGACTTCAAGGCTCCCGAGAATGGGATATTGTCTGGAGTTCACTGGTAGAGTTCGCAGAAAAACATGGTGTCGCCAAGGTCTCCTTGGATCTCAACATGCCTTGGCTGCACGAAGGCTTTCATGCCAACTGGCACATTTCCAAGATGCCGGATTCGTCAGAACGATGGGCATTAAAAATCCCCATTCAGTCCCAAGGCAAGATATTGGGACGGGTCGAGGTCATGGGGCAGTTGGTTGGTACGGAATCGTATATCGTTATCGAGCGACTTATGGATCTGCTGGGTGAGTTGCAACCTCGGATCCAAGCTGTTTTGGATGACTTTGAGGAAGTCCCGCCGAGCCTTTTCCGCCCCAACGTGAGAGTGGTTCGTCCAACCGATTCCTCACCATCCCTTCTGGATTCGCAGGAAATTCATCTGAAAGCTCAATAAATCTTCGCAAACAGACCTTCCCAGTTGATCGACCGTGCCTCGTAGTGCGGCGATCCAGGCCTGTTGCTACTGCCTGCATTAGATCATTTTACGCGTTCGAGCCCGTTGGCAAAGATTTGCTAGCGATTGAGAAATCTAGCGCAGCGATCGAGCGTGGTTATTGGCTATACTGTGGAACCCGAGGCGTCACGAAATCTTGCCTTGTGGGTGGAAACTACAATGCATCTGGAGCCACATGAGTTCTGCGACCAACACCGCCTCAGCGGCACAACCTCAACCTACGGAAACCAACACAACAGCCTCCCCTGTTGCCAAGACACCTAACGAACTCGTCGTTCGCGAAACGGTCGAAAGTCTAGCGGTGGCGTTTATACTTGCCTTGCTCTTTAAGGCATTCGTAGCAGAGGCCTTTGTTATCCCAACTGGTTCTATGGCACCTACTCTTATGGGTGCGCACAAGGATATTTTAGGGGAAGAGACCGGGTACCGATTTCAAGTTGGAGCCAGCTCTGAGTTTGATAATGACGCGGGGGTCAAAAACGGTCGCTTCGTGATGGGGGCTATATGTCCGATCTCGAGAAAGCCGCAAGTCATCAGTCCTCTCAGAGACAAAAATGAAAGCACTTTTTCAGGCGACCGCATTTTAGTAAGCAAGCTGGCATATGCATGGAACACACCCAAACGATGGGATGTTATCGTCTTTAAGTTCATCGAGAAAGCGCGACAAAACTACATCAAACGATGCATCGGCTTGCCGAACGAGACCGTTCGTATTTTCGGTGGCGATATCTTTATACGTCCATCTACAAACTCACCCTATGAGATAGCTCACAAGCCGCCGCACGTTACCTCTGCCATGATGCAGCTGGTCAATGACACTCAGCATGCACCACAAGCCTTCATCAAAGCGAATATCCCACCCAATTGGCAACCACTTGAGAAAGATGAAGCAGCATGGACCTCCAGCTGGTCCTCAGGTGCGTGGTCTGCTACGGGAGAGCAAAAGACCGACGAGACAGCATGGCTAAGGTACTTTCATCGAGTCATTGACATAGCAGCATGGCAAACACTCGAAGAAACGGGACAGCTGCCAGTCCCCATGAACCCCAGACAACCTCGACTTATCACCGATTTCACCGCTTACAATTCCGATGTCTTATCAGGACAAGATCCCGCATCCTATAAAGATGATCCTGACAAGTGGTTGGAGCGAGCAGCTGCCGAAATGGCGATCATCTATCGAGATAACGGCGGGTTGAGTAACGATGGCCTCCATTGGACTGGCGATCTCGGGCTCGAGGTCGACTTCGAAACAACGAGCGAAACGAAATCGGTTTCGTTGATGATCGTCGAGTATGGTCTAAAGCACATTGTTACATTCGATTTGTCTTCAGGCCAGGCGACTGCAGAAGTCACCAGGGAGGGTGAGCCCCTCGCTATTTTTCAGGACGGTTCGACGGGGAGTAAGTCCGCTACCGCCGCGACCGATGTGCGCGCTGGAAAAAAGCATAGGGTTAAACTCTCGAATATCGACGAACAATTTACATTGTGGGTAGACGGAAAAGTTGCGAATTGGTCGCCGAGCAACCGTCTAATGCTCTCCAATGCTCTGCTTCCGACAGAAAGAGCTCCCACCTCGTCAGCGACTGACCCACTAGATGGTGCGCCGCTCGGTATCGGCGTATCGAATGGCCGGATCGATGTCACAAGAGCCAAAGTGTTCCGCGACATCTATCATATTGCCTACGGTCCTAACTCCGGTAGGGCTACCGTCTATGATGGCAAACCATTGATCTCCGATTATCGCGTCCCAACCTACGCGACCTTTGTTCAGATGATTCGCGATTCGGTGACGGACGAGATGCGAGAGTCGTACGCAAGAAATATGCACGGCATTTCCGCGAATGAACTCCGTAAGAAAATGCCATCGGAAGTTTTGGATCGTTATACCTTGGCGTGTTTTCCTGAAGCGTGGGGCAAGAGCGATATGATTACGAAACGCTCAACCTACGAATTCCAAATGATGGACGATTGGTTTTTCCCCATGGGAGACAACTCGGCAGCCAGCTACGATGCGAGATCGTGGCGCGATCACCACACACCGCGGCGACTAATGATTGGACGAGCAGTCGTCGTATTCTGGCCACACTTTTGGAATGCTCCAATCCCGTTCTTTCCGAACTTTCAGCGAATGGGACTCATTCGGTAGTTCTTTGCCAAGAGTCCGCAGGTAAATTCAACTTTTAGACCCAACAAGCGAATAGCGAACATGGATGTTCTGCAGGTAGACGGATTAGAAAAGACTTATGGCCGCCGCAAGGTGGTGGATGGAGTCAGTATGCGAGTTGGCCAGTCGGAAATTGTTGGCCTCCTAGGACCAAACGGGGCCGGCAAATCAACTAGCTTTCGAATGACCTGCGGGTTGGTCATGCCCGATCGAGGTAAAGTTTTTCTCGGCTCAGAAGAGGTCACGTTTTGGCCTATGTTTCGACGAGCCCGCGATGGAGGCATGGGCTATCTAGCACAAGAATCGAGCGTTTTTCGAAAGCTCACTGTTGAGCAGAACATCTTAGCCATGCTGGAATTACTGGGAGTTGGAAAAAGAGAACGTAAAGAACGGACTGATCAACTTCTCGAACAATTCAAGATAACCAAAATTCGCAAGTCCAAGGCATCGAAACTGTCCGGGGGGGAAAGAAGACGACTTGAGATCGCCCGTTGCTTGGTCTCCAATCCTCGAATCATCATGCTGGACGAGCCCTTTGCAGGGGTCGACCCCGTCACAGTTCAAAGTATCCAGGAAACCATTTTTCAACTTCGTGATAACGGAATCTCGATCTTGATCACAGACCACGCCGCTTTAGAAATCCTTAACGCCGTCGACCGATGCTACGTCATAAATGAGGGTAAGGTCATGTGCGAGGGCGCCCCAGAAGAAGTGAAAAAGCACCCCAAAGTTCGCGAAAAATACCTGGGTAATATCCAGGGAGACAACTAACCCCTTCCCCTGTTCCCGTGTCATGTCCTGGGCTTACACAGACGGTTCTAGCCACGAGTGACGTGGATTTTTTGGCCTTTCCTAAACCGGTTTCGTGCTCTGCACCGATACCCCAAGTCTTGGAAAGTTCTTACACTAAGGTTCTTCGCGAAAGCGTGCATTCCCTCCGTTCCCTTTTACCCATTCGAAAGAATTGTTATGCCTATCGGTACTACCTTTGATAATGTGCTCGGCACCGTTGGAAATACGCCAATGATTCGTATCAACCGATTGGTTCCTCAAGAGCATGCTACCGTTTTTGCAAAATGCGAGTTCTTTAATCCCCTTAATAGCGTCAAAGACCGAATTGGTCTGGCGATGATCGAAGACGCGGAACGCTCAGGTCGCTTGGTCGCTGACACTCACATCATCGAGCCGACGAGTGGCAACACAGGTATCGCGCTCGCATTCGCATGTGCCGCAAAGGGATACCGCCTTACGTTGACGATGCCTGAGTCCATGTCGATCGAACGTCGAGCACTCTTGCGAGCCCTGGGGGCGAACCTCGTTTTGACCCCTGCCGCTGATGGTATGCGAGGAGCAATTTCTAAGGCCGCCGAACTCGTTGCATGCGATCCCGCAGGTTGGATGCCTCAGCAATTCGAGAACCCCGCTAATCCTGCTATTCACGAGCGAACCACGGGACCAGAGATATGGGCCGACACCCAAGGAAACATCGATGCTATCGTCGCTGGTGTAGGAACTGGTGGAACGATTTCTGGTGTCGCTCGATACATCAAAAAACTAAATCCTAACTTCAAAGCTATCGCCGTTGAACCAAAGCAGTCACCTGTGATAAGTGGCGGACAACCTGGTAAGCACCGTATCCAAGGTATCGGAGCTGGCTTCGTTCCCAAGAACTTAGATCGTTCCGTCATCGATGACGTCATTCAAGTCGATGACGAGCTCGCCTTTGAGTGGGGCCGCAAATTGGCTCGCTCCGAAGGAATCATGGCAGGCATAAGCAGCGGCGCCAACATGTGGGCCGCTGCACAAGTCGCAGCTAGACCAGAGTTCAAAGGGAAACGAATCGTCACCATCATGTGTAGCTTGGGCGAGCGATATCTCTCCACGCCTCTCTTTGGTGAAATCAATCCCTAAGCCTGGTGAACTCAGTCTCTCTAGGCGGAGCCCATTCGCCGGCAACACGAATTCCGGCGAATAAACACCCGAGGAAAGCCTAGCTGCTCCGATCTGTTCCAGCCCGGCTCGCTTCAACGACGAGCCGTCGATGGCATGATCTACGTTCCCAACCGAGCGACTTGCACGGCAACATTCCCGAATGTGCTGCCGCCACCTAAATCGGTAAGCCGCTCGTTGGTGATGTCATTAAGACTCTTTTTGTCGGGTGCTAATTTAGGCCACCATTGACCGAGCGCCACTACGACGCCTTGTTTAGCTTCATCGGAAACCCGAACTCGTCTCTTTATTTCGCCTGTGTTGGACTTCACGCTGACATATTCACCATCGACGATCTTTCGACTTATTGCATCATCAGGGTGAATGACAACAGACGGTTCGCCACCCGCAGCCTTGATAATACTGGGGACATTCCCCATGGTTGTATTGACGATGTGGCTGCCCGGAGGAGAAATCAAACGAAGCGGAAATTCCTTCGTGAGAACTTCTGCGAACTCTAGTTGTTGGGGAGCTGGAGAGAAACGAATTTTACCATCAGGAAAGTGACTCCCCTTCGCATAGGGACGATATCCAGCTGGAAACTTCAGCCTCACCGAACCATGCCGTTTGAGACTTTCTAAGTCTACACCCGCCAACCATGGATTATTCGAATTCAATAGCTCTCGCATTGCTTGTTCTGTGTCCCATTCCAACGGACTCCCTTCGAGTCCGATTCGGCGAGCCAGTTCCCTAAAGAACCAGCTGTTTGGTTTCGCTTCACCACGAGCCTTCGTCACCGGTGCAGCATATTGCAAATAATAGTGACCGTAGGAAGTGTAAACATCTGGATGCTCTAAGAACGTTGTTGCGGGCAAAAGATAATCTGCATAGTCTGCCGTATCCGTTTGAAAATGCTCCAGGACCACACAGAACAAATCCTCGCGCGACAACCCTTCTCGAACACGACTAGAGTCAGGTGCAACGGCAGCTGGATTAGAATTGAACACGAATAGACCATGGATGGTAGAGGTCTCAGGCGTCAGTTCCGAGGCCAGAAGATTCATGTTCACCAATCGAGCGCCGGAATGTTTAAGAGCTAGCCCACTGATTGCAGAACTATTGAGCTTGAATGCGCCACTAGTGGAAAGGCCGGCTCCACCGCCAGGCTTCTTCCATGCACCAAGCAGTGCGGGCAAGAGAGAAATCGCCCGCATCGCGTTTCCTCCACTTTCGTTTCGCGTCATTCCATATCCCACCTTGATATAGGGAGACTCACTCATCGCGAAGTCACGAACGACTCGCTGCAAGTCATTGAGCGGAATATCGCAATACTCGGCTGCACGCTCTAAAGACCATTGTGAACATGCCTCTTTAAAGTCATCCAATCCCGTCGCATAGTCGTCGAGGTAAGATTGATCTTGCCAGCCATTGTTCAAGATTTCGTTTGCAAATGCCAAAGCAAGAGCTGCATCGGTACCAACACGAATCTGCCAGTGTTCATCAGCAAATCGAGAAGTCTCATTTCGGTACGGATCGATGTGCAAAATTCTAGCGCCGCGCTTTCTCGCTTCTTTCAAGATAGGTGCAATATGCGAATTGCTTCGCAGAGCATTGATTCCCCAGAGAATGACGTATCGCGAATGGATTAAATCCTCAGGGTCCGTGCTCATTTTGTAGGGACCATAATTCGCTTCCCAACCTGCCCCACCTGTCGTAGCACAAATTGTTTGGTCCAACTCCAGCGCACCTATTTGTCGAAAGAATGCAACCGGACGGTTGCTCTCGAGTTGCCCCATGGTCCCACCGTAATGGTAGGGAAGAATCGATTGCCCACCGTGGGTGTACAATATTTTTTGGGTGCGCTGTGCGATCTCTTCTAACGCTTCATCCCAGCTGATTCGCTCAAATTTACCCTCTCCCTTTTTCCCAATACGCCGCTGAGGATATAGAAGTCGGTCCGCTTGTTCCTGTCGTTCGGGATAACGGCTCATTTTGACGCAAGCGAACCCTTTCGTGATAGGATGCTCCGGGTTGCCGGATAACTTGGTAACCCTGCCATCCTCCACGGTAATATGGAGCGAACATGCGTCGGGGCAATCGATCGCGCAAACGGAAGGGAGTATTTCTAGAGTCATCGATAATCTATTGGTTACTGTATTTTGATTGTCAAAGCTAGTTTCTCTGTCGGTATCGGAATAGACACCTCTGTGTATTTAGGTGGTCCGAAGCCGCGTTTCGGATTGTTGGAGAAACCATAGGCCTCCTGGGGAATACCAAAAGCGTTCTTGTCCAATTGGTTATTCGAATTGCTATCTTGATAAACCGCGATCGCCAATTCGTTGTTTGGAAAGAGACTCGTTTCTAACTCGATTTTTATCGGCTGACCATTTACCTCAAAAACATCTTTCCACTTTGCGAGGTCAACTTTATTAAATGTTTTGGGCCCATCGTAGAGTGCGACCCTCAATGGACCTCCTCCCATTTCGTCACCTTCGGTCACAATTTCAATGATCAGCATTCCCGAGCTGGCATTGGAGTCACCATTTTCGCGAGGTTCATCCTTCGATAAAGTGGGGACACCTTTCGTTTCCAACAAACTCGAATCCTGTGAGTTGGATGGACTGGGGAGATCAGAAGAACCCTCCGGTAGGTTGCTGGCGATCTCAGTCTCTCGATTACATCCCAGTAGTAAAAGCCCAAAGGCAATCTGCAATACAATTATTGAGATCTGAAATCTCATTCCATCAATGTGTCTCACTACAAACTCTCGTTTCTTTCCTTACGTGAAGACGCGGCGATTGTAGATGGCCCATTCCAAAATCAATAATGCCAGGCCACCTATGATCAGCCAACGCCACGCCTCTTGTCTTGATTTTATGCTGGATGTTTCAGCAGCCACCGCTTTTGCCCCCAAGTCGATCGATCCAGCAGCGCGGACGTCACTTTCCCGACTCGAAAACAGGTTGACACAGAATGTCTCCAGGATCGCCTTCGATTCAATGTCGTAAATCTTGTAGATTCCCAGTTCATCGGTCCTGCTGAATAGAAAACGGGAATCAGAACCACGCGCAATTGGAATTTTTTCTCCCGATGGCGTCTCCACGATGCACTCGACCACTTGGGGCGCGAGTCCAGCTCGAATCGATTCTCCGGGTCTGACACTATCAGCGGATGACTCAGCAGCCCCACCTCCTAACGCCTCGATCGATGAGTACACGAAGACGGGAAAGCTTCTACGGAGCCCCCAGTCGGTGTTTTCATTTAGAGTGACACTAAAGCCTAACACTGCATCTTGAAATGGTCCACGAGGAGCAATGCCGAACACAGGCCCAGAATCACTCGTCATCAATACCTTTCCTCCATCAGGAGGCGTCACGTTCATGCCCTCTACAATTATCAAGGAATTCATTTCGAGATACTGCGTGATAGGATGAGATCGGTCAACATCTAGAATCAGAACCGGCCCCGAGGCCTCACCGGTCTTCCATTCGTTGACAAGTACAGCATCCTTGGTACTACTTTCGTTTACCGCATCATTTTGAGGATTCGCTTCGGCATTCGCTAGGGAACTGTCTTTAGCTTGACTTGCGGCATCCTGCACGACATCCTTTGACGGTAGACTTTCTTCCGCCGATTCCTCGCGACGCTTATCGTTGTTGGTCGACTCTGTGTGGATTGCAGGTGGCTTCACACCGATGAACAGTGTATTGGCCATTGGCATTGCGGCGGGCGTACATCGGTCGAATACGATTAGCTCGAAATCGCCTTGCCTCTGCCTCGATTCATACTCCGGCGTTTTAAGATACTCGGCATCTTGAAATTCTATATCCGAGATCTGGCGACATCGATCCGTTTTCATGGCCGCTTCCAGTGCAGAATTGCCGGGAGATACCAATAACACGTTGATTCGCCGTGGAGGCCGTACTGCCGCATAAGCTACATTATCAATTGCGTTCGCATCGGTCACATCAAGAACCAACTTCAGTTCACCCTCTTGTAATGCACTAAGTTCAAATACGATACCTGTTTCCGAGTTAGGAGCCAATTTTACAGCGGTGGCATCGGCCAATTCCCCATCGATCTCTAATGAAGCGGTGAAACTAGTTTCGGAATCTCCGTAGCTGGCCAATCTGGCGAACGCCTCTATTTGGTCGACCGTACCTTCTTTCTTTTGAACCGCAAAACTTAGAATGGCAACGTTGTTGGTAGTAGCCTCTCCTGTCGAGAAAAAGTCGATCGGCAATTTATCAAGATTCGGATCATCGACCTTGACGAAGCCTCCGTCGCTGAAGAGTAAAACGCGGGCGGGTAAACTGTCGGGCACAGAAACTCCTTCTGCTTCGCTATTTTCTGACGAGTCTCTTGATTCTTTTGCGGGCATTGCCAATGCGGCTACGGATCGGATCGCCTCGGAGAAGTTTGTGATTCGGTTTGTCGCTGAGACGGACTCCAACGCTGTGATGAGTTTGTTTTTGTCCTTGGTAAATCCTTGACGTACATCAGCGCGATCCGAGAATGCAATCAACATCCCCACGTCGTCATCTTGACTGTTCTGTATTAGACTTCGAATGGCTTGCTTGGCCGATTCGAGTCGGTTTGGATCGGCATCATTGGTGAGCATGCTGGCCGATTGGTCTAACATGTAGATTCGCTTTTCTCCAACTCGCTCCGAACCACTCCATCCCGGCCTAAGACAAGCCAAAATGATTAATCCTAGGAACAGCAATTGCAGATAAAGTAAAAGATTACTTTTGAGTCTTTGCCAGATACTGTTAACGTGAAGATCCTCTAGCGATTTTTGCCAGAGTAGAGTACTGGGAACTTCGATCGGTTTGCGACGAAGTTTTAGAAAATACAAACTGAG
>Ga0315899_10008241_pt1 | contig 11169 bp, 7 predicted proteins | sample LakEriMetagenome_2_FD_203518 | JGI IMG/M metagenome (GOLD analysis project Ga0315899, IMG submission 203518) | Freshwater fungal communities from buoy surface, Lake Erie, Ohio, United States - Buoy 4 MA112 | ecosystem: Environmental > Aquatic > Freshwater > Lake | place: USA: Lake Erie, Ohio...
CGCAAACCGATTTGATTAAGCAGATTTCAATCGAAATAAACAACATCAAAGATTCGCTCGACAAGATGAACACGGAGCGTGCGAAAGCTTCCAAGCTTGATCTGGAAAAACAAGCAGAAGCATACAGCAACAAGATTAAACCCTTGATGGATGCCGCTCGCGATGCTGCCGATAATCTCGAACTTATTACAGAAGATGAGTCTTGGCCTCTTCCAAAAATGCGTGAACTTTTGTTCACCCGATAATTTGGGTTTGTCACACAAGAAAGGCTGCCAAAGGCAGCCTTTCTTATTTCATATGGTTGATACAATCACAATGTTCTTCCGGGGTAAACTTTCAATGCCTCGCGAAGCACCTCCACAGATGCTTGCAGTGACTCCTTATTCAACACATAAGCCAGGCGCACTTGCTTTCTACCCGGTTCCGGCTTCGAGTAAAATCCGGTAGCCGGGGCCATCATCACCGTTTGGTTGTTGTGTTCAAAGGTTTCAAGCATCCATTGGCAGAATCGATCACTATCATCAATAGGCAGTTCTGCAATGCAATAGAATGCTCCTTTCGGTTTTGGACAAACTACTCCAGGTATGGTATTCAATCCATCAATCAAAATGTTCCTACGCTCAACATATTCTTCCACAACTCCATCAAAATAGGATTGCGGTGTTTCCAGGGCATACATCGATGCCATTTGTCCGAATGTGGGCGGCGAAAGGCGCGCTTGCGCAAACTTAAGCGCTGCCGACATCACCGTTTTATTGCGGGTTATCATCGCTCCAATGCGAGCACCGCACATGCTATAGCGTTTACTCACACTATCAATCATGATTGCATTATCATCCAACCCTTCCAGGTTCATGATGCTGCTGGGCACAGCACCATCATATGCGAACTCACGATACACTTCATCGGCCATCAAAAACAAATCATGCTTCTTCACGATGTCGCGCAATTGTTCCAGTTCCGATTTGCTGTAGAGATATCCTGTTGGATTTCCAGGATTGCAAATCAAAATGCCTTTTGTTTTTGGTGTAATGAGTTGCTCAAATGCATCGATGGGAGGCAATGCAAAACCGGTATCGATACTGCTCATTACCGGAACCACTGTCACACCGGCCATTACAGCAAAGCCATTGTAATTAGCATAGAAAGGCTCAGGGATAATTACTTCATCGCCCGGATTGAAGCAGGTCATAAAGGCAAACACCAACGCCTCACTTCCTCCGGTAGTAACCATGATTTGATCGGGAGAAAGCTCTATTGATTTCGACGCATAGTACTTCGTCAATCCGTGACGGTACGCAGCAATGCCATCGCTGTTGCTATACTCCACAACCTTTAGGTCGAGCTCTTTCATTTTCGAGCGAACCACTTCAGGTGTTTCAATATCGGGTTGACCAATGTTGAGGTGATACACCTTACGTCCTAGCTTTTTTGCGGCCTCTGCATAAGGCACTAGTTTGCGAATAGGTGACGCAGGCATAGCGACTGCTTTCGAAGAAATACCGGGCATAGAAAAATATTTGACAACAAATGTACACGCTCAAAACATGCACGCGACCAATTCAAAGTGCCTTCCACATAAAATGATGAGGGCCGATGAGCGGCACCTCGTATATATCGGACTCTTTGTTGAAACCTAAACTCTCATAAAAGGGAACGGCAATCAATCGAGCGTCGCACCAAAGCACTTCAACACCCTCATTTCGCAATCTATTCAAGGCAAACTCTATGAGCTGCCGACCCGCATGCATACGCCTGTAATCAGGATCGGTTGCCATGGCTCGCAATCGATACTGCGGCTTCATTTCTAGCCGAGGCGATTCCATCGAGAAAAAAGAGCCTATGCTAACGAGGCATTCTTGATCAAATACACCCACATGAAATGCATCCTCCCGATTATCGATATCAATAACGCACACATCGGGTGATGGCAAGTGAGGCCACAACACACGATGACGCAGCGAGCGTGTTTCCTGAGCCGATATGATTCGGGCATTCAACCCCATCAGGCCATACTACCCTCTTTCAATTTCTCTGTGTTCTCGGCGAGTTTCAGCGCCTCGATAATCTCAGCGACTTCGCCATTCATAACTGCATCGAGGTTATAGAGCGTGAGGTTGATGCGATGGTCGGTGACACGTCCTTGCGGATAATTATACGTTCTAATCTTCGCACTGCGATCGCCTGTGCTTACCAATGACTTTCGCATACGTGCTCGTTCTTCTTGTCTGCGATTCACTTCTGCTTCAAAGATGCGTGTGCGCAACATCGTCATCGCCTTTTCCTGGTTCTCGTGCTGCGATCGTCCTTCCTGACATTCAACCACTACACCGGTTGGAATGTGCGTCAAACGCACAGCCGACTCTGTTTTGTTTACGTGCTGACCACCGGCTCCGCTGGCGCGATAGGTGTCACGACGAATATCAGCGGGATTTATGACGACATCAAACTCCTCAGCTTCCGGGAGCACAGCAACAGTAGCCGCGCTCGTATGCACACGCCCTTGAGTTTCTGTTTCGGGAACACGCTGCACGCGATGCACACCACTCTCGAACTTCAATGTACCGTACACTTCAGCTCCTACGATTTCAAATGAAACTTCCTTGAAACCTCCCATCGTGCCTTCATTCAAGTTCAACACTTCATACTTCCAACCTTGATTTTGAATGTAGCGTGTGTACATGCGAAATAAATCTCCTGCAAAAATGGATGCCTCATCTCCTCCGGTTCCTGCGCGAATTTCCATGATACAGTTTTTGGTATCTTCAGGATCCTTGGGAATGAGCATGAACTTCACCTCTTCATCCATCTTCTCCTTTAATGGAGTAAGCAAGTCAAACTCTTCCTGAGCCAACTCCTTCAAATCTGGATCCTCGTTGGAATACAAAATATCCTTGGCGGCTCTCAAGTCGTCATTCACCTTTTTGTATTCGTGGTATTTATCCACCAACACACCCAAATCCTTATACTCCTTCATGAGCGTTGGATAGCGCTTCATGTCGGAAATAACGTCGGGGTCGGTGATCATCTTGCCCACTTCATTGTGTCTGTCTACTATCGCCGCTAGGCGATCCAGCAAATCCTGCATATTCTCTTCTCCTTATGATTCGTAACTAAATTCTCCGTGCTCGCTCTGAATGGTGAGCGTCCTACTTTCTGAGCTTTCCACACGTCCAACTATTCGAGCATCGATGTGAAATCCGCGGGCGATTTCAATCATGCGCTCGGCGCTAGCTGCATCCGTATATATCTCTAATCGATGCCCCATGTTAAACACGCGATACATCTCCTGCCAGGGTGTTTTCGATTCTTGTTGAATCATGCGAAACAATGGCGGAGTGCTGAACAAATTGTCTTTGACAATGTGCAATGAATCGACAAAGTGCAGCACTTTCGTTTGCCCACCTCCACTGCAATGAACCATGCCATGCACTTTCGAACGCATCTCCTGTAGTATGGCACGTGCCACCGGCAAATACGTTCTTGTTGGAGAAAGAACCAATCGCCCGGCGTTGAGTGGTGCATCCTCTACTAAATCAGTGAGTGAGTAGGAACCACTATAGACTAAATCAGAAGGCAGCGCGGGATCAAAACTTTCAGGATACTTCTCTGCCAGTGTATTGTAAAACACATCGTGCCGTGCACTGGTCAATCCGTTGCTTCCCATGCCTCCGTTGTACTCGCCTTCATAGGTTGCTTGCCCAAAAGATGCAAAGCCGACGATTACATCACCCTCTTGTATTCGAGAATTGTCAATCACTTCATCACGTCGCATGCGCGCTATCACCGTTGAATCAACAATGATGGTGCGCACCAAATCCCCCACATCCGCAGTCTCACCGCCCGTTACAGTTACTCGAATTCCAAGCTCAGTAAGTTCATCGGCCAATTCCTGCGTGCCATTGATAATAGCGCTTACCACTTCTCCGGGAATCAACCCCTTGTTGCGGCCAATCGTGCTGCTTAATAAAATTTGATCTGTAACACCCACGCACATCAAGTCATCGAGATTCATGATGAGCGCATCTTGTGCAATTCCCTTCCAAACGCCGATATCGCCGGTTTCCTTCCAGTAGACATAAGCCAGCGAAGATTTGGTACCCGCTCCATCGGCATGCATCACGAGACAATGCTCTTCACTTCCCGACAAGTAATCAGGCACTATTTTACAAAATGCTTTGGGAAAAAGTCCCTTGTCAAGCGAGCGAATGGCGGCGTGCACATCTTCTTTCTGTGCCGATACTCCGCGTCGCGTATATCGTGAATCGTTCATGTATAAAAAATAAAAGAGGCGAACCATTCGGCTCGCCCCTGAGTTTTATTCAATGCAGCTACTTACTCGGCACGTAATCGTTGCTCAACACACGGAAGACCGTGCGACGATTCAACTGATGCGCTGCCTCTTGCTGATCCTTGCTTGCCAATTTGTTGATGAAAGGCTCGGTTAGCTCGTCACCCTTCTTGAATCCGGACATATCGCGGCGGAGAATTCGAGGTTCGGTTTCACCCTTGCCCACTGCTACAATGCGTTTCGGATCAATTCCCTTCTCCTTTACCAAGTAGTCAACGCATGCTTGCGCGCGCGCCTGAGAAAGTGTCTGGTTGTCCTTATCGGCACCGCGAGCATCCGTGTGCGCTTCCAATTGAACTACCAGCTTCGGGTTGTTCTTCATGATGTCGAACAAATAGTTGAGCGAGTCCTTTGAGTTCACTTCAGCGTTTACTTGCAACGAACTCTTCGCGTAGTCATAACGCACCTCGGGCATTTCGATTCCCCCCTGACGTGAAGTAGGATCCGGAATAGGTATGATGAAATATTCGCGAGCGAAATTAGTAGAGGCATTCAATCCAACTGTGGAGAGTCGATCGGCAGTTCCGATGTATTTCTCCTTTTGAACATCAAGCGTGTAAGTGTAATTGGAAACAATTTGGGTCTTGTCGAAATTAAAACCACCATTGGCATCTGTTGTTACCTTCAGGTTAACGGGGTCGCCTGAATTACTCGAGCCAACCAGATTAATTTCGGCTCCCGCAACAGGTGCTCCGGTATCCTTATCGTATACGGTTCCGGTAAGTGTGAAGTCTAACCCTGCTTCAACAAATCGGTAGATATCATCTTTTCCTTTTCCGCCAGGACGGTCAGAAGTAATGTATCCGGAAAACGTTTTATCACCTTCTTTCTTTGGGTCGATCACAAGCGCAAAGTCATTCGAAGATGTATTCAACGGATAGTCTACAACTACCGGTTTATCGAACGTCATCTCACCCAACTTAGCACACTTCAACACATCGAGGCCACCCAAACCTCCCCATCCATTGGATGAGAAATAGAGCGTACCATCGGGACCAATAACAGGGAACATATCATCGCCCTTCGAATTCACTACCTCCAAGTTGGTAGGCTTCGACCATTCCGAAGAATTGCGATCGTATTTTATATACCAAATGTCTTTACCGCCTTTTCCACCGACCAGGTTCGAAGCGAAAAGCAGATACTTGCCATCTTGAGTAAGGAACGGCTGACCAACTACTGTGGAGTCATCGGAATTACGATCTATTACATTCAGGTTAGTGACCTCAGTAAACTTTCCATCGGCTTTACGAGTCGCACGGGCTATGTCACAAGCGAAATAGGCCTTGGAACTCTCGTATCGACATGAAGTATACAGTATGTCAGAGTAATCCTTATTGAAACAAGCAGCTCCTTCATTACCCATCGTGTTTACGACCCCGGGAAGTGGGACAGGCACGCTCCACTTTCCTTTCTTGTCTTGTTCAGCTGTAAACAAGTCCATAAAGCTCTCACCCGTAATAGGATCCTTGTATGAACCCGCACTTGAAGGTCGAGCAGAACTCAACACAATTTGAGTGGGTCCGGAGAAAACCAATCCATAGTCGAAGAACTCGGAGTTTAATTCAACCACGTTGGAAACCGTAATACGAGTTTTGGTAGCTTTCTTGGAGGAGGCGTCCTGTGCGGATTTGATACCCAGTGCTGCCTTTGATTTATCGCCACCTTTTGCACTGTATTTATTGAACTGTGTAACGGCATCATCCCAACGCCCCAATTCCAGCAAACTCATTCCGTAACCGTAATAAACCTCGGGGTCAATCTTGTAGTATTGAGCAACGATGGCTTTTTCATACCACTGAAGACTTTGCTGCGGATCTGCCACCAGACGATAACATTCACCCAAGCGGTAGAAGATACGGGCCTTTTCATCGAGCCCTTTAGTAACGGGTTCTGCTTTGATGTAAAGCTTGGTTGCTTCGTAATAAGCAGCCTTATCAAACTGTTCATCAGCCTTTTTGGAAGGTTGAGCCCAGCTAACGATAGCCATCAGCATGAATACGCATGTGGCCAAAACGGAAATAACTCTTTTCATACAGGTTTCTTTAAGGAGTCGGTCTGTTTATAGGTGACGAAAATAAGGCAATATCGATAACGCTCAAATTCAGGTTACCAAATAGCCTGCGACCGCGAAACCAATTATTGGGCCGTTTTTCTTTTCTCGATGAGCCCTCGCTTGATGCGACTCAGGGCCTCTGGTGTTATTCCCAAAAATGAAGCGATATGATGCTGAGCAACGCGCAACTCCATTTGAGGATAACGCCGCACTACATCCAAGTAGCGCTTTTCGGCACTCAACGACATGATGTCCATTGTGCGTTTCTGCGAAGCCACATAGGCATTCTGCATAAGCAAGCGAAAGAATCTTTCAAACTTGGGATAATTGCTCAACAGCACCTCGTAATCATCGCGATGGATGGCCAAAACCTCGGTATCTTCCAAGGCTTCGATACTAAAAAATGCGGCATCGCCTGAAATAAAACTGAATAAATCCGACGCCCACCAATCTTCAAAAGCTAAGTGGAAGATATGCTCATGGCCGCGATCGTCGGTTGTGTACGTGCGTAAACTGCCCGATATCACGAAATAGAAATACTCGCAAGGAGAGCCGGCCACAACAAGCTTTTCTCGCTTCTTGTATACCTCGCGCTTCATGGCCTGATAAATCGCCTCAAATTCGATATTCGAAACAGGGACGTATCGCTGTATATGCGTTCGTAATACTTGTGGCATGCTGTGTTTAGCTTTTTATCAATCGTATGGTTCCTCGTTGAGTACCATCCAACAACTCTACAAAATAAAGCCCTTTGGGTCTACTTTCCAACGAAAGCTCAAAAGTTTCTGTTTCAGTTTTTCGCATGATATTTCCTGTATCGATTTTTCGTCCGAAGGCATCGTAAAGTGCGTAACTCAACGTTCGCCCAAATCCAATAGCATCAATACGTACCATGCCGCTTGTAGGATTGGGATAAACACGCACACGAGATACACTTTGCTGAGTAATTGATGTTTCCAGATTCGTTGCGAAGTGAAAACGATGGATGATCTCTTTTCCGAAATCGCGTTCGAAACTTTCAAAGTCAAAACCGCTTACCCGATCCAGTTTGCAATAACCCGATCCATCATTGTTGGCGAAAAAACTCAGCCCATCATCATCACTATCCTTGAGATGAAAGGTGTAACATCCTTCATTCAATTGAATGGTATCGCGGTAGATGGTAGACGGCTCTGTGAAGTCGTTACGCTCGAATACGACTTCATCCCATTGGTTATAGAGCACATAAGACGACTCTAGCGGAAAGTTGTTCGTTCGCAAAATGATGATCATACGATTATCATCTAAATCAGGATAGGAATATGTTGGAGGCCTATGAAATTCTGACTCTGCATAATTGTTCAAATTGTTCTCATCCAACCCGTCATTACTTCCTGCCAGGCGTATGTAAAACCGCAAAGTTGCAGCTTCGTCTCCATTCCAAAGCGTATCGGATGTATAAGTGAGTTGAACTTCTTCCTTCTCCATGAATCCCAAGTTGCCTGTCCATTCCATTTGTTGCTCTTCACCGCCCACAATTCCAAACTGAATAATTACATGCGTCAAGGTATCATAACCCTTGTTACGCAGAATGAATCGGGGATTATCACAAATCGGATTTTCTCGCGAGTGAATTTTCCAAATGCTTGGCGCTGTAATCATATCAATTTCGGGATCATGAGCGTGGTTGCTTTCTCCATATCCCACCAACGTTCCAAAAAAGACATAGTTGCCATAGTCGTTGTAAGTGATGTCGTAATCAACAGAGAAAGAATCCGCATCGGATACGTGCGGAGTTAATTCGAATTCTTGTGTTTTTGAATTCATTCCCGGACACCATCCTGCCCTGTCATAAATCCAGGTTCCTCCTTGCGGATAAAGTGGGTTGTCGGCGCATTCCTGCATGATATCCCACGACCAGTGCTCCTGACCATTCACTTTCACACGCTGGATATTGCTGCAAAACTCAGCACAGTTGGGCGGATTGTCGAATTGATGACCGGTGTTGGTTGTAAGCAATTTCCACGAGTGCTCATCGGGCGCCTTATGAATGGTGCGCGCAGTTACCGCATTATCAAAATTGGCGAGTCCCTGATTGGTATCCCAGAGGCGTTCGATTCGTTTTACTTCTCGTGCCGGAGGTCCTTCTATGAACAAAAACTTCATGTCCAGCAATTCTTGCCAGTTGCCTGATTCCAATTCAACGGAGTCGCGCAGCAAGGGCTCCCAATCGGTCACATCCACCACCCAGGTCCAGCCATCAGTTCCCAAATCGAGTTGAATACCATACATGGTTATGAAGCGATTTAACTCATATCGATTAATTACTTCAAAAGGACGCTGCCAGTAATTGAAATCCGTATTATTGAGCACATACTCCACAGCTACAGAGTCTATAGCAACCGTATCACCGGAAGCAGTTATGGTGTATTCCGTCTGCACCGGCCAATCATAGGAAACAGCTAGCGGCAGTACTCCATAATTCTCTTCTCCAAATTCTACAATCGAAACGGGCGGAATCACCTGCTGAGCAGTGTGAACGATGGTTTCCTGGTGACTTTCATAGGTTCCTTTTTTCAGTTGGAGTAGCGGACGATTGGTTGATGCTATCGCGTTCCTCCATCGCTCATCGCCCAAATAGGAAATGCGATCCGCATTGCCATGCATCCAGGCATGATGATCATGACCGCTCGCATCCAACACCATCTCTCCATCCTCTTCATTGAATTGATAATACACCTGTAAATTGTTCCAATATGGATGATCTATCGTCAAATCGCGATTCATCCAGTCTGCAATAGTCGCTTCATCCAAGGCTACGTTGAATATAGAAAACTCATCGACACTGCCGTTGTAAAAATTAGACCAGCCCGTTGCGCCTCCGATACTGAATCGCTGAATGTCGGTCATCAGATTATCCATATTTGTGCCCGTATGCCATAGCACACCGTTGAGGTAAATTTTCATCTCCCCGCTGGAAGAGTTCTTGGTAAATGCCCAATGATTCCATCGACCTTCGAAGTCCTGAGTACTCGCTAGCTTGTTGATTCGATCATAACCTCCGTTATAACCGGCATCCCAATACACATTCGAATTACTCCAAGGCAAATGCACATTGAGCACCCGTTGGTTCAATGAATTGACACCCTCGAATAAAGTTCCGTTCTGGGGCTGAATGGCAGCGTCTCCATTTTGCCACAACATGATTGTTATTTCATCACTAATCGAATTAAATGCCTCTTTTGGAACCTTCACTTCATCCTGCCAATCCATGCGCATATAGCGATCCGTATCCTGATAATATAGCGCAGAAGGAAAGGAAGTTGCCGAGGTTTCCAATTGTTGGCTGATTACAGTTTCTCCATTGGACCACGACATACGCAACAGCAGCGATGAACTGCCGTCCCAAATCCAGTCCGTCAAAAGATTGAAATTATTCCAAGAAGAAGTTCCGGCAGAAGTGTATGCTTTGTAAACTGTTGTGAACGATGCGTCATTCAATTGAACCGAAAGATTCGTATCGGATACTAATGCAAATTCAAGCTCTATAAATTCAACATCAGAAGGAGCATTAAAATAATCAATCGCAATGCGTGATAGCGCGTCTCCTGCATTCAATCCGGCAGACAACAATTCCGATGCTCTGTAGAGTGCGAGCATTCGCGATGAAGTGCCCAATGCAGCTTGGTGTACAGTTGCGCTTTGTACATCACCTAATTCAAGCGTAATTTCATCGACAACACTATCCATGACTCGTACCTCAAATTCCTCTTCACGCGCGATAACCACGGGCTGGGATGTCATTGCGACCGAATCAAATCCTGCATTGTTGACGAAATAAGTGGGATGAGTGGCCAGTGTGCTATCGATAACACCTGTATGGTCATAGAGGTAGGTGTAGGTGAGATAATCCCACTCACCGCAAGGGTATCCAAGATTACCAGCGGTTCCATCTTCAAAACACTTCAAATTATAGTACATCAGAATTTTCTGATACTCCACTCCATTGTTGCTTGGAGGAAAATTAAACCAGCGGCGCCCGGGTGAATCATATGCAGCAGCCGGATTATTCTGTGCTTCCCAAGTGAATGTTTGTACAACAACAGTATCAGGTGTCTGCGAATAGACGAATCTGCTAGATAGCGAAGCAAGAATAAAAACCAGTATAGAGGCAGTCGATAATCTCATGCTCTAAAAGTAGGAAAATTGAGCCTTAACGACCAACCCCTACTTTTCAGCAATGGCATTCACATTCATCTCAACCTTCCAAAAAAAATGAATGGGCGTGTGACTCACTTCTCGTTCCGGCGCGAAGCATATGCTCTATTGTTTGCAGCTGATTTCCGATAAGATTCATGGCAATCTTCATCTCTATCGGGTAAAAATTGAAATTCTTATAGGCATATATGACAGCTGAAGGGGAATTATTCGGATTGCTAAACACAAGCATTCAGGTGAACATGTTCGAATCGTTGCCATACAATTCCCAAACGGAATAATGCATACTCTGCATGTCATAGCAATCGATTTCGTCAATTAGCTCCGCGATAGAGCCATTATAAAAAGAGCACACGCTTCGCGAAACAAATACCCGTTGAGAGGAATTCAATCTTGCCTCTCTTTGAAGGGCGAGATTGATTGTTCCTGATGGTGTCTCATCGCTTTTTCAGCATGCCAATGAGGCTAGCATGCCCGAGAACATAAAAACCCCCTATTAGATACTTCAAAGTAGCTCATCAGGATAGAACCAACTAAACTTCTAAATATGCCTTTACACATGATT
>Ga0315899_10008244_pt1 | contig 11168 bp, 14 predicted proteins | sample LakEriMetagenome_2_FD_203518 | JGI IMG/M metagenome (GOLD analysis project Ga0315899, IMG submission 203518) | Freshwater fungal communities from buoy surface, Lake Erie, Ohio, United States - Buoy 4 MA112 | ecosystem: Environmental > Aquatic > Freshwater > Lake | place: USA: Lake Erie, Ohio...
TAGGTCGTCCTCTGAGTTGGACTCGTCGGGGGCAAACTGATAGATAATACGGCCGCTGGGGGCATTCCACAGAAGGGGGACATCTTCATCCCTGGTCGCTGTGGAAGCTATCCGATCGGCGGCTTCAGTGGCTATATAGTTACTACGGCATAGAGCAAAACCAGCCTACAGGGAGGCACCTACTCGCCAGCCTACAGGGAGGAGCCTACTCTTGATGGCTTAGTAATTGGGCACGAGCCTATAGGTAGGCCCTCGTTCTTAAGTCCAGTCATAGGTGTGTTCACGGGGCGCATCTCGACGGGACGGGGTCGCGAACGGGCTTGTCCCCTGTAGTGTAACCTACTGTCGGGGCCGCACAAGCCACCTTGAGTCAACTATCTCTCAGTGGAAACTTCCCCTGAGAGATAGTTTACTCATTTTTTCGAAAAATCGCCTTTTACTATTTTAGAGAGGAACACTATTATAAAGAGGAACACTATTATTGAGCAACACTATTTCGCTTTTCTGGTTTCGCTTTGCGGCTCTTGGCCATGCCGAGATTCTCGTCCAAAAGGCCTGATTTACATGATTGGATGGGAGGAGGGGTTTGTTCAAACCACAAGCATTGATTCAGTTTGCTACGCCGGTACCTGGTACAAAAGTGATAAATTACAATTACCGGCACCGGCGCCTTTGGCCGATATTTACCTCTAATTGTTTGGGCATATTACTCCGATGTCATCTCATTCCAAGACAACTCATATCCCTCACGGTTAATGGTTGAGTCACCTGATTCCAGTTATTGTAGTGCGTGTGGACGAGTCACTTGCGTTCTTGGGAGGCCGCGCAAAGCGCATCGCTGTGGGTGGATCGTGGGCGTGCGGGTTAGAGAGTGCATCAATTTTGAGAGGTTTCGAGGTTTTCGAATGTTCTTTAAAAAACACTTAAAAGCCTACTCGCGCCCCAATCCTGCCGGACTATCGCCTAACCAACCACACGTTCTTCGAAAATCTCGTCGCTTGTCAGGTCCTTGACGTGGTCTGAACAGCCGTTTTCTGCACTCCACCCTTTGAGTGTAACACGGTCAATCACAGGGCCCTGAGAGCGATCCAAGTGACTGAGCGAGCGCACGGTCGGGATCACTGGCAGCCTGCTACCTCCCACCCACAGGACAACAGATACGTTAGGTCCTGACTGTAAACCTGAATTTTCGTCTGGTGCGACTTGGCCTGACTCGCGCTGAGGCAGTTTTGATGCAGAGTCTTGAAGGAATACCGAAACATAAGTTTCGCTGCAAGTTACCTCCCTCTTAGGCAAAGAGAGAGCAGGACACAGATGTGCAACGGAGAACTCAAAACTCACCTTGTGGGATGTGTCTGTCCAACACACCCGAGTTCCCACGCATCACCAGCATTTTCCCAGTCTCGTCTATGCTTCTTAGGTGCAGATTGTGCGAATACCCCAACGGAAAATTTCCATTCGCATCAAATGACGTAACAAGCCCAAACAGGTCAAACTTCACTGGAGTTGAAGTGCTGGAGGGACTTACAAGCCGAATTGGCCGATAGTCTCCTGTAGGCAGAGCAGGAGCAGCATCCAAAATGTTGATCTGTTGTTTATGCAATCTCCCGTTACTGGTCATGCGACTGATAATCTCGGCCGCCTTGAATTTTCTTCGCAACTGCCCCGCCTTCAGTATTGCGGGTCTCGCCATGATGTGCTTATATCGGATATCGGCATTAAAAACAGAGGCCCTGCGCACCATGTCCTGCGTACCATCGACGTAATCCAAGAACTCTTCTGTACAGTGCACAGCATCCATGGGTCCAGTCTGCTCGAGTTCAGCTGCACGGCACATTCCTTCCCCAAACACGCAAAAACGAGGTTGCAGCAAACCGAGCACCCCTGAAATTACTTCACCTGTAGCAATTCCTATTCGGGCATGCAGATCAAGCCCCGTTTTATTCCGGTGCTCGCACAGGACCGACAGAAGCCCGTCAGCAACCTTGAGCATGTCGAGGCAGAGGTTTTGGTTAACGGTGGCCATGCGTTCGTCATCGAGACGACAATTATCTTCGTCACCTGACACCAGCCAGCCTACCACCACGTAGGCATCGCCACTGTACAAAAATTCCCATAAGTTAGCAAGGACACAGAGATCTGGATGACAAGTAGAGCGAGCTTTGGAAAAGTGTAGTAAAACGAGCTTTGGAAAAGTGAAGTAAACTTACATTGTGTCAATTTTTGTCAGCTTGTGTTTGATCACATACGTGTCGAAGTCAGAAACCAGCGAATTGATTATGTCAGCAAGTTTCGTGGGAGTCAGAGATTGCGAAAGCACGGTGAAGTTGCAAATGTCCAGCTGCAACGCTGCGACATGACCTGGAGAACATTCTATATGTCTCTCCCCTTTTATGAGCAGGTTGGCGTACAAAGGCGGCACAAGATCCAGCAGAAGGTGGTGCAATCTGACTACTTGCTCGTGATGAAACTGCTGGCGGATCCACACCTTGCGATCGTGGACGCTTAGGAATCTTGAAGCACAGAGAGAACAGAAAATGACCCAGGTAACTGCGATGAGAAACGAGGACCTCCACTGGCTGAATGCTGTCTCGTGTTCTTCAGCGAAATCTAATCCTGACATCGACTTTTGAAGTGGAAGAGATGTGGCAAGGAAGATGACAGGAAGGCTCACCACTGCCATCACCAGATTGATTACAAATGACACACCGAAAATGGTGTGGCTTATGCCATACCCACCCATCGAATACAGCGAAAACACCACGCCTTGACTGAGTCGACTAGGCCATACAAAGGCCAAACCAAGCGAAATTCCGACATTGATGATTTTGAGCAGGGCATACAGCAACTCACACATGCGAATAGTTTGCCAAGAGAGTGCACCGCGAGGCTCTTTCATAACATGCCTGGCGGAGAGTTCATCATTTAGCGTCCATTGTTCGGGGTCTGAAATCCACTTATAATGTATCAAAACCCCGCGTAATATGTCAATCGCCCAGCTGATGTTTCCGGCAAGGAAAAAAACAAGGGAGGCACTTGCGAAGATGAATTGCACCATTAGCATCATCTGTGCTGTATCCATGCGCCAATAGAGTTCAAGATTCCCATAATGATGGAAGATGGTGCCGTGATCTGGCCAGGTCACAACGGACCACTGCCACGCGCAGCAGACGAGGTGGAAAAAAATACCTATCAGCAAGCCACGCCGCCTGTCACCAATTTGCGACTTTGATTTCTGGTAGGCACTTTCGGTTCTCTTTTGGTTGAATCTCGGTAGGACCCGTGAGATTGTGTGTTTCTTTTTCAACCAAGCTTGCAACTGCGTATCCTCTTGTCTTATTCGTAGATCTTTATACGAGCGATCTTTCGACAGCTTCCTTTCGTCAGTCCTGACTGCAGCATCCGGGAATGGCGGCTCCGACGGCCCCCCGGATTTAGGGTTTAGCGGGGGCGACGGATCCGGGAATGGCGGCCCCGACGCCCCCCCGGATTCTGTAGAGTCCGCAGCTGGCTGCTCTGATGCTGTACGAGGAAGTGACGCAGTCATCGTCACAGCCGGATGAATAGAAGCTATCCTCGGTGACGCCCACAAGGATCCTGCGGGTGACGGTGGCGACTGATCGCTGGGGACTCTGGCTGGGACTGGGGACTCTACGGACTCTGTCTTCGGACGAGGAATCGACCTAGTCTTCGTCACGGCTGGACGAAGAGAAGCTCTCCTCTGGGAGAAACTTATCCGGTTCAAACATATGTCATATAGTTCCATTTCGCCCTTACCCTTTATCGAAACCAAGCCCTGCGGCACTGACTTGAAATATCTGCTGGCAGACACCCTGGGGTCTGAATTAATATCTTGTGTCACTCGAATCGTGCCCGGATTTGAAAATTTGCACATGCGAGCCGCAGTATTTACAGTATCGCCTGCCACGAACCAGCTTAGTCTTTATGGTTCATGAGAGAGAGAGCGTGGCCATGATGCGCACCAAGGAAGATGCAGCACGGGAGATCGGCAAGAGAGACAGACCGTAGATGCAGTAGAAGCGACGACATCTGCCCAACACGATCCCAGCAGCATGTCCGCAACTCAAGCCCACCTGCATAGCCAATTTTCCCGCGCGAGCCGGCACCTCCCGTTCCTCGCCCGACTCAATATCTAGGAAAAGGGGCCTTTTCACCTTTTGGCTTGTGATTTCCATCAGATCAAAGCCGAGCAAAATCATGTCGTGTCTGTTCTTGGAAACCTTTGCGGAGTCGGCGTTGACGCCACCTTCTTGCATCGAACCTTCAGGGCAAGTCACGATGAAATTGTGCACACTCCCGCAACAAACGTGTTGATACTTGAACATCCCTGTGCGTGCCAGAAATCATCGCACAAGTCAGCCGCCCGCGCTCCTTGTCAGATTGCATGATGCAAGACACTTTGGTAATGCCAAGTGTGTATATTTTAGGATTTCATGCCTGATTTTTCAACGGCCCCATCGAGGTCAGCGACCAAAGATTCAATAAAATCGAAATCGTCACGCGTCAACACCTTGTAGTCAAACATGCAGAACATAACCGTTATGTTGGATATCGGCTGTGCTGCATAAGTGGTAGTGTATTTCTGTACGTTGAATTTCTTCAAGACCCCTGGCGGAATGAGCGTGTGTAGCAGATGCTCAAATTGTTCTGCTGAAAAACGAACCGCCATAACTTGGGCGTAATTGTTCTTGTCTTGCTTTTCTCTCCAGTGGCAAAGAAGACTTGATGATATGGCGGCAGCCATCTGAAGCATGAAGGACCAGAAAAAATGCCCATTCAAATACCCCACGCTCATGCAAGAGAAAGCATATGCCAACAAGGCAGCGACGGTTGTTGCGCGAGTGCTTGACCCATTCATCCTGAGGAAAACTGGCGACATCAGGAAAAGGCAAAAGACTACCATGGCATCACCGGACGTGAGATGAGAGCTGCAACCCGGCTGAAAGGCGATGAAAAATCAGTCGATGAAGTTTCTGGAATTGCTACTAGGTCGCTGACAATTTTCCACAAAGCGTACCTGCATTCCTTCAATTGGAACCATCAAAGCGTTTTCAGGATCTGCGTCTGTGCATTCTCGCACAAACCAACCTATCTGGCCAAATGAGATGTTCTGGTAATGGAATCCCCTTGGACCAACCCCTCCGGTATCGAAAACGCGAAGATCCAACATGACATAGTACACCTGCTCTCGGTACACAAAAGCGAGTATTTGTGCTGCCGGGGGCGAAAAAACAAAACATGCTGCAACAATATTGTTGTCGTTCTCGGCGCCTGCTACACCGACACAGAAGAACGCATAAAAAAAAACAGGAAATTGGATTGATAAACTGACCATTTGAAGCACTAGAATCGAAACAACCCATGCTGCACAGCATTGGTCGTAGTACCGCACGCAGAAGCGTTTGAAGATGGGTACGCAGAACGCCGCAGTATAGAGCATTGACAGCACCCCGCCTGGGAATCAGTACATGTGAAGTCAGTGCACGGCACTCCTGCACGTTTGCGGCAATCGTTATGTGTTCTGTAAACAGGATTCATTTCATCACTGCGTTGCAACAATAGGGTGATAGAAGTAAAGTCTCCCTTTCAAGAATTCCATTACCGCATTGTTGCAGCACCTAGTGTGTCCCTGCTTTGCCGCGGCCTTTATAGAGGATTCATCGCTATTAACATGATATGTATTCAGCAGGGTGTTATCCCTTTCAGGGATTGGACGCCAGAAGTACGATATAGGGGGTTGCGATTTTGAAAGATTCGTTACCAGAAATGCGTGGGACCATGGCTTTCAAAGCCCAGTCAGGGCCTCCCCATGTAGCAGAATCGCGAGTGTGCATGATTTGTGCAAAACCGTACAGTTGTTGTACAGCGACTAAGCTCGCGAGGGCTCGAATGCAAAAAGGGCTATATTTTTGTCGTCTGAAATCGTCGTCCCATTCTTTCTGGTAGATGAAAGTCCCCGGGAAGGCGTCTGCGCGGGAACGTTTGAAATCATCGAACATGATTTAGGGTTTAAGGTACAGGGTTTAGGGATCAGGGTTAAGGGTTTATGCTTTCACCGCCCAGGACAGCAAGTAATTGCCTCGCTCCAAACGGAATGCAAGCAAACAACACGGCTGACCCGTGTGATTTGAAGGCGAACGAAGAGATTCTTACCAACGGAGGAGGAGCATGAAGAGGCCCCAAGCGCCGGGCGCTGGCTGCCGGGCGCCAGGGGCTGGGCCACAGTCTGGCGCTGGGAGCGCAGCAGCAAGCATTGGCAGCGCGATCATCAGAGTCCATCTACCACATACCACGTTCACGTGTATGCACGCGCGTGAAGCGCATATCAGAGCTGGTGTGTACCTAGTCATCCACATATACAAAGGGAAGGAGAGAGCGAGGGCGGGCGGGAGAGCTTGTGCGTGTGTATTCCGAGGGCTCTGGCAGAGCGGGAGAATGACTGGACTGACTGACTCGTATGGCAGGATGGCAGAAAACCTGTGTATGCCCAGGCGTCTCGGATGTAGAAGCCACACTGGCGCTTATTAATGCGACGAATGTGTTTCCAAACCACGTGTCCAGCTCCACACCTTGGTCCCAGGCGAACACCATCCTGGCGTCGCCGCCAGGCTCCTATACAACCCCATTTTTTACGCGCATATCCGGTTTATAAATGCGTGCGTGTGACGCACATCCGCACGTTTATGTGTAACGTGCGGCCACATTTCACGTTCATTTATGCGCGCATGTGATGCACACATGAAAACTTGTGTGTGCTGATGCCTACACGTTCGGCGACTGCGCCTGTAAACACCTCCACCGACCCATTGTGATGTGACCAGATTCACGCACTTTTCACACTAGTGATTGAGACGTGACGAGAGCGTGAACATGGTACACCCACGGTTCTATACTACATGCTGATACTGACACACAGACCTACATCCTGCACTAACCCTAAAAAGGACCCTAAAAAGCAAGACCGGCAGACAAACACAAGCGCAGCGAAAGGTAGGGTTTAGGGTTTAGGGTTTAGGGTTTAGGGTTTATTTACTTGTCGCAGGACTGTGCAGATAGGTCCAGATTGGTAGGGCTTAGGGTTTAGGGTTCAGGGTTCAGGGCTTAGTTACTTGTGGCACGACTTCGTTCCCCGTGCTCCGTGGTGAATTTGGTGGAGTATTTTCTGCTGCCTGGCCCGCCTCGCCTATCGGGAGCATGCCGTCACTTCGTCGGCGCACGCTCCGCGGAGCACACGGGTGTGCGGGCTGGGAGGAGGGGATGTCGGCGCCGAGACGAGCATGGATGTCGGCGCCGCTGCGGCGGAGTAGCAGCACACGCACACGCACATGCAGGCGCGGGCGGAAAGTCACCTGATTCGTCATTACAGGGGGCCAAGCGGCGGCTCATCAGGATTGCAAACCAGTGCGGTCTGCCTGTGAGTTGGTCCATAGTCTTCGGATGCGAACCAGTGCGTTCTACCGTGCACCTTCTCCTGGCCCTGGTCGTGGCATGCGTCTCCGTGCCGACGCTGTGGGCCCCGCGGCGCGTATCGTGCGTAGCGTGCGGAGCGCGGGGGCGCGGAAAACAGCGGGCACGGCTCGGGGATGTTGGAAGCGGGGCAACCAAAAGGTGCCGGTTGGCAACCCAAGGTCATCATTCGCATACCCAAGTCCTTCAGGGAAACCAAGGTCATCATTGACATATTAACAGCAGGTCCTATCATCTTTACGCCCCGACGAAGATGCAAGGGAGGTTTCAACCGCCTCAGTATGTTGCCTTAACGTAGGATGCTTGTCGTCGGGGACTCGCGCCAGATCGTGGAGTGGGATCGTGGAGTGGGCGGCGCGGGCGCCTGGCGCACACCCAATCCCGCGGCGAAGCCGCGGGGCACAGGGGTTGCACAATTTTGCCTGTGCTGCCCCAGGCGCCTGTGTGTTCTGTTCTGCCTGGCCCTCGCTGCGAGTTGGGCATCGTCGCCTGGAACAACGCCCCCATCCAGTCTTGCCGTGTCCCCTCTGCGCTGCGAGGCATCCGTCAGTGCTCTGCACACGGCCCGGGGGCCGAGGCCGCTGAGGCTCAGGGGCGGACGGCGGGAAGACCACCTCCCCCGTTCGTTCAAGCGGGCGCTTGAGCGGTTTAGGGTTTAGGGTTTAGGGTTTAGGAGCGCCGCCCAGCGCTCCTCGCAGCGCACGGGCGCTCCTTGCCAAGGAGCGCCACCGGCGCCGGCGCACGCTGCCGTCCGTGTGCCCATGCCCCAGCAGGGAAGAAAAATGCGTACTGCCCCTATCCGGCGTCACGCACCCTGCGACGCACTTGTGCCTGGTTGGAGACAATCCAAGGAAGCATGTTTGTGCACAAGCATGCCGGCATGGGCCTGAATTGGCCGCAATCTGCCCCACACACGCTCACACGCACGCGAGAGCGAGCACACGCACGCGCGCCAGACGTGCCTGTGCAGACCGCGATGGTAAGGGCGTGAGCGACACTGGCGTCGCTCATGTCGCTCACCGTTGGCAGCGTGGCAGCTTGCGATTTAGGGTGATGCCCTTGCCGGCGCTTCGGGTGTGAGCGCTTCCCTGAAATCCACGATCTTTGCTGGCTCCCCTTTCCGCGCAGACACACCAAGGCGCGATTGCTCGAGGAGAAGACAAAGCGGCTGGAGAAAAAGATGCGGCAGAAACACTCCGCATCCGACACGTCAGGGGGCGGTCCACTGCTTGTCCTTGAAGGTAAAGTGGCTCGAGGGTGGCGTATACGCATAACGCGCTAGTTTCGCAACAGCTTTTCCGTGCAGATTGCATGGTGCATGTAGCACGCGTGGCGGCACGTGCTGTTTGGCGTTGGCTAAGGATGTGTTACCTGCTTGCTACCTGTTTGCTGTTAGCTAACGACCGGGCTCACTGTAACGCGCTTCTTGGCGATGCACCCTGGCAGGAGGGCAACGCATGCCTGTGGTACTACCGGGGACCCCAGAGGCCCAGGAGTCGCCAGACTCCGTGCGCCTGCCTTGGTGGGTGGAGGCGCTCAACGACCAGTCCCCAGACTGGTCCATCTTGGACCACGACTGGGCCCATCGCCCTATGTCGGACCGCCCGCTGCTGGCAGACGGCTCGCGTGCTGGGCCCTACTGGGACTCTCTTGACGTGCGCATGCGAAGTGTGCGCGGAGAGGATGATAAGCTCTGGTTGGCTGCTGGCATGCTCAGCCTCGATGACCCCCGAACAGGGTGCTATTCGTTCTTCAACGAGACAGGCGTGGAGCGCGCCCTGGATGCTGGCGCGCTCATCAATGCGCCGTGCCCCATAGACCGCAACATGACCGCCCTCCACTATGCTGCCCGCAACGGCACAAAACGGTGTGTGTGTGTGTGTGTGTGTGTGTGTGTGTGTGTGTGTGCGCGCGCGCTCTCGCATACACGGGATTCACCACGAGCCCTCCGAAACCTATCACCATATTATGACTGCTAACCCTCGGCGGGGTCGCGATATCAATGTCAGGGTCGACTGTTTTTTCCCATTTTTTGTGGCAGACAGCTTCACCCAATAGACAGCAATAAATACCTAATAAATTCCTCATGAACGCTGTCTGTGTAAAGTAAATTTTGCGCGTGAAAGATCGCGCAAAGTGGTGTGTGTTCATGCACATGAGTATGTGTCTCCTGTGCGCACGCACGCACGCACGCACGCACGCTCGCTCGCTCGCTCGCACGCACGCACGCACGCACGCACGCACGCACGCACTCACGCACACACGCACGCGCAGAGAGTCTGGTGGAGTTAGTGCTAAACCCTACACTCTAAACCCTACACCCTGAACTTAAATCCTTTGGCCCTCTAATCGTGAATTCCGAAACTCTAACTCCTAAACGGACGCACAGTCTGGTGGAGTTAGTGCTCCACAGAGGCGGCAACGTGTCAGCACGCACTGCCTCCTATCATTGGACGCCGCTCCACACCGCTGCCTACAGCGGCATGATCGACGCCGTGTCCCTCCTCCTCCGCGCTGGTTCTTGCTATCCCTCTCTCTTGCCCTCTTCTCTGTCTCTCTCCCTCCCTCCCTCACTCCCTCCTTCCCTCCCTCCCTCCTTCCCTCCCTCCGTCACTCACTCCCTTCCCCTCCCCTCTCGCTCGCTCCCTCACAGCAGTGGTCATGAACAAAGCACACACGCACAGAGAGAGAGAAAGAGAGAGAAAGAGACGTCTGCGTGAACGCTCTCCTCCCGCGCGTGCGGGCCGCGCACGCCCGAACCCTCAGTGGCTGTCACGCGCGCCGACCATTGACTATTTGCCGCCATGCCCCTCCATGCCCCTTGTGCGCCCTGGTCCGCGCTTGCGTGTGCCGACGCAGACGCTGCCTGGCAACGGGTCTACCCCCGTTCTTACACCTGTTGTTGCCCAGGTACACGTCACACCCTAGATACATCTTACACTCTATGTGGCAGGGGCCGACGTGGATGCGGCTGACAAGGAGGGCTGGACCCCTCTCCACTGGGCGGCGTATGGTGGGCATGCCGACGTCTGTCTCCTCCTGTCAACCGGTGGTTGCAAGTGTAGTGTCTCGTTGCACGTGTAGAGTCGAGGGTTAGGGTCAGGCTTCTGCGTCCAGGTTCGCCCTCCTCCTCACCATATGTAAGTATCCTCCTCCTCACCATATGTAAGTATCCTCCTCCTCACCATATGCGTCCAGGTTCGCGTTGCCCTCTTTCCTGCTTTCTTGCTCTGCGTTTCCGGCTTTTGGATGGTGGTTAGGTGTATAGGTCAATTCCGGCGTTTCAGAGCGTCACTCGTGTCCATGTCACTTGCGTCCCTGTCACGTGTGTAGGGCCATGTCACTTGTGTCATGCCACGTGTGTCCATGTCACATGCGCATGTCCTTGTCACTTGTGCAGGCCTCGTGCCTGACCTCTTGAGCTTTCTCCTCCGGGCGTTTCCTGTCTTTCTTAACTCTTTCTTTGTCTGCTTCACTCCTTGCGTGTGTGTGTGTGTGTGTGTGTGTGTGTGTGTGTGTGTATACGCGCGCGCGTGTGTGCGTGTGTTTAATTTGTTGATTTGTTTGCATATGGCGGTACGAGAGCAGAGGGCGGCGGAGAGAAGTGCATAGACAGACAGACCGAAGACCTTTCTTGGTCTGCCCTCCACGTCGCTGCCAGGCATTCTCCCTCCCTCCCT
>Ga0315899_10008245_pt1 | contig 11168 bp, 11 predicted proteins | sample LakEriMetagenome_2_FD_203518 | JGI IMG/M metagenome (GOLD analysis project Ga0315899, IMG submission 203518) | Freshwater fungal communities from buoy surface, Lake Erie, Ohio, United States - Buoy 4 MA112 | ecosystem: Environmental > Aquatic > Freshwater > Lake | place: USA: Lake Erie, Ohio...
ACACACAATTGCTGTTTTTTTCTTCCTTGCTGAGCATCTTTTAATTAGGCCCAGGTGTCTATACACACACACACACACACACACACACACACACACACACACACACACACACACAGGTATTCTGGATAGTGGCATGGCTCATGGGGATCGACGCGGCTGACTGCACAGTCGTCGGCCGCCTCGTCGCGGTACCTGTTTGTGTGTGTGTCTGTGTGTGTGTGCACGCGTGCGCGGGTGCGTGGGTGTGGGTGTGGGTGTGGTTGTGGGTGTGCGAGGTAACCTCTCTCTCTTCTTCTTCTTCCTCGCGTTCCTATTCTTCTCTTCTCCTTTTTGTACTGACTCTTTCGCGCTATCTGAGCACACACACACACACGGGCATCAACACACACGCATGGGCTACGCAGGTCAAGACGCTGCTGAACGAGTTCGTGGCCTATCTCGAGCTCGTACACGACGAGACGCTGTCTCCCAGGTCTGTCGCCGTGGCTACCTACGCCCTCTGCGGCTTCAGGTGTGTGTGGGGGGGGGGGGTTGGATAGACGGCAGAGTGAGGTAGAAGGGATGGGTGCGGGTGGCACGTGCAAGACGCGCTCTCTGGTGGCACGTGCAGGACGCGCTCTCTTGCCGGCCGCTTTGCGACTCTGTCAGTATGCATTCTGTCAGTGTCTATCCTCTCGATCCAATCACGTACACACATGCGCTCGCGCACACAATCACACACACACACACACACACACACACACACACACACACACACACTTCGGGCTACTACACCAGCAACCTGGGCTCGGTGGGGATTCAGCTAGCGACGCTGAGTGTGCTGGCGCCAAACCGCAAGCTCGTGCTCACGCGAATGGCGTTCTCGACCCTGGCATGCGGCTTTCTGGCGTGCAATCTTACAGCCTGCGTCGCTTCCATCCTTTTGCGTGACTCACCCGAGCCATGACCGTGACCGTGTGAGCGGGGAGGCATGGATACAAGGGGGTTGTTTGGGAGGGAGATCCGCGCGCAAGTGGTAGCAGCTGCAACGTGATTCAGGTCACGCCTCCATGCTGTGAGGTGAACGCCTCCGGAGGCATGTCTGTGTGTCACATGAGGAAGAGGATACATGTGTGTCATATGAGGAGGAGGACACATGTGAGGTGAACGCCTCCGGAGGCATGCATGTGGAGTCAGCGCCTGTGTTGCGCGTGGTAAGCCTCGTTCCAAATCCGCTGCCGATATTGTCGGTATTCAACTACGTATGAGTGTTTGGCGGGTATCCTCAGTCCGGTGGAGCGCAGCATTTAGTCATTTGATTCCGACTGTATTTCAGTGTTTAGTGATGTAATTCTGAATGTAATTAAAAAAGGACACTAGACAAAGTGCAGAGAAACTACCCACTTATTTGCTCGAAAGAGCCCTCGCACACAGAGACCAGCCCAATAGCGCGCAAGCCAAGTCCTTTTGTGTACGGGGGAGGGGGGGGGGGGTGTCGGTAGTACCCCGGCACCATGCTACTCACGGCTAAAGTACTGGAGAACAATGAAGGTCGTTTGAGCAACATGCCGAGACAGAAAAGGGCAGGAGCACAGAGTGGAGGAGAGCGTGGGGCCAGTGTGAGAGCCAGAAGCTGGAGGGGCACGCGGTCCGCCGGTATCTGTTAAAAGCTATTACATTTTTAAGCTGTTTCATTAAGCTTGACAATAAGGGCGAAGCTGTTACATTAGGCTTGACAATAGGGGCGAAGAAGGCGGCACAAAGGCTGGGAGTTTTGGCCTTTCTCGCCGCCGCAGCCCCAAAACACCGAGCCTTTTGCCTTCGGCGTCAGCCGCGCGGCCAACTTGGGCGCACGCCGCTGGCCCGCATTCTATTCTCCGAGTTATAATACAGTACACAAGCGTCGACAACGAGCGCTCGGCAATTAGTCTCTTTTCCTCGCTCCCCCCTTTCTTCCTCCTCCTCTGCGTTGCACTCCAACGCCATACTACTGTAAAAGAATAATCCCCAAAGGACGCTCGCGCAGCCGCGTGGGCTCGCGAGGGCTCGTCCCGCACACACGCTCGCACCCGTACAACACACGACCGAAGTGCTATTTTGCTGCCTTTTTCCTCTCCATGGCTTCCTCGGAGGCCTTGGGCGGCGGTTCGCCGCCCTCCTTCTTCGGTTTTTTCTTCTTTTCTTTCTTTCCTCCCTTTTCATCGCCGCCGCCTTCCTTGTCTTTCTTTCCTGCCTTTTTCATGAGCTTGGCAGCATCGGCGTCCTCTGCACTCATGGAGGGGTCCACCTTTTGGATGCCTCGCCGCTGCAGCACGACACACACCCACGTCACCAACCGAACACTAACGGGCACCCTCAACAAAAACTGGAATGCTCAGCACCGAGGGAAAAAAAATGAGGTTCTTCTACCACTATGCACGCGTGCATGAGCACATACCTGTTGGGTGTGCTTGGATCCACGGCAGATGATGTAGAACATGGGGTACCAAGAGAAGCCGCACAAGAAAAACAGCGCCCACATCGCGTCGAGAGATTTTGAGAAGCGTTCGCACGTGGGCGTCCGCACATTCATGTAGTAGTAATTCAGACGCGAGCAGTTTGAGGACTTGATGATGTCGGTGCCGAGCTTGTAAATAGCTTTGTCCGTCTCCACACGCATGCTAGTCAGATTAGTCTTCAATTCCGACGCCTTTGCAACGAGCGCTGCTTCCTTCTTCTCCACATCCGCAATCCCGGTCTTGGTCGTAGCGAGAGCCTCCCTGAGGAGGGCTCGATACCCAGTGAAACGCCGTTTCAAGGGCTGCGCACTTGACAAGTTCACGTTTTCAACAGTTACAAGATGCTCGTTTCGTATGCCAGCCTGGCCGCCCCAGAAGTCGGGGCTGTCGTCTGTCACTGCTTTTGAAACAATCTGCCAGCACGGTGCAGAGGGACCGGAAAGGATCGAGGGAGAGGAATAGCGATGTTATGGCACACTTGAGCGCAGCCCAGAGAAGCTACAAGCTTGATAGATTGCTGCAATCATCTGCCATTGCTATACCCATGTACCCCTTGTTTGGCGTGCGAGCAACAGCGCGTGCATCTCTCTTGCCCTCGCTATCAAGTGCTTTTCACAGATTTGCTGTTGGTCGTAATTGTCCTGCAGTTAATCGTGCTCTTTGACATGCACAACATCACATCCTCGCCCCCGCTCATTACTAGGCACTCTTTCGCACCTTGATGTCGGTAAATGGCTTGGTGTGGTCCCCAACAGCGAGGATCGGGTCAGACATGTGCGCTGGCACATTCTTGCTGACATTAAACGCCTCAAAAAAGTTTAAGACGTCTCGCTCCGAATAGCCAGCGACACTCCAGAGCGAGGGATCTTTCTTGTTGGTCAAGACCATGCAATCTGTGTGTAGACGCCTCAGCACTGGATCTACTGACTGAATGCGGAGATCCGGCGCAAATGTTATCAGCCATGGCGTTGGGTCCTGCAAGAGCCAGCTTTGTCAAGCTCTGTTGAGGGACAGGGAAAAGGGGGATACAGATGGTGCGCAACCGTCGTCCAAGAGAAGGGATCGAAAACAGACAAGCGCAGACGCCCGTGGCGTGGGGGTGGCGTGGACTTAAAAAAACATACCTCGCCAGTGTTGGGCAAGCCCAGACAGAGATCACCGAATGGAATGACAAAGCCACACGCCAACCCAAACATGACTGACGCCTGATATGGGTGTGGGAGAAGCCCACGTTAGATTGCAACACCGGAGTGATGTGTTGCGATGTGTTGCAATGTGTTGTGTTGCAATGTGTTGCGATGCGGCAGTCCACTTCAAAACATCTTTGGGGGAACGCCCACAAGAAAATGTCGCTTACCAAGAAAAACGTCATCCAACCGCAGACATAGCCGACCCACCAGCAATTTACGTTGACAAAGAGCCATGCGCACAAGGCGAGGACGGCCCCGAGGCACGCGAAAAGCCAGCCACCAGCAGCGCCGACTGCGAGGTTCGTTTTGTTAGACAAGGCCGCCCCAACGGGCTCGAGCGCTGTTTGCAGCCCCAAAATGTAAGTTTTGAAGGTTGAAATCGACTTGGTCAAGTATTTGCCGATGCCCGTAATAACTTTTGACAAGATCTGGGCATCGATAACGGGCGTGACCGCCGTAAGCTGGTCGCTCCTGGGTAGTCGAGAAATCACCCCTTCCAGTACATCAATGTTCTGCTGGCAAGTGCAGCAGCACGGGCATGCCCTTGTTTCTTCCTTAATGGTCCCTGTTATGTTGTCGCCTTCTAATGACAGGTCGGCGCACGTCGGCGAGTAGGCTATGGACACGTCCTCCAGGACTACGTTGGTTGGCATCCCACGGGGGTGGGAACCAAAGATGCAGTTATTGTGGTCCACCCGCTCGCAGCAATGGACCCCCGGCAGAGGCACACTCGTGTTGTATACCCAAACCCGCTTAACACCGTCATATTTCGCACGGTGCTCTGGGGTAGTGCCATTGTAGTAAAACCCGCAGGGATTGTTGGCAAGCCTCAGGGTGGTGCCTTCCACAATTTTCTTCACATCCTGCCAGTTTGCAATCAGGGCTTTCAACGAATTGTTCATCGCTTCTGCTGCTGCCGTCAACTTGACCCCGTCTGCAGTCCAGTCATTTGCACGATCAGCAACCGCTTGGGTTCCAGAGTCGATTGCAACAAACGACCTGTTGAGCTGCAAGGACAGTTCCTCCGGAAATTCCGTGGCCGCCTGCATGGCGACTACCATCTCTCCAAAGTCGGATGTCACCTGGAGTGTTGCGAGGAACCCGATGAGGGAGATGATAATGAAAACTAGGGCCATCAAGATGGTGCATGCGCCAACGCAAAATTTCTCTTTCGCATCGTAGTCGTATGTTGGACGGTGGCTGCCGCAGTTGGGCTGCTTACAAAGCGCGCAGCAGCAGTGGCACTTTTCGATGAACGTGCGGGCACAGCAGAAACCCATACAGTAGATTGTTGTGCCAATCGGGATCAAGACCCCAAAGAGCACAATCATGAGCGTGAAAAATGATGCGTATGAGCATGCTGTTCCGTCCAGTGTGAACCCCCCTTCACAGTCAATTGCGCTCTCCGCGGGCCCCGTCAAGATTGCGTTGAAGAAGGCGCGCGGACTGCCGGCCCACCCCGGACTGTAGAAGAAGCCGCTTGGCAACACGCCCTTGATCGGCCCCGCGACATTTGCCGAGAACCCTTTGCAAAGTTCGTTGAGAGGCCCTAAGGCAGCTGAAGGGTTGTCCTCTGTCTTCTTCGCCGTGCCATCGACTTGCCCACTGACCCCGGGAGGCATCACGCCAAAACATAATAGGTGAGCTGACACGCCCACAAGAATAGCACAGCGCAGCGTGCCCTGCCCCCTTCTTCTTTCGGCTCGCCGAGTCGCGGGCATAGACTGTCGGCACCGCGTGCTTTTGCACCCCACGCCATCGCCGCAGCCCAGTTGTGCTCTGTGCAGCCCATCGTTCGCACGCTCGATCGCCCCGTGGCCTCCATCGTCTCTTCTTGTTCTCGCCTCTGCTACGCTGTGCGTCACTGCCCCCGCGTGGGCCTGGCCACGCGCACACATAGCGCAACCTTGGGCCGCCGGCGACAGACACAGCGGGCGCTGGCAGGTGCTGGCTCAGCTATGAACGAGTTCCAGACATGGAGCAAATCTCCGCGCCCTGCTCGCAGTCATCACGCCGCCAACCTCACTATCTGTCTGTGTTGAGGAAGACCAATCCAAACACCTTTTCCGTTTATCACTGGGGGCGCCATGCGAGGAATAGTTAAAAGAAGGATCCACGAAGTGCCACTTTAAAAATGGCTCACGAAAACGTTCAACGCCCAGACATCCTATCGCCATGGCGTCAACTGCTAATCCTCCCGATCCCATGCCATGTGCACTGGTCGCGGTCTTATTGCCGGAGTCGCGCGCACACGGCTGCCATATGCAGAAAACCCTGTTTCCGGGACCAGCCCCGCATGCACGCGGGGGCGTACGTGATCGGCCCGTGCCTGCGTGCAGGGTGCGCTCATGCGCGGGCCGGGCGTCGTGGTGTCTTTCCGCGGTGCGGAGTCGGGCATGCGTGGACGCTTGGGCTGGTGCGGCGTCCGGTGGCTCTTTCAGATCTGTTACTCCGGTGGTCATCTGGGGCCTGGGGCTGCTGCTGCGTGGAGAGCGGGTGGATTACGGAAACTCTCCTGACAATGCGTACTCTCAGGGTGTCCAGGAGTTAAACGCATCTGCGGGTGCCTGTTGAGCCGGCTCGCTCGCCGATGCCCAGGGACCGGCCGTTTCCTGCCCCCCCCCGCACGCTCCTCTGCGCCCCTGACTGTTCCCGCTTGGCCGCTGCGGCCGCTGCACTGTCAGCGCCCGAAGAAGCACACCGCCACTGCGGCCTGCTGATCTGTACGCATGTATCTGACTGTCACGGCAGCCTGCTGGTCTCTAATTGGCGTGTCGTAATTCCTGATATCCTTTAGGGAAGGTCTCAGGCAGGGGCTAACGACCCCAGCGTGCGTCTGCGTCCAAGGCCAAATCCTCTGTTGTGTCTCAGCTTTAGGGTCTGGAGAATGTTGTATTCAATGATTTCATCGACGATAAGCTCGACTCAGAAGACGTGTCAGATCAGAGGGCCTCTGCCTCTTTGCCAGATTCTGCCACGGTTCCAATAGAGTCGGAGGAAGAGCGTGCTGCACGTGAAGCAGATGAGATGGCTGCGCTCGATGCTGTCGGGGATTATGAGGCAGACCCCAATGTGATGCTGGAGGCTGTGCCTCAAGACATCGTCATCAAGACTCTGAAGATGTCGTGTGCATGTGTTCCTGTGTTGGTGTTGGTGTGTGTGTGTGTGTGTGCGTGCGCGCGACGTCGATATGTGTTCGTGAGAATTTGCATTTGAATTTTCCTATTTTTGTTTGTGTGTGTGCATGCAACAGGGAAGGCACATCGCACACAAGTTCGAGAGAGAGATTTGTTTATTGGTACTCCTTTCAGTAACCTCTACACCTTAGTGCATCTGCTAGCCATAGGTCGCATAGTTGTGTGTTTGGTGTTCGTAATTGCGTGTAAGTATGTTCTCGGATATTCAGAGGTCTCTCAGCCCCTGAACCTCCTATTAATAAAGGCCTCCTTTGACACTTTGGTTTTCTCACTTCGCCTCGTGCCTTCCCAGCCTGCGACAGACGTCCCTTCAACCCGCCCAGGCTCCTCCGCCGCTTCCCCTTCGACTTCCCCACCGTGTGGGACCATCTCCTCCACCTGTCCACCTCGTTTAGAGAGTGGATGGGAGATTGGAGTGATAAAGGCCTTTGACAAGAAGGGCCTTCACGCTGGCAAGTTCAGCATAAAGTACAAGGATGATCCAAACTGGTGGACGCACTCTCTTTTGCGTGAGGGTTATGGAAAAGACAAGCAATGGGTTCTGCTGGGACTCCCAATCCGTGATTCCGCTTGAAGTGACTATGACCGTATCCGCCGGAGGCCCGATTTTTTGTTTTGTTGTTTTATTGAAGTCACTATGACTGTAGTGAAGTCTGTTAGTGATGGGGTGAGAGACTGCGAGATTGAGACTCAACTGGATCTCAACCAGCCCCTCAGGATGTCACCCGGCCCCTGGCAACCTGAGCCGGCTCCGATAACAGGCCTGATTTGGGGGCACCCCGGGCCTGGTCCCTGAAAACGCCCCCAGCCCCCGTATGACCTGGACGCTCGCGAAAAAGCGGCGCAGGGGCTCGGGGCAGACCCATTCTGCCCCCCCTGCACCCCGGGCGCCAAGCGTCCAAGCCACTTTCTGCCCTTTTCGCCCGTGACCCGTCCAGGGGGGGTGGGGGAAAACCGCACCCCTGGCATGAGTAGCTGCATGGGCCCCCCAAACGGCACCAGGCCCCGCATATGACCTGGACGCTCGCTGAAGAGCGGCGCGGGGGCTCGGGGCAGACCCAGTCCGGCCGACTGAACCCCAGGCGCCAAAGCGTCCAAGCCACTTTGGGCCTTTTCGCCCGTGACCCGTCCGGGTTGGGGGAAACCGCACCCCTGCGGCACGGACCCCCAAAACGGCACAAGGCCCCGCATATGCCCTGGACGCTCGCGGCTGAAGAGTGGCGCGGGGGCTCGGGGCAGACCCATTCTGCCCCCCTGCACCCCAGGCGACAAGCGTCCAAAGCCACTTTGGGCCTATTCGCCCGTGACCCGTCCAGCGGGGGGGGGGGGGAATAACAAACCGCACCCCTACCGCACCCCTGGCACGGGCCCCCAAAACGGCACCAGGCCCCGCGTATGCCCTGGACGCTCGCATCAGATCCTAAGTCCTAAGATCACCTGCAGCTTGAGCCACCGCCGAAGCAAAAACAAGTAATTTCTGAGAATTTATTTTTGCCTGCTGATGATGATGAGTGCCTCGCCCACCTCCTGCTTCTCCACCACTACAACCCACATCCTCATGCTCTTGACACCCCCTTCCTCCCTCTCTCCCTCTCCCTCCCTTTCTCACTCCTCTTCCTCCCTCCCTCCCTCCCTCCCTCCCTCCCTCATCCCTCCCTCCCTCATCCCTCCCTCCCTGATTACACAGGGTTTAGAACAATAAAAGGATGATCATCTTAGGGTTTAGGCCCCCGCGCCGCTCTTCAGCAAGCTACTGCGTTGTAGTTCGTGGATCTGATAGCTACTCTGATGCGAGTTCGTGGATCTGATGCGAGCTACTGCGTAGTTGGTGCGTTCTTGTTGTGACGAAGCCTCAAATTAATTGCACCACAAAGTGGTCAATGTAGCACGAACTATCACGAACTAGATAGCCTGCGTTGTTGATGCGTTCTTGAGGAAGGTACGGAATGGCGGAACGACAGCTGGATCCAGTTGTCGTTCCGCCATTCTTCGAAGTATTCATAGTGCAATGGAAATTGTGCCCTCATTGTTTTTGTGGGGACACATTTGATTCAGCTGCTTTTCGCAATTGATCTGCATTTACAGAGCAATGGAAAATGTGTTTCCACAGAAGGAGTAGATTAGGGTGAGAAGTCCACAGTGTAGGGGAGCGCTGGGTTTGGGAAAAGGAGTGGCTGAATGACAACGCTACAACGATTCCGAAAACCACTTTCAGTCAGTGTGGACGATCCTTACGACACCGTAGCGTCAACGTAGGGGAATCACTTTATTGAATGCTATTGAAGGTAAGCTTGCCAATCCCTGCCCGACAACGGGCAGCTCCTTGTGTGTGTTTACATACACATACTGAGACATTCACGCAGGCCGCAGAGGCTGCCTGTCGCCAGATATTGATTTAGCTTGCTGGACACCCGGGTAAACTCGTCATCAGAAAGGCGGCTGTCCCAGACACAGAGACGCGACAATTGCCAGTCACTTGTTTCTGGGTGTGTACCAGAAGAGTAGGTTCCAATGCTCAGATCACGATTTCCCGTTCCTCCCTTTCCTGTTGATGTTGTAACTCCAGTGATGATCGTGCCTAGTTTGCCGCTACCAACAGCCACGTTTCTCCCACACGCTACGACCCAATTCGTGTTTGGTGTGATCGTGTACCCAATATTAGCATCAGTATAGTAATACCCATAGCTCCAATGCCCGTGAACCCAATTGAGGTTGTAGGAGCCCAAAATCCTTTGCTTTGATACACCGGAGTACCTCGTTATGCTGCAGATTGTAAAAGTCGACGGAATACTGGCGCTACCCCAGTTAATCTTAGTTGAGGTCGTCCCGCCTACATAAGGAATAGAGATCCCGGCGCCGGCGCCATTCCCTGCATGGTTTCTAACACTTCTCTTCCCGCAGTCAGCTGTCCCACACGTGCATTGCCGCTAACATCCTGAAACGCTTGCGCATACTGGTCCCAGCTGTCTGCTAGTTGCAGAGAGGAATGGTGCCGGATATTGAGGAGCTCAATTGCAGAGAATGAGCGTGAAGGGACCCACGACTTCATTGGTCACTTTCAAGAAAGGGTGCTGCACTACCGTTGAAAGAACCTGCCAGGCGTCACTGGACTGCGGCCGTGCTTTCAGTTTCCAGCTTGCTGGCCACCGGCCTGAATTCGAGGATGCATCGGATGGAGGTCGGGAAGGCACGAGGTGAAGTGAGAAAGCCAAAGTGTCAGAGGAGGCATTAGTAACAGGAGGCTCAGAGGCCGAGAGGCCTATGAATGCCCGAGTGCATACTTACACGCAATCACGAACACCAAACACACAACTACGCGGCTTATGACTGGCGGACACACTTAAGGTGTAGAGGTTACTGAATTACCAGACCAGCTCCCACCCTCGGCAGAAATCCACTTGTATGATGCAACTTGCACCGCGGTGCTGAAAGTTGCTATGAGTAGTTGTCTGTTCGAATCCAGCCATTTTGAGATGAGGCTTCCATCAAATGCGTTAGCTGCACCATTACCATAACCGGCGTCGTTCCCGCCAGGATTGGACGCGGAAGAAGGCACCAGTTGCGTGCCAGCGCAGTCGTAGAACTGAAGCTCTGCAAAACCTACAAAATCCGCGTTGGCAACCACTGGCGCTGTGATTTCAAAAGCGTACTCCTTATACGACACAGGTTTGCACGCGGCACTCCCTGAGGAGTTCTTGTATGTGCCTGTCCACCAGCGCACGGTAAGCAGAGTGGTAAGAACGTACTGCCTCTCTTGTGCGATGAAGTGAGGAAGTCCTTATTGCTGCACGCGTGCGTAAAGGCTTCTGCACACAAATCTTTTCCCTCCGTTTTGTGAGAAGTGTTGGCGTGACCAGAGTAATTGTGCATGACACTTCCTTCTCTCGGACACACTAACACACACGACAACACGTACGCACGCACAGCCGCGCACGCACGAACACAGCGCACTTCATACCCGGCCCGCACGCCACACACGGGCCGCCGTCAGCGCCTGTGTACCCCTGCACACGAGAAAGACACACGCAGACCTCATCAACCGACAGACGTCCCCATTCCTCCTCCATATGGGACACGCAGAGAGGAGATCGAGGCGTAAAGAAGAGAGATCATTAGATGGAGAGAGGGAGGGACATATCGAAAGCAAGCGTCTGAGGAAATGAGGAAAGGAGGGAGGGAGGGAAGCAGGGAGGGAAGCAGGGAGGGAGAGATATAGAGATAAACATGGAGAGGGAGTGGAAACAGAGAGATATCAAGACACATAAGAGTTCGCGAGAGAGGGAGAGAGAGATAGCGAGAGAGAT
>Ga0315899_10008247_pt1 | contig 11167 bp, 8 predicted proteins | sample LakEriMetagenome_2_FD_203518 | JGI IMG/M metagenome (GOLD analysis project Ga0315899, IMG submission 203518) | Freshwater fungal communities from buoy surface, Lake Erie, Ohio, United States - Buoy 4 MA112 | ecosystem: Environmental > Aquatic > Freshwater > Lake | place: USA: Lake Erie, Ohio...
CGCAGTTCTACATCCGTACGACTGACGTGACCGGCCAGATCACCGCCTTCACCGCCGACGACGGCTCCAACGTGGAGATGGTGATGCCCGGCGACCGCATCAAGATGACCGGCGAGCTGATCTGCCCCGTCGCCATCGAGCAGGGCATGCGCTTCGCCATCCGCGAAGGCGGCCGCACCATCGGTGCCGGCGTGGTCTCCAAGATCATCGAGTGATCGTGATCCGGCCTCGGCCGTGATCTAAGGTCAGGGGGTCGTGCTTCGGCCCGACCCCCTTTCGCACCTCGACAATCCAGCTCTCACCGAGAGCCTTGATTGCCCGGCCCGAGTCCTCGACTCGTCGCCACGGGTTCTCGCCCCGGCCTTCCCGTTGTGGAGCCGGCCCTCCGTCTTCTTTCTCCATGTCCACCGCCATCGCTCAGCAGAAGATCCGCATCCGCCTCAAGGCGTTTGACCGCCGCATGCTGGATCTGTCCTGCGAAAAAATCATCGAGACGGCCGATCACACCGCGGCAACCGCCATCGGCCCGATTCCCCTGCCCACCAAGCGGAAGGTGTACTGCGTGCTGCGCTCGCCCCACGTGGACAAGGACTCCCGTGAGCACTTCGAAACGCGCACCCACCGCCGCATCATCGACATCTACAGCCCCTCGGCCAAGACGATCGACGCGCTGATGAAGCTCGATCTGCCGAGTGGTGTGGACATCGAAGTCAAGCTCTGAGGTGCCGATTCTCGGCTCACACGTCTGAGCTCACAGCTCTGAGCTGACATTCAGGTACCGCTCTGCTGTCCCGCTCAGCGACATCACACAGCCCGCCGCAAGGCGGGCTTTTCTGTTGGTCGAGGCACCAGCCTGGAACCACCGTGCCCCTGGCCTGGACTGCGCGTCGGTCGCAGGGGCTGCCTAGGATCGCAGCCAGCCGGATCGCTCCCGCAGTGCCGGCCCCCTGTCGCCACCGCCGCTGAACGAACGTGACCCAACTGGCCGTGCGCGAGCTGCCACTATTCCCACTGCCGGATGTGGTGCTATTCCCGCAGGAGGTGCTGCCGCTGCACATCTTCGAGCCCCGCTACCGGATGATGCTGCGCACGGTGCTGGAAACCGACCGCCGCTTCGGCGTGGTGCGCTGGGATCCCCAGGAGGGGAAGATGGCTGAAGTGGGCTGCTGCGCCGAGATCCTTCAGTGCCAGACCCAGGCGGACGACCGCAGCTACATCGTCACCCTGGGGCAGCAACGCTTCCGCCTGCTCGAGGTGGTGCGGGAAGCGCCCTTCAAGGTCGGCCTTGTGAGCTGGATCGAGGACAGCCAACCCAGCGACAATGACGAACTCGGCAGTCTCTCCGAGTCCGTGACGCGTGCGCTGCACGATGTGGTGGAACTGACCGGCAAGCTGATGGGCAAGCCCACCGCCCTGCCCACGGATCTACCAGATCTGCCCCGCGAGCTGTCCTTCTGGATCGGCTCCCACCTCGGCGGTCCTGTGGCCGACCAACAACAGGCCCTGCTGGAGATCACCGACACGCACGAGCGCCTGAAGCAGGAATTCGAGCTGCTGGATGAGACCCGCCGGCAACTGGCAGCGCGGACCGTTCTGCAGGACACCTTCAGGGATCTGGAAGAGCCGGCCGAATCCGATCTCGATGAGCAGGAGCGCTGAGCCTTGCCGCTTCTGCTGATGGCGCTACCGCCCCTGGCCGGGGGCCTGCTCGTGGCTGTGATCGTCGCGGCCGTTCTGGTGCTGCTGGGCCTGGTGCTTTGGTTGCGACGCGACCGGGCCTTCCACAGCACCGCCAGCGTGGCCGATGCCTATGACCGCTGGACGGACGACCAGCTGCTGGAACGTCTCTGGGGTGAGCACGTTCACCTCGGCCATTACGGCAACCCACCGCGCCAGCGCGATTTCCGGGCCGCCAAGAGCGACTTCGTGCATGAGCTCGTGCGCTGGAGCGGTCTGGATCAGCTGCCGAGGGGCAGCCGCGTGCTCGATGTGGGCTGCGGCATCGGCGGCAGCGCCCGGATCCTGGCGCGTGACTACGGCTTCGACGTGCTGGGGATCAGCATCAGCCCGGGGCAGATCGCCCGCGCCCAGGCGCTCACCCCTCCCGAGCTGAGCTGTCGCTTTGCCGTGATGGATGCCCTCGATCTTGAGCTGCCCGACGGCAGCTTCGATGCCGTGTGGACCGTGGAGGCCGGCCCGCACATGCCGGACAAGCAGCGCTTCGCCGATGAACTGCTGAGGGTGCTCAGGCCCGGTGGCCTGCTGGCGGTGGCCGACTGGAATCGACGCGATCCGGCCGTCAGGCCGCTCAACTGGCTGGAGCGCCGGGTGATGCACCAGCTGCTGGTGCAATGGGCCCATCCCGAATTCGCGAGCATCCCCGGCTTCCGGGCCAACCTTGAACAGAGTGGCCACGGCAGCAGCGGTGATCAACCGCTGCTGGTGGATACGGCCGACTGGAGCCCCGAGACCCTCCCCTCCTGGATCGATTCGATCCTCGAAGGGATGCGTCGACCCTGGACCGTGCTCAGCCTTGGTCCGCGAGCGGTGCTGCTCGGCCTGCGGGAAACGCCGACCCTGCTGCTGATGCACTGGGGTTTCGCCACTGGAATGATGCAGTTCGGTGTGTTCCGGACGCGCAAACCGGCCTGATTCACCCGGCTGATCCGTCGGTGTCGGGGTCCTCGACCGGACTGAGGGGATAGGCGCCGAACACCGCCAGGTGTTCGCACAGAGGCTGAAGCTCGGCCAGGGCCTGCTGCAGGGGCTCGGGCCCGACCGGCAGCTCCAGATCCACGAAGAAGATGTATTCGCCCATCTCCCGCTTTGAGGGGCGCGACTCGATCCGGCTCATGTTGAGCTCGCGGTGCGCGAAGCAGGCGAGTGCCTGCAGCAGGGCGCCCGGCCGGTTGGCCTGCAGTGAGAAGGCGAGGCTGGCCAGGGGCCCCTCCAGGCTGCGTTCACCACGGCGCAGAAGCAGGAAGCGGGTGCAGTTGCCGGCCACGTCGTTGACCGGGTACTCGAGCACCTCAAGGCCATGCTCACGGGCAGCCTGCAGGGAGGCGATCGCGGCGCGGAAGCGGCTGCCGGCCACCATGCGCGCGGCCTCGGCCGTGGAACTGGTGGGCAGCTGCAGGGCATGGGGCAGGTGGGCCGCTAACCAGCCGCTGCACTGGGCCAGGGCCTGGGGATGGGAGAGCACCTCACTGACGCCGCTGAGCGGGCCGCTGCCGAGCAGGGCATGGCGGATCGGCAGCACCAGGGCCCGCGCCACCGTCAGGTCCGGATGCTCCCAGAGAGCATCGAGGCAGGCGGTGACACCACCTTCGACGGAATTCTCGACGGGAACGACCGCCGCGTCGCAGCGGCCCTCGGCCAGGGCCTGCACAACGGCGCGGATCCCAACCTGGGGCTGGAGATCGGGCGCGACGATCCCCTCAAGTGCCGCCAGACGGAGGGCGGCCTGCTCGCCGTAGGTACCCGCTGGACCGAGGAAAGCGATGCGCATGGGGGCAGTCAGGCCGTGCTGGATAGGATCATGCCCCCTCGGCTCCATTCCGATGCCCCTGGCCTTCAGTGCCAGCCAAGCGTTGCAGTTGCCGGTGGAGGAGCATCACCAGCAGCTGAGCGCCTATCTCGACGATGAGCAACGGGTGATCGGTGCCCTGCTGGATGAACGTCAGCTCACGGCCCTCGGTGCGGGGCGCTACCGCTACACGGTGACGCGGCTGCAGGTGTTCCAGCTGCAGATCCAGCCGGTGGTGGAGCTGGAGGCGCGCCGCAGCCCCGGCCGCATCGAGCTGGAGGCGGTGGACTGCGAGCTGGAGGGGCTTGGACTGGTGGATGACTTCCGCCTGACCCTGCACTCCTGGCTGGAGGCCGATGATCAGGGGCTGGTGGGGGAAGCATCCCTGGCCGTGAGCGTCAGCCAACCCAGCCTGCTGCGGCTCATTCCGGCCGGCGTGCTCGAAGCCACCGGTCGGTCGCTGTTGGCAGGGATCCTCCTGGGCATCAAGACGCGCGTGGGACAGCAGTTGGTGCACGACTTCGAGCGCTGGTGCCTGAGCAGCTGCCCGAGCCCTTAGAGCCAGGCAGAAGGCACTCAGGCCGGCAGCACACGCCGCAGGAAGGAACGGCGATGCAGCGCCGTCGGCCCCAGCGTGAGCAGGGCCTGCCGATGCACGGCGGTGCCATAGCCGGCATGACGCTCCAGGCCGTAGCCGGGATAGGCAGCGGCGAGGCGCTGAATCAGGCCATCACGGGCCTGCTTGGCCAGCACACTGGCCGCAGCGATGGCCAGACAGTGGCTGTCACCGCGCACAAGCGTGCGTTGTGGACCTGACCAGCAGCGCAACGGCAACACGCCGTCGACCAGCACGAGCGCTGGGGTGGCGGTGCCACGCACGGACAACCGCTGCAAGGCGCGCACCATGGCCAGCTCCGTGGCGGTGCGGATGCCATCGCGATCGATCTCCGCAGCCGATGCCTGCCCCAGCGCCCAGCTGGAGGTGCAGGCCTGGATCAGGGGCACCAGCCGGGCCCGGCGACGCGGCGTCAGGGCCTTGCTGTCGGTCAGACCAGCTGCAGCGAGATCACTCTCAGCCTCGGGCGACAGAACCACGGCGCCGGCGAAGACGGGTCCGAACCAGCAGCCACGGCCCACCTCATCAACCCCGGCCACGGGGCCGGGGTCAACGGCCGGAGCGCTCACGATCAGTCGCCGCTGGCGGAGGAGCGGCGACGGCGGCGACGCGGAGCCCCGTCGTCGTCGGGGCTCTCTTCGGGCGCCTGCCCGGGGGCCTGAACTGAGCTCTGCTCGTTGGCGTTCCGCTCCGGCTCGATCGTGGCTACGGCCATGGACAGGGGCTCGAGGAGCGCAACGGCAGCCGCGGGGGTGGCGACAGCCATGCGGCTGCGGCTGCGGCCGGAGCGGGAGGAGGGCGCGCCGGCCGTGATCACCTCAATGGTGGCGTCGGGCAGCTCTACCAGGGGCAGCGTCGACGGTTCGGGCAGGGGCGTGATCGACACGGTCCGGGGCTGGGCCTCGAACGGCGGCTCAGCGGGGGTGGCCACCGCCTGAGGCGATGGTTCGGTGCTGGGCGCGGCACCACCACGGCCGCGGCGCCGGCGGCGGGAGCCTGAGGCCGCCAGCTGCTGGCGCGCCTCCGCCAGCACGGCGTCGGCGTCCTCTCCGGGGCGAACCACGCGAACCACCACGTGGTCGGTGGCGGGGGGCTCCTCCAGCAACAGGGCGGGGTTGAGGCCAAGCCAGCCATACACCAGCTCCTGCTGCGGCTGCATCGGCACGGCCACCAGCTCGGGCTCCGATCGGCGTCCCACCGGCTCAGCGGCAGCCGTGGCCGCCTCATCGCTCTGACCGGGCGCTGCGCTGAACGGTTCATCGGCCGCAGACAGCCCCTCGAGCTCGGCACCGACGGCACCAGCACGGCCGCCACGGCCGCCGCGCCGCCGCCGCCCGGCACCGGTCTCAGCGGCAGAGGGACTGAGCACCTCAGCGCGGGCCGATGCCGCAGAGCGCACCAGGCCGGCGGCGCTGGCCAGGGGCTGCAGGCTGTCCTTGCCGGGCAGCACGGCCACATGGCCGAGGCCGCCGCAGCTGGGGCAGGCGCGGCCGAACAGTTCGTAGATGTTCTGCCCCTGGCGCTTGCGGGTGAGCTCCACCAGGCCCAGCTCGGTGATCTGAGCGATCTGGGGACGGGCGCTGTCGTGGCGCACCTCCGCGGTGAAATGCTCCAGCACCTGCAGCTGATCGCGGCGCGACTCCATGTCGATGAAGTCGACGATCACGACACCACCGATGTTGCGCAGCTTGAGCTGGCGCGCGATCTCCGTCGCGGCCTCGTAGTTCGTCCAGAGAACGGTCTCACGGGCGTTGGCGGAACGGGTGAAGGAGCCCGAGTTCACATCGATCACCGTGAGGGCCTCGGTGGGCTCGATGATCACGTAGCCGCCTGAGGGCAGATCCACCCGCGGCTTGAGGGCATCGCGGATGGCGGCGTTGACCTTGAAATGCTCAAGGATCTCGGTGGGCTCGCTGTGATGCTCCACCAGCACGCCGGCCTGATCAGCGCCGAGGAAGGCGTTGACACGACCGACGCCCTCGGCGCCGTCGACGACGATGCGGGCCACCTCGGGATTGAAGTGATCGCGCAGGATGCGATGGATGAAGTCCTCATCGCGGTTGAGCAGCACCGGCGGTGAGGCGCTCTCGGCGGCCGTCTGGATCGCCTCCCACTGGCGCAGCAGCGCCTCGAGATCGTCGATCAGCAGCTCCTCACTGATGCCCTCCGCCTCCGTGCGGATCAGCAGACCGGCACCGGGGGGCTTGATCAGCACACCCAGGGCCCGCAGGCGGTTGCGCTCGCTCTCGCCGTTGATGCGGCGCGAGATGTTCACGCCCTGGCCATGGGGCTGCAGCACCAGGAAGCGGCCCGGCAGCGTCAGGTTGCCGGTGAGGCGAGGGCCCTTGGTGCCGGTGGGCTCCTTCATCACCTGCACCAGCACCTTCTGGCGCGGCTCAAGCAGCTCGGTGATGCCGACCGTTCCCTTCTTCAGGCGCAGCGGGCCGAGATCGGTGACGTGAATGAAGCCATTCTTTTCACCCTCGCCGATGTTGACGAACGCGGCATCAATGCCCGGCAAGACATTCTCAACGGTGCCGAGATAGACATCACCGATCTGATAGCGGCCCTGGGCCACCACCAGTTCATCCACTCGGTCGTCGGTGAGAACCGCGGCGATGCGCAGCTGCTCGGCGATGACGATCTGCTGGGGCATGGAAGGTCAGGGTGTGACCTGCACGAGGCAGGCCGGGGCGGGTTGGGGGGAAAGGCGCTGGTGCCTGGCCTGGGGATCCCGCGGCGCCGGGAGGGCACCGTCAGCGGGAGGCAGGCAGAGGCGAAAGACCGGAAGAACAGGCAGGTTCAGAGGAAAGAGCCCTCGGAACTGGCAACGGAGCAAGGATGATGAGGCGCGCCGGCCACGGACCAGGGGAGCTGGTGGGACGTGGACGGGGAATGAGCGGGCGTGAACGGTGGTGGGCAGGCCTGCCGGATCCCGCCGGGATGGGCACAGGGCCTGAGCAGGAAATGAAGGAGAGGGTGAGCGGGAGCTCCTCAGGATGGAGATGTGCGCTGCGACGGGCGATCAACACCGGATCTGCACGCAACCGGCCGCCCGTGAGAAGCCGGTGGGTGCCGCGGCCTTCGAGGCCCGTCCGGCCGTGGATGCGAATTCCTGAACGGATCGGAACCCGTCTGAACGGCACCGCACCCAGCGGCTTTCAGGGACGGAATGTCGTGAAAGCTGAGGCGGAAACTTCCTGGATCAACTGAAGGTGATCGTGGAAGCGATCGACCTGGCTCGCGGTGATGCGACCAGGAATCTGCCGTCGTGCTTGCACGTTAGCACGGTGAACTTGACAGCACTCAGCTCTGCCGCAGGCGCAAGGATTCTCGGCAGAGGCGGGTCACGGCCAGCGGCACCCCCAGCTGCTGCTCGAACCAGTGCTGAAGCTGGTCCGGCCGCAGACTGCGGCCAGCCGGGTCGATGGCGGCGGTGTAAGCGAGCTGGACCCGATCGGGATGCTCCATCGTCAGGGCGAGATCGAGCAGATCGGGGCGGCACTCTCGGCTGCGGGGCCGCCCCTTCTTGTCGGTGTCATGCCAGATCCAGCTGTCAGTGGCCAGCAGCGCCGCCGCGGCTGCCTGCCAGCCCTCCGGGGCAGGACAAATCACGGCATCGCCATTCGGGGACTGCGCCGGCATCAGCTCCAGCCGCCAGCGGGCCTGAGCCAGCTCCTGCGAGAGGCTCGGTGCGGACACCGGCACCTCGCTCACCTCGGCCAGCACGAAGCCGGCCGGCAGCTGATCCTGCAGCCGCTGGCGCACCCAGGCGGGGTCCTGCCACTCCGCCAGCTCCAGATCCAGCCACTCCCCCTCCGCCTCGGCCCCCAGCGGCAGCGCCAGGGCGAACTGCACCCGCGGCAGCGGATGAAAACCACCGGTGAAGCTCACCGGCAGACCACTGCGGCGCAGGGCCCGCTCGATCAGTCGCACCAGATCCAGGTGGCTGAGCAGGGCTAGGGAGCCGCGCTTGCTGAAGCCGAAGCGCAGGCGCTGTACCCGCTCGCTGGCGGGGGCCCGCTGGGGCAGGGCCGAAGGAATCGGCGGCGGCGGGATCACCACGTTGTGGCCCAGCTCCGGACCGCAGACGCCACAGCTGCTGCAGCCCTCGAAGGAGCAGTCCGGCACCACGGTGGCGGCCAGGGCCCGCTGCAGGTCCTCGGCCAGCCAGCGCTTATCCACGCCGGAATCGATGTGATCCCAGGGCAGGGGCTGGCGGCAGAAACCAGCCAGATCCTCCGCCTGCATGCCCTCGACGGCACTCCACTCCCCCAGTTCCAGCTCGCGGTACCGGCCGCCGAGGCCGGCGGCCTCGATCGCGGAGGTCCAGGCCTGATGGGTGCGATCCGCCGCCTCGAACCAGGCATCAAGACCGGCACCGGCCCGCCAGGCGGCCTCGATCACCGGCGCCAGGCGACGATCACCGCGCCCGACGAAGTCCTCCATCGCCGAGAGGCGCACGTCGGTGTAGTTGGTCTTGATGCCGCGCAGGGGGCGCAGGGCATCGCGCAGCAGCTGCTGGCGGCGCCGGAATTCCTCGGTGCTGACGCTGTGCCACTGGAACGGCGTGTGTGGCTTGGGGGTGAAGTTGCTGATCGTGAGGTTCAGCTCCAGCCGGCCCAGATCGCGGCACTGCTGCTGAAGCGCACGGCAGGTCTCGGCGATGCCGAGCACATCGGCATCGGTTTCACCCGGCAGGCCGATCATGAAATAGAGCTTGATCTTGCGGTAACCGCTGGCCATCGCCGTGCGGATGCCGCGCAGCAGCTCGGCATCGGTGAGACCCTTGTTGACGATGTCGCGCAGGCGCTGGCTGCCGGCCTCCGGCGCGAAGGTGAGGCCGGCCTTGCGGGTGCCGCCGAGGATGTGGGCGATGTTCTCGTCGAAGCGATCCACCCGCTGGCTGGGCAGGGTGAGGGTCACGTTCCTGTCGGCGAGACGGTTGCGCAGCTCCACCCCCACCGCCGGCAGGGCGAGGTAGTCGGAGCAGCTCAGCGAGAGCAGCGAGAAATCGGAATAGCCGGTGCGCTCCATGCCGGTTTCGATCGCCTCGATCACCGCCTCCGGCTCCACATCGCGGGCCGGGCGGGTGAGCATGCCCGGCTGGCAGAAGCGGCAGCCACGGGTGCAGCCACGGCGGATCTCCACCGTGAGCCGGTCGTGCACCGTCTCGATGTGGGGCACCAGCCCCATCGCGTAGTGGGGCATCGGTGTGGCGGTGCGCCGCAGCACCCGCGCCGGGATGCCGGGCTCAAGCGGCACCTGGGTGACACCATCGGCTGCCGGGCCGTAGAGCGCCGGCACGTAGACCCCGGGCACCTGCGCCAGATCGATCAGCAGCTGGCGACGGCCCAGACCGGCGGCACGGGCCTCGGCCACCACCAGGCCGATTTCCGGCAGCACCTCCTCGCCATCGCCCAGCACCACGAAATCGAAGAAGGCCGCAAACGGCTCCGGGTTGCTGGTGGCGGTGGGCCCACCGGCGAAGATCAGCGGCGGCGCGGCCGGATCCGCCAGGGGCAGATCACCGCGATCGGCGGCGCGGATCGGGATCTGCGCCAGCTCCAGCATCGAGAGGATGTTGGTGGCACCGAGCTCGTAGCTGAGCGAGAAGCCGAGGATGTCGAAGGCGCGCAGGGGGCGACGGCTCTCCACGGCGAACAGGCCCTGGCCGCGCTCGCGCAGTCGCGCCGCCAGATCCGGCCCCGGCAGGTAGCTGCGGTCGCACAGCTGGCCCGGAACGGTGTTGAGGATCGAATAGAGAATGATGTGGCCCGTGTTGCTGGAGCCCACCTCGTAGATCTCGGGGTAGGTGAGCGCCCAGCGCACCCCGACGGCGTCCCAGTCCCGGCCCCAGTCGCGCGGCTGCACCCCCAGCTCGTTGCCGAGGTAGCGGCCCGGCTTGCTGATGGCCCGGTCGACCAGAGCCTCGAGATCCACGGGGGCAAGCGGATCGGCACCGTCCAGGGAGGCGACGACGGGCGAGGCGGTGGTCACGGCGACGCCGGCGGCACTGGCTCGATCGTATGCAGCCCCGGCGACCGCGCCATAGGACAATCCGCCCAGTCTCCCGAGGGCCCGCGCGGCCCGATCGCGTCATGGCCCAGGTCAACGGCAATTACCTCAAGCTCAAGGCGGGCTATCTGTTCCCCGAGATCGGCCGTCGGGTGAAGGCCTTCAGCGAGGCCAACCCGGAGGCGGCGATCATCCGCCTGGGCATCGGTGATGTGACCGAACCGCTGCCGGAGGCCTGCCGCACGGCGATGAAGGCCGCCATCGATGAGATGGGCAGCCGCGAGGGCTTCCGCGGTTACGGTCCCGAGCAGGGCTACCTGTGGCTGCGGGAGGCGATCGCCCGGCACGACTTCCAGGCCCGCGGCTGCCAGATCTCCGCCGAAGAGATCTTCGTGTCGGACGGCTCGAAGTGCGACAGCGCCAACATCCTCGACATCCTCGGCGCCGGCAATCGCATCGCCGTCACCGACCCGGTGTACCCGGTGTACGTGGACAGCAACGTGATGGCTGGCCGTACCGGCGATGCCGATGACGCCGGCCAGTACGGCGGCCTGACCTACCTGCCGATCAATGCCGAAAACGGCTTCACGGCCCAGATCCCGAGCGAGCCGGTGGATCTGATCTATCTCTGCTTCCCCAACAACCCCACCGGCGCGGTGGCCACCCGGGAGCAGCTCCAGGCCTGGGTGGACTACGCCCGCGCCAACAAGGCCCTGATCCTGTTCGATGCCGCCTACGAGGCCTTCATCCAGGACCCGAGCCTGCCCCACTCGATCTATGAGATCGAGGGCGCCCGCGAGTGCGCGATCGAGTTCCGCTCCTTCTCCAAGAACGCCGGCTTCACCGGCACCCGCTGCGCCCTCACCGTGGTGCCCCGCGGCCTGATGGGCACGGCCGCCAATGGCGAACAGGTGGAGCTGTGGGGTCTGTGGAACCGCCGCCAGTGCACCAAGTTCAACGGTGTGAGCTACATCGTGCAGCGCGGCGCTGAAGCCGTGTATTCCCCT
>Ga0315899_10008248_pt1 | contig 11167 bp, 10 predicted proteins | sample LakEriMetagenome_2_FD_203518 | JGI IMG/M metagenome (GOLD analysis project Ga0315899, IMG submission 203518) | Freshwater fungal communities from buoy surface, Lake Erie, Ohio, United States - Buoy 4 MA112 | ecosystem: Environmental > Aquatic > Freshwater > Lake | place: USA: Lake Erie, Ohio...
GTCAAAAACATACACACAGCGGTAGAGTGTGCGCTTTCTTCGCTCACACACTTAACGCTGCCTGTATGTTTAGTACACGAGTTCGAGTCTCAAAAATTCAACGCTGTATCCCGACACAGTGCAAGATGAGCGAATCTAATACTATTTGTGAGACACAGCGTTGGATTTGTCAGCATTTAGCCCTGTGTGTCGAGACACGTCGTTGCATCCTGAGAAGCAAGCGCCGTGCAAACAGTGTTTGATTCTCAATGCGACGCGTGTGGAGGGGGACGTGTCCCCCCACATACGCTTCGCTTTCACACCGCTCCTGACACCTTACAATATCGCGCTGGCTCCTTGCATTATCCCGCTGCACTGCGGGTTATCTGTGCAGCCGACGTCAATCAGCGAGACACTCGTCTCCGACGTCACGCGATGTAGCCAAAATGGCGTTGTCGTCTCGTATCTACACGCAGATTCGAAAGTGACCCCTTTGTTCACCATGTGACTGAGAGGCCTGGTGAGGAGTGAGGATTTTTTGGTCATTTTGACGGGGTTGGAGCAAATTTGGGCCCGGTTTAGGAAGACTCTGTCGGGGGTTGGTGCCGGGGTTTGGACCGGATTTTGTAAAAAAAGTACGGGTGTCCTCATACGTACTGCCCCGCTTGCGCTCAGTGCCGCGGCCAGTTCCGCGCAGCCAAGCCGAGAGTGGGGACATAGTGCTCGTTGCCCGTCGATCCACTAGGCGACAGTCAATCTTACCACGGACATTCAATCCTTGTTTTGAGTTGGTGTCAATAAACCCTGATCCTCCCTTTCCTTTCGAAACAGGCGTCACCAAGAAGGGGCGACGGCTGAGGGTGGCATAAGTATGCTTCCTCTGATTGTCGCTATGTTGTTTCCAAGCAACCAGCGCAGCGCGCAATCAGTCATCACTGGTACCACTGCGGCCGGGCCTCAGGCTTCTGGCTCCCGGCCTGGCCGCCTCGGCTAATCTAGCGTGTCATGATGCACAGTAATTTTCCAAGCTTAATTATCACAAGCGACGTGTAGCAGACCGCCAGCGCGTCCAGGCACGAGTAGAATCATGTTGTGCACCCGCTCTTGTATCCCTGCAGCACGGAGTTAACTGCCACCGCCTGCGCGAACTGCCACCGGCTGCGCGGTCTGCTACCGGCTGCGCGTAGTGGATATGATTTTACGGCGCTCTGATCGGCATCCTCGTCTACCGAAACGCATCCCGCGTTTTCGCATCCCGCGTTTTCGCGTGGTTGCTGCCCCCTGAGCGGGGTCTGCTGCCAACCCCGCAGCAGCTCGCAGTCAGCTGTCTCGGTCAGCTGTCTCACCCTCCTCCTCCAGCCTTCGCGCTCGTGCTCTCCCCAACTCCCGCTGAATGTCATTCAACGATTTGCCTTTGGTCTCCGGCACGCAGAACCACACAAACACCGCAGCAAGGGCAGAGACAGACGAGTAGCAGACAAATACCCAACCCATGCCCCGTGGGGCGCCGCCAAACAAGCTCTCCAGCACCGTTACCGTCTTGGTAACGGAGAAGGCGAGAAGCCAATTAACCGCCGTGCAGACGGCAGTTGCCTGGCCCTTTACACCCGCGGGGAAGATCTCGCCCATCAAAAACCACGGGATTGCACCCATGCCACAGGCATAGAAGAATACAAAGCCGTACAGCGCCCCTACCGCCACCATATCTCCGAGCACTGGTACACAGCGCAAGTCGGACCCATCCGAGCCTCCCTCACAGGTCTGCGTAATATAGTAGGCTGCCAGCACAGTGCCTGAGCCCGCCATCCCCAACGCCGCTAAGATAAGCAAGGGTTTGCGCCCCGCACGGTCCATGAAGAGGGATGAGGCTATGGTCACGACCAGCTGCATTCCCTGCACGCCGATGGCTAGGCTGTTGGCCAGGTGCGGGTCAGGGAAGATGGTCTCCAGAATGTTGCCGCAGTAAAACATGACGGCGTTGATCCCGCTCCACTGCTGGGCAAACATGAGGCCAATTGCAATGAGCAGTGCGGTGCGCGCGGGGCCGCGCGTGCACACGAGCTGCACAATGCCTCCGCCCTCTGCCGTTGATCCGTGCGACCCATCGCTGGCACTTTGTCGCAAGTCATTGAGCACCGCCTCACATGCCTCTACGCTATCCTGAGAGCGGAGCAAGAGGAGGCTCCTTCGGGCCATGCCGTCACGTTCCTTGTACATGAGCCACACTGGACTCTCAGGTAACACCGCCACCAAGCACATCCCTGCGACGCCGGAGGCGAGCATCAAGTAGGCAAGGGCTCTCCAGTCCAACCACGAACCCATGGCGTAGGCAAACAGAAGCCCCGCCACTATCGACACCTGAAACGCTGTTCCTGTATCTCACGTGCAAGGTTCGGGATTTAGTTCAGGGTTTAGTTGAGCATCGAAGGGCGCAAACTATGAATGCCTCACACACAGGGTTTAGTTCAGGGTTCAGTTGAGCATCAAAGATACGTATGTATGTATGCATGTAACAAGATGTAACAAGACAAAGACAGAGACCAATAGCGCCGCGGATGCTGGTTGGGGCAAGCTCCGTCTGGTAGCCCGCCACGCTTGTGCACACAAAGCCGAGGGCCACGCCGATGAGAGCTCGGGAGCCCAGGAGCAGGCACACGACCACGGCTGCGTCGGTTGCTTCCCACTGAACACCTGCACCAGAGTCGTCCGAGACTCCCTGTCCTCCTCCTTCTTGAACAATGGAGGAGGAGAAAGAAGAGGCAACTGGAGCATGCGACGAGTTGAGCCAAGGCAAGACAGCGGGGAGCTGCGTGGGAGCGAGGCAGCATAGCAGCCAGCCACTCACGTAAAACACGAATGCCTGGGCACCCCGGCAGAGTCATTTGCTCATGCGTTAACAGTATTTGCTCATGCTCATTTGTTCATGCGATGACAGTGATCCGGTCCCAACCCGCGGGGGTGGGGGCCGGAGGAGCGGCGCTCATCCAAATCTTCGCGTGCCCAGCGCAAACATGCGGCGGGCATGCCCAGACCCTAGACCATGATGCACCAGAAGCCTTATGCATACCACGTTTGCGCAAACGCGAAATACCAACATGCAATCATGCAACACCAACCATCCAACACCACAAGCCTTCAACGCTAGAAGCCTTGTGCATACCACGTTTGCGCAAACGTGAAATACCATACCAACATGCAATCATGCAACACCAACCATCCAACACCAGAAGAATGACGTAGCGTCACATAATCATACATAGTGTCACATCATCACAACATGCAATCATGCACCACCAAGCATCCAACACCAGAAGCCTGCAACGCTAGAAGCCTTGTGCATACCGCAAACATGCCCATCTTTTTGCCCAGTGCGTCGCAGACAGGACCACTCAAAGCCGATCCAAAGAGGGCACCGAATGTAATAATGCTGTTGCAGCAAACTCGCTCAATTGCACGCGGCGTGCAAGCAAGACATGGGCGCGCGTGGGACGAGACATGGTTCTCTGAGGCACTCGCAGGCACTCTCTTTCCTCTCCTTCTTCCCCTCTCGAGGCACTCTGAGGCACTTTCAGGCTCCTGCCAAACCAGCTCGTCATGTCATCCGACCTAAACCCTAAAACCTAAACCCTACACCCTAAACCTGCCAAACCAGCTTGTCATGTGATCTGAGAGGCGCAGCTCGCAGTTGAGCATGTGGCTGTTGGCCTCGTTTACCGTTCCGTTGCCAAACACACATGCTGCTGCATCTGAGGCGCCACCTGTCCCCTGTCCACACCAGTAGTAGTAGTATACAGCGTGAACGGCGCACGTTTAGCGTCAATGCTTACAGCGTGCAGCATGGCAGCGGCGCAGTGTGAGAACGGGACATGACGGCTCTCGGGCGTTCCGGCACCCAGTTGCGTGTCGGTGCGACGTACCACGTTAGCCAGCTCCCCCCCTTCTCTCTCCTGTCTTGCATCTCTGACTGACGGATGCAACGTGCGCATGCCGAGCACACTGACCTTGTAGAACGCGACGAGGGTGGGCGACGAAAAGCCCAGCGAAAAACCGCACATGAAGGACGAGAGCGAACTGATCCCGATGCACACGTAGAAAAAGAGCGATACTGTGTCTTGCAGCCCCTTCATCTCGCCCGGGCGCACAAGGCTCTCCCTCTCTTCCGCCGTCGGGCCTTGCATATTTCGTATGGTTAGTTCGTGGATGCCATTGACCCTTAAGGGGACAAGTGCACCCTTAAGAATCTTACGAACAAATTGAATTTCATCTGTTCTCTGGCAACGGTACCAACGGACCAGGAATGCAAGAAGGAGACAAACGGTGAAGGGGAGGAGAAGGAGACAAGCGGTGAAGGGGAGGGAGCTTCTGGACGCGAGAGGGTCGCAGCTCACGGCTGCAGCATCGCGCGCGCGTGCGTCCTCGTGGCGCGAGGGTGTCCCGGATAAGACCCGCGGCCGCCAGCCGCTGACAGCAGAGGTGCAGAGCTGAATGCAAGGCCGCAGCGGCAGCACCACCCGCAGCAACTGAGTCTGCCGTGAGCGGGGGAGGTCCAAACGCAGGGGGCCTGCAGTCATGGGCAAGCTCGAACAGTATGAGGTCATGAAGGTCCGTTTCCAACCATCCGGCAGCTGCGCTGTGCGCTGGGCTCAGGCGGGGCCAGGAGCGGGGCAAGGCGCGGGCTGGAGGCGCCTGAGGCGGCGGCGCTTTCTGGCTGTCTCCGCGGGCCCTGGCGCCTGCGGCCTGCTCCTCTGCTGCTTGTGTCCTGGCCAGGCGCTGCCGCGCGGAGCTGGGACCGACGCCGCCCACGACTCTTGCCCCGTGCGCTCTGGGGGCTAAATTCAGAGTTGTTGCTTGTTTTTCAAGATTCGCTTGTGCCGGCGCTGCTGGCGTGGGCTCAGACAGGCTGTGAGTGGCCAGTGGCTCTGTTGGGTGATCCCGTTTGTGTGCCTTGTCACTGCGTGAGCTGTGTTGTCTCTGGTGTGCAGCTGCTAGGCAAGGGGTCCTTCGGGTCTGTCTACTGCGTCCGGCGGCTGAATGACCGTTCGCTGCATGTGATGAAAAAGATTAGCATCCATAACATGGCGCAGAAGGAGCGCGTAGCAACGGAGCAAGAGTGCAAGGTGCTGCAGCGACTGCGGCACCCGGGCATTGTGTGCTACGAGGACAGCTTCATTTACAAGAACAGGCAGCTGTGCATCGTGATGGCCTTCTGCGAGGGCGGCGATCTGTCGACATTAATCGAAAAGCGCAAGATGCGCCTGTTTCCCGAGCAGGAGGTGATCAGCTGGTTCCTGCAGGTGGCTCTCGCGCTCCAGTACATGCACGACGAGCACATTCTGCACCGCGACCTCAAGACGCAGAACATCTTCCTCACCAAGCAGGGCATCATCAAGTTGGGGGACTTTGGCATCGCCAAGGTGCTGGAGGGCACGCTGGAGATGGCGAAGACGGTGATAGGCACGCCCTACTACATGTCGCCCGAGCTCTTCCGCAACCAGCCGTACTCGTACAAGTCAGACATCTGGTCGCTTGGGTGCGTGCTTTATGAGCTCGTGGGGCTCAGGCACGCGTTTGAGGCCCGCGACATGAATTCGCTGGTGCAAAAGATCTTGCGGGCCAACTACGCGCCGATCCCCTCGACGGCATCTAAGGATGTGCGTGAGCTCATCAAGAGCATGCTGGGCCTGTCGCCGAGCTCGCGCCCGACCGTCAACGACGTGCTTGCCCTGCCGTTTATCCGCAAGGAGATGGGCAGCTACATACAGAACCAGCTGGGAGATGACAGCGTGGCGAATCTGCTCAAGGAGGACCCGCAGCTGGTGCACTTTATCCAGCAGGAGCAGAGCCGTCTGGAGCAGCAGGCACGCAAGCTCGGCTTCGACGTCAAGAAGCGCGCAGCCAAAGACGATGACGCGTACGACGCCGCACGCGCAGCTGCTGCGCCCGCCGCGCCCGCCGTGGTGGCCAACGCCAAGCCCTCCAATCTCTCCTTGCCCACGCCGCAGGAGGCAGAGAAGGAACAGGTGGAGATGCGGGAGAAGGAGCGCCAGAAGCGCGCCCAGGCCTTCCTCGAGCGCGAGCTGCGCGCCAAAGAGCGCGCAGAGATGGCGCTGAAGCAGCTGCAAAAAGAGAAGCAAGAGCGGCTCAAGGCCTTGCAGGAGCAGAGGGAAATGCGGCAGAAGCGCATGTCCAACGTGCACCCGCGCGGCGAGGCAGGTCTCATGAACGACTGGCAACTGCGTCTTCAGCAGGCGCAAATTCAGCACGAGGAGCGCCGGCGGCAGATGGGTATGGTCCCCGGCGATCACAGGCCAAAGCCGCCGCCCAAGAGCAAGCTGCAGGCTGACACGGGCGAGGGCGAGGCTAGGCGGGGAGTTCTTGAAGCGCACAACCACCAGGGGCGCGTTGACAAGCGCCTCAAGCCCGACCCCGCCGCTGAAGACAAGGAAAATGTCAAAAACATCTTTGATCGCCAGTATCAGGTCCCTCTCCCAACCCTCCCTGCCCACACAGCTTCCACTCCCCCACCCCCCAGACAACCCTAAACAAACACAGCTTCCACTCCCCGTCCCCACCCACACAACCTCCAACCCGCCTCTTGAGCGTCGCCCACACAGCTTCCCCTCCCCCTCCCCAGCCTCACCCACACAACCTCCTTTCCGCCTCTTGAGCGTCGCAAAACACTCAAAAAATGTAAAAGCACTCACAAAACTAGAGTCGCCGGCACATGATGGTGTTTTGCTCAATCCGTCTGCTTGTGTGTCTGCTTGTGGGGGGGGGGGGGGGGGTTCGGGCAGGAGGTCAAAAAGAAAGAAAAAGAGAAGCAGGAGCAGAAGATGAAGGAGGCTGAGGCGGTACGATACCTCTCCCTGTGGCCTTCGTTTTCTCACTCTCTGCCCCGCTCTCACCTCGAGCTTCCGCCCACTCTGTCTGGCTTGCCCACGTGCGTGCGCATGATAAGGCCCGCAAGGCGCGCCCGGGATTGAAAAAACAAGCAACAATTCCGAATGTGGCGGCGTCACGCGTGTGGCGTCACGTTGACTACGTCACGGCGCACACGTCCCGTGTGACGGCGCACGTTCACTATGTCGAAGTGCCGTCACACGTGCCGTGATCACGTGCCGTGATCACGTGCCGTGACGGCGCTTTTCCACCACGCCTGCTCAATCTTGGTGTTTATGGCTGGGGTGGTGGAGCAGGCACAGAAGCAAGCAGAAAGGGAAGAGCAAAAGAAAAAAGAACTTGAGCTGGTACTAGACCTCTCTCTTTCCTCTCTCTTGCCTTTTGCCTGCGTCGCTTGCCTGTCTCTTGCCTGTCTCTCTGTGAAGAGTGTTTGAGTGAGGGAAGCATACGCCAGCATGGTTGAGTGCAGGGCAGCATAAGCCAGCATACAGCATGTTTCAGTGCCAGGCTGCATTAGGGAGCATACAGCAGTACTTACAGCAGAGGTGCTGCAGTACTAAAGAGACGCCAACCGCTGCAGTACTAAAGAGACGCCAACCAGCTCTCGCTGTGTGTTTGGATTAAGTGCGTGTGTGTATGAGAGTGTGACTTGTGGGAGGGGGCGGCAGCATCAGCAGCGGGAGCGCGAGCAAGAACGCAAAGAGCGCCAGGAGGAGGAGGAGCAGCGGCGCAGGGCCGAGGTGCCTCCTTGCCCAAGCCCTCCCCTCAACGCTTTCCCAGCCTCCAACTTTTTCCCCTTGGGCAAGCCCTAAACGCTTGCTTACACACACACACACACGCACGCGCGCGTCCTCAACGCTTGCGGACCTCTCAAGTCGGAGCACGCTTGCGCACTTGTGGAAGCTCTCAAGTGCTCAACGTTGCGCACCTCGTCCCGACGCGACCCTTGCCTCCTTGCCTGGCTCAGGCAGTATTTTGTGAGGGGGACGGTTGGTGCTCAATACTGTGGTGCTCAGTACTTTGCGCCTTGGCTGACAAGCCTAAACCCTAAACCCTAACGCACTGTGCGCCTTGGGCTGACAAGCACGTGGGTGGGCAGGCGGAGGCCGAGGCTGCACGCAAGCGCATGGAGAACGAGAAGCTTCGCGAGGAAATGAACCGCGGTAGTGCCAGCTAACGCCCACATACAAACACACGCCCATATACAAACACACACCCAAACACACGCCCATGTACAAAGACACTCTCAGCTAACGCGTATATACCAAAACACTCTCACGCAGACACCGTAACACTCTAACGCTCTACATATGCAACGTTTGCGTGCGTTGAATCTTTTGTCGATAACACGAAAAGGAATCTTTGTTCTTGGACACTGTGAATCTGAAGAACCAGAAAAAAAAGGTCCAAAAGAAAACGTCGAAAACAAATTACAGAAGATACAACAAATGTACATATATATGTATGTATGTATAACAAGTGTGTATATATATTGAGCATTTCTTCGCTATTTCAAATATTGAGAGTGGATTGGTTGGGAATGGGTAAGTGTTGAATCTTGTGGCTAGCCAGGACTGAGTGTTGTGCGAATGAGAAGGGTGCTCCAGTGTTGTGCGAGTGAGAAGTGTCCTCTCACAAAGGGCGGGGCGGCGCCGGGTTGTGCAGCCGTGGAGCTGATGCACAGACATGCAGCTGATGGAACACTCATGTGTTGTGGCAGACATGCAGCTGATGGAAGCCAAGCTCAGGCAACTCAAGGCCAAAAAAGACGCAGAGGAAGCGCGCAAGAAGGCCAAAGCGGCCGCGATGAGCAACCCGGGCAAGGTGGAGGCGGCGGTGGAGGCGACCAAGGCGGTGCAGCAGCGGGCGCAGCATCAAGTGGCAGCTGGCAACTTGGCGGCACAGCAGGGCGCGATGCCGCAGCAGGGCGTCAACGTGATGGCGCAGCATGCAGGGAACATGATGCAGCATGGAGCCAACTTGATGCCGCAGGCGCCGGCTCGCCGCGACAACGGCCCGCCCGTTCGATACGTGGACAGCAGAGACACGAGCAGAGACTCCAACCCACCCGTCGCTGCACTCGCCATGCCGCACCCGCCGCGTCCGTTGGGCATTCGTGCCTCTGTCGACAGCTCTGCCCACGGGTCCGTGCCCAGTGTCGCTTACACAAACACATACACACACACTGATGCGGCGACGGCGCCCTCTGCTTCCCTTTGAGCTTGCCCCTGAGCTTGCATCCCTGCACAGCACCTGGCTCCCTGGCTGGAACAGCTTGTGCTGGCCTCTCCCTAAACTATCTTGTGCTTGCCTCACCTTTTGCTTCATTGCACGTGCTTGCATTGCGACGTGCTGTGCATTGTGCCTCTCAAACATTGTGCCCGGCATGCATAGTGCCTGGGATGCAGAACAAAAGCCTTGCACTGCGACGTGCCCTGCATTGCAGCGTAGCGCGCAAGAGGTGCATGACAAAGGGGAGGGCGGCGACAGATTCGGGAATGGAATGCGGCCAGCACCGATCAACGTGGACGTGGTTCGGCAGTCGGAGCCGCATGGGCATTTGCAGCATTTCGCGCCTCCCCTCTTTGCGCCGCCCGCGCATCCTCCACCGCATCGCCTCCAAGCTGTCCCCTCGCCCATGGCGGGTGTGGGCTTCGGGAGAGACGACCTTTATGGCGAAGGCCTTGGCGCTGACTTGATCAGCCGACAAAAGGTGCCCCATGCCCCAATCTTGAAAATCCAAGCTGAAACGCTGCATGTATTTTGAAGGGGAAAATCCGTGTTTCTTTGGTGTTTTAAAAGGTTCTTGCCTTGCCTTGGCGCAGGAACTGGATCGGCAGCAAGCTCGTAAATTGGTGAAGCAGGACACAGATCGTGAGATGCAAGAGTTCCAGATGACGGTGCACCGCATCAACAAGGTCTTGCCTCATCAGGCCTCGCTTCCCTGGCGTTGACTTCTCTTGTGTCTCTTTTGCATTTCGTGTGTCCCTTCGGCGTCTCCCCTGGGCGTCTCTGCAGCGGCTTTCTGTGCGGGTTTCGTTTGCGCGTGTCGTCCGGTCTCGTTGCAGCCATCGCACGCGAATGCACGTGCGGCGCAATGCTTGGGCGATGCGTGTGGAGGCGCAATCCTTGGCACGCTCGAATCTTGAGAAACAAGCAACTAGCATCAACTCGAATGTCTTCTCCGGCGCCGTGCGACATGACGGCGCACGGCGAGGTAACATTCAGAGTTGCTGCTTGTTTCTCAAGATTCGGCATTAATTCATGACCTGAGGGGCCTGACCTCGTCGCTCACGCACATGCGCATGTACAAGAGGTTGCGGTGGCGCGGCATGCGGTGAATGCACTGGTTCTCTAGCAGTCAGCCTCCATTCACTCCATTCGCAGCCTCCATTCACTGGCTCTCTAGCAGTCTGCCTCTCGCAGTCATTGTCAGTTGGACGTGAAGCAGTTTCTATGCAGCCCTGCCAGACACGCTGGACACGTCAGGCACCACTGAGGGCTGGATAGAGGCAGGAGGCAAGGCAAGAGGCAAGATTGGAGGCACTGCGACTCGGCAGTGCGCGCAATAGCACCATAGACGCCGTGAATGTGCAAAGGCGGGGGCGCAAACTGACAGCCTGAGCCGGCAACTGCACACGGGCGAGAGACAGGCGGTAGGCGGGGCGGGCGCATCCCGGGCCATGATGCTGCCAGGAGAAGTGGGCGCCAAGATCTCAGAGCGCGACCGCCTGCTGCGCGAGAAGCAGCTGCGCGATGCGCAAAGTCAGCGTGTCAATCAAGGACGCCAGGGCGCCTTGCGCGGTATCCCTCTCCCCCCCGCGCCACCGCCTGCGCTGCCCGCCTCACGCTGCCACACTCAAGCGAGCTATATGTCGGCGCCGCGTACTTGCCGTCTCTCGCTTGCTCACTCCCACTCATGCACACACGCACACATACACACGCACAGGGTTCCATGATGTGGCGCACGATGGCGCGCTCTTCTCACCGACTCGCAAAGGAGCGTTCTTTGATGGCGAGTCGGTTGATGAAGATATTGAGGACGAGCTGCTCCCCCAGAAAGGTGCCGCCCTTCTAGCATGTTGTGAGCAGGCACTTGCGCGGGCAGCGCATGCAGAACGTGTGACAGGACGTGTGCATACTGCAAAGAAGCATGAGGGCTTCATATGTTGTGTGTTTGTGCATGTGTGCACGTTATTACGTGTCTGCCGCGCACTCACTGGGGACGGCGAAAGGACACAGTGCCGCGCACGTATAACAGAGTGCCGCGCACTTACAGTTACGTGGC
>Ga0315899_10008250_pt1 | contig 11167 bp, 11 predicted proteins | sample LakEriMetagenome_2_FD_203518 | JGI IMG/M metagenome (GOLD analysis project Ga0315899, IMG submission 203518) | Freshwater fungal communities from buoy surface, Lake Erie, Ohio, United States - Buoy 4 MA112 | ecosystem: Environmental > Aquatic > Freshwater > Lake | place: USA: Lake Erie, Ohio...
CTCCCCTCGTAACGCCTTGAGCACGTCGTCCGCCAGGGCCGAGGCCTGAGCGGGGTCCAGGCGACCGCTGAGCACCCAGTCCTGGGAGACGTCGCGCAAGCGCTCGGCCACCAGCGAGGTGGTGCCCAGGCCGCGCAGCAGCAGCATCTGCAGCAGATTGCCCTGATCCATGGTGGGGTGCTCTCGCGATGATCCGCTGGAGAAGGGATGCGGATCCGGGCCCTGAGACTGGCTCTCCCTAGGCTCCGAGGCCATGGGAGATGACCGCCATTCCGCTGCCTCCGGCGCAGGCCCCCTGGCCTGCCCCCTGGCACTCCTGGCCGGCGCCCTGGCCGGCGCCCTGGCGGGCCTGGCCCTGCCCCCACTGGGGCTGCCGCCCCTGCTCTGGCCGGCCCTGGCGGTGCTCTGGGGGCTGGCCGGTGATCCGCCCGCCCAGGCGGCGCCAACCCTGCCCCCAGGCGAGGTCCAGCGGAGCGGCCCTCCTGGCGGGCGCCCCTGGCTGGGACTCGCCTGGGGGATGGCGGCGGTGCTGGTCAGCCATCGCTGGCTGTTGTGGCTCCATCCCCTCGACTGGGTGGGGGTGCCCCTGCCCCTGAGCCTGCCGCTCTGCCTGCTGCTCTGGCTGGGCTGCGGCCTGCTTGGGGGCCTGCTGGTGCAGCTCTGGTGGCAGCTGATGCGCCGCTGGGATGCCCGCCGTGGCGCCACGGCCCTGGCGGGGGCCTGTCTGTGGGGGCTGGCCGAGGTGCTGCTGGCCCAGGGACCGCTCTTCTGGATCGGACTGGGTGGTAGCGCCCTGCCGGCGGATCGGCCCCTGGCGGGTTTGGCGGCCCTGGGAGGAGCGGGGCTGGTGGCGATGGTGCAGCTGATGCTGGGCTGGTGCCTCTGGCGACTCTGGTGGACCTGGCAGCTGGGGGGGGCGGCTGGCCTGCGGCGCTGGCTGCTACTGGTGCTGCTGCTGGCGGTCGCCAGCCACGGGCTCGGACTGGGTGCCCTGGCCTGGATCGAGACGGAGGAGCGAGCCGAGGCGCTTGGCCCGGCGGCGGCGGAGACCCTGCTGGTTGTGCAGCCGGCGATTCCCACCCGCCGGAAGTTTGAGGCGGCCCAGCAGCGGCGGCTGCTGGAGCAGCTCGCCGGGGCCCAGGAGCGCGGAGCGGCCCTGGCCGCCGATGGGGCGGTGGTGGGGTTGGTGCTGCCGGAAGGATCCCTGACCGTGGATCAACCCCTGCCACTGCGTGCCACCCAGGAGGTGCTCAGCTGTGGCTTCCGACGCCAGGAGGAGGAGCTGCGCAGCAGTCTGCTGCGCTTCCCGCCCGATAGCCGTGTCCCAGGCGGCTGGATCGACAAGCACCGCCTGGTGCCGCTTGGGGAATGGGTGCCCCTGGCATCCCTGTGGCGCTGGAGCGGGCTCTCGGCCGTGGGGGGCGTGCAGCCTGGCGAGCCATCGCGACTGCTGCTGCGGCCGGCCGGAGCGATCGGTGTGGCGATCTGCTACGAGATCGCCGACGGCCGCGCCCTGGCCGCAGCCGGCCGGGCGGGGGGGCTCTGGCTGCTGGCCAGCGCCAACCTCGACCCCTACCCTTCGCTGCTGCAGGAGCAGTTCCTGGCCCTGGCCAGGCTGCGAGCGATCGAAAGCGGCCGCTGGCTGGTGGCCGCGTCCAACACCGGCCCCAGCGTGGCGGTGGATGCGATCGGTCGGGTGCGGCAGCGGTTGCCGGCGGGGCAGCCGGCAGAAGCCCTCATCCAGATCAACCAGCGCAGCGCCCTCACCCCCTACGGCCGCTGGGGTGAGGGGCCGTTGCTGGCGCTGCTGCTGCTGGCCGTGGCCCAGCGGCTGGGCTGGTTCAGGACCCGAAGGCCACCTGGCAGGCCGCGTTGAGCAACTGGGCCTCGGCGGAGCCAGACGGCTGGTAGCCATTGAGGCTGCCGCTGCGGCAGTCGGCGGTCCAGGTCTGGGCCTCGCCACCATTGGGTACCGCCACGAAGGTGATCTGCTGATCCCCGCTGGGGGCGATTGAGTTGTAGTAGAGCTCGTAGGAGCTCTGCGGCACCACGATCAGCGTCTGGTTGGCGGCGATGGCATCGTTAACTGCGTTGTTGATCACCGCGGCGGTGGCGAGGCTGGTCACCCCCCAGGCCACCGACCGGGCCGCCCACCATCCCCAGGGCGGGCTGGCCCAGCTGCCGTACCAGCCCCAGTTCCAGGGGCGGGCCACATTCCAGCCCGGCCGGGCCCAACCTGGCCAGTAGTTGTTGTAGCGATCGGCGGCACGGTCGATCCGGTCATTCAGCTGGGAGCGGTTGTCCTTCCAGTTGTCACGGGCGTTGTTGAGGGTGTCGCGGCGCTCGTTCCTGGTGTTCTGGAGCCGTTCGCTGGCCCGGTCCCAGTCGTCCCGCCGCTGGCTGGCGCTGCGGTCGCGAAGGGCGTCGCGGTTGCCGAGGCCGTTGCGATCCTGCAGGGCCTGGCGGTCGAACGAGGCGGCGCGGTCGCGCGTCTGCTGGCGGTTGCCAGCAGCGGGACGCTGCATGTCGCTCCGATCGAGGCTGGGACGAGCGCGGTCGCTGCGGTGGCTGAGATCACGGCTCCAGCCACCACTGGGCTGACGATTGCCGCGATCGAGGCTGCGGGGGGGGCGATCCATGCCGGTGTTGGCCCGCTGGGCACGACCGCCACCGGAACCACCCCGGCCACCGCCACCCCGGCCACCACCGCCACCACCGCCACCGCCTCCGCGGCCGCCGCCACCGCGGGCCAGCAGCTGGGGATGGGCGCCATCGAGGCCGTTGAGGGGCGAAGCGCTTCCAGGCAGGCCCGAGGCCAGGGGAGCAGCGGCGGCGAGGACAGCCGGCGCAGCCGGTGCTTCAGGAACGAGGGCCCGGGCTTCGCCGGGGGGCAGCAGCAGCAGGGCCGCCGCCAGCAGGGAGAGTCGTTGCATGGTGTGGGCTCCTCAGCGACCGGCGCCGCCGGGGCAGCCGTCGTCGTAGCAGTAGGCATTGATCCGCCCGTCGCTGCCGAAGGTCACCCGGATCAGATCGCGGCCGTTGAGGGCTGCGCCCCTCTCCTGGCGAAGGCTGTTGAGGTAATTCGGATTGACCACGCAGAGATCGCGGCCGTTGAAGCAGATGGTGTTGGTGGAAAGCCGGGCCGAGGCCGAGGCCAGGGCCTGCCAGCCGCGGCTGCCGGGATTCCAGAGCCCCATGCGCACATAGGGCTCCTCAGCGATTCCGATGACCCGCTCCTCCTTGCCGATGCGATGGCGGTAGAGGGTCACGGTGCCCTGATCCTCAGCCTCGACGGTGCAGCGGACCGGTGCGGCGTCCTTGAGGCTGCAGGAGGTGGTCAGGGTGTAGAGGGGGCTGGCCCCCGCGGCTGGGGGAAGGCCGAGGATGACGCCGCCGAACAGGGCGGTGGCACCGATCAGGGGAATCAGCTGGGGTCGAGGCATCGCGCCGACGGGGGTGACACCCTTTGTTAGACAATCGGCGCGGCAATGTCAGGGATCGGCCGGCAGGCGCTGCGCAATCGGTCGGCATGTGCGTCTCCCGGCGGGCTGCTCCGGCCATCAAAAAAAGGCGCCCCAGGGGGCGCCTTTCGGAATTGGGGTGAACCCGCAGCGCTCAGAAGATCTGATCGCGGCTGTTGTTCACACACGCGAGCTGGGCCTGATGAAGGCGCTGGGCCTTGAGGATCCGCTCGCGGATCAGGACGAGGTGATTCATGACGTGCCTCGAGGGGGCAGCCCCGTTCCCTGCTGCCAAGGCATGCGTCCCGTGGTGGGGATGAACGTGATCAAACCGTAGCAACCGCTACGATCCTTGGAGTGTTCGCCGTGCTACTCGGCGAGGTGTTTTGGCCCGTTCTGGGTGGGTTGGCCGCCCCGCAGTGGCGGTGATCCGAACTTCGGCCCTCCCTGTCTCGCCGGGACGCGCCGCATTCGCCAGCCTCCCGGATCCCTCAGGCCTGCGTCACCGCTGGCGTGGTGAGCAGGTTGACCGCTGAGAAGACCAGTCCGATGCCGAGCAAGGTGCCGATCGCCCAGGTGCCGCTCAGGGGCCATTCCACGATCAGCAGCCCCCCGAGCACGGCGGTGACGATGCCATCGAGCAGCACCAGCCCCCGGGCCGGGCCCCGGCCGGCGGCAGCAGCCGCCAACTCCATCACCCCCTCAACCGCCAGCAGGAAGCCCAGGAACAGCGTCAGGCTGAGGGTGCTCTGCACCGGGAAGGCGAGCAGGCTGATGCCCCCGAGCAGGTAGAGCGCCCCGGACAGGCCGCGGAACAGCTTCGCCTGGGTCCCCTCGGCACCGGTGAGCCGCAGCAGCTGGGAGATACCGGCGGCGATCGCCACACCGCCAAGGGCGATGGTGAGCAGGGTCGAGGACACGAAGGGCAGGGCGATTGCCAGGGCCGCAGCCACCAGCAACAGCAGGGCGGCAACGCGCCGCAGGGTCGGGGAGGCCGGGGCGGACACGGAGTCGACTGCCGAGGTGATCACTGATTCACACGCTGGCGGAGACAGCTGAGATCGGTGTGGAATCGTCTACGTAGCTGTAGCAATCCATCACAAGCCGCGGCTTTTGCCGATGGAGCGGCCAGCCTGGCGAGAACCGCTGGCGGATCGCCGCCCCCGCCGTGCCGTTGCTGCCCCCCCTCAACGAGCACAACCTCCCCTGGATGGACACGATCCATCCGATCGTCGTTCACTTCGTGATCGCGATGGGACTCGTGGCCTTCGTGTTTGACCTGATCGGTCAGTTCGGACGGCGACCGGCCCTGTTCGAAGTGAGTTTCTGGAACCTGTTGTTCGCCACGGTGGCGATCTTCGTGGCGATCCTGTTCGGCCAGGTGGAGGCGGGCCTGGCCAATCCCTATGGCGCCTCCCGCGATCTGCTCAACCTCCACAGCACCCTGGGCTGGTCGCTGGCGGGGGTGCTCTCGCTGCTCTCGGGCTGGCGCTACGTGATCCGCAGCCGCGATTCCCAGCAGCTGCCGCCGGCCTTCCTGGTGGCCGGCGCCGGCCTGAGCCTGCTGATCGTGGTGCAGACCCTGCTGGGCAACGAGCTGATCTGGACCTATGGCCTCCACACCGTTCAGGTGGTGGCGGCGATGCGGGAGGGGCGGCTGTGAGTACCAGGCCGCTTCAGGGTTGGAGCCTGCTGGCGCCGCTGCGGCCCCCAGGCCTGGGCGCCAACGATCTCCCCTACGCCCTGCCGATCCACCCCAACCTGGTGCACCTGACGATCGGCCTGTTCGTGATCGCCATCGCCTTCGATCTGGTGGGCGCCCTCTACCCGGTTGAGAAGCGTCTGTTCCGCTTTCTGGCGCTGCCCGTCACCCGCAGCGGCTTCCACGACGTGGGCTGGTACAACCTGCTGATGTGCGCGGCCATCAGCTTCCTGACGGTGGCGGCGGGCTTTTACGAGATGTTGCTGGCCGATCCGGTGCCGGGGGTGCGCAGCGCCCTGGGCCTCGATGCCACCACCACCCTGCTCTGGCATGGGGTGGGCGGGGTGCTGCTGCTGATGGCGATTGTGGCGATGGCGGTGTGGCGCGGCTTCCAGCGCTTTGCCTGGCGGCGCGACTACGGCCGGCAGGTGCAGTGGTCATACCTGCTGGTGGGGGTGCTGCTGTTCGCGGTGCTAGGCCTGCACGGCACCCTCGGCGCTGAGCTGGCCGCCGAATTCGGCGTGCATGTCACCGCCGACCAGCTGCTGGCCGACGGCATCGATCCGCGCCAGGTGCTGCCATGAGCGTTCCGGCTTCCACGGCGTCGGGTTCCGGCCCGCCCGGCCGAGGCGGGCCCCGCATCGATCGGGGCGCCGTGCTGCTGGTGGCGCTGGGCGTGGGCCTCGACCTGCTGGCCAGCCGCTGGCTGATGGCCCAGGTCCCCCGCTGGCTGCCGCCCCAGGCCTCCACCGCCGCACCCCTGGTCGATGCGCTGTTCGCCCTGGAGGCCGGCATCGGCTGCTTCCTGCTGCTGGGTTGTACGGCGGTGATCGCCTGGACCCTGCTGTTCGACCGGGCCGACAAGTACGACCGCGATGACGGCGAACCGATCGAGGGCAACCTGAAGCTGGAGATCACCTGGACCGTGATCCCCCTGGTGGTGGTGCTGCTGATCGCATGGCAGGCGATCCGGGTGAACGGCCAACTGGCCAGCCTGGGGGGCAAGGTGCGGGTGGCTGGCGCCGCCGAGGCCCTGCGGATGGTGGGGGTGGAAGGAGTGCCTGGTTTGTTGGCCGGGACTAGCGCGCGGGCGGCGGGAGCCGATGCCGCCAAGGATCAGGTGGTTGTCTCCATCGCCTCCATGCCCGCGCAGGGAGCCTCCTCCCAGCCTTCGAGCGGTCGGGGTCGAGCGCCTTCTCCGGCGTTGACTTCCGTTCAGTCCGCTCCGTTGCCCCAGCCCAGCGTGGCCCCCCCAGGAGTTGGCCTCCCTGCAGGCTTCGCTACCACTGCCACCGACCCCGCCACCGACCCCGCCACCGACCCCGCCGCCGAACTCGGCCCGATCGTGGTGATCGCCCGCCAGTGGTCGTGGGAGTTTGTCTATCCCGATGGGGTACGCAGCGCCGAGCTCCATCTGCCCGTGAACCGCCCCGTGCGCTTCCGCCTGGTGTCGCTGGATGTGCTGCACGGTTTCTCGATCCCCGCCTTCCGCCTTCGCCAGGACGTGGTGCCCGGCAGCGTGATCGACTACCGCCTCACCCCCAGCCGTGAGGGCCGCTACCGCCTGCGCGATTCCCTGTTCAGCGGCGCCTACTTCGCCTCCAATCAAACCGACGTGGTGGTGGAGAGCGCCGAGGCGTTCGAGCGCTGGCTCCAGGCCGCCCGCCGCAGCCCCTTGGCCCCGAGCCCCAACGCCGCCACCGATCTCTGGCGGCAGCGCCAGGAGCGGGGCAATCGTGGCTGGGCGACGGTACCGCCCGCGCCGCCGCCCCTGGTGAACGTGCCCCTCGACCTTTCCGCCGCCCACGTGGGCTGAACATCCACCCCGATGAGCATCAGCCGATGAGCACCACCCCGATTCCCTTTGATCCCCGCGCCCTGCGCGCCCCCCATCCGGTGCCGGGGGCGCCGGACAACTGGCGGCGCTTCTTCACCTTCAACACCGACGCCAAGGTGATCGGCATTCAGTACATCGCCTTGGCCCTCCTGTTTCTGCTGGTGGGCGGCCTGCTGGCGATGATCATGCGGGGGGAGTTGATCACGCCGCCAGCGGATCTGGTCGATCCGAGTGTCTACAACGGCCTCTACACCATGCATGGCACGGTGATGCTGTTTCTGTTTCTATTCCCGATCCTCAACGGTTTCAATAACCTCCTGATTCCCCCCATGATCGGTGCGCCGGACATGGCCTTTCCACGGCTCAATGCCCTGGCCTTCTGGATGTTCCCCGTGTTCGGTGTGGTGCTGATGGCCAGCTTCCTCGTGCCCGGCGGACCCTCCAGCTCCGGCTGGTGGGCCTACCCACCGCTGAGCACCCAGAACCCGCTCGGACTGCTGATCAATGGCCAGTTCCTCTGGATCCTGGCAGTAGCGATCTCGGGGGTGAGCTCGATCCTGGGGGCGGTGAACTTCTGCACCACGATCATCCGGATGCGGGCCCCCGGCATGGGCTGGTTCCGGATGCCAATCTTCTGCTGGACCGCTCTGGCGGCCCAGACGATCCAGCTGGCGGGCCTGCCGGTGCTAACCGCCGGGGCGGTGATGCTGTTGTTTGACCTCAGTTTTGGCACCAGCTTCTTCAAGCCCGAGGGCGGCGGTGATCCGATGCTGTATCAGCACTTCTTCTGGTTCTATTCCCATCCGGCCGTCTATGTGATGGTCCTGCCGGTGTTCGGGTTTTTCTCTGAGATTTTTCCGGTCTATGCGCGCAAGCCCTTGTTCGGCTACCACGTGGTGGCGATTGCCTCCTTCGGCATCGTGCTGCTCAGCCTGATCGTGTGGGTGCACCACATGTTCACCAGTGGCACCCCGCAATGGATGCGCCATGTCTTCATGGTTACCACCATGCTGATCGCTGTGCCCACCGGCATCAAGGTGTTCGCCTGGCTGGCCACCCTCTGGCGCGGCAAGCTATGGCTCACCACGGCGATGCTGTTCGCGATGGGTGGTGTGTTCAACTTCATCTTCGCAGGCATCACCGGGATCATGCTGGCTACGGTGCCTGTGGATGTGCATGTGGGCAATACCTACTTCGTGGTGGGCCATTTCCATACGGTGATCTTCTCCACGATCACGTTCGGAGTGTATGCGGCGATCTATCATTGGTTCTCGAAGTTCGCCGGACGCATGCTCTATGAGGGCCTCGGCAAAGTTCACTTTGTCCTCACCTTTGTGGGTGCCCAACTCAACTTCCTGCCGATGCACTGGGCCGGCCTGATGGGCATGCCGCGCCGGGTGGCCTCCTACGACCCCGAGTTCGCGCTGGCCAACGTGCTCGCCAGCCTCGGCGCCTTCCTGCTGGGGGTGGCCACGATCCCCTTCCTGCTCAACCTGGTGAGCTCCTGGGTGCGAGGGGCCCCGGCTCCGGCCAATCCCTGGCAGGCGATCGGTCTGGAGTGGCTGCTGCCCTCACCGCCACCGGACGAGAACTTCGAGCACGACGTTCCCACCGTGGTCAGCGGCCCCTACGGCTACGGGCTGGGCCATCCCCTGGTGGCTGACCAGGCCCGCTACGAAGCGCGGCTGAAGGAGGCCTGAGGCGATGGCGGAGTCCCTGTTTGGTGCCCCCGGCGCCCTCGAATCCTCCGGTGCTCCCCAGGGCACGGACCCAGCTGGCACCCCCGGTCCCGGGCATGGCTCGGCTGAGCACGGCCACGGAGGGCACAACCTCACCGGCTTCCTGATTTTTCTGGCCTCCGAGAGCCTGATCTTCGCCGGCCTGTTCGCCGCTTACATCGTGCTCAAGGGCTCGGCGCCGCTCTGGCTGCCGCCCGGCGTGGAGGGCCTGGAGGTGCGCGAGCCGCTGATCAACACGGTCGTGCTGGTCAGTTCCAGCGGTGTGGCCTGGCTGGCCGAACGGGCCCTGCACCGCCGCCAGCTCAACCGATTCCGCCTCTGGTGGCTGCTCACCATGGCGATGGGCAGCTGGTTCGTGGTGGGGCAGGCGCGCGAGTGGATGGGGCTGCCCTTCGGCCTGGCCGACGGCGTGTTCGGCGCCTGCTTCTACCTGCTCACCGGCTTCCACGGCCTGCACGTGATCACGGGGGTGCTGCTAATGGCCCTGATGCTCTGGCGCTCGTTCCGTCCCGGCAACTACGACGGCGGTGAAGCGGGTGTGACGGCGGTGGGGCTGTTCTGGCACTTCGTGGATGTGATCTGGATCGTGCTGTTCGCCCTTCTCTATCTCTGGCAGGACCGATGAGTGCAACGCCTTCCGCGCAGGCCACCGGATCGCCGCCCGGGTCAGGGGCCCAGGGTTCTGCGGCAGTGATTTCTGCGGTCTCGGGGGCAGGTCGGGCGGCCCCCGGGACTGCGGCGCTGGCCCCAGCTGGTGGGTTGCTGATCGAGGAGCAGCTGTTCGATGTGCTCGTGGTGGGCAGCGGCGCCGGCGGCGGCACCCTGGCCGGCGAGCTGGCGGAGGCGGGCCTTTCGGTTCTGTTGCTCGAGCGGGGCACTCCTCTGCCCCTGGCCGATCAAAATGTGGCCGACATCGATCTGTTCCGCCGCCGTCGTTACCACCCGGCCGAGGAGTGGATCGGCACCGATGGCGACCCCTTTGCTCCCCAGATGGTGATGGCCCCAGGGGGCAACACCAAGATCTGGGGCGCGGTGCTGGAGCGGATGCGGGAGCGGGAGTTCTGCCACCTGCCGATGCAGGAGGGAGCCGGCCCTGACTGGGAGCTGCGCTACGCCGACATCGAACCCTGGTATGACCGCGCCGAAGCGCTCTACCGCGTGCACGGTGAGGCCGGCATCGACGCCACCGAACCGCCCCGCTCCACCCCCTATGCCCAACCGCCAAGGCCCCTGGAACCCTTTCAGGAGCTCCTGGGCGCCGACCTCCGACGGCAAGGGCTTCACCCTTACCGCCTGCCCCTGAGCGTGGGCCCATCACCCGAGGATCCCAGCGGCGACGCCGAGTCCTGCGGCCTCGACCGAGCTCGCCGCTGCCCCGGCTTCGCGTTGCGTTGCGGCGCCGAGGTGCTGGCGCTGCATGGCTCCGCCAGCGGCCTGGAGGTGCGGGCGGTGGAGGCCCGCATCGGCGGCCAGCGCTGGTTGTTCCGCGCCCACCAGGTGGTTCTGGCCGCGGGGGCGATCGGCAGTGCCGTGATCCTGCTGCGCTCCGCCAGCGAACGCCATCCCTTTGGCATGGCCAACGGCTCAGGCCAAGTGGGCCGCAACCTGATGCGCCCCCAGCTCACCGCCATGCTGCAGCGTTCCGCGGTGGTGCATTCGGGCCGCTACGGGCCTGGCCTGGGCCTGACCGATTTCCACGACGGCGACCGCAACGTCGACTACGCCCTCGGCGTGGTGCGCGGCGGCGGGGGCGTGCTCCAGGATCCGCTGTTCGCCGAATCGCCGCCGGTGCTGTCGCTGGTGAGCCGGCTGCTGCCCGATCCCGCCCTGGAGTGGCTGGCCGACCGTTCGGTGAGCTGGTGGGTGGCCAGCGCCGTGCGACCCGATCAGGACAACCGGATCAGCCTGAGGGGTGAGCGGGTCGTGGTGAACTACCTCCCCAACAGCCGCGAGGCCCACGACCGGCTGGTCTACCGCTGGCTGGCGGTGATGCAGCAGGTGGAGCGCGATCCGGCCACCACCGTGGTGCAGCGCGCGCCGATCTATCCCCGCGGCGAGGCGCCCCTGAGCGTGATGGGCTTCGCCTGCGGTACCTGCCGGCTGGGCAGCGATCCGGCCCGATCGGTGGTGAACCTGGAGGGCCGCAGCCACGAGGTCGCCAACCTCTGGATCGCCGACGCCTCGATCCTGCCGGGCTGTCCGGCGGTGGGACCCGGCCTGACGGTGGTGGCCCTGGCCATGCGGATCGCCGCGGCGATTCGCGGGGAGCTGGGACGCTGATCGGATCAGCGGCAGCCGCCGTTCGCGGAGCCGGTCGAAGGGGCGGAGCAAGGCAAGGCGCCGCGAAGCAGTGGCGGCCTTCTCGGAGCGGCTCACAGCCGGCTTCAAAGGCCGTGCAGCAGGGCCATCTCGCTGGCGGCACGGAAGA
>Ga0315899_10008252_pt1 | contig 11166 bp, 4 predicted proteins | sample LakEriMetagenome_2_FD_203518 | JGI IMG/M metagenome (GOLD analysis project Ga0315899, IMG submission 203518) | Freshwater fungal communities from buoy surface, Lake Erie, Ohio, United States - Buoy 4 MA112 | ecosystem: Environmental > Aquatic > Freshwater > Lake | place: USA: Lake Erie, Ohio...
TGTGTGTGTGTGTGTGTGTGTGTGTGTGTGTGTGTATGTATGTGTGTGTGTGTGTGTGTGTGTGTGTGTGTGTGTGTGTGTGTGTGTGTGTGTGTGTGTGTGTGTGTGTTTGTGTGTGTGTTCGTTCTCTCTGTGTGTGTGTGAGAGAGAGAAGAGAGTCCATGTCAAATCTCTCGTTGCCATCTACCCCCATCCTCCACACCGACGATTGTGAGTAAGAGGGCCGAGGGCCTGCACAAGGCAACAACAAAACACGCAGGGCAGGGCCAGACCCCCCGGACATCCAGCTAGGCGGTGCCCGGCCATCCAGCCCCGTGCTTTCTGCGGCGCCCATGTTTACCCTCTCAAAGTCCTGTAGTGTGTGTGTGTTTATTACTGCAGGACCTATAAAGCTGTGTAGTAATTACAAGCGAGCAAAATTTCTTGATTCCTAGAAATTAGCACCGACAATCGAACTGTTGCGGGGCATGCCGGTGGCGGAGCGGCAGGGCATGATGGCGGCGCGGCAGCGGCGGCTGGAGACCAGGCAGTGTACAAGGTGAGGATGGGTGCCATCGGGTGAGCCTCTTTTTCGGGGCTTTCTGCCGCGCGCATGCCGCGCAGCCGAATGATGAGAGCATGCTCGGTAAGAGAGCATGCTTCCTGGTGGAGGGCAGCAGGCTGTGCACGGGGAGGGGCTGCCGTTCGAAACTGAATCCCAGCTTCTCGAGAGGCTAAGCGAAATCGTGCCGGTCTTCCAGCTTTTCTTCACACTTTTGCGCAAGGCTCACTCAACGTAGAGCTCAGCACGTGGTGCAGCGTCGGGACCCTGCCGCCCCGGCTGTCACTGAGCCTGTGCCCCAGGCTGCTGCCCAGGGTGTGGGTTCGGCGCGGGTTGAGCCGCTGGTCATGCAGATCGAGCCGTACATGGAGCGGCTGTGGGTGGATCTTGTCACTCAAAAGCTGGCGCGCTGGCGCGAGTTCTTCTCCGCGCCAGACGTGCTCGCGGCTGCGCGGTGGGGGCGACGCTGGGCAGCGGTCGTGGATGTAGGCCCAGCAGATCGATTCGCACTGACACAGTCACATGTGCCTGATGTTGAAGCAGATGTGGATGTCCTAGCGAGAGGGAGGGGAGTGCGGGAGGACAGGGGACGTCGACAAGGATACACACCCATTATTCCTCCCACCCATGGTCAAAAGCATATAATATTATTATGTTATCATAACAATATTATATAGAGTCAAAGACTCTGTTTAGTTCTTGTGTCTAGTTACAAGACCTGTTTTAACATCAATATCAAGTTCATCAGAATGAAATATAAATACCATTACTTCAATAGGACGCCATTGGTTCCTGGTACTGGTGCTAAAATGGTACAATAAGAACTCCGGTAGGATGTACGATACCGCTGTTAATTAATTGATTGAAACTGCCTGCGACTGGAACTGGTGGATAATTATTTGTTACAAAAGTACGATATATTACTTTTTTATTTTTGTTGGAGTTCTTATAAGTTATAGCATGTTGAGGTTCCATTTGAATTTGAGAATAATATAAACGGCAATTTTGTAAAGGATGAGCGGCAGTAGCGCTTTCTAAATTTATACTTGAAATTTTGTTACAGGTGGTCTAGCTACATAAACACCGGCGACAATATTGGTACAATTTGCAGGTACAATAGCGTTTGAAGCTTCAAAATTTACGAGTAAGGGACATGTATTAGAAAAGTATAATTAGCTGGAGTTATATTATAAGCCATATTTGTACCTCCACTCCCGGCACCTTCTACAGATATATTTTGATATTTAATAAACAAAACAGTCCGGGACCGGGTTAATGACTCGGAGACTTGCTCGGAGGAGGAGGAAGAGGAAGGAGCAGGTTATTTGTATTCAATAATACTATAGATCCTTCCGTGAGAGAGAGAGAGGAAGAGAGAGAGAGATTTTTATTGGGAACTTTCCATAACGGGGTCTAGGTCGTCGGACTCGCATCACCATACTCACGGTACTGCTTGGCAGTTTAGCATCTATAGAAGTTCTATATAGCGAAGGCTTTCCCCGGACTCTGATCACGAGTGTGAGGAGTGGGCCAGGAGCGGCTAGACACGCAAGCAGCTCTTCCACAAGTCGTAATCTTCTCCTGCAAATGTGTGTGTGTCTGTGTCTGTGTGTGTGTGTGTGTGTAGCTCTTCCACACGTTTTGCCTTCCCCTGCAGGAGCAGGCGCGCGTGTGCGTCAGGCTGGGATTGCCAACCCCTAACCCCTAACCCCTTGCTCTTTTGCTCTATCATCCTACTTTTTCATATCATTATTGGTAGGCCCTCTAAACAGCCTCGTATGGAACGTACCTTCCGTAAGGTACGCACGCGGCCTAGGCTGGCGTATCCACTGCGGTGTAGAGGTTACTGAATCGAGTACCAATAAGCAACACATTATCATAAAAGGCTCGCGCGAACACGGGAGGGCGGGTGTGTTCATTTTTCATAATCTCGCGTCAGATGACGGTGCAGTCCACTATACTCCCGATTGCAGTACCTTGCCGCAAGACGGGTCCTCAGATTTTGTGGATTACTATGAATAAAAATGTATTTACTGTAATTCACAAAGCCTGAGAAGACGCGTCCCGCGGCAGAGTGCTACCCCCAGGGGAAATGCCAGATGCCGTTGACTGCACAGCCATTTGACAAGAGCGCGAGATGGCAGCCACGCACCTCTTCCTCAGCATCAACTCACCATGCGCAACCTTGTCAAACCACACGGGAGACTGCACCCCGCCGCCACCCTCCCGTGGACTTTTCCTGAACTGGAGGCTGTTTGGGTGTGGTGCTTGGGCGCGGTGTTGCTCTACATATGCACGTACGAGCTTGGCAGGCACAATGGCATCCGCACCAGAGAGCAGCACTTCAACATGCACATGCGAGGGGATGTCATCCAAAAATAAGGCGGCGTCGGACCACGAAAAGCGGCGCGCCAACGTGTGCGCAATGTACATCTCTTGACTCACAAAATAACTCATCATGATCTCAATGGCGTTGGTCGGACGGCGGTGCACGAAGTTGAAGGCCACAGCGGGGTCGAAGAGGAGCAGGCTGATCGGGTCTATGAGGACAACCGACTTCACCAGAGCACGAACAGCGGCGTCGCGCGAGTTGAGCAGCCATGAGGGGATGATTGTGCCGAAAGAGTGAGCGACGATACAAGCTGAGCCATGGCCGTCGGCGCAAAGCATGGCTCCCACAAGGGCCTGCGTGTCAGCAACGGAGCGCTGCGTCTCGGCGCCCAGCGTCATCGTAATGTTGTGAGATTCCAACAGGTATACGTCGCTGCTGCTGGGCAAACCTTTGAGCACGCGCAGATAATGCAGGAAGCCGATCCCGAGCCCGTGGCAGAAGACGACGGGCGTGGTGCGTTGAAGAACTGCAGCCTGCGTGGCGCGGCGGTATAGGAAGGTCTGGCCATTTACGTGACGGCGGCGGTATCCCAGGAGGCTCACGCCGATGTCGCCCAGGGCATGCAGCAGTTTGATAACAAAATAATACACGAGCGGACGCTGCGTCGCGTAGATTGGGTCGAGGGTGAGGCGGATGCTGGTTATCTCAGAGTTATGACCCGGCTGCATCTTCAATTCGAGGATCTTTTCAATGTGGTCCGCCAGCTGCGCGCAGTCGGCTTTCAAGACACTGTCCTCGTTCACAGTTTGCAGGGAACGGTCAAAGCCAGCCCACGCGATCCACTCCTCCAGGTTGCCTCTCTTGACGTCTTGCACGCGGAAAGTGGGTGAGAGGGGCGACGTGGGGCGGAACCACCGCAAGAACCACTCCCCGGCCGAGTAGTACTGCGCACCGTCGGCCATGGCCGTGATTTTGGTCGCGGCGACTGCCTTTTCCAGAATGCGGATGCGCTCGGCCTGAGACTTGCACGCGTGTGCCACAGGGCCCGGGGCGCTGAGTCGCTGGAGCGTGATCAACCAGTACGGCAGGTAGGCCACCTCCAGCAGCATCCAGCCGGTGAAGAGCCGGACGCCCAGCGACCACTCTCTTTGCACCCATGGGGCGCTTGTGATGTGCATGAAAGCATGAAATGCGACCCACGCATAAGCCACCACAGTGACCGACCGGATCGCCCAGATCAGCACCGTCCACGCCCAGAACCCCGCTGTTTTCTGCTGCGGCGCAACATCCACGGCCTCCTGTTCGCCTTTCATCCCTCCGTCCCGCGATTGCGTTGCACCTCGTAAACCGGGGCTAGTAGTAAACCGGTGTCACTAATTAATAAAAACACTTCGGGGGGATCCTTGACAGAGTAAAAAATTTGCCCGAAATTCGGAAAAACTCAAAAATGACACTGTAACGGTTTGGTAAAAACACAAAAATAGCCCACCCTCGCGTCGCAAACGTTTATGTTTGCCCTACTTGTAATGGCTGACTGTCAGCCTCTCTCCCTCTCTCCCGGGCCTCTCTCTTCCTCTCTATCTCTTTGCACTCTTGATCATCTCTCTCATCTTTCTCGCTCGCGCGCGCCCTCTCTCTGAAAACCCCTTCTCTCTGTCTCCCAGATTTTTGCCGCGCTGAATGCCGTGCCCTACCCCCTCCTAAGTCCTAAGTCCTAATGCTGCCAGAGAGGCAAATCCGCACAACTTTGAACGCGCCGACTAACCGTGTGGCTGTCGCAGGCGTGCGCCAACATTTTCGGCCACCATGTGTGCCACGCAGGAGCCGTGCGTCCGGCTGACGAGAAGGTGCTTGCAACGACTCTTGCTCGAAAGCCATTGTTGACCTTGGAGCATCATTGACACTTAAAAGTTTTAAGCCCTGCTCGTTTCAACGGCGTGTTAGTGACCGTTGCATTGACAGATACACACACATACTACTTGAACAACACACACTTTCAAGACTATCTCACTCACACACTGTGACACAGCCGGAGCGTTTGGTCTGGAGCGACAATAAGGAATACAAGGCTGGGGTACGTTTCCAAGCAAAATAGCTGACTATCGAATGTTGCTGCTCACACCGCATGCGTGAGACCGTGATGACTCCTTGTAACAGCCATGTCTTGTATGCTGTCTTCTCCATGGGCCCCATATAGAAGTCAGTCGTCACTCAACATTCCCACCAAGTTCCGTGGGGAGACATGGTGGCGCGTGGAATGACTGCAGCTAGGACGGGTACGTATCAATTATCTGTTTGACATCTGTACGTGGGTGTGTGTAATCTGAAAGTACGTGAGTGTGTTCGGGAGTCTCGCTCATGCGTCTGCGCGAGAAAGAGAGCGTGCGAGTGTGGACGGTCGTGTGCGTGCGCACGTGTGTGTGTGTGTGCGCGCGTCTGTGTCTTTGTCTGTGTCTGTGCGTGTGTGTGTTTGCCTCTCTGAGCGGAACTATAGTCTTGTTTCTGTCCACATCGTTCTCCATGACACGTTTGAAATTACCCTCCAGGCAACCGCATCATTGCAGACAACACCTTCTATGCCGTGACGGCCAATACCAGTGGCGACTGCGCCGTCAATGGCTGCGTCAGCCCTTTTAAGGGCCTCATTGGCAACTGATTGTATGCCATATATTGTATTCGGATCACAGTGTGTGTGATACAACAATGCGCGTCTCGCTGTTATTGTTTATTACTGCAGGACCAATCTCCTCCATCTTGCCGCTCTGCCCTCACCGACGTCGAGGGCAGCAAGATGGAGGTCCTATTACGTCTCGCTGTTATTTTTTATTGCCAACAACAAAGCTTTTCTGTCACGGCGAGCTGAGAGGAGAGCTCCCTCTTACCCAGCCCCCCGCCTGCTTGTCATCCTCCGCCAGGAGCTTCCCTCCCATAGGAAGGGAGGGGATTATGAACACAAATCACCACAGTCGAGGTCTATGTGTGAATGGCAGAGTGGATCGTCTTATTTCGTGTTTTAAGACTCTTTTATTCGAAGCCATATTGTATTCGTGAAGCCTTCTTTTATTCGTATTCACGGAGCCTTCTTTTATTCGTATTCACGAAACCTCCCTCTAGTCTTTTACTCGGTGCAATTGCATAGCAATCATACATTGCGGGAGTGAACCCTTCTAAGGGATACGCTTGAGTACGGGCTGGCGAGCGCGGCTGTGTATCACGTTGATTCTTGCCCACCACTCGTCGGCGACGATTGGTTATATTTTCCATCCCGTCACCGTAACTTCTGCGACAATGCATTGAGCGGGTAGAGTAGACCTGCGGGATTATGGATGGTACGAATACTGGCTCCCGCTCTCCATGATGTAGCCGCTCTGAACCAAACCATCCAAGCCAGCATGCGGTCGCATAGGAGCGGCCATCACTGGCTCAGGAGGCGGTGATACAACGACTCCCGCCATGCGGATAGCAGCACTTTGGTACGGCGGCTGTGCCGTCACCATGACAGGTCCTGTAGCGTACTCGATCGGAGGCGGCCCAGGTGTGTATATGACAGGATTTGTGACCATGGGAGATGGAATTGTCGAAATGACCAATTTCGGCGGCTCGGGAGGCGGCGGCGCGGGAGCCGATGTGCCGTCGCGGTTCCAAAACAAGAAGTAAATTATGCCAGATACTACCAAAAGCATTATGCAAGGCAAGATAGCCCAGTATACCTTGTTCCAGTCCATGCACGTTAAGATACTCTCGTACGCCTTTCGCTTCACGGCACAATCGATTACGAACGGCATATACGGGCTGATGAAGATGGTAGGGGCCATCATCAGGGACCAAATGGAAATTGCTTTGATGTAAGCGCACATGCAAGGCGCCGTCACATCTTTCAAGGCACCACCAGCGCGCGCAGTCGAAATACTGGCCAAGTGCGAGTCGGAGCCGCTGCCATTGAAGACTCCTTCGGCTTCGATCGCAGTTTTGCTCTTGGCCCACGAAGCTCCGGAGTTGAAAAGCACTGTTGCGAATGGCCCTGCCGCCAGAATGGCGCCGACAGAGAAAGCCCCCAGTGCACGAGGCCCCGCGAAGAAACCTACGCACACCGGAAAGAGGATAATGTAGAAGGCCGGCAGCATCGTGCCAGCAATGGCAGGGAATGTCACTGTACCCGAAATTGCCTCAGGATCGGCAGAAACTTCTCGGTTTGCGTGAAGTTGCGAGCGCGACTCGTCAACAAGATTGCGGGTTGCTTTGCCAATTGCCAGCGTGCTGATGCCAGCAACAAACACGGTGGAAAACGCTCCCGCCATAGCCCATGAAGCAACAAAACCTTCCAAGATCACCTCCGACTCCAGCGCCCTGATAGACCCGCGTGCTCCCGTGGGCATCACATCTCTGTAGTCAACCATTTGAAAGCCCTGCATGGGGCCCTGCGTCATGAACGGAGCACCGGTTCCGCTAGTCGCCATGCCAGATTCCTGCTTGAATGCGCACAAGACCGCGAATGAAGATAGCATGGCGGTACCCACAGACCAACCCCGGTACTCGGCACTCAGACTTTCACCCGTCATGACCAGCGGGACCGTCAGCTGCCTGTGATCCTGTGTCGCTGGGTGGTCGAGGCAATCATCTGCACCAAAAACAGCAGGCGCCACAGCATTGGCGGCTACAACAAATGCTGCAGGCGACCAGAAACCCATGGCCGCAATCGCAACTCCAAACTGTCCGGCACTTGCGTGTGAAACGAGAACAACACAAGCGATGATAGTCATGGGCAGGAAGCACGAGATCATGGCGACTCCGAGCCCCTGGACAAACATGGTTGCCGGGCCGGTGATGCCTGCTGCCGTCACAGAGCGCGTAGGAAACCAGCGGTGGGATGTGAAGAACGACGTCGCCTCCCACAGCAGTATGCTTCCAAATTGACCCACCAGATGTGCCCCCCAGTGCGGCCACCCTTCAGAGCGGCCGCCGCCTTGACGCAGCGCGTCGAATGGGTATCGCTGGTACACTGCTCCGGTCATGATAAGCGTGTAGATGACAACCAGCACGTGGGTCGTATACATCCCGAACCGGAAGCCCCAGCAGCAGCTGATGTGCCGGTCAGCAACATATGCACCTTGATCCGAACATCGCACGGCAAAATACGACAGGAGAGAAGCCAGCAAGGCACAACCCGGATACATGAAGGTCAGCGATAACCGCGCCGAATCACCCTCGGCCATGACCTGCGCCGCTACCATGCACAAGCACATGGTCTCGGCAACGTCAAGCACGCCTCCGCCTGCATCCTGCTCACACACCAATGCTCTGAGAACAGCGTGACGGAAGAAAAAGTGCTCGTCTATGCGCACGCACACGCACGCACACGATTGCGAACAATCAAGCAAGCGAACCAGCAGCGCGGCGCCGACTTTGTCTGCAATGGTAGCAGGATTTTTCAACTTGTCACACGTCACGTTGTCTGGCTCCAGTTTGTGCACGAGTTCAGAGCCGATTTCTGAAGCCTGTGTGTGAACAAGCACTCACAGTGTGAGTCTTAATGGCGAGGCGTGTGATTTTTCAAAAAAGCCGTTAGGTAGATTGTCAAGGGACTTGGGTAGGCGTTGCGGTGTGGGCGCTAGCAAGCATTGCTGCTTGCTTGCTCGCGCCCTCGCTTGCTCTCGCCCCAGCAAACCTAGCCCGCTTGCTACCCCGCGGTAGCCAATGCCGTCAAAAGAGGGACTTTTTGAAGACTCGCAAGTACCTTAGCGAAGATTCCCGCAGTCGACCGGTACAAAAACGACGCGCATGACACTCCGCAGCAGAATGCCACCATGGTCTGAATGCCTCAATGGCACACACAATTGTCACCGGCGGACATCATGGAAACGCACACGAGTCCACAGCATTTCCGCGGACTCCGAGTCATTCATTGCATTGTTTACGGGCTACACGCTCGCATGCGGTGCCGCGCACCTGGGCAGCAATGCTTTGTCCGCAGAAGGCCGGGTTTGCATCGCAGCTCAAGTAGTATCTGCACATCACAAGCCGCAACATTTGAGATCGGCAACTGAGCAAGGAGCAAGCCCGCCAGCACTGACGCACAGGAGACGCACAAATGCAAACGCTCACTTGAATTGACCCGTGAGATTGCGGTTGGAAGACATTATGAGGTACATTATCGTGTAGAGCAGCAGTATGCCCCCAAGCACTATCCATGCTCCTGTTTCGAAGCGTTGGGTTGCAAGCAAAAGTACAGGAGTGAGCGCAAACTAGTTGCATGGAATATTCACTTCTTCCTCTTCGTATAGAAAATGAACGACGACAGACGTACATCAAACTTCCAATGAATCACATGCACACCGGCAGAGGCGCCGCAAAAAGCCGAGCGTAGGCCTGCCGACAATCCGCTCGATGGATCCATACTTGCCCTTGCGGTCCGCACCTGTGGGGTGCGCGGGACACACGGAAAGCGATCAAAAACGGGAGTCAAGAAAACAGAGAATATCAAGACCACGTTTTTGAGTAACTGCACGTGCGAGCAGGTGCAAGGAATAGTGCTGCGGGTGCAGAAGAAGAGGAATCCAGAGACGGCAGCAAGGAGACAGAAAACGGAAGAAAGGTGTTGAGGCGTGTTTGGGTTCCAGTGATTGTGGAAGACAAGATTGGTTGAAACAGACCATGGTAGAGGCCGAGGTCATGGTAGACATGCTGGTGAGCCAAAGCGCTATGGCGAAGGGGATCAGGAAGTTTCCAGCATACCTAATCCCATCAGACCTGCGGCGATGTGGTGCGAGTGCGTGTGCGTGTGCGTGTTCGTGTTTGCATGTATGTGTATGGACATGTGTATAGCATATCAGTGCATTAAATGTATGGAAGCTTGCAGATGCACAGGAATATGCTTATTTATCGGTAAAACCAGCCGGGAGGATGACAGGATGTTCTCAAGGCAAATAAGGAGCCGAAAAGCGGTAAGCAATATATGCATGGGTGCAACAAAACATGCTCATGCATACAGAGGCCTTGCGCTCACACCAGAGGAGATTACAGATTATGAGCGGTGGTCCTAACCTGTCGTAGTATTCCATGGGCGAGAACACGATGAGAATGAGGATGAAGAAAAGAATCGAGTACAGTCCTGCCAGCATCAAAATTCAAAACATCAGTCCGACCGACCACGAATTCAAAAGAAGCTGTCAAACAAAAAAGTTGCAGATAGAGCGTTCACCGAAGTACACAAATGTCTTTTTGGAAAAGGCGCTGATGCCACGGCGCACGAGTGAGCACAAATCAATCATCCGTTGGTCGCCTGGCACATTGTTCGTCTGTCCGAGGCCACCATACGCCATGGACAAGACGAGGCCGGCAAAGAGAACAATGCACGAGAGAGTGAGGCCCACGCTGCAGGGCACCGACAGGGAGCGGATCAATCAGTGCCTGACTTAATGGAAAGATCACATGGAACAAATATGCAAAAACATACTCCCAAAACCCTCCAAACATGCAGACTTACCTCACGACCTGCGCCGCATTCATGTCGCAAGGCCAAGAAGCGCCTAGGTACTTGGCGGCGTATTCCTGTGTCGTGGATGTGCTCACCACCTTGCCATTTTCCATCACCGCCATCGGGTTGTCCGAACTGAATACGTGTGCAGCCAATGTCGTCACAGCAGGCGCGGGCGAAAAACAAAACGACGGTGCCAGCGGCACGATTAATTGCGCAATGCCACAGCTTGCAGGACCTGCAGATGTAATTTGGAAACTTGTGGCGCATGTCTATTGGGTAATACGGCTGGCCGGCAGGGAGCTGCGAAGGCACCCCAGCCGGCACTGGTGTGTTCGGGACTGGAGTCACCGTAGGCACCGTGCCAGACATGTTGGCTGGCCGCAACCTGGCGCGTGCGTTGCTAGCGAGCGTGAGGTGTCTGCATGCGAGGTGTGCGCCAACCCCTGTGATCTGTTTCTGCGTGAATGTGTGAGCGCTTCAGCACGTCCAGCAGCAGCGCCAGCTCTCCTCATTGCTCCCCCGGCCTTAGTGACCGTCGTCTCTGCATGCAGCCCGCGCGTCTACCGTCACGCGTGTGTGCAGAGCTCTGGATCCTTGCACATTGACGTTAGGCGCATGTGTTGGCAATGAGGCGGCAATGCAAAGTGCGCGAGCGCCGCCCTAGAACCCCCGTTATCGATAGTCCTAACAAAGCTCTCTCACTCTCTATCTCACCCCTTGCCTACAACACGCACAAGACGGTTTCCGAACCTCTGGAGTTAAAAATTTTACAACAAAAAAAAACCGTCGTAGCGACAATGGGGCGGGGTCTGTGCC
>Ga0315899_10008258_pt1 | contig 11162 bp, 6 predicted proteins | sample LakEriMetagenome_2_FD_203518 | JGI IMG/M metagenome (GOLD analysis project Ga0315899, IMG submission 203518) | Freshwater fungal communities from buoy surface, Lake Erie, Ohio, United States - Buoy 4 MA112 | ecosystem: Environmental > Aquatic > Freshwater > Lake | place: USA: Lake Erie, Ohio...
ATAGCCGTAGGCCGTTGCGTCGGTCGGCGCCGTGCCACCTGCGTTGCCGTTGCCGTTGTAGGTGACGGAGTACGTGTCTGCAGTCCATTGCGCATACAGCGTGAAGTCATCGGTGTTGGGTGGCGTATAGCTGGTGCCGCCGGCCTTGAGGTCACCGATGAAGATCTGCAGCTTCCACGTGGGAAGGCTGAAGCTGGTGCTGCCTGCAAAGGTCCAGTCGGAATGGCTGCCGCCGAGATAGTTGCCGAACCCGATGTCTGGGGCACTCACAGAGTGGTTGTTCCACGCCAATACGGTTTGTGAATCGGTCAGGTTGTGAACCTGAAACGAGCCGTAGTTTCCGTCGAGGGGCGTCGAGTCGTCGTTGTCGTAAATGCTTCCGCTTCCGACCGGCGATATTCCGGTTGTGGCGGTGGCATAGTTCCAAGGCCATATTTCGACTCGCCCCGATTTCCCCGAACCCGTGGTGACTCCGGAGGCAACCGATGCGACACCGGGCCAGTTGGAATCGATTGACAAGTTGTTGACATTCGATTTGATGACCCGTTGGTTGGCGACCGATGAAAAGTCCGGTACCGAGAGGCTGTTGATCGTGGCGCCGCTCCACTTGTCGAAAGAAACATCTGCGTACCGGAGCGTTCCGTTGTAGCTGGCTTCCATGCGATACCGCACGCGATCAAATGTGGTTCCAGCGTTGGTCAACGTGGCTGCTTGGTCGCTCGCTCCGATGCCGAATCCGGATGCGTAGACGATCGAACCCGAGTTGCGGGTTGGGTTGGTGGTTTCGTAGACCTTGGTTGATCCGGCAGCAGTGGTGCTCCACCCCGCGAATGTGTAGCCCGGTCGAGTGGGAGTCGGCAGTGTCAACGAAGAGCCGGTTGTCCACGCGGCTGAACTGACAGCAGAACCACCCTGTGATTCATAGGTGATGGTGAAGGAGTTGACGGCGACAGTCAATGCACTCGATGTCGATGTGACCACAGTTGATTCGAGAGTTGTCGTGGCTACGGCTGTGATGCTGTAAGAGCCCGATGTCAGCGTTGCAGTGGTGCACGGCGTCGACACTCCCCAGCGTCCAGAAGAGTCATCGGTGTAGCAGACATTTCCTGTCGCGACCCCGTTGGCATACAACTGGACAGTGGATCCGACCGGAGCCGAGCCTCTGAACGAGGGTGTTGAGTCGGCGGTTTTGTTGTCGGAAGGTGTACCGGTATCTGAATCGTCTGTGAGATCTGGAGCCGAAATCTCCGGAAGTGCGTAACGGATGATGACGATGCCGGAGCCACCGGAACCGGCGGTTCCTTGGCCATATGTGGCGGTAGTGGCATCGCAGTACCCACCGCCACCGCCACCGCCACCCAGGCCGTTGGTTCCATTGGTCCCGTCGGCAGGAAGACACGTGCTTCCATTCCACACCGGGGTGCCGCCGCTTCCGCCGCCGCCGCTTCCACCGGTTCCGCCGGGGGAGGGTGAGTTGCTGGGTGAGCCACTCGAACCGCCGCCGCCTCCACCGCCACCGGCATAGGTGACGCTTGCGCCGGTAATGGTGGACGGCCTGCCTGATCCGCCGTTACCGCCGCTGCTGGATGCGGCACCTCCAACGGTGCCGGCGCCGCCGCCACCGCCGCCGCACCAATCGGACGAGCCACATGTATTGCTTTCGCGCCCCAGGCCACCGTTGTTCTGGAAAGCGACGCCGCCTGCTCCACTGCCGGTTCCGGAGTTTCCGCCGAATGCAGTGTTGACACCGTGGCTGTTACCTGCGCCACCGCCGTTGGCAGTGAGTCCCACGCCACCGCGGGTGAAACTCGAGGCAGTTCCGGCCGCACCGCCATTTCCCGCAGTGTTTGCGCCACCTGCGCCCCCGGCTCCAACCGTCACCGAGTACGGGACACCCTCGGTCACGGAGTAGTTCGAGGCTTCGACATAGCCACCTGCGCCGCCGGCTCCGCCGCCTCGGCTTGCTCCGCCTCCACCTCCGCCCACCACGAGAAGGTCAATGGCGGTGACGCCGTAAGGCGCCGTCCACGAGGTAGCTGCACCGGTGCTAACGAAACGCTCCACAATGTAGCGAGTGCCGTTTGTGCCGTTTGTTCCATCAGACGTGTAGGTGGTTCGCCCGTTGGTGGCGTTGATCGAGATGGATGCAGTGGCTGTCGAGTTGGAGTTACCCGCCGCGTCGGTGACGCTGCCCGCGGCAATCGTGATCACCGATGTGCCGCCGCTCGAACGCGATGGTGTGAAAGTCGCCGTATACGAAGCGCCGGAACCGGAAAAGCCGGTGAGAGTTCCGTACGTCACGGTGACATCACTGGCGGTGAAAGTGGTGACCGACTCGTTCACCGTGAAAGTCACTGTCGATGTTTGGGCGGTCGATGATGTCACCGACGAGGGGGAGACCCCGATGGAGATGGAAGGTGACGTCGAGTCGATTGTCATCGTTGCCGTGCTTGCAGCTGAAAGGTTGCCGTTGTCGTCGGATGCGTACACCTTGTACGAACCGTTGGCGAGTCCCGATGCGCTGATACTGACGTTGCTGTTGGCAGTGGTGACAGGCGCTGAGTTCCAGAGAGCGTCTGTGGCGCCCGTGATGCTCGCGACGTTCGTGACCGTGACTGTTTGGCTGACCAGGTAAAGGGTGCCCGTTTCGTCACTCTGTGCAGTGATGGATCCCGCGTTGTTCACGGCCTGGGATGTTGCGGTCACGGTCGGGACGGTTGAGTCCACGCGGAACGACACGGTGGACGACGATGGGCTGTCGCCAGCAGCGTTCACAGCTCTCAGGGTGACGGTGTACGAAGTGTTGTTGGTGAGGCCAGAAATGGTGACGGGGCTTGTTCCGTCAGTAGGGGAGAGCGCGGTGAAGGTTGAGCCATTGAAGCTGTACTTGTAGTTGGTGATCGTGGTGAATCCGGTCGAGCCTGCTGTGAAGCTCAGGGAGACTGATCCGACACCGGGTGTGGCCGTAATGCTGGTGGGGGCGCCGGGAAGTGTGTACGGGGTGACAGAGCCCGATGCACTCGACGCCGAACTGGTGTGGGACCCGTTGTTGGCCGTCACGGTGAAGGTGTAACTCGTTCCGGGAGTGAGGCCCGAGACCGTGCATGAGGTGGTCGAGGTTGTGCACGTGAACCCGCCCGGTGACGAGGTGGCGGTGTAGGAGGTGACGGAGGCTCCTCCGGTGTCGGTGACCGCGGCCCAACTCACGGATGCTTGACTCGACCCAGCCGTGGCGCTCACGCTGGTTGGTGCGGCGGGTGGAAGGACCATGGTCACGCTGCCATTGGCACCAGTGGCCACTTCGCCGTCGAGTCCGTACTCGATGATGTAGTAGCGACGGCCGCAGCCGTTGCCGCAGTCGTTCCAGGAAGAGCCCACCCCTGCCGAGCCGAAGCCGAACTCGGCAAAGTGCTCAGTACCACCGGAGTTGTTCGGTTCGCCGTCGCTGAAGTAGTTGAACATCGAGCGACCGTCGATGGAATTGGTTGTGCGTCTGGTCGACGACGAGTTCCAGAACGACTGTCCGGCTTCGGGGCCGTCCATCCACTTGAAGACGCCCTCGGTATCGGTGTCGGCGCCGCCGATCCATCCAGTTTGGAGGGTCTTTTCGCGCAGGAAGCTGTGTTCTTCGATAGACGTGATGTTGACCAGGTAGCCGCTGAGGTTGTTCAGCTTGCGGCGATCGCCTGTCCCGACAGTGCACTGGTCGGTCGCGACTTTCGAGACTCCCGAGCCGTAGGTGCGCGACGCCCACTTGGCCTTGCATCGTGCTTGTTCCCACCAAATCGCCGAGCCGTTGTCGACGACTTCGTAGAAATGGCCATTGGCCGACCAATACGCGATGGTTCCGCTGCCGAGCTGGAATGCGACGATCGAGACCTTCGGCTGAGGACTGCGAGCCGTTGCATAGAACTGCAGTGTGTTGAGGGCGTTGTTGACGTCGTTCTGGCTGCCGAAAAAGGAGATCTCCGTGGCCGTTCCGCTCGTCCACTGCGCCGTGGTGTATCCGGTCGGTGCACTCAAGCCGGAGGGCGAAGACGAAAAACGAACGTAGCCACTCGTACCTGTCACGGTTGCTTGGACGTTCCCGGTCATTCCCGAGATGGCGAGCGTGCCGCTGCCGCCGACATTGACCCACGAGTTGATCGTCGCCGACTTCGTCGACGGCGCGGTGATGCTGTTGGCGAACACCGGCGATACCGGCGCGACAAGCGCGATGGTCAGGAGACCTGTGACGAGAGAGCAGGATGCCAGCCAGCCCAGAAGGCGGTGGATGTGGGGTCGGCGAGTCACAGTGTGTGTCATTGCTTACGGGAAACCGAACCCGCGGCAGGCCCAACTTCCGTCTAAAAGTCTAGTTTGGAATCCCGTACTATTCTCCTCGTCTAATAGTTGAATTCGGTTCAAAATGGGAAGTTCCGTGGCGCAGGCGGGCGGCTCTTAGCATGCGGAGGATGCCTGGGCCCAAGATCGTCTTTGTGGGGGCGGGAAGCACAGTTTTCGCCCGGAATCTCATGGGCGACATCTGGTCGTTTCCCGAGTTGGCCGAGAGCCAGATCGTCCTGCACGACATCGACTCTGAGCGGCTGGTGACGTCGGAGGCGGTGGGGCGCAAGATTCTCGACACGTTGGGTGTGCCCGGACGGGTGGAATCCACCACGGACCTGCACCGGGCACTGGACGGCGCTGCCTACGTGGTGACCATGTTCCAGGTGGGTGGCTATCGCCCCTCCACCGTCGTCGATTTCGAGATTCCAAAGAAGTACGGACTCCACCAGACCATTGCCGACACCCTGGGCATCGGCGGGATCATGCGCGGTCTACGCACCATTCCGGTGTTGCTCGACATCTGTCGTGTGATGGAAGAGGTGTGTCCCGATGCGGTCTTGTTGAACTACGTGAACCCGATGTCCATGTTGTGTTGGGCGGTGTCGCGGGCATCCACCATCCAAACGGTGGGGCTGTGCCACAGCGTGCAGCACACGGCGCAGCAACTGGCGGGTGACATCGGTGTTCCGGAGAACGAGTTGTCGTACCTGTGTGCGGGAATCAACCACATGGCGTTCTATTTGCGCTTCGAACGTGTGTCGCCGCGCGGAGTCCAGGATCTGTATCCACTGATTCGTGAACGAGGTGCGCGGTATCCGTTGCCGATACGCCTCGACGGAGATCGAAGTGACGGTGCGGTGCACGAACTCTCCGATGCAGTGCGGTACGAAATGCTGCGCCGCTTGGGCTACTTCGTCACCGAGTCGAGCGAGCATTTCGCCGAGTACGTTCCGTGGTTCATCAAGCGCGACAGACCCGATCTGCTCGACGAGTTCGGCATTCCGCTCGACGAGTATCCGCGGCGTTGCGAGAATCAGATTGCTCGCTGGGAGCAGTTGCGGAATCGTCTCGAAGACCCCGAAGCGAAGTTGCGCGTTGTACCGAGCATGGAATACGGCTCGGCAATCATCCACTCTCTCGAGACAGGGGTGGAGCGCGTGATCTACGGCAATGTTCCCAATGCCGGTGTGATCAGCAACCTGCCCGATGGCTGCTGTGTCGAAGTCCCGTGCGTGGTGAACGGCAACGGTATTCAAGCCCAGAAGGTTGGTGCTTTGCCACCGCAGCTTGCGGCGCTGATGCAGACCAACATCAACGTGCAGTCGTTGACTGTCGAGGCGGCACTCACTGGCAAGCGCGAGCACGTGTACCACGCTGCGATGCTCGACCCGCATACGTCGGCTGAGTTGGACCTGTCGCAAATCTGGTCGTTGGTCGACGAACTACTCGAGGCTCACCGGGGCATGTTGCCCGACGGTGCGTATGTCTGAGCGCATCACCGTGGTGGCGCCGGGGCGCGTGAATCTGATCGGCGACCACACCGACTACACGGGCGGGCTGGTGTTCCCCATGGCCATCGACCGATGGACAACGATTCGCGGCGAAGCATCGGGTGTGCTTGATCTGGTGTCGGCCGACGATCCGGATCGCGGGGCGTGGCTGCGCTACGTGCGGGCGGTGGCCAATCTCATGGACCAACCGCGGATGTTGAAAGGTGAGGTGACCACCACGATTCCCGTTGGTGCGGGACTCTCCTCGAGTGCGGCGCTCGAAGTTGCCTCGGCTTTGGCAATGGGGTTTTCAGGAACGCCAGTGGAGTTGGCGCGCTTGTGTCAACAGGCCGAGCACGATGCGTCGGGTGTGCCCTGCGGAATCATGGATCAGTTGTGCATCGCCAGCGCGCGCAAGGGTCACGCGATGCTTTTGGATTGCGGAGATCTGTCGGTTCGCCACGTGCCCGTGCCCGCGGGAGTGAAGATCGTGGTGCGTTTCGTGGCGCACCGAACACTCGAAGGCTCGGCATATGGCATCCGAGTGAGTGAGTGCGCGGCCGCTGAACAAGCAGTTGGGCCGTTGCGATCGGTGGGATTGCGCGACGTGGCATCCATCGAAAACGACACCGTGCGGCGGCGGGCTGCGCACGTGGTATCCGAGAACGCGCGCGTCTTGTCGTTCGTGAGGGCGCTGACCGACGGGGATCTCGGGGTGGCTGGCGAAGTGATGGAAGAGAGCCACCGCAGCCTCGCTGAGAACTTCGAAGTGTCGACCCCAGTCATGGACGCAGCAGTGCGCGAACTGATGTCCACGCCCGGAGTTTTCGGAGCCCGAATGACAGGTGGCGGCTTCGGAGGATGCGTGGTGGCGCTGTGCGACCCAGATGCGGTTGTCGACGGGTGGGTGGTGTCGGCCGCTGGCGCCGCTGCTCTGCTGACGAACTGACCCCTGCGGGTCGGGTACTCTCGACGGCAGGGAAAGTATTTCCGGAGGGGGAAATCATGGGTGTTTTGGGTACTCCGTATCCGTTGTTCCAGCAGGCGTATTTCGTCAACGATCTGGACAAGGCGATGAAGTATTGGCACGACGTGTTCGGCGCGGGTCCGTTCTCGGTGACCGACCATCACAAGTGCGACGAGTTCACCTATCGCGGAACTCCCCAAGAAGCCGACGTGTCGTACGCATTCGGCTATCTGGGCGACACGATGATTCAGTTCATCGTCCAGCACGACGACACACCTTCGATCTACCGCGACATGTATGCCGCCGGTCAAGAGGGCTACCACCACCTTGCCTATCTGGTCACAGACTTCCAGGCCGAGCGCCAGCGCCTCATCGACATGGGCCTCGAACCCGCTTGCGAACTCTTCGCCGACGGAGTGCACGCTTCGTACTTCGACACGCGTCACATCAACGGTGGCTTCACCGAGATCCACGGCGACCCGCCGCACATTCTCAGCATCTTCGCCCAGTGGCGCCGTGCCCACGAGATTCAGCGCCCTGGCGACTCGATGATCTGGCGCCGCAAAACCGGCCAGCGCAGCGAATAGGACGCCGGCATGGCGCGTGACACCGAACTTTTGCTTGATGGCATCTATTTCGGCGAAGGGCCACGTTGGCATGAAGGTCGCCTGTGGTTCAGTGACTTCTACGCCCATGCCGTGAAGTCGGTGTCGCCCAGCGGCGACGTGCGCACCGAGGTGGAGATCGACGATCAGCCATCGGGTCTTGGCTGGATGCCCGACGGGTCGTTGTTGATCGTGGGGATGACTAAGCGCCAGGTGTTGCGACGGGGGCTCGATGGCGAGGTGTCGGTTCATGCCGACCTTTCGCACATCGCCACGTTTCACTGCAACGACATGGTGGTTGATGCCGAAGGTCGTGCGTACGTGGGCAACTTCGGTTTCAACCTCGACGAAGCGCTGGCCACTCGTCCGGTGGAAGAGGTGTTGGCCGACCATGCCACGGCCAAGTTGGCCTGTGTGGAACCCGACGGTTCTGTGTCGGTGGCCGCAGACGAGATGCATTTCCCGAACGGATCCATGATCACACCCGATGGCAAGACGTTGATCGTGGGAGAGACAGTGGGCTTCTGTCTGACGGCGTTCGACATCGGTGCCAACGGCTCGTTGTCGAATCGTCGCGTGTGGGCGCCCACGGGAATGCGCGTACCCGACGGGGCGTGCCTCGACGCCGATGGTGCTGTGTGGTTCGCCAATGCAATGGGTCCCGAGTGCGTGCGTATTGCCGAGGGCGGGGAAGTGCTCGAAGTGATCGAAACGGGCCAGTCCTGTTTTGCTTGCATGTTGGGCGGTGACGATGGAAAGACGCTGTTCATGCTCACGGCCGAGGGCGCCGATTCCCACGTGGCGTCAGGTGCGGCCAATGGGCGGATCATCACCGCTCGGGTGGATGTTCCTCACGCGGGCCGCCCCTAAGTAGGTCGGGTTTTCGGCGCACAGGTGTGCGCAAAGCGCACACCTGTGCGCCGAAAAGCCTTCGGTCAGTCGCGCGGGTGGTGGCAGGCCACGTAGTGATTCGGCGAGATCTCGCGCAGTTGCGGTTCCTCGGTGGCGCACTTGTCGGTGGCGGCAGGGCAACGTGTGCGAAAGCGGCATCCAGAGGGGGGATTGGCCGGCGATGGAGGCTCGCCCTCGAGAATGGCGCGGCCGGTCTGCTTGGTGGGGTCGGGCACCGGAATGGCACTGACCAAAGCGTGCGTGTAGTGGTGTCGCGGGTTGTTTGTGAGTTCGGCTGCGGGGGAGACCTCGCACACCTTGCCCAGGTACATGACCATCACGCGATCGCTGATGGCGCGAACCACCGACAGGTCGTGGGAGATGAAGAGCAACGACAAGCCGTAGCGCGTCTTCATGTCTTGAAGGATGTTGAGAATTTGCGACTGGATGCTGACGTCGAGCGATGAAACGGGCTCGTCACAGACAAGCAACTTGGGCTCGAGTGCAAGTGCACGGGCAATGCTGATGCGCTGGCACTGGCCGCCCGAGAACTCGGTGGGGCGGCGGTCGCCCACTACCTCGGGGTTGAGTCCCACCGACTCGAGCAGGTCTTTCACCTTTGCACGGCGCTCTTCGGGGTTGCCCCGCTTCCACACCTTCAATGGCTGCTCGACCAATGAGTAGACCTTCATGTGCGGGTCGAGTGAACTGATCGAATCTTGGAAGATCATCTGCATGGCAGGCCGCACGTTGCGGAGCTCTTCGCCGTGCTTTTCGGTGATGTCGAGGCCCATGAGGGAAACGGTGCCCGATGCGGGTTCGAGCAAGCGCATGATGCCCTTTGCCAGCGTGGACTTGCCGCAACCGGATTCACCCACAACAGCCAAAGTCTCGCCCTCGCGGATGTCGAGGCTGACGCCGGAGACTGCTTGCACGGGTTCTTGTCCTGATGCTCCGTAGGTGATCACCAAGTCGTCGACGCGCAGGACGACGTTGTCCTGGGTGGAGAGATGGGCTTTGCCTGTTCCGGCCATGTCAGGCACCTCCGATGGGGTGGAAGCATCGATACATGTGTCCGTTACCGGCATCCACGAGTTCGGGCCTCGACGTGCGGCACTGTTCCGTGGCGTATTGGCAACGCGGTGCAAAGCCACAACCAACGCGCTCTTCCACCGGGTCGGGTGGTGAGCCGGCAATGGCGGGCAAGCGCTGGCCGGGGACCATGTCGATTCGCGGAATCGACTTCATCAATGCCTCGGTGTAGGGCATCTTGGTGCTGGTGAAGAGATCTTTGGTGGTGGCGAGTTCCACCACTTCGCCGCCGTACATCACAGCCACGCGATCGGTGTGCATTGCCACCACGCCGAGGTCGTGGGTCACGATCACCATCGACATGCCAAGACGCTTGCGCAGGTCCGAGATGAGTTCGAGAATCTGCGCCTGCACAGTGACGTCGAGTGCGGTGGTGGGTTCGTCGGCAAACAAGAGCTTGGGGTCGCACGCGATGGCCATGGCGATCATCACGCGCTGGCGCATGCCGCCCGACAACTGGTGGGGATACTTCTCGAGAACTGCCTTTGGGTCGGGGATGCGCACCAACTCGAGCAACTCGAGAGCCCGCGCTTCTGCCTTGTCCTTGGGCATGCCAAGGCGCTTCACCATGGCTTCGGTCATCTGGCTGTGCACCCGACGGACGGGGTTGAGGGCCGTCATGGGATCCTGGAAAACCATCGAAATCTTGGTTCCCCAGTATTCACGAATCTGCTTGGCAGACAGAGTCAGCAACTCTTCGCCCTTGAATCGTACGCTGCCGCGGCGCTTGACGCGCTTGCCCCGCAGAAGACCCATGGTGGCGCGCGACATCACTGTCTTGCCAGAGCCGGATTCGCCGACGATTCCGAGACTTTCGCCCTCGGCAAGCGACAAGGTCACGCCGCGCACTGCGTGAAGAACGCCGCGCTGGGTCTCGAAATCGACTTCGAGGTTCTCGATACGAAGAAGTTCGCTCATATCCGGGCCTCGCGGTTGTCGATCTTCTTGCGCAGATAGTCGCCGAAGAAGTTCAGCGACATCACGGTGAGTGCAATGGCCACGGCCGGAACGAGCGTGGTGTGGGGAGCCTCGGTGAGCTCGGTGCGCTTCGACGCCAGGAGTGAGCCCCAGCTCTCACCGGCATCGGTACCCACACCGAGGATTGCGAGTCCGCCTTCGGCGACAATGACCACACCTGCCGCAAGGAAGCCCACGGACAACAAAGAGGGGATCACGTTGGGAACAATGTGCGTCCATGCAATCTGACGCTTCTTCATTCCGATGGATTCGGCAACACGAATGAACTCACGTCCACTCCACGTGAGCGCCGACGAGCGGGCGAGACGACCGAGGATGGGGATGATGGCAAACGTCAGCGAAATGATGATGACCAATGATCGGGGCATCTCTTGTCCGGGGTTTGCCGGATCCGGTGTTGCCAGGATGGCCACCAACACCAATGTGAGAACCAGGTTGGGAATCGAGAGGGTCACGTTGAAGTAGGTGGACAGGATGGAGTCGGCACGCCCACGCCAATAGGCGGCGATCACGCCGAGCGCACCGCCGATCACCAAGCTGATGGCCACACAGGTGAATGCAATGACCAGTGTGAGACGAGTGGCATGGATGGTGGCCGACAGCATGTCGATGCCATTCAGATCCGTTCCCAAGATGTGCCCCGAGGAGAAGAGTCCGACACCGGTGTTTTCGAAGTCGTACTCCGTGTGGTCGGGGAAGGGCAGCAAGTCGCCGAAGATGGCCATGAACACGCAGGTGAACATCCACGCGGTGGCCAAGTAGAAGCCGATGGTTTTACGCTGATTCACGCCCGCTCCGGACACGAGGGTC
>Ga0315899_10008259_pt1 | contig 11161 bp, 7 predicted proteins | sample LakEriMetagenome_2_FD_203518 | JGI IMG/M metagenome (GOLD analysis project Ga0315899, IMG submission 203518) | Freshwater fungal communities from buoy surface, Lake Erie, Ohio, United States - Buoy 4 MA112 | ecosystem: Environmental > Aquatic > Freshwater > Lake | place: USA: Lake Erie, Ohio...
TTTTCTCCATAAATACCGTCATCCTCTATTTGCGCAACCCAGAAAAGGCACAATAGTAAACCAAGTTGCCAGACTCGCAAACCGTGTTGAGGATGATGTTGAAATTCGATACCGAATCGACGATTTGTGCGATCGCTTCTGGAAGCGAAGGGGCGCTTCGTGGCATTATTCGCATTACCGGGCCTGATGCAGCCTCCGTCTGCCAACGTGTATTTTCAAGCTTCGATATGCCCAAACGCCCGACGAGACTTCCCGTCGTGGCATCGATCCCCATGCTGGGTGAGAATCCGGCGAGTTTATTCCTTTGGCCGGATGGACGCAGTTACACGGGCCAACCGTCTGCCGAGATCCATATGCTGGGAGCTCCGATTCTGTTGCAAGGGATGGTTCAGTTGTTTGTGCAGTCTGGCGCGGTCTTGGCCCAACCGGGGGAGTTTACGCTACGAGCGTTTTTAGCGGGGCGACTCGATCTGACACAATGCGAAGCGGTTCTCGGAGTGATTCACGCACATTCCGAAAAGGAGTTGGACGTCGCGTTGCGACAACTTGCGGGAGGATTGGCAGAACCGCTCCAAAGCATTCGACGCAATCTGATAGAACTCCTGGCAGATATCGAAGCGGGTTTGGATTTCGTCGATGAAGACATTTTGTTCATTGAACCAGAACAGATCGAGTCGCGACTGACTTTGGCGAAAGGGCTGGTTGGCGAGTTGCTCGAACAAATGAAAGCGAGATCCGGGCAAGATCGCGAGTTGCAAATCGCAATTGTTGGGCTCCCGAACGCAGGCAAGAGTTCGCTTCTGAATGCCATTGCCAATCACCAACTTGCGATCGTCAGTGCCATCGCGGGTACAACGCGCGATTACGTTCGCTACCGCATGACCCAGGATGATGTGACGTTCGATCTGCTCGACACAGCAGGAATCGAAACGGTTACCGGTGACTCGCCTCGCGACATCGCTCAAGCGTTCACGTTGGAACAAATCGAACAGGCTGATCTTATTCTTGCATGCGCTCCAGCGGATGCGATCGATCAACGGGAGTTGCTTATCGACACGCTTCAAGCGTTAGTCCCAAGCAAACCGATTTGGCATCTGGTAACCAAAGGAGATTTGAGCGAAACCTTTTGTTCAACGAGTGATTCTCATCGTGTCGAATTTGGCGACCACTTTGTAGTCAGCGTGAAGGATGGAAGCGGGGTCGCTGCATTGCGAAGTGCATTGACGAACTGGGTGCGCCAGCAGCAGACATCGGCGCACGATGCCGTTCCGATGACCGTCGAGCGATGCGCCACCGCGTTGCACAACGCATTTATTGCGTTAAACGAAGCGACCGTTGCAACACACGGTCGTTGTGGGGATGAGATCATTGCCGGTGAAATCAGGATTGCGCTCGACGAGATTGGATTGGTTGCAGGGACGGTTTACACAGACGATGTATTGGATGCGCTCTTTAGTCGCTTTTGCATCGGAAAGTAATGAGAATGCCCAGGGCTGTTTGGTATACTCTTAGCAACCTTCAAGCCTCTGTTTCATTTCCCATAACGAAATCGACCATTGTGAAAATCTTGAGAATGTTCCCAGTCCAATCGGCTCGCGTATTTCTCGCAACTCCGCTGTTCTTGACGTTGAGTACGAGCTTGGTAGCGCAAGATGCTACCAATGCGAAAACGGAAAGCAGTCCAACGACGATCATTTCCGAGCGCGCGTTGGCGATCCATTCTCGCGGGTATGTGTTCGACGGACACAATGATTTGCCATGGGAAATGCGAAAGGCACCGAAACGCTTTGACGAATGGGATATTCGCAAACCGCAGCCACAATTGCATACCGACATCGATCGATTGAGAAAGGGAAATGTCGGCGCTCAATTTTGGTCCGTGTATGTGCCTGCCGAAACACGGAAAGCAGGAGTCGCGTATCAGACCACGGTCGAACAAATCGACCTTGTGCATGAAATGATCAAACGTTACCCGGACGTGTTTCAATTGGCACTCACCGCGGATGATGTGGAAGCAGCACGTAAAGCTGGCAAGATCGCTTCTTTGATAGGCATGGAGGGTGGTCACAGCATTGAGGATTCATTGCAGAATTTGCGACGACTGTATGACATGGGTGCCAGGTACATGACGTTGACGCATTCAGACACGTTGGGCTGGGCAGACTCCGCGACCGATGATTCTCAGCATGGTGGGTTGGCACCGTTCGGAGAAGAGGTCGTTCGAGAAATGAATCGGCTTGGTATGCTCGTGGATCTTTCCCACGTATCGCCCGAGACCATGCACGATGCGTTGGACCTATCGAAAGCTCCGGTGATCTATTCGCATTCCTCCGCAAAAGCGATCGCGAACCATCCGCGAAATGTTCCAGACGATGTGCTGAAGCGAATTGCGGTCAATCGCGGCGTCGTCATGATTAACTTTTTCTCAGGTTTTGTGGTCCCCGAGAGTGCCGAGATCATGAAAGAGATGTTTCAAGTGCGGCGCGCGTTGATGGCCAAGTATCCGAACTCGAAAAAAGATGTGGATCGCGAATACAAAGCGTGGCAGCTTAAGAACCCGTTCCCAGCGGGAGAAGCCAAGATCATTGCCGATCATATCGATCATGTGGTTAAGGTGGCTGGTATCGATTGTGTCGGTTTAGGCTCCGACTACGACGGAATCACGACGATCCCAAAAGGGATGGAGGACGTCTCGACTTACCCGTTGCTCACCGAACTCATGCTTCAACGCGGTTATTCGGAAGAGGATATTCATAAGGTCCTGTACAAAAACGTCCTGCGAGCGCTAAAGGAATGCGAAAGAGCGGCAAAGAAGATGTCTAGCCAACCTTAATTGTTGGAGACAAAATGGGGACCAAACGTGATACCTCGTTTTCGTCATCATCACTGCGGACGCTGCATTCCGCAAAAATTGTTGGAAATAACGACTTGAAAATCTGAGAAACAGGGCCTGTTTGGTGTATGGTTTAATAAGTCACATAGCAGCTTTCTTGTGTTGACGGACGTTACTGGGCTGGACTACACTTAGAGAACGATAATCAGTCCAGGAGTTGCATTCTGCGGCTCTTTCCTGGTTTTTCTTCTCATCTCTTTTTACTAGGACTCATTTTCATGAAGAAGATTTCTGGGCTTGTGAGACGGCGTGGATTCACGCTTGTCGAATTGCTGGTGGTCATTGCGATCATCGGTATTTTGGTAGGTCTCTTGCTTCCAGCCGTTCAAGCGGCACGCGAGGCAGCTCGTCGCATGCAATGCACGAACAACCTCAAGCAATACGGGCTATCGCTGCATAATTACGAGAGTGCAACAAAAACTCTTCCGCCACGAAAAGGCGGGACGACGGGGGATATCAATGCGGATCCTGCGAGAATTCGTGCGAATTACTTTCGCAAGAGTCTCTTCGTATTGGTCTTGCCATACCTAGAGCAAAATGCGTTGCATAATCAAATCGAAGGCGGGATGAGATCACCTGATGGCTCCATCGCATTTCCTCCAGGCGGTCCTGCGGCTTGGTACGGCGGAACATTGGGATCAACCAACTTTCCACCCTGGGGCGTTCAAACTCCGACGGTGATCTGCCCATCGGATAATCCAACGATCGGTGGTGTTCATGCTAAGAACAGCTATGCCGTTAGCTTGGGCGATACCATGCTAAACCATAACGCGAACAACCTGAATGCACGTGGTTGCATCGGTTCTCCACAGGCCGTGAAAAAGATGAGTGCTACGTCAGACGGCACCAGCAACACGATCGCAATGAGTGAGCGCGTTTGGAGTGGAAACTTCGGCCTTCGTTCGACAGGTACAGATGATGTTAAGCGTGGTACTGCTGTTCTTGCCGCCGTGAACACCGCACCAGGAGCCTGCTTGACAACAGCGGCGGGACGATTCTATCTCCCAAGCATTCAAGTCAAAGGTCGATTTGGTGCATTATGGTGCGATGGTCAAGCAGAGCGAATTTGCTTCACCACAATCTTGGGTCCAAACAAACCTTCTTGCGTAAATGACGCAAACGTTAATGCCGACTCCAATGGTGGTATTCTCAATGCTTCGAGTTTCCACACCGGTGGTGTGAACGCATTGCTGCTCGATGGTTCTGTAAGATTCATATCGGACGCAGTTGATACAGGCAACACTGCAGTCGCTCCTGTCACAGCAGGCCCAAGTCCTTACGGAGTTTGGGGCGCGTTAGGTTCGGCAGACGGTGGTGAAACTGCTATGTTGAACGACTAAAAAGTTGTATGATTTGGTCGCGGTGACGTTGCCAATGAAATCGATGGGATTCGCAATTGCGAATCCCATTTTCATTAGATTGCTTACAAAAAGGAACATTGTGAAAAGAATTACTTTACTTGCCGCATCCTGTGTTGTTATTGCGATCCTCGGTTGCAATCCGGGCGAAAGCGATCGATTACCTAGGGCTCCAGTTGATGTGAAAGTCACTTACAAAGGTGCACCGGTAGAAAATGCTGTTGTTACTTTTCTGAGTATGGGTGTTGGAGCTGAGGCAGGTCGTCCGCCCGCTTTCGGAAGAACAGGTCCCGATGGAACGGTCAAGCTAGGAACGTACGAATCTTCCGATGGTGCAATTATTGGCAAGCACGGTGTATCCATCGTCAAGCAAGAATTTACCAACCAGAAGACTGTCGCCGATCAAGACAGCCCGGATTACAATCCGGGAGCTTCGCCAGTGCCACAAACAAAGCATCTACTACCCCAGAAGTATGCCGTGGCAGGAACATCCGGCCTAACCGCAGACGTGGTAAAAGGTCCGAACTCCTTCACCTTCGAATTGAAGGACGGGAAGTAAACCGACAACCGAATTTCTGCATTTCTTGTCAGAAAACTCTTCAAATCCAAGGAGGATGGCTGATACGACATCCTCATCTCTCGGACTGAGTGGAAAGCCAATCCAACCTATCTAGCAAGCAAAGCAGGAACAACGGATCGGATCGCACAGCGAAAACGCTACGCGCAAAGTCGACGCGTTAAGGTAGAATTCTAGAAGTGTAATTCATTTCTAAATCAACTCCTTAACGTTTTGGGCGGCCATCTGATGATACCTAAGCGAGCGTTTTGTGTCCTGATAGTTCTGTTTTTGTCAGTGTCTCTTCTTTCCGAGGCACGTGCTGACCAGGTTCAGCCGGCGGCTCCTTTTGTGTTGGGATATCCTACTCGATTGAGTTTACAACCGGGTGAAGAGCTCGAGCTTTGCTTGTCATCGAGTGAGGCAAGTACGCATGTTTCGATTGCTCGGCTGGGAGTTGCTCCCGAAAAGGTTTGGGAAAAGTCTGATGTGGCTGTCGGCTTACATCCGATTCCAGATCGTGCATCCTCGCATGGTTGCAATTGGCCTGTCTCCTTGAAGATTCCTGTTCCGAACGAATGGAAAAGCGGCTACTACCAAGTGACCCTAACGGTCGGTACAGAACCCAAGAAGAAAACAAATCTGTTCTTTGTCGTTCGCTCAGCCACGCCTGGAAAAGATACTCGCATTCTGATTCAATTGGCAACGAACACTTACAACGCGTATACGAACTGGGGTGGACATAGCCTCTACGCTTTTCACGATCGAGATGGAGTCCAAGGTCATCGAGTTTCATTTCAGCGCCCCTTGACTTCGCAGTTTGAAAATTGGGAGGGACCGTTCATTCGATGGGCTGAAAGCAATGGCTACAAACTGGATTACGCAACGAATGGTGATCTCGAACGTCAACCCGAATTGCTCGATCGCTATAAACTAATCTTGAGCGTCGGCCATGACGAGTATTGGTCCTCGGAGATGCGGGATAGTCTAGAGGCTTACATCGGTCGGGGTGGTAATGTCGCGTTCTTCAGCGGCAATACATGTTGTTGGCAAGTGAGAACCGAAGACCAGGGGCAATCACTAACATGTTGGAAACAATGGTACAACGGTGACCCTCTCTTTCGTTCGGACAAAGAGAAGTTTTTAAGTACATTGTGGAGCCATCATTTGGTGGGTCGGCCAGAGAATCAGATGACCGGGGTCGGATTTTTGTGGGGTGGCTATCATCGCAGCCATGGTCAATTTATGGATGGGCCTGCATCCTATGAAGTGCATCGACCTGAACATTGGATCTTCGAAGGAACCCAAATGAAGAAAGGTGACCGATTCGGTGGAAAAGATACGATCGTCGGTTACGAATGCGATGGCTGCGAAATGGTTTGGAACGATGGTGTTCCAGAGCCTACAGGAGCCGATGGCACGCCTAAAAATCTGATCATACTGGGGAGTTGTCCTGCGCGTTGGGCCCCAGACGACGCGTTTTGGTACGATCGATTTCCCAAGGATCGAGTCGGTGCCGCGGTGATGGGAATGTATACGAGGGGTGGCACCGTATTCACTTCCGGAAGCACCGATTGGGCACACGGATTGCGAGGTGCAGATCCGATGGTAGAGCAAATCACTCGCAACATTCTCAACAAACTAGGTGGGGAGTAAATTCGATGTTCAATCAGGGGTGCTCGGCTGCTATTATTCGATGCTTAGGTATATGGCTTGTTCTTTTGGGTTGCGTTCACGCAGATCAGTCACATGCACATTCGCCGTTGGTGTGTCGATGGACTTCCGAAGCACCCAAGATCGATGGAATGAAAGATGATGTTCCGTGGAGACAAGCCCTATCGGTGACGAATTTTCGATTGCCAGTTACTGGAGCCACGCCGCAGAGTGCTACGGTTGCAAAGCTTCTCTGGGATAGGCAGTATCTCTATTTTCTTGCTGAGCTCGAAGATCACGATCTTTTCGCAAACATAGACGAGCATGATGGAAAAACGTGGGAGAACGATGTCTTCGAACTCTTCTTGAAACCCAGCGAGGCTAAGACTGGTTACTACGAGTTTCAAGTCAATGCCGCCGGCACCCTGATGGACATGTTTATTCCCAAACGCAAATCGGGGGCTTACAACGAATACAAATCGGCCAACGCGTTTCATTGGAATGCAGCGGTGGAAAGAAACGGCAGTCTCCAAGTGCGGACCGATCGAGATTCGGGCTGGACTGTAGAGGGACGCATTCCTTGGGTAGATCTTCTCCCGACAGGCGGGCGTCCTGATATCGATGAAGTCTGGGGAATCGCCCTTTGCCGTTATGATTATTCGTCCGATCGGGAACCAGAGCTCAGTAGCTGCGCACCGTTGTCCCAAGTCGATTTCCACCGATCGGAAGATTATGCGAAAGTTCGATTTGCAGGACCAGCGGAGTCCAATCCATCTGCAGCCGCGTTGGCAAAGCGCAAGAACCGCTTATCCACCCAAGTGCATGGATCCCCCGAACCTCCGCTTCCGTATCGAGCGGTTCGCACTTATCCACATTTGAAATTGGAATGGCCAATCGATGTGCAAGTGGAGCCAGGAACGAAACGATTTGTCATCATCGAAGAATCGGGCCCTTACGGGCCAACACAGATTCGACGATCTCACGAGGATCCCAATGTCGAGACGCTGAGTTTGATTGCCGCTCCGGGTGAAGTCGCGTATAGCATCGCATTTCACCCGCAATTCGCGTCAAACGGGTTCATGTATGTTGGTAGCAATTACAAAGCGGAAGTTGGCGGACACCGCAGTCGAGTGGTTCGTTATGCATTGAATCGAACATCCCCAGACGAAGCAGTGGGGGGCCCAGTTACGATTCTGGAATGGGATTCCAACGGACACAACGGGGCGGCTATCACCTTCGGGCTTGATGGGATGATGTATGTCACTTCAGGGGATGGAACTTCGGATTCGGATCAAAACAATGCAGGCCAAAACTTGTCCCATTTGTTGTCGAAGGTGCTTCGGATAGATGTCGACAATCCCGAACCTGGAAAGACCTATTCCGTACCCAAAGATAATCCGTTCGTGGGTTGGAACGAGGCACGACCGGAGACATGGGCTTATGGGTTGCGAAATCCCTGGCGCATCACGACCGATCAGAAGACGGGACAAATCTGGGTTGGAAACAATGGGCAGGATATGTTCGAACAAGTTTACTTGCTCGAACGGGGTGCAAACTACGGCTGGAGTGTCTATGAAGGGAGCCACCCTTTCTACTCGAATAGAACCTTGGGGCCGTCGCCTCACGTCAAACCCACCGTCGAGCATCCACACAGCGAGTCTCGATCACTGACAGGTGGTGTCGTTTACTACGGAAAACGATTGCCTGAACTGGTAGGTGCCTATATCTATGGCGATTACTCGACAGGAAAGATATGGGGAGTCAAGCATGATGGGAAGATTATTCAATGGCAGCGCGAGATTGCAGACACGACGCTTCAGATCTCTTCGATCTCGCTCGATCACGAAGGTGAATTGATCGTCGTGGACCATCGAGGCGACAAACAAGGTGGTCTCTATCACCTCGAACCCAATACGATGGTCGCCAGCGATCGTGTATTCCCAACCAAGCTTAGCGAGACGGGACTCTTTGAAGACATCCGAAACCATAAGATGGCAGATGGAGTCGTTTCGTATTCGGTGAATGCACCTTTCTGGTCCGACAATGCCATCAAGTCACGGTTCATCGCATTGCCAGAAAGTGGGATGATTCAGTACGCGGATCAATGGTCCTGGGACTTTCCCGAGTCCACGGTCATCGTGAAATCATTTCAGCTAGAGCTTCAGGAAAATGTATCCGATTCCCGCCGTTGGATTGAGACGCGACTCATGACGAAACAACAAGGAGAGTGGGTTGGTTATTCCTATGCTTGGAATGAAGATCAGACAGACGCGACCCTCGTCGAATCCCCTGGCAAGGATCAGTTGTTTGCGATTCAGTCCGCATCGGGAGCGGTTCAACAGCAAAAATGGCGATACCCAAGCCGAACGGAATGCATGGTTTGCCATACGAGAGCCGCTCGTTATGTATTGGGGCTATCAACGCTTCAAATGAACCGCATGCACGATTATGGCGATGGCGTGGTCATGAATCAGTTGGAAGCGTTCGAAACGATGGGCCTGTTTCAAGCCGACTGGGTTGAGAAATCAAAGTCTGCGTTGCGCAACGAACTCGGCTCGCAAGGAATGAGCAAGGAAGTAGTAGACAAAGAGTTGTCGACACTCAAAGTGAGTGCAGATCAGTTACCAGTCCGTTCCAAACAATTCTTGGGCCAGTCCTGTGACAACTTCGAACGCTTAGTGGATCCCTATGATCCGCATCAAGTGTTGGAAAAGCGAGCGAGGTCGTTCCTTCATTCGAATTGTGCTTATTGCCATGTCGAATCGGGGGGCGGAAATGCGCAAATGGATTTGGCGTATTGGACACCCAAGGACAAGATGCGACTGCTCGGTGTCCCTCCGGTTCACCATCATTTCGATTTAGAGAATGCCAACTTGGTCGCGCCGGGATCTCCGGATCGTTCTATACTTTTGCATCGCGTCGGGACAAGAGAAACAGGCAAGATGCCTCCGATCGGAAGCAATGTCGTTGACGATCGTGCCGTTGGGATGTTGAGAGAGTGGATCAACAGTTTGAAGTGATCTAAACTACTCCGTGGCAAAGAGAACGCCGATACAATGGCCATCAGGCGTGTGCGAGAGTTTCAGAAAAGCATCGCGTTCGCGAGGCTTGGGCCCCGCGAGTACATGAATAGGGCAATCAGCAGCAGTTTTTCGATGTTCATGCGTTGCCGCGATTTTCCCAGCCACCATTCCTTGCAGTGACGAAATCCACTCGATCAATCCGGAAGCGCTATTGGAATCCCCTAATGCTCCTTTGTAAGCGACGACGGGAACGTCCGGTACGATGGATTGAATGCCTCGCGCTTCGGCTGCATCGCCTGCGAGCGTGCCACCCGAACCAGCGTTGATGTGGTCGATGTTGGAAGGCGAGATGCCGGACCGAATGAGAATTTGTTGAATCGTGTTGTGAGTAGATTTTTCCACACCAGACCAGCGACCAGTTGTGCAGGGGGCGAATGTGTTGGACCAACTCAATACTCGACCAAGAATCGTTGCTCCCCGAGCCATCGCATGGCTTCTTCGTTCTAGAACAATGGCAGAACTAGACTCTGCTGCAACCGCGCCGTCTCGATCCGCCCCGAACGGCCGGCAAGCGGTTTCGGCTCGTTCATACGAGATGGTATAGTCTTCGTTGTGACGTTGGATTAGTCGCAATGGATTTACTCTCGAAGCAGTTGATCCGACAAGCATAACATCCGCTTTATCGCGACGGATCACGTTGATCGCTTCCAGCATCGCACCCAGGCTACTTGTACCTTCCGTGGTGATCGTGTTGTTGGGTCCACGCGCGTCCAGTGCAATCCCAACGTGGCAAGCGGCCATGTTGGGCAGTGCCTTGAGCATCCAAAGAGGGTACATGTTTCCCATGGCTTGAATTGACCAAAGCGAATGGTTCATCACCCCATCGGTTGTACAAAGCCGAGTGATTTCTTCTGCATCATGCAAGTCACTCAAAATGATCTCGCCGGTGAAAACCGTTCCGATTCGATCCGACTCGACAGTCCTAACCGCAAGGTTGGATTGTCGACAAGCTTGCATGGCGGATCCGAACGCCATCTGAATTTCTCGACACATCACCTTGATCGCTTTGCGAGGTTGAACGTGTAGCTTCGGATCGAAATTCTCAATGCATGCCCCTAGCCAGTGGTAACCATCAACACCACCGTAAGGTTCTATAACTTTGACGCCAGACTTGCCCTCGAGCAATGCAAGGTAGTGTTGATGAGCATCACTTCCGAGCGGCGAGAACACTCCCATTCCTGTGAGCACAACATCATCCGCAGAATGATCTGGTCGTATCGATCCCGAATTCAACACGTCATTGCCTATATCTGGTAGTTGTCTTCGGGAACTAGTATATCCGTGGCACTTCTGATTTTCAGTTTCGGTTTTTCCAAAACAACCGTGGAATGTGGAGCGACAGTGCTTGTGACCCATACACTGGAACCGATGACGCTGTCGTGGCCAACAATGGTACGACCGCCCAGGATGGTCGCATTGGCATAGATCACGACGCGGTCTTCAATGGTTGGGTGGCGTTTCGAACCCCGGATCAATTGACCATCGGCATCAGTTGCGAAACTGAGAGCACCTAACGTGACACCTTGGTAGATTTTGACCCGATCACCGATATCGCATGTTTCACCGATAACGACACCTGTCCCGTGATCGATGAAGAAGTATTCACCAATCTTCGCGC
>Ga0315899_10008260_pt1 | contig 11161 bp, 15 predicted proteins | sample LakEriMetagenome_2_FD_203518 | JGI IMG/M metagenome (GOLD analysis project Ga0315899, IMG submission 203518) | Freshwater fungal communities from buoy surface, Lake Erie, Ohio, United States - Buoy 4 MA112 | ecosystem: Environmental > Aquatic > Freshwater > Lake | place: USA: Lake Erie, Ohio...
ACCCCAAACCTGTACCCTGAACCCTATTAGAATCCCGTCGCAGCTACCATCCTTCAAGTTGCCGCACATGCCGTCTGAGGCCCTCGATGACCCGATTCATGTGACGATGCTTGCCGGGCGGCTGAGCACCGGAGAGAGCAAGCAGCGTATACCGTCTCAGAAGTTGGAAGTGTTAAAATGTAAGGGGATGAGGGAGAAGGCAAAGGGGGACGTGGGGGAGAGGGGGAAGGACATAAGGAGATGCGAGGATACTGCGATGATTGCGTTACAGGAACTCAAAATTGCAGAGCAGGAGCGCAGAATTGTGGAACAGGGTCGCCATATTGCTGAATTACTCACGCAGCTCCATTCTGTGGGAACAACACCGCGGGAGACCCCCTCCTCGTCGCCGCGCCTTCAATTGGCGGGTGCCAATCTGAACCGCAGTATTCTCCTTAGCCCGGTCTAGGGTTTAGGGTTTAGACCAATTCGAACCGCATTATCCTCCTTAGCACGGGTTAGCCGCATTATTCTCCTTAGTCTGGTTTGGGGTTTAGGGTTTAGAATTTAGGATTTAAGGATTAGGGTTCAGGTGCCAATCCGAAGTGCAGTATTCTCCTTAGCCCGGTGCAACGCCTCCTACAACAATGTTTCCACAATTAATTGGATTTCCTATATATTTAGGACCTGTGATGAATTGGATTTCCTCTATAATTCGCTTTAAAATAATTAATGTCATTGATTAATTAATTTTATTTCCTCATTCCTTAGGTGCAACACCTCCTGCAACAATCGCTCAGAACCCCCTCCTCAAACAGAGACGCGGCACGGGCCAGTGCGAGTCGCGGTACCGTGCCAGGTACCAGCACTCTGACGTCCCGTGACGTGGACGTGACCAAGTCTATTGACACCCAAAATAGCTCATGGCACAGCTCGACGCGACGATACTCAATGCCTAAAAAATGTGTGTATGTGTATATGTATGTGTGTGTGTGTGCGCGCGCTTCAGGCCGGCTTCCCCTCGGGGGGGAAGGTGTGTATGTGGTGTGTGTGTGTGTGTGTTTGTGTGTGTGTGTGTGTGTGTGTGTGTATGTGTGTGTGTGTGTGTCCTTGTAGACACATATACATATACATATACATACACAGCGGTGTCTCACGAGGAGGACGCAGCCAGAGCGATAGACTGGACCAAAATTCATCCAATACAGTACTCATGCAGACGAAGCGCCCCTCTCCCAGGCAAAATAAAAAAAAATATAACAAAAATACTCGAAAGGCAGTGCCCTAGTATATTTACTATTTAAGTCACTACGAGGCTGACTTTGAAAATGCCACACATCAGCGCCCTCTGACCTCTTGCGGTTGAATCAGCCAAGCACGCTTTCCCCCTTCCCATCCCCCTCGTGCTCTCTCTTTTTCACTCCCCTGCGCTCACATGTGTGTGAAGTTGCTTCCGAGGGAGAGAAGGGGAGGGAGGAGGATGGAGCGGGTGGGGAAGGGGCGGATGCGCTGTTGATTGAGTTGCAGGTTGGTGTTGTGTGCGACACACTCTCCCACACATACACTCATACAATGTGTGTGTGTGTGTGTGTGTGTGTGTGTTTATATATGTATATATACACACACACGTACACACGTACACACGTACACACGTACACACGTACATGTACGCGAACACACACGCAGGAGAGTGTGTCAACAGCCCTGAAGCACCTCAACGCCCTGGCCTCCGTCGACCTCAAAGCCCGGTCCTCAGACGAATGCACACCATGTTACACACCATGTAGCACACCACGTTCGCTATTTCTGGAGTGCACACCACGTTCTCTACTGCTGGAGGGATGCAACGGTGTCGGTGAACGCCTGATCGCTGAGGCTGAGACAGACAGACAGACAGACACACTGAATGTTGAGGACAGGGACAGAGACAGAGGCGTGACCACCTGCGGCAGTCTCACTCGGAGAAGTATAATGGACACCGAGCGGGGAAGGCCACCTCAAGATGAGCATCGCGACTCTGCAGATGCGAGAGATGGAGACAGAGACAGGGGCATGAGCAAAAGGGAGGCTGCCCTCGCGGTGCGGGAGGCCAAAGTTCGAGACAGCGAACGTGTTCTCAAAGACCAAGAGTACCAAGCTCAGTCCCTTCAGATCGAGCTCAGAAAGGAGAAAATAATTATTAAGGGTGAGCGAGAACTCACCCACAGCCGTTTGCTTGAGGAGGAGGAGAGGAAGCGGGAGAAAGCTGCTGTCAACAAAAGTCTTTCTGCAGAAAGGATTCTCCGTCGCGAACAGGACGCGAGGAGCGCGGAATTGGCGCAGGAGGTGAGCGCATTGAAGAAACGAATCGCCTCCCTGCAGGGGCAGCTGGATCACGAACGACAGGAGTTGGCTTCAGCGCAGGCCGCTGTTGTAGCATTTCGAGCGCGGCAAGAGCTCATGGAGGATGAGCACATGCGCGCGGCGGCGGATGCCGACGATGCGGCTATCGAAGCGCACACCAGTAAGGCTCAGGTTCGCTCGTGGATGAGGAAGTGGTCGGAGTCTCAGGCAAAATGCTCCGATCTTCAGGACTTACTGAAAACTCTCACAAAGGACGCCCCTCCGAAGCAAAACACAGCTACCCAAACACCACCCGCAGATCACGTCCCCCTCGCCACCTTGTCACCTTCGCTACCACAAGGACCCCCCGCAGATGGCTGCTCCCGCGCCGAGTCCGCCGCGACTTCCTATCCGCCTGCATCCAGGGAACTCGCAGCATCAAAAGAAGAAGAGGAGAGAGGGCGGGTTAGAGTAGGAATTGATACGGCCCCTCCTTCTCGAGTGAGAATCCGTACGCCTCCTCTGCCGGGTGGTCAGGAGGTAGGGAGTGCGGGTGTGCTTGAGGAGAGCGGGGAGGGGGCTGGGAGGGAAGATGCGGTGAGATGTCGAAGCTGCCTCCTACCGCATCTTGAAAGAGACTGCCTCCCACCGCATCTCTCCCCCAGGCAGTCTACCTCGGCGCGTGCTGCCGCGCGCGCGATGTGCGGTGCCGGAGTTTGTGCGCCTTCTCGGACGAGTCCTCGTAAGGTGTGTGTGTGTGTACACACACTCACACCTACACGTATACCTACAGATACACTCAGTTACACCTGATTACTCACACATACATAAAAACATTCAAATACACACACATACACATACACACCCATACACATGCAACACATAAACAGAAGGAACAGGACGGAAAAATAGAGCTGCATGTACATGTGTATGTGTGTGTGTGTGTTTGTGTGTGTGTGTGTGAATGTGTGTGTGTGCAGAAGCAACATGACTGATAACAGAGAGATAGACCCGCTCTCACGCATCTTGTGCGACACATACACACACACATACACATACACATACACATACGCAGAAGGAGCAAGACAGAGAGATAGAACCCCTGTCAACTAAATGCGCGAACAATCCCCCCCACCCACCAATCCACCCATAAACACACACACACACACACACACACAAACACACACACACAAACACACACTCACTCACTCACACACACAGAACACACACACATACACACACGCGCGCACACACACACATACACGCACACACGCGCGCACACAGAAGGAGCAAGATAGAGAGATAGAACCCCTCTCACGCGTCCTGCGCGACAAGGTGCATTGCATGGGGCACACATTCTCAAAAGTCTATATGTACTAACGTTACATAGTGAATATACTAGGGCACTGACTGTTGTTGTATGTCAGCAACACCACCGTTGACCCTTCGCCCCCGCTAAGCAGAGACACACAAAAAGGAAAAACCAAAAACACTACAAAAGAAGAACAGAAAAAAGCGTTTCTTCTGGAAGCTGAAGAGTTGATGCGTGGGGCTACGCTATCACTTTCTGCCGCAACACAGGCCGCAACACAGGCAGAGTATGCTGTCCTTACATATGAGCAAAGGGCTGCATCGGGGGGGGGAGGGAGAGAGGATAGTATGGCACTAGCAAGAGAGGAGAGTAAGGCACCAGCAACGCAAACAGAGGGGCCAAATCTTGGGCATGAAATGAACAGGAGTATCCATTGGCATCGTCTAAAAGAGGACGCGGTGCGGCAACACGGCATCGACGTGAAGCTGTCGTGGTCAGAGAAAGACGGAGCCTATACCATTTCAGAGGTGGTGCGAGGGGGCGCCGCTTGGAAGAATGGCGCTATCCACGTGGGCAATGTAGTCACTCGCATTGACGAGATGCCGCTGGAGGCCAAGAGCGCTGAGAAAGTAGATATCAAATTTGATCCATATACATTTTTACCCTATTCATACACACACACATATATGTATATCATATATGTATATGTGTGTGTGTGTATATATATATATCATAAAAAAAATAAGTCATGCTGTTTTTTGCTTGTATTATAGGTGGCGCACTTCCTTCTCGGCGAGCCTTCAACCGTCGTTGTGCTCACTATCAGGGACCGCATTGATCCTCTCAGTGGCCAAGAGCAGACACGAGAAGTCAAAGGCACAAATTCTCAAAAGTACCCTCTCCATCACGTTTCTGTATATCAAATGCTACATATCTAGGCCTCTGACTTTGCAGAATTTCTATTTCTGGCAGTGATGCGATATGACGCAGGACAGACTCCACATCTTCGAGAGATGGCAAGGGACTCATTCGACAAGGAGGAGGAGGATTTTTGCAATATCCTGGAGACTACAGAAAAGGACAAAGAAGCTGAGATAGTATCTCAAGCCGAGTGGGCTCGCAGACAGCTGTCCCAAAGGCCCAAGGTGTTGCTAACGTGTTGCTAATGTGTTGCTAATGCGTTGCTAATGTGTCCCAGAGGCCCACGGGAGTCACCAAGATGATGGACTTGAATGCCATTTCGAAGACGGTTTCTGATCAGTCAGAGGCTGTTGCTAACGTGTTGCTGATGTGTTGCTAATGTGTTGCTAATGTGTCCCAGGGAGTCACCATCATGGTGGACTTGAATGCCATTTCGAAACCGGTTTCTGATCAGTCCAAGGCTGCGAGAAAAGCTCTGCAGACTCGCTCACCCATCACCAAGACTGGCACAAATTCTCAAACGTTTTCTCTAGAGAATTTATGTGGTTGACATACTAGGGCACCGACTTTCGAGAATGTGTGTGCACAGAATATGACCCAGCATCCGTCGCGCAACAAGCGCGGTGGGCAAAAAAACAGCTTCTCAATTTGAAAGAACAGACTCAGAAGAGTGTTTTCGACGCTGAAGTGGTAGCGGAGCAGGGGTATGGTGGGAATGGAGTGGGGGTCAGGACGTGTGAGATTCTATTTGCGGCTCCGCCTCTTCGACCTCTCCTGTCTGTGTCGCCGGTCTCGTTTCTTTTTGTGTGTGTGTTTTGCTCTCGATTTTTGTTTTTGTTTTTGTTTTGGTCCTCAGGAGTAGGTGTGGGTGAGCGTGAAATTTGGTTTGTGTATGCGTGTGTGTGTGTGTGTGTGTGTGTGTGTGTGTGTGTGTGTGTGTGTGTGTGTGTGTGTCGGTGTGAAAATTCCATATCTCGACAAAAGGTGGCATTCATTCCAATTGCGTCAGCACGGACAATAGATCTCATTTTTTCAAAGCGGTACGGATAATAGGTCAATTTTTTGCAGAAAGGAACCCTGAACCCTGAACCCTAAACCTCAAACCGGTCATGATTATCCTTCTCAGAGAAGAGCCTAAACCCTAAACGCCAAACCCCATGAAAGATACGTGCGCATGCGCGCGCGCACACACGCACACACACACAAGCACATACATGTTAACTCTCTCATCTCGCTCTCTCTCTCTGTTCTCGCTCTCTCTCTTCTTCACTCGCTTTACTCTCTCTATCTCTCTGTCTCTCTCCTCTTCACCAGGCAACAGCATCAATGCGAGGAGTGTGTACAGACGAAGATGAGAACAGCGTCTCTTGTGAGGAGAGCGATTGCAGCATGAACCAAGACTTTGAGGTGAGTTGGGTTTAGATTACTGTACCTTGGAGTTTAGTTCAGAGGATAGCGATGGCAGCCAAGATTTTGAGGTGCGTTGGGTTTGCGAGATATAGACAGCTAGACAGACAGACAGCTAGACAGACACAGACAGACACAGACAGACACAGACAGACAGACATACGGACAGACAGACAGACAGACAGATGGACTATCCTTAGCCCTCAACCGCCTATTACATTGACACCTGCACAGTCGCTGACATACGTCAGCGGGGAAGAGCGCGACCTCAACTTTTCTCCCCGCGATCCTTCGCCTGGCCTCCAATACCAAGGTGGAGAATCAGGAGGAGGATTCCTCCATTACCAAGAGCCCCATGACTCAGACTTGGACAGTGAACCTCTGATGATGATGGCTGATGATGGTTTTTTCTTTTCGGGGAGGAGGATGGAGGATGACCGATGTCCAGAGGGGGGGAAAGAGATAGGGGGCTGGAGGAGCGGGATGTCTTCAAAGACACTACTCCGCAGTCTCACACGAAGTGAGGCGTTGTCGCCGCCTGAGACTACCACCTGGATGTAAGGTTGAGGCTCAAACTTACACGGGGGGGGGGCGTCGTGCGCGCGGTACGGTAGGAATCTTTAGGTGCCTAGGTGATTGCGCGGGAAGCTTTTGTGAGTGTGGTGGTGTGAGCTGTGCAATGCGAGGGAAAGCTTCGTCTGGGAACGCTAGACATGTCCGTGTGTGTGCACGCGTGGATACATTACGGACGGTATTTGTATACTTGATATATTAGAGATGGTGTTCATGGACGCATGTTGCCCCAAGGCAAGGTGCAAAGCAAGCAAACATTTTGTGTTAACACTTTCAGCTGCGCAGCTAGAGTCTCAAAGCACTTGTCAAGCCCGGCGTCTCTACAGTCTCAGGGCGTCGCAACCCTCATCACTTTGGCGGCGCTGAGCGCGTGCGAGCATCCAGCGGGCGTCGGCGAGCGTAGGCTGCTGAATGGCGACCACACGCCATAGTTGCTGTGTGTCCGCCGTTCCCGGACAGTCATCTGCAGCGCCACTTGGACTTCTGTGCTCTCCGTCCCCACTGGCACGCCTCCCGTTGGCTGCTGCGGACACGTCGATGACAAAGATGCCCTCCGTGCGCGTGAGTGCCTCCGAGAGGTTTTTATTCGTCTGGGTTCTCTCTGGCTTTGGCATGTTCGAGTATTGCCTGTCATCCGTCGTCAGCACAAGATAGTGTAAATTTGCATGTCGTGAATTTGTGTGAATTTGCGCCAGTGTATGACCGACCTGCTTGGCCACGCGTGGCCAAGAGGGACTCGCCTGCACCACATTTATATGCATTACAAGGTATCACATATGGGGTAAACATACCCGGAAGTAACTTGCAGGAGGCTTTCCAGAACTGGGCACGTCAGCAAGACGTGCTCCACTTTTCCGGTTCCGTCGGTCAACTGCCGGTGGCATCGCATCCAAGTCCCACATGGGTCACATACACACACATTTTATACGATTGCAACTGTGCGCTTACATGCACACGCACGCGCGCGCGCGCGCACACACACACACACACACACACACAGGCATACGCACACGTCCTAGCAACACACTAGCACCACATTAGCAACACACTAGCACCACATTAGCACCACACTAGCACCACATTAGCAACACACTAGCACCACATTAGCGACACACTAGCACCACATCAGCAACACACTAGCACCACATTAGCAACACACTAGAACATCCATGCAATGAAAAGATTGTGCAAATGTGAAAGCCAGAGCAGGAAAACGTGTGACAACTGCGTTTGTTCCTACCACTGTTGCAACGGCGAAGTCGCTTTTGTAGAATTTCAAAGCGCCTGAACACACACCCTTGACACGCACCAGCGCACGTCCACCATTGCCATCAGCCGCCAGAGTGCCCGTGCTCACCATGTCACGCACCTCTCCCAAACTTTGCCAACCCACCTCTCCAGCCCCCAGGCCTCCTTCGCCAACTTCCCCTTCCCTACTTTCACCATTATCCTCAGTCCGTGCGTGTGCGCCGTCCCTGCTCTTCACCTGCGGAGGACTCGGAGTAGCAAACAAGGTGCTGCTTCCATCTCTGCTTCGCTTCGCCGGGCCAGCAGCGACTGAGAGCGAACGCACAGCAGCAACTTCCTGCACCACACAGATTCAGTGAAAAACGCTGTGCTCGGCACCGCGGATGCAATTACACGTGTCGCTGCGCTGTCGCTCCCGTCTCGCGAAATCTGGTGCTGCTTTTGACTCATTCCCTTTCAATTATACCAACAGTGGGGGAAGTTACAAAATTACACAACACGTGTCACCTCGCTTCGGCGACGTGCGTGCGATACAAGCGGCGACGGCGCGCTACCGTTTCTCGACAAATATTTTTCAAGCCCATTCACACCCGCTTTATCGTCCAGTGCCGTGCCCGACATCTGCACATCTCCGTCTGCTCGGCAGTCTCCTTCCCCTGCCGCCAAGCCCGCCCTTGACATCTGCACGTATGCACCTGCTTGGCGGTTTCCTTCCCATGCCCCAGTTCCGCCTACATCTGGCGGGGGCTTCTGCTGCTGCTGTGGGGCGCCGGGCGCTGCGGGCGATGGTGGGGGTCGTTGTGCAGAAGGCAACGGCATGCGTACCGGAGGCGGCCCTGAGAAGTCTTCCTCCTGCACGCATATCTTGGCATTCAGCATGTTTGCACACGTGCATGTCGGAGTTCGCGTCCCTTCGCGCAGGCAGGAGGAGGCGCCAAGTCACGAGGAGGGACACGTACCAGCATCAATTGATAGGCAGGATCATCTTCAACGTCATCGTGCTCTTGCGCTGCCAACAGCGCATCGTAGTCCTCCTCCATCTGAATCGCCGACCCTCCGCCGCCGAAGCCCCCACTTCCTGCGGATGCTATTTGAGGCGGCTGCCTGTCCCGAGCCCCAAAGCCCTGGCTAAGAGTGCCGCTTGCTAAAGCTTGATCCGCCCCGCCAGCACTTAAGGGCTGACGCCTCGCGTTGCCAGCCTGGGCGTGCACCGACGGCATCTCCGTCCCTCTGCCCCCCCACCCGGCACCGCGTTGTACATTTGCCCCTGCACTTGCACCTCTGTCCTCGCCTGCCTGTTGCTGGTCTCTTGCCGAAGCACCAAAATTACCAAGATCGTCGCTACCCATTCTTCCTGGCATTCTGCCGCTACTATTGACGCTGTGATTGTCATCACACGCTCCCCCGAAACGCCGACTCGCGGGAGCTGCATTATGCTGCCTATCAGCCCCGCCACTGGGACGAGCAAGCGCCGCGTTGCCAGGGCGCGCGTGCGCAGGTGCCTGCGCATGCTGGGAGGGCATCTGGCTGTCGCCATGAACGCGATCTTCGTCCTCGGGCTCTGCATCGGCAACGATTTGCCTCCGCGTGCGTGAGCGTTCCTCGTCGGCAATTCTTTTTAGCCGCCTCTTCTCGAGGTCTGCCTCCATCCTGCATAGAGAGAGGGGGGGGGAGAGAGAGAGAGAAAGAGGCAGAGAGAGAGAGAGAGAGAGAGCGCGCGCGCGCGAGAGAGAGAGAGAGAGAGAGAGAAAGAGAGAGAGAAAGAGAGAGAGAAAGAGAGAGAGAGAGACTTAGAGGCGGGATCAATGGACAGCAAGTGCGCGTGGGGCTCAGAGATTGCCCTTACTATGGACGGGACACACGAAACAAGAGCACGAACGGCAGGAGAGAAAGAAAAAGAGCAGACCCCCCGAGGACGCAGCAGTTTTCGGGGCGCAGCATTGCGATGCCGCGGCGCACTTGAAAGTTTTGCACTGCAATTTTGAGGCCAGCACATGAGTTCACGTTCAGGTCCGGGAGCTTCTTCTTCTCCATGCCAACTGGGTGCGTGAGGGACGCGTGCGTGTGTCGAGGATTGAGGGGGGAAGTGTGATTAGAGGTTAGCGGTGCTGAAAGTTGGGCAGGACGGGTGGTGGAAACAAGATTCGGCATTAAGAGCAGCAGGAGGCCGGCATGAGGGGTGCACACCTATGCTCTGCACGCCATCAGTCAGCAGCATTTTGAGGGTCCTGTCGCAGAACACGCAAAGTCAGAACACCCGCCTCCTGGTTCCGAGGAGCAGCAGCAGCAACCCGTCTCACCTGTTATTGACGATTCCATGCCGGTGCTCTCTCGCTTGCGACACGTCTACGATTTCGTCCACCTGCAACCGCCCAGATCCACGGGCAAGTCAGCCAGCGGAGACGCAAGGCGGCGGCTCGAAGGTCCGCGACAGCTGGGCCGCAATTTGGGAGCACGAAGGTGTTACGGGCCAGAAGCACAGCACAAGGGGAGGACCTGCAGCACGAATTTACCCTCCACGGTGCGGTTCTCAAACCCCTCGATGCCCGGCGGCAGGCAGCCGGCGCCGGCTTCGCGCAGGTCGCTGTAGAGCGCCAGCTGGTAGACGAGCTCCTGTTGCGAGGGCCCAGCTGCGCGTCCGCTCGGCGCCGTGCGCAGGGCCTGCCAGCGCAAAGGCTCAGCGCGCACGCGCATGCAAGCCCGCCACCGTCCCGCCACTGCCGGCCTTTTTTCTCTCCGAAGGCGTTTCGGCTTCAAACGCGCCCCCGCAGGAGAATTTGTCTTGATTCTGTAAGCCTGCATTCTGGGACGCTTGCGTGCTTGTCATGCTGCGCCCTGTCAAGCCTTTCGGCCTGTAAGGGACCGGGGGATCTTAAAACACCTCAAACAATATCAGGCGGCTCCGGACTCCCAGAGGCAGTAGGAGCGGAACCTGGCAGATCCACCCGGGCTTGACGTGGAGCCCGGCGTCGGCCAGCGCACGCTGCGTGGCCGCCTCGTCTGGGCGCAGCGCCTCCATGCCCTTTCGCCTTGTTCCCGCGCGTCTGTCAAGTTCCCCCTCCTTGCCCTCTGAGCATTTCTCCCGGATTTCAAGTACGAACTTCACTCGAATGGTTCCATGGCGATTTAGACTGTGTGAGTATGAGAGACACCCATAGACTCTCCTTAACCCCTGTGTTCCTGCCTCTTCCTGGCGCTCGCAACCGCTCTGGATCGCGTGCTCTGTAAATTGGTCAGAAGACCCGTCGACACTGTGCGCGGCGAGGCACGGCGCGGCGCGGCGCGGCAGCAAATGTTCTCATGTTCTCTTCCCCCCCCGCGCGCGCCTACGCGCTGAGGCGGCTTTGTGCCGGTGCGCAGACGAAATCACGTCGCTGGCTCTGTCGCCGCTCATCGTGC
>Ga0315899_10008262_pt1 | contig 11159 bp, 11 predicted proteins | sample LakEriMetagenome_2_FD_203518 | JGI IMG/M metagenome (GOLD analysis project Ga0315899, IMG submission 203518) | Freshwater fungal communities from buoy surface, Lake Erie, Ohio, United States - Buoy 4 MA112 | ecosystem: Environmental > Aquatic > Freshwater > Lake | place: USA: Lake Erie, Ohio...
GCCCCCCCCCCCCCCCCCCCCCCCCCCCCCCCCCCCCCCCCCCCCCCCCCCCCCCCCCCCCCCCCCCCCCCCCCCCGCAGGCGGAGGAGGAGGAGGAGGAGGCTACTGTCTCCGAGTGCCACGCCCGCGTTGTCAGGCACAAATCCTCAAAAGTTGGCTCTCTGTAGCGTTTTGTAGTAAAATATACTAGGGCACTGACTTTTGAGAATTTCGCGTTGTCAGCGCTCGCACTGCCTCTCGTGTCGCTGTAGCGGCTGCGGCTGGAGCAGAAGCGTAGAAGGCGAGGGAGGCGACGGAGGCGGCGGCAAGAGTAGGTGCGATGGAGGAGAGGGGGGGGGGGGGGTGTGGTGTAGACTTGGGCTGTTGGTCGCAGGAATTGGTGCAGCGAAGGCTTGGCTTCGACCGCCGTCGTGGTGTATTGGTTTTAAGGACAGAGGAGTCTGGTTCCTCATAACCTCTCTCTCTTCTCTCTTCTCTCTCTCTCTCTCTCTCTCTCTCTCTCGCTAAGCCTGTTCGCGAGCGACCCCCTAGACCTCCCGTTGCAGCAGTTACGTATATTTACAGGTGCAAAGCGCGCACGGGCTCTCTCTCTCTCTCTCTTTGAGGACAGAGGCACAGGGGTTTCGAGTGACGTGGGCCGCGGTTTAGGGTGTAGGGTTTAGGCACAGGGGTCTCGAGTAACGTGGGCCGCGCAAGATGGTTAAACGCCGCACAACGTTTGATTTATGCAATTTACTTGAAATTATACTGTATTTGGCTGGCGCCAAGACATGTAGTTGAGGACCATTATATGTACAGAGCATAACACATACATGACTACAACAGCACACAGAACTGCAACAGCACACAGAACTGCAACAGCACACAGAACTGCAACAGCACACAGAACTGCAACAGCACACAGAACTGCAACAGCACACAGAACTGCAACAGAGCATAAAACATACAGGGGATAACACATACATAGGATAAAACATACATACGATGAATACTCTGAGAACTATCATGTGAACAGAGCATGAAACAAACACACACACAAACAATGACATGACACACACACACACACACACACACACACACACATACACACACCACACACAAACACACACACAGCGGTGCGCGGGAATACTGTAGGAGCAGCACCCACGTCGCCGCTAACTCACTCACTCACACACCCTCGTCCGCCGCACGCTTGCGCTTGAGACGCAAGGTCATGGCTAGGCTTCCGTCGCTTCGACGCGTCTCCACAAAATGAACAACCTTCCATCGTTTGCGCTCGTAGCAACCGCCAGCGTTCGCGAGCAGTAATCTCGCATCGCTCACCTCTGACCTGTCTGTGTGCTGCAAGATGTCACGGCCCTGACTGCGCTTGTTCTTCTCGGCACCGAGAGGGTTACGGGGCAGATCCTCCGCCTTGACCGCACGGCAAGGCAGCGGATCCTGCGGGGTTAGAGATGTATCGCTGTGCAAGGTCAACTTGCGCTGCGGCACCTTACGGCACGTGTGTGCCCGATGCATTCCATCACACGCCTTGCACCTGTCCTCATCCGCCCCTTGTTTGTGCTCTGGCTTCTTCGGCGCTTTGAGCAGTTTGAGAGCAAGTTGCAGGTCGTCGTCTTCGCTTTCGTCGGGGCCGACCTTCTTGCCATGCTCCTTGCCCTTGGGTGCATTCTGCTGCTGCTGCTGCTGCTGCTGCTGCTGCTGCTGCTGCTCCTCCTCCTCCTCCTCCTCCTCCTCCTCCTCTTCCTGTCCAGGCGCCAACATCTCGACACACTTGGCCGCCGCAGCTACTGCTGCCGCCCGCCGCGGCGCCCGCGCTGACGCCTCGGCAGGGCACTCCACGTCCGGATTCACGCGCTCCTTCCACTCCTTCTGCACCCCGACCTTGCCATGCTCCTCGCCCTTGCGTGCCTTCAGCTCCTTCTTCAGCAGCCTGGCACGGTGGATCAGGGGGAGGTCGTCCTCGTCCATGCCGTCCTCAACCGCGGCCTCCTCTTTCCGGGCGGGCTGCTCTTTTAATTTCAGCAACATAGAAGACAGGGGCAGGTCCTCGTCTGCATTCTCCACCTCAGCATCCTCATCTTTGCGCGCATTTTGCGTACGCCTCATGACATCACACTTCATACTGTCCTTGGTGTCGCTGTTCCTGTCCTGCGCGGAGGCGGGGGCAGTCGCTGCTCGGGGGTCTTGAAGTTCATCATTTGGGCTTAAGTCCGACGCGACAGCGGTATGCTGGCTTGCACTTGCATGTGCACTTGCATCGCTTGCACTTGCATCGCGAGCGGCTTGGGCCTTGGCTTCCATATCCGCGTCTGAATCGGCCTGGGCTAGAGCAGGCACCAGCTTTTTCAGCTCGGGCTTGAGGCGCAGCATGTGCTTGCGAAAGGCGTACGGTGTCACCCCCGCCAACCCTTCCGCGGCTGACGACTTGGATAGGAGCGACTGAATGGTCGGGAAGTTCTTGCTGCGATACAGCGGCGAGCGGGGCAACCGTGTGCGCTCAGCGCTGCTTGCTTGGGCGCGTGGCGGACACGAGCACTTTTCCTCCCGCCCCCCCAGCAGCGTCTTGGGCTCAGACGGGCATACATTGAAATGCAGGCTGCTGTTGCTGGTTGAAGTCTGCGAATTGAAGACGGAGACCCTGCAGAAGGATTCATTGCAGGATGCTGCTTTGTCCAGACCCAAGCCCCTCGATGCTGCTTTGTCCAGACCCAAGCCCCTCCTACGGCACGCAGCACATACAGCAGGCGTAGGTGGTGAGCGCGCAGTTTCTGCCTCCTGCCCTGCCTCAGTGCCCTTATGCCAAAAGATGGTAAGTCCGAGCGATTCGCCGGTCAGACCCTGCAGCTTCCATTTGCGCTGCTTCCATTTCCTCACCTCCGACAGGCCCTTGTCCCCCGTGCTGCCCTGCTCATTACCCCCTCCAACATCCCCCCCGTTTCCCGCGCGAGATGTGGCGTGGGCAAGGGGCCAGAAGCTCTCCAGGTCCTTGAGAAGATGCTCGAAATGCTCCAAGGGATACCGCATGCACAGCTTAAGAGCCTTCGACTCCCCGAGGAAGTCCATGTGGTCCGGGCATGCGCGGGGTTTTAGAGCGCGCTCCTGCCAATAGTCCATCTCATCCACCGAACCCTCGTCGCCCTCATCATCGTGCTCTATCCACGTGCTGTGGAGAACGTGGTTGCAGGCGCAGCATATAAGACGGTCGACCTCGATGGTGCCCGTCCCACGCCTATGCCGCTCATCTAGCACTGCCACGCGCTGAATGCGAGGCGTTTGCAGAGCCATGGCGTGCACCTCCTGCTGCCACCCTGCGAGCGCTGTGAAGGCCGAGAGTATCGCGGTCAGCGACGGCCTGTCAATCAGTTCTTCCCACCCGTGGCTCTCAGCCGCCTCCGTAGCCTCCCGTGCCTCGTGTGCGTCAGCAGCCGTGTCGCACTTTCGGCAGATGAGGTTGGGGGTGTGCGCCCAGTGCTGTGCCCCTGCGGTCACGAGCTTTCCTGTGCCCTTGTCCTCCTCCATGCTCGCAGCAGCAGTAGCAGCATCTTGCAAGCATGCATGCGCTGGGCCGGCAGTCCGTGCCTTGAATTTGGACAGGTACTGAGCCATGTCAAAGATGAGGCGCTCCATGTCAATCACTGACAGCCAGGCGACTGAACGGTAGCGCTGAAGGGACGCCAGCCCGTATGGGATCCAGTCTGGCAAGGCAAAGTTGATAGCTTCCCCGGTGTGGAAACCGTGGTTGAACCCCGAGTGATACCCGCGGGGGAACGTGATCATGATTTCGCGAGGGCGCTGCGTGGCGCGAAACACCGGTACACCACGCGCCAAGAGGATCGAGGGCGACATCATGACTGTCTTGCGCATGAGCATGTGCGCCCCATGCATGAGGGGATGGTATCGGTCGGGGTGACTGGCGAAGACCTCGTCGGCAGCCTTTTCAACCTCCGAAGCCGCGTGCCCCGGCACTACATACCACGTCTTGGGAGCGCCTGCGTGCATCACATTGATGCTGTAGAGCGCATTGTCCTCATAGTGCCAGCAGAAGTGCGCAAAGAGCATGCCGATATACAGCATTGGCGTCGTCACCCCCGGAATCAGCTCCGGCAGTAGGCGCAGCAGACACCGCGAAGAGGTTGGAAACTTTGTTAGGTCCCACGCGTTGAAATCGCCGCTCGCCGTGCCTTCCACGTCGTTGGCGTACTGCACTGTGAAATTGGTGGAGCTTGACATTGTGTACCAAAACTCTCGCTCCACAGTTTGCTCATCCATAGTCGACGCCAACAGTTCATCAAGCTTTTCCTCCCCCGCCTCGCTCTGGCGGCCCTCTGTTTTCACATATACAGGGTACCCGCTGCGGCAGTCCTTCTCGTGCGCCTCATGTTGGCGAAGACTTGACGGCACAGGAAAGCTGTTGTCGCGGCAGTATTTGACATAACGTTGATCTCCCATGCGCTTGTACCTATGCGCACAGCCCAATGTCAGCCGACGTGTCAGCTGACATCGCCAGCGCTCATAGGGTTTCTCCGTACAAAAGCACATTCAAAAGAGATGCTGCCCGAGCGTGTTAGCAGGGATGGAGGCTGGCAAGCTTACTCGGGGATTGTGTACGAGCGGTAGGCGCGCGTATGCGATGTCTGGAAGGCCACCCCCTGCACGTTGTCCTCATGTTCGCCGGCATGTTCCCCCGGTTGTCCGCCCTCCGGGAAGACTCGATTCAATAGTTGTTGCTGTCACACGAGCACTGGCTTCAGTGCTCCCGGTCTCTAGTCTGCGAGACTCGCGCGCGCGCACTGGACCAGCTGTAAGCCTGCGATGCGTGCTATGGCACAGAGAACGCAAGTGCAGACCCGCGTGGTCGAGACTTCTTTCTTGTTCGGCCGGCAGCTGGGGCGGAAGTTTTCCGGCGGAATGATTTTGACCGCACCATACCTGCCCCGCGCCCTCGTCGTCAGTGGGCCCGCGCAATACACACGGCGCGAGCAGAAGCTGAAGGCAGGCAAGGCACGAACTTTGCGCCTTCCGCTGCGATGGAGCGAATGTAAGCGTAGGGGTCGGCAAACTCCTCCTCCGTGGGCCTAAACTCGGGCACGCCCTTCAGCTCCGTCTGCATCTTGCCGATCCACGCCGGGCGGTGCTGGAACAGCACAGGGGTGCGCAGGTGTTCGAAGGTGTTCGGAGGCATCAGCCGCACGGCGAGGGACGCCGCACGCCCCGTGCGGCCCGCGCGCAGCGTTGCGCCATCAGGAAGCCCAGCACGACGGGCAGGGCAGGGCGCACCGTGCCCACGCCTTCCGCGTCGCCGCTACACGACCCTGTTCACTGCTCGCGAACGGTTGAAAAGGCGCGTGCGGCTGACAAGGCGCATGGGCCTGAAAAGGCGCGTGCGGCGCAGAGCACGCGCGCGCGGAGCCGCACCTGCGCGTGCCGACTGGATCGGACTTGCTCGAGGCGCTGCCTCGCGCACTCCTTGCGCTCCTTCTGCTGCACGCGCTCCCACGCGGCGAGCACAGCGCGCTCCTCGCGCGAGAGGATTGGAGGAGACATGCTTGTGCTTTTCCGCTGGTGGTTGTGGTAGCCCCGGCAGAGCCCGGCTCAGTCACCAGTCATGGAGGCCAACCAGGTCTGTCCTACCCTTGTCATTCGTTGGGGCCCACCTCCTTTCCACACGTTCTCTTCTGTTTGCCGCAAGTCGATCAGAGTAGTAAAAAGTCAGAGAACACCCCAAAAAAGCGGAATTCCATAACAAACTTACCTAATACAAAGCTGTCTTGATTTACGCTGGAATTCCATACAAACATTTCCTCCAACTGTCGGATTCCAATCCGATGCGTCTCTACCCTTGCTGAGATCAGACTCCGTGCTCGTTCATGCGTGCGAGGCCGGTCGCGCTAGGGCTCGCCCTGGCCTGCTGCGCCGCGGGGCTGCAGGTTGGAAATCACCCCGGGCAGTGCCCGCGCGTTGACATCCCTCACATACACGCGCCGCCGTCAAAGCGCATCGCTCGTGCTTCGCCTTGAACAGTGATCTACCCCCCTTTCGTCTTGAGCAGGCGTCGGTGGTGCCCCAAGCGTCGCACGCGTGGACCGCGCCGCGGCCCGCATCGACTTACCCCCGTCTTGCCCTGGTGAGCACCACCGCCCCCCTCTTCCTTGCTGTTATGTGCGCCACATGGAGCGTTGTGTGACCCTATGCGCTTGCAGGGAGGCACCTTGGGCCTGCAGACGCGGCTCCGCGGCGGCGAGCAAAAGACAAGCGGGCTGCCCATTGCCGACGCCGCGCAGCTTTCTCAGAATGGGGTTGGTGCTGTGTCCCCTTCTTCAAACGCGCTGCTGCTCGCATACCGCGCACCGGGTCCCCCGTGGCTACCGGACCGCTGCGTTTCTTTCGCATCCCCTGTGGCATGCGCCCCTTTCACTCACCAATGCCATATTCTATCAGGATGGCAGCGTGACACTCAAGCTGGTGATCAACTATGGCGTCGATGGAGGCAGCATCGTCGTTGTGGGTCCCGCCTCGTGTTTCGGCTCCGGCGACATCAACAAAGGTATTGCCCGACCCCAAAGTCAAGCGCGGTCGGAGCCATTAACGGCCCCGGTCGCTCCACTGCCCTCGCCCTGAACTCCGTCCGTGCGAACCGCGTGCGAGCTGTGTGCGCCCCCATTCGCCCGGCCCCACGGCACTGTCCATCGCCACGGACCTGCCGCGCACGAACGCGAGGTGCACGTGCCCCCGTGCGAGCGTGGCGGCTGATGTGTGATGCCCGGCTGCATGCAAGGAGAACACATTCTAGTAAAATGACACATTCTAGTAAGAGGCAGCTGACGCACTGATCTTGGGCAGCCCCGAAGCTCACTCGCAAGGAAGGGGAGCGCTGGGAGGGCGAGGTCAAGGTGCCCATCTCCGAGGGCATCGTCAAATACCAGTATGTCGTCATGGCGAAGACGCACCGCTATGAAGCGCGTATTGCGGAGCGTTCTGTCAACCTGCTGGGGCTGCCGGGCGGCGCCGTCGTGGATGTGCAAGACTCTTTCCGCTCTCCCAAGGCACACATTCTCAAAAGTACTCGATATCATGGTTGGTCAAGGAAATGTCCTGGGGCACTGACTTTTGAGAATTTCGAACCTCGTCATTCCAGCCAGCCACACTGGCCACCTCGTGCTTCTCTCGCGCCGTCTTCGGTAAGGGCAAGGCCGATCAATCTGACCTCGAGGGCGAGAACCCGGGAATTCCCCACTCGAGCTTGACGTGGTCGCCGAATGGGGCGTCGGGCGACGTCACTGTGCGCTTCACCCTGTTTGCGCCACGAAAAGAATGCGGCCACAGCGTGTGGGTGACTGGTGGTGCAGCTGCTTTGGGCTCCTGGAGCAGCTCAGGTACACACACACACACACAAACACACACACGTGCGCCCGCGCGCGCACACACACAAACACACACATGTGTGTAAATGTTTGTGTGTGTGTGTGTGTGTTTTGGGGGGGGGGGTCAAGTCCGCACTGCGGAATGGCAATTCTGCACTAGTGTCTGCACTGCAGAATGGCAAGTCCGCACAAGTGCAGGGATGCTAGTGCGGAATGCGGAATTTGCCATTCCGCACTCTTACTAGTGCGGAATGGGTTACTAGTGCGGAATGGCTTAATAGTGGGGAATGGGTTATTCTCTTCTACTTACTGGTGGGAATTGCCGCACGTGCGCGCCGGCATGTTGACACACACATCAACGTTGTGTCAATGTGTTATTTTGAGACACACGTGATTTAGTATTAGTATTAGTGTTAGTATTAGTACTATTGTGTTTGTGATTGTTATGCGCGCCGGCATATTGAGGAATGTGTGTAAATGTGTTGTTTTTTCACAAAGCTAATGTGTGACAAAAATTATTGAGACAAAATAATGTGTTACCGCGGAAAAAATGATGTGGTATTTTGACAAAACGTGATTTGCTATTATTATTGTTAACGTGATTTGCTATTATTATTGTTATCCTATCATTATATATCTTATTTTTTTTTTCATTTTTTCAAAAAAATCAGCGCGTCTCCGCATGGCTCACATCGGACGAGGACTATTTGTCGCCCAGGCGTCGATCCCCGCTGGAGACATGCCGTTGGAGTACAAGTACGAGGTGGTGGACGCGAACGGAAATGTCGCGTGCAGTGAGCAGGGGAAGCGGAAGGTGAAGCTTGAGGCGGGCAACGCCAAGTTCGTGGTCAAAGACGAGGCCTTCAACTATCCCAACCCCGTCTTCAAGGGCGCCGGCGTGGCGATCCCAGGTCTGTTTAGTTTAGTTCTCGTTGCTATATGTCTTAAGTGTTTAGTCAAGTTCTGAAATCGAGTGGGGTCGCGGCAGTATCGGGAATCAAGACCCGGCAGTCGACCGGTATTGGCGAATTCTTGGACCTCAAGCCCATGGCTGAATGGTGCACAAAGACTGGGCTGCAGCTCATCCAGATTCTGCCCATCAATGACTCTGGAGAGGATCCGTCGCCATACAGTGCCGCCTCCTCGTTTGCGCTGCACCCTATCTTCGTGCGGCCCTTGGCGGTGTGCGAGTACTATGAGAAGCTGATGGGCGCCGACATGGGCGGCACGCGCGGGTGGGCGACCTCGCTGATTGAGAAGCTCAACGGAAACTGGAAGATTGACTACCCGACAGTGCTCCAGGAAAAGTCCAAGCTGATGGATGGCATCTTCGATGTCCTGGGCCGCGACAAGGTCCTGAGCGACGAGGGGCTTGAGAAGTGGATAGAGGCCAACAAAAAGTGGCTTGAGCCCTATGCTGCGTTCAAGGTGCAGATGATCAAGGAGCGGAGTTTCAACAACAAGTGGTTCGACTGCACCACTTGGAGCAAGCGCGCCTCCGAAGTGCAATCCATCATCAACTCCGGCTCGCCCGATTACGACCAGGTGGCTCGCGTCTACTTTGTCCAGTACCACCTCCACGTTCAGCTCCTCGAGGCTAGCAAGTACGCTGAGTCCCTGGGCATCGCCATCAAGGGAGACCTCCCGATCGGTGTTACGCGCTGCTCGCAGGATGTCTGGGCAGAGCCCAACCTCTTCAAGCTGGACAAAAACGCGGGCGCGCCCGGGGACCCCGAGCAGAACTGGGGGTTCCCGCCCTACAACTGGGGCGAGATGCACAAGGACAATTGCTGGTGGTGGCGGCGGCGCCTGCAGCACATGGAGCAGTACTTCCACGCCTACCGCATCGATCACGTACTCGGCTTTTTCCGCATGTGGGAGATCCCTAAGCACGGGAGCGGCGGGCGCTACGAGCCCAACTCAGGCCTGCGCGAAAACGGCCTAAAGAACCTCCGCGCCATCCAGATGGCCAGCAACATGCTCATCTGCGGCGAGGATCTCGGGTCGGTGCCGCCCGAGGTTGGTCCCGTGCTCCTCGAGCTCGGCGTTCTCGGCCTCAAGATCCAGCGCTGGTGCGATGGCAAGACGTGGGAGTATGGGTATCTGACGGTGGCGGCGAGTTCGTGCCACGACACGTCGCCCTGCCGCCTGTGGTGGAACGAAAATTGGGGGGAGGCTGAGCGGTTCTACCAGACCTTCGTTGGCAAGGGTAACACGCCCGGCGGCCCCCCGGATTCGGTGTCGCAAAAGATCATGAGAATGCACGCGGAGAGTTCCGCCATGTGGACCATCAACCCCATCCAGGACTACATCGACATGTTCGAAAACTTGCGCTCTAAGAACGCGAAGGCCGACATGATTAACGTGCCGGGCTCGACCGAGGGATGCTGGATCTACCGGTGCCACCAGCGCATGGAGAATCTCCTCAATGAGGACAAGTTCAATGGCTTCCTCAAGAAGATGCTGGAGGACACCAAGCGTGGTGCCGTCTACTAGATTTCCAGGGAAATGCGGGGTGGCGCGCGCGCGCGGGGCAGCGGTGGAAGCGCAGGGAGCTTATTGATAGGAAGAGTGGAAGAATGCGGGCGTCTCGTGACTGAGACCCGAGCAACAGCGAACCCCTTTTGAGCACCGAATCTCTTCATTTTTAGCACAACACATCTTCATGAAACCCAAAGACTCGTGACCACTCACGCCACCCCTGTGCTCTGGGTGTGTGGTGTGTGCGCGCGGCCTTTGAGTACGACCCATGTCACTCTTGAGATACCGGTACCTGCGCCGCTGTCGTTGATACGAGAGAGAGAGAGAGAGAGAGAGAGAGAGAGAGATAGAGACTCACTCCCTGACTTCCCCCTCCCCTCAAAAGATCCTCCTCCTTGTCCGTCCACCTCATTCATCGCTTTGATTTGAATAACCATCCCTCCTCCCCCGGGGTGTATCGGTATCGGTATCTCGACTCTGTTGTTGACTGCTAATAATCGGTATCTCGACTCTGTTGTTGACTTCTGCCCTGCGGGCCTGCTGAGGTGGGGGAGTGAATCAAAAGACGTCTTTTCAAGTCATACTCGTAACAGTGGTAATAGTGTAGTACTCTGCCAGCAGGTTTAGGTCAGTGGTAGTGGTTTAGGGCACCCTACCTCCTCTCCGACCCCCTCCACCTCTCTTTTCCACGAGCTTTTACAGCGAGGAGGCGTGACATGCCTGCCGTTTGAGACAACGTCTGCAATGCCACTCACCCTCCGGAATTTGTTCCAGAGGGGGCTGGAGGCAGTACAAGTGAAAGGCTTTGTCGCAAGTGTCACACAGAAGTGTGCTGGAAGGATCGTCCTTCTTGTGGCATATGCTGCACGGAACATCCTCATCATCCTCATCCTCATCCTCCCCCTCCTCCTCCTCACTTTCGCAGAGGACCCGACGTCCTCCTCCTCCTCTTTCCCTTCCTCCTGCGCCCCCTCCTCCACCTCCTCCACCCCCTCCACCACACCTATTCGCGACCTCCATCAACTTCTTTCTCCTCTCACGCAGCATCTGCCGGCCCCGAGACCCTCCCCCCCCATCACTCCCACTCTCGTCCTCCTCCTGCTCGTCGTGGTCGTCGTCCTCCTCCTCCTCCTTCTGCGAATCGGAGGAGATGTCTGGATAACAAAAATGGATGTAGAAAAGATGAAAACACACGTCAAATCAGCCTACTGCCTCCTGGCCCCCCCCCCCCCCCCCACCCCGCCCCCCCCCCCCCCCCCCCCCCCCCCCCCCCCCACCCCCCCCCCCCCCACCCCACCCCCACCCCCCCCACCA
>Ga0315899_10008263_pt1 | contig 11159 bp, 7 predicted proteins | sample LakEriMetagenome_2_FD_203518 | JGI IMG/M metagenome (GOLD analysis project Ga0315899, IMG submission 203518) | Freshwater fungal communities from buoy surface, Lake Erie, Ohio, United States - Buoy 4 MA112 | ecosystem: Environmental > Aquatic > Freshwater > Lake | place: USA: Lake Erie, Ohio...
TTGCTACTAACCATGGAATTAGCTGCCACCGCGGAAAGCTGTCAGATGCATGTCCAACATAGGCCGCATGTGCAAGGAAAATTACTCGCTATTGATATCAGATTCTCGCTCGACCAAACGATACAAGCAGACCCCTTAATTTTTGAAATACCCCATCGCGCAGTTCAACGCAGACCACTATCGATGCGTGCATTGACCCCTAATCAAAAACAAAGTCTGCAGCTAGCCACTGGTAAAAATTACACCATTCGTTGGATGGAATCTTTTCGGCAGCGTATGCAGATGACTAAACTCATACTCCAAACGACCCGTATACGCTTAAGAATTCCCGAAGCCTACCCCGTACATAAATCAATTATCGAATGGAATACCCGTTACAGCCTTGATCGCATCCCAGATGCTGCACTCGGACCGGGGCGCATTAATCTAAAAATTATGCGTGCTGTACTCAGTAGTTGGGAGCGTGTACAGTTTTTAAATCGTTATATTGGCGCGGCGTGGTCGACGTCTTTACAACTGGACGGCTGGACGGCACTTTCTTGTGGTGCGCACATGATTATTTTACGCGATCAAAAACCACAAACCGAAGATGATTTCATCGAAAGCGGAAAAGCTTGCCAGCGTGTATGGCTGACAGCTACAAAACTAAATTTGTGGCAGCAACCAGAAATGGTTATACCTTCATTTGCACGCTATATAAGTGAAAACGTACCATTCACAACGCTTACTGATCAGCTCCAAGAAGCCGCATCAGCGCGAAAGACGCTGGGGGAAATTGTTGACACAGATACTGATCGTGTCGTGTGGGTAGGAAGACTGGGATTTGGGCCTGCACCAACTGCTAGGGCGATGCGTCTGCCGCTGGAAAAACTAATTATTTCCAGCGACAGTCACAAGTAAGGGACTTAGTGGATAAAACTGAAACAGCGGCTTGTGTACACAAGATACGCTGCTACTTTTAATCAGCGACTGTTGGCAACCAATCGTAATTCAGCTGTGTTTAAACGTTGATTCACTGACGCTGTAATACCCGCCGCATCCAAACCGCACTGAGCAAGTAATTGTGGCGCATCGCCATGATCTATAAATTTATCAGGCAATCCCAACTGCAACAGTGGTTTGACTATACCGGCAGCGGCCAGTGTTTCAGCAACAGCCGAGCCTGCACCACCCATCACGCTACCTTCTTCAACCGTCACGATCAAATCATGGTTGGCTGCTAGTTCAGCGACTAGTGCGGTATCTAATGGCTTAATGAAACGCATATTAACCACCGTGGCATTGAGCGTTTCGCCAGCTTTTAGTACAGGTACAAGCATGGTGCCAAACGCTAGTATCGCTACGTTTTTACCCTGACGACGAATCTCGGCCTTGCCGATTTCTATGCTGCTTAATTCAGTATCCATCGCAGCACCTATGCCAGCACCGCGGGGATAACGCACCGCTGCAGGGCCGGGATAGTTGTACGCCGTAGTGAGCATTTTGCGGCATTCGTTTTCATCGCTCGCTGCCATGACCACCATATTCGGTATGCATCGCAAATACGCCATATCATAATTGCCTGCATGGGTAGCACCATCAGCGCCCACCAGTCCGGCACGATCGAGCGCGAAGGTCACATCCAAATTTTGCAAAGCGACATCGTGTATCAACTGATCGTAACCACGCTGTAAAAATGTCGAGTAAATTGCTACTACAGGTTTTAAACCTTCACAGGCCATACCACCTGCAAACGTGACTGCATGTTGTTCAGCAATACCTACATCGTAGTAACGATCAGGGAATTTCTGCTCAAACTTCACCATGCCAGAACCTTCGCGCATAGCAGGTGTGATGGCGACTAATTTTTCATCGTGTGCGGCCATATCGCACAACCAATCACCAAAGACTTGGGTGTAGGTCATTTTTCCTGCGGCTGCAGGCTTGATACCTTCGCTAGGATTAAATTTACCGGGGCCGTGATACAAAATGGGATCAGCTTCGGCGAGTTTATAACCCTGCCCTTTTTTAGTCACCACATGCAAAAACTGTGGACCTTCAAGATTCTTGAGATTTTGTAGTGTAGGAATCAGTGACTCAAGATCGTGCCCATCAATAGGGCCGATGTAGTTAAGGCCAAATTCTTCAAACAGAGTCGCTGGTACCAACATGCCTTTAGCATGCTCTTCAAAACGTTTTGCGAGTTCGCGCATGGAAGGCGGCAAGATAGATTTACCCATACTTTTGGCCGCCGCATAAAATTTTCCTGACATGAGCCGTGCAAGATAACGATTCAGCGCACCTACAGGTGGTGAGATGGACATGTCATTGTCGTTTAACACCACCAGCATTTTGATGTCTTCATACACACCCACATTATTGAGTGCTTCAAAGGCCATACCAGCGGTCATTGCACCATCACCGATGACGGCAATGGAATGACGTTTTTCTTTTTTGGTGCGCGCGGCTAAGGCCATGCCTAATGCTGCTGAAATAGAGGTCGATGAATGCGCCGTACCAAAGGTGTCGTAAACGCTTTCCACGCGGCGCGGAAAACCTGACAAGCCATCTTGCTGGCGCAAGGAGGCCATACGATCACGGCGACCCGTGAGAATTTTATGGGGATAGGTTTGATGTCCTACGTCCCACACGATACGATCTTCGGGGGTGTTAAAAACATAGTGCAATGCAATCGTGAGCTCAACGGTGCCCAAATTCGACGACAAGTGACCACCCGTCTGGGCTACTGACTCAAGCAAATACGTGCGTAATTCATCAGCCAACGTAGATAGCTCGGGGCGCGTGAGCGCACGCACATCAGCGGGGTCGTTAATTTTTTGTAAAATTTTCATAGTGGTTCAGGGTAATGCTGATTTATCGTGAATTTATGGCTAGCCAGGGCAGCTGTGCGGTGCGGTGCCAGGTAATTCAACGGTCTAACTTGGACAAATTAATCGGGAACGTCTCGTTTTTATTTAACCAGTGTTTCATTAGGTTTTTCTTTGTACGATCAGGTCGGCAAGCTCTCTTAATCTCATCGCAGCATCGCCAAATGGCAATAAAGCTTCATGGGCATCCTGCCGCAACTTCTCGGCAAGAGCAAGTGACTCGTTCAACCCAAGTATGGACACATAGGTGGGCTTGTTGGCAGCGGCGTCTTTGCCCGCTGTTTTTCCTAATGTTGCTGAGTCGGCAGTCGCATCAAGAATGTCGTCTACCACTTGAAATGCGAGACCAATTGCAGATGAATAAGCACGCAGGGCCAATTCCTCGGTATCCAGCAATGATTTCCCTGCTAATGCGCCCAACATCACCGATGCCTCTAGCAAGGCACCCGTTTTTAATCGATGCATTTGCTCTAAAGCATGGCGCGAAAGCGACATTCCAACGGAACCCAAATCTATCGCCTGACCACCACACATGCCTAGCGAACCAGCGGCCCGTGCTAGGCGGGTAATCATAAGTACTTTACGCTGCGCATCCAGAGTCCCGCCCGCAATGAGTTCAAATGCCTGCGATTGCAATGCGTCACCAACCAGTAATGCGGTAGCTTCATCATATTTTTTATGCACCGTGGGCTTCCCACGTCGTAAATCATCATCGTCCATACAGGGCATGTCGTCATGCACTAACGAATACGCATGAATCATTTCAACCGCACATGCTGCTCGCTCTATGCCATCAGGTGATGCATCGAATACTTCGCCTGCAGCAAAGGCAAGTAAGGGTCTGACACGCTTACCACCACCAAGCACGGCATACTGCATAGCCTCATGCAGCGTATGAGGTACCAACGAGGTCGCGGGTAAATGTGCAAGTAGCGCTACCTCCATCTGCGACTGGACAGTTTTACACCAAACGGTGAAATCCTCTCTCATTCGTCGTCGTCCTCGTCTTCCTGTTCCGTAGCGAAAGGTTTAAGCATATCGCCCTCCAACACTTTGACTTGTCGCTCGACACGCTCTAGCTGTGTAGCACAATATTTAACCAGCTCAGAGCCGCGCTGATAGGCGGCCACTGAGGCTTCCAGGGGTAATTCACCTGATTCCATCTTTGCAACGAGCTGTTCCAACTCGGCCATGGCTTGCTCAAAAGAGGCGCTAGGTTGTTCAAGGGCAGGTTTTTTGGGCATTAGTGATTCTCTCGTTCGGATGTGTCTATTTTAGTGCAATCACTTACTTGTAAACCCGGTTGAACAATATTAGCGAATCGCAAATAGATAAGGTTGTCAAAACAGAATTGCACATTACTTATGACTAGATAGCCTATATAACGCTGGGGCTACCCTTTTTTACCAATATGCATCGCGTAATTTGCGCAAAGTCGCTGCGACTGCAGAAACTTTGAACGACGTATGGCTTAAAAAATATAGGTATTCACTTTACTCTTTGTAATCTTACGCGGCATGCGTATAATTATCGCTTCGTCCAAAAAATTACTTCTCGATTTACAATTTTTAAAACTAAGTTTCTAAAACTAAGTCGAAACGTTTTTTGCGGATTATTTCTCTCTTAGGTTGGTGCAAATTAATTTGGGGGTGGGGATGTCCGACCTGGCCAGTCTCTCTAGACTCGCGCGATCAAACGCGCAACTACCAGTAAGCGTGTACTTTGATGACACGCTACTAAATCAAGAAATCCGTCAGTTGTTCAAACAGGGCCCGCAATACATAGGCCATGAATTGATGGTTCCTAACGTAGGTGACTACGCATCTCTCCTTTCGGAGAATGACGGCCGCCTACTCACTCGCGATACACAAGGCATACAGTTGCTATCAAACGTATGTCGTCATCGCCAAGCAAAAATGCTCTCGGGTCGCGGCAATGCTAGCAACATTGTTTGTCCACTGCACCGCTGGACTTACGATCTGAAAGGCGAATTAATCGGTGCGCCGCACTTCGGCGAAACGCCGTGCTTGAATTTGTCGAGTTATGAACTGCAAAACTGGAATGGCTTGCTGTTCGAAAACAATGGTTTTAGTGTCGCTAGCATTCTAAAAAATCTGAGCGTCAGTAACGATCTGAATTTCGATGGGTATATGCTCGATCATGTTGAAGTGCATGAATGCGACTACAACTGGAAAACCTTCATCGAAGTGTATCTCGAGGATTATCACGTCGAACCCTTTCATCCCGGATTAGGTAATTTTGTCGAATGCCGTGATCTGAAATGGGAACTAGGCGAAGGCTACAGCGTGCAGACCGTGGGGGTGAATGCGGCTTTAAAAAAACCAGGCTCCAGCGTGTACGAAAAGTGGCATCAAGAAGTGATGCGTTATCGCAGTGGTGAAATTCCACCCTACGGAGCGATCTGGCTCACGCTGTATCCCAACATCATGGTGGAGTGGTATCCCCATGTATTAATCGTCTCTACGCTGTGGCCCAAAGGCCCGCAAAAAACTACCAACGTCGTTGAGTTTTACTATCCCGAAGATATTGTTTTGTTTGAGCGCAGCTTTGTTGAAGCAGAACGCGCAGCCTATATGGAAACCTGCGCTGAAGACGATGAAATCGCACTGCGCATGGATGCTGGGCGTCGCATACTTGTTGACCGTGGCGTGAATGAAGTTGGCCCGTATCAGTCACCCATGGAAGATGGCATGCAACATTTCCACGAGTGGTATCGTAACAAGATCGCGCTGTGACCTCGCCGTCACGACGCAACTAAGCTGCGGCTAACGGCATGCAGTCATTATGGATGCTGTTAGCCAGCTTCGTTTTCTCCCTGATGGGAGTGGGCGTCAAGCTGGCCTCTGTCAACAACTCTACGTCGGAAATCGTCATGTGTCGCGGAGCGGTTGGTATGACTATCATCTACGCACTTGTACGCTTACGCGGCTATTCACTACACACTAATTTTCCGTGGCATCACGCATGGCGGGGCCTTGTAGGCGTCACTGCACTTTGGATGTGGTTCTTTGCCATCGGTCAATTGCCCTTGGCCACGGCAATGACACTTAATTACATGGCACCGATATGGATAGCAAGCATAGTCTTTACGCTTGGCTGGTGGCATGGACAACGTCGATTCGAATGGGGCTTAGCCGCAGCCATCGTCACGAGTTTTATCGGTGTAGCTTTACTCCTTAAACCATCGATTCATGCTGAACAATGGCTAGGTGGATTAGTTGCATTGATCTCTGGATTTTTATCGGCGTTGGCGTATATACAAGTTAAAAAATTAGGTCAGCTAGGTGAGCCTGAATACCGAGTTGTGTTTTATTTTTCTGTAATCGGTATGCTGGGTGGTTTAGTCAGTGGCATGTTGGACAGCTATCTCAGTACTGGCGAAATACATCTGCTGCACTCGTTATCAGCTCAAGATTTTTTTCTATTACTTGCCATAGGCATTTCAGCCACCATTGCACAAATAGCGATGACACGCGCTTACAGATTAGGCGCCATGCTGGTGACAGCCAACTTACAATACACAGGCATTATTTTCTCCAGTCTGTGGGGCATACTGATTTGGGGAGATAAACTAGACTTCTATGGTTGGCTAGGTATAGTGACCATACTCGTTAGCGGCATCGTGGCAACCTTTTATAATGCCCGCAGCAGCATATCCGTAAAAACAGAACGGTGATTACACTCAGCATGATGTGCGACAGTAGATAAAAAATTGGAGGCTGTGATGTCCTACACCACACTAATTTCAGCAAGCGACTTAAAAATTCAGCGAGCGCATCCTGATACCGTCATCCTCGATTGCCGATCTGAACTTACCGACCCCCGAGCCGGCGCAACTGCCTACGCCGCAGGACACATACCCGGCGCACAACATGCGGATGCGGATGTGCATTTATCCGATAAAGCTCCTGGGCCGCATGGTGAGTTTCGCGGCAGGCATCCATTGCCATCCAAAGAATCGTTCATAGAACAATTGAGAAACTGGGGCATACATTCAAACTCACAAGTGATTGTTTACGATGCGCACGGCGGCATGTTTGCATCGCGCGTCTGGTGGATGCTGCGGTGGGTTGGACATGCCAAGGTTGCGCTGCTAGATGGCGGCCTTGCGGCCTGGCTTGCGGCGGATGGTGCCTTAGTTACTGACGTACCCACACCATCGCGCGGCAGCATCGCCATACAAGCCTCCATAACTACGGTCGTTACTGCTACTGATGTCGTAGCAAATTTATCGACCAAAAAATACACCGTGCTTGATGCGCGGGCGGCAGATCGTTTTCGTGGAGAGAATGAGACCATCGATCCGGTTGCAGGTCGTATTCCGGGCGCAAAAAATCGCTGGTTCAAAGACAATCTGCGTGACGATGGTTACTTTAAAACGGGAGAACAATTACGCGCCGAATTTCGGCCTCTCATTACCCACCCAAGCGAAACCATACTTCAGTGTGGCTCTGGTATTTCTGCCTGCCACAACGCATTTGCAATGGAAATTGCCGGACTCAGCGGTGCGGCGTTATATCCCGGTTCCTGGAGCGAATGGTCATCCGACGCATCGCGGCCGGTAGCAACCGGAACAGACTAGCTTAATGTAGGTGAAATCGATGCGTAAGAACTAGCACGATGATCACACCCAATGCGATTAGCACAAACTGGGGCACCGATTCACGAAGCGTTGCACGTCGCTGCATCTGAGGCATTAAATCGCTGACTGCAATGTAAATAAACCCTGAAGACGCTACCACCAACACATACGGAATTAAGTGCATACCACTACCTAACGCGTAGTAGCCCACTAAGCCACCCACCACGGCCATCAAACTACAAATCAGATTGTAAACATACGCGCGTGTTTTACTGAGTCCGGCGTTGAGCAACACAATAAAATCGCCTATCTCTTGTGGAATTTCATGCGCAATAATAGCCAGGGCGGTGATTACTCCCAGTTTGGGGTCAGCCAGAAAAGCGGCTGCAATCAGTATGCCGTCTGTAAAGTTATGCAGGCCATCACCAACCAATATCATCCAGCCCGATTTACCAGCTTCGTGTGCGTCATGACCATGTTCATGATCATGCCCGTCACCTTCGTAATGATGTGAGTGACGCAGAATCGCAAATTTTTCCAGTAAAAAGAAACCGAGCAAGCCTGCCAGCAGCGTTGCAAACAATACGTGAACACTTGCGTTGGACTCAAAAGCCTCGGGCAGCGCATGCAGCAGTGATGTAGAAAGCATGATACCCACCGACAGGCTAACCATGCGTTCCACCATCTTTGACAGAAAACTGTACGAAAGAAAGGCAGCCGCAGAAATACTGATCAAACCACCTATAGTGGTTGCCAGCAAAATAGAAGTGAGAGTGGTATCGATTTTGTAGTCCTGTTGAATTCAACAAACGCCGCGATTAGACCATAGCCCCAGGTAGACATGCAATTCGTCAAATGACGGTTTTGCCCATACCCTCGGTTGATGGTCTGAACTGACTCGCTAGGCAGATGCCAACCACGCAATCGACCTAGCAAGATCTATTCAATGTGCTTTTTCCCAATTGGGGCCAGTACCAAGATCAGCTACCAGTGGAACCTTCAGTTGTGCCACGCCTGCCATTAATTCAGGTAGCCGTACCTTGACGATAGCCAGTTCACTCTCTGGTACTTCCAGGACCAGTTCATCGTGCACCTGCATCACCATGCGTGAGCCTAGTTGTTTCTGATCTAGCCAGTTCTGTACCGCAATCATGGCCAGCTTGATTAAATCTGCTGCCGTACCCTGCATAGGCGCATTAATCGCTGCACGCTCTGCTCCCTGACGTCGCGGACCATTCGGTGAATTAATTTCAGGCAGCCACAAACGTCGGCCAAATACGGTTTCTACATAGCCTTGCGACTTGGCTTGTTGACGCACATCGTCCATGAATTGCTTAACACCTGCAAAGCGGGTGAAATATTTTTCCATGTACATCTGTGCTGCTGAACGCTCAACACCTAAATTACCTGCCAGACCAAAAACGCTCATCCCGTACATCAAACCAAAATTAATTACTTTAGCGTAGCGACGTTGTTCGCTACTCACCTCGGCCAAAGGCATACCAAAGATTTCGGAGGCCGTTGCACGGTGTATGTCCTCACCCGCAGCAAAGGCACGCAGCATGCCTTCATCTCCCGACAAATGCGCCATGATGCGCAATTCAATTTGCGAGTAATCAGCAGACACAATCACATGGCCCGGCGCAGCGATAAAGGCTTCACGTATCCGACGGCCCTCAGCTGTACGTACAGGTATATTTTGTAAATTAGGCTCATTCGATGAGAGCCTACCTGTTACCGCAATAGCCTGACCATAATTGGTATGTACGCGACCCGTCGCTGGATTCACCATGCGCGGCAATTTATCGGTATAAGTTGATTTCAACTTTGAGAGGCTGCGATAGTCCAGCAACAATTTGGGTAAGGGATAATCTTCAGCTAACTTTTGCAAAACTTCTTCATCGGTCGATGGTGTGCCACTAGGCGTTTTTTTGACGACCGGAAGTTTTAGTTTTTCAAATAAAATTTCACCTAGTTGTTTGGGCGAATTCAGATTAAAGGGTTGCTCTGCTAATGCATGCGCTTCTTTTTCCAGCTCCATTAATTTGATACCCAACTCATTAGATTGCGCAATCAATAAATCGACATCAATCAACACACCGTTGCGCTCTATGCGTTGCAACACCAGCGATGTAGGAATTTCTATTTGCTCATAAATGAACCGCAGTTTTTCATTGGCTTCTATCTGCGGCCATAAAGTCTGGTGCAAACGCAAGGTAATATCGGCATCCTCAGCCGCGTACTCAGTGGCTGTTTCTATGCTGACTTCATCAAAGCCAATTTGCGAAGCACCTTTTCCACACACTTGTTCATAGGTGATGGTTTTTTTATCCAACCAGCGTAAGGCCAGGCTATCCATGTCATGCGTGCGATGGGACTCAATCACATACGATTGCAAGAGCGTGTCATGCACAACACCCTTTAGGGCGATACCGTAGTTGGCCAGGATATGACTATCGTATTTCAAATGCTGACCTAGCTTAGGCTTGGATGCGTCTTGTAACCAAGGTTTGAGTCTATCTAAAACAAATTCACGCGAGAGTTGATCCGGCGCTCCGGGATACCGATGATGCATAGGTACATAGGCTGCCTTCCCCGGCTCCACACATAAAGACAAGCCAACGATTTCAGCGCGCATGGGGTCTAGCGATGTGGTTTCTGTATCGACGGCAGTTAAAGGTGCTGCATTGATTATCGTGATCCAGGCGTCTAGCTGCTCTGCGGTGAAAATGGTTTCGTACTGTGTTTCGGTGGGTGATTCAACGCGGAATAAATTCGCTTGCTCAGACGGATCCGCTATGGTCTTTGTCGTTTTTGATTCGGTATTTTTATCACTACCTAATTCGGTATTTAATTCACGTAGCCAAGAGCGAAATCCCATACGACTAAAAAAATCGCGCAGCGCAACGCGATCTTCAGGTTTGAAGGCTAGGGTTGTTTGTATTGATTCCATTTGCGCGTGCAAATCGCAATCACACTTGACCGTTACCAATGTGCGTGCCTGCGGTAACCAGTCCAAAGCGCGACGCAGGTTTTCACCTACAACGCCGCCTATATCTGCCGCGTGGGCCATCACGCCATCAAGCGATTCAAACTGCGTGAGCCATTTAACGGCTGTCTTGGGCCCGACTTTTTCTACGCCAGGTACGTTATCGACGGTATCACCCACCAACGCCAGGTAATCAACAATACGCTCGGGCGGCACACCAAACTTTGCGATTACTCCAGCGCGATCCAGGGTCTCGCTACTCATGGTGTTCACTAAGGTGACGTGATCATTCACCAGCTGCGCCAAATCTTTATCGCCCGTTGAGACCACCGTAGCCAAGCCCTGCGCGGCAGCCTGCACTGCCAGCGTGCCTATGACGTCATCGGCTTCTATTCCCTCTATCATCAGAATAGGCCAGCCCATGGCTCGCACAACTTCATGTATCGGTTCTATCTGCCGCACCAAATCATCAGGCATAGCTGCCCTATGGGCTTTGTATTCAGGATAGAGATCGTCGCGAAAGGTTTTGCCTTTTGCATCAAAGACACAGGCCATGTATGCTGCAGCGTAATCTTGCCTTAAGCGACGCAGCATATTGACCATGCCGTAGATAGCGCCCGTAGGAGCACCCTCTGCATTACGCAAATCGGGCATGGCATGAAAGGCCCGGTACAAATAACTCGAACCATCCACCAGCAAC
>Ga0315899_10008265_pt1 | contig 11156 bp, 11 predicted proteins | sample LakEriMetagenome_2_FD_203518 | JGI IMG/M metagenome (GOLD analysis project Ga0315899, IMG submission 203518) | Freshwater fungal communities from buoy surface, Lake Erie, Ohio, United States - Buoy 4 MA112 | ecosystem: Environmental > Aquatic > Freshwater > Lake | place: USA: Lake Erie, Ohio...
CCACCTCCTGCTCCTTGAACGTGCCCGCCACCGCCTCCGCCCGCCCCTCCAGCGCCCGCATCAGCCCCGCCCCGGGCGCCCGCCCCATCGTCACATACGCCCACAGCGTGTTGGCCACGTTCTGCGCGTTGAACGTGCCCGCCACCGCCTCCGCCCGCCCCTCGAGCTTTGGAACAACAGCCGGGTCCCAGGGGCGGTAGCGCGTCTTGGCCATGATGTGCAGGATGTTGGCGACCTCTTGTGCTTCGAATGCGTCCATCCTTCGCAAGGCCGCTGCTTCGAGCGCCTGAAGTGCTCCCTCCATGACCCTGTTGTGCACGCCATCGCGCCGACTCTGCAGGAGCTTGCGCCAGGCCGTCGCCACGTTGACATGATTAAACTCGGCCACACGCGCCTGAATCAACTCACAGAGCTCCACCGTGCTGCCGCAGTCTAGAATGTGCCTGTTGAGCTGGATGAAGTGCGCGGTGGTCCCACGCCCCCCCCCGCTGTTGCCCTGCATCCTGTTGCTCAACGGAGGATTGCGCGGACCCGTCCTCATTATGGGCAACAGCCGAGGACTCACAGGCTGCGCGCGCACCCTGCGCACACACCCAGGGTTGGACCCTTTTACCCTCGAATCTTTTGCACGAATTTGACACACCTTTTCGCATTTTACTACACATCCAGGTGCATTTTGCTGGTGCCGCTTCATTCTGAATCGTCAAAGGGACGGGACACACTTGCAAGAAGGAGAAATCAAGGGCAACGGAGGAGACAAGGAGAAGCAGCGCAGGGGAGCAGCGACCGGCTTGATGGTCGCCGTTGGCCAGGTCTTCTGTCCGCCGTGTCTGCGCCAGGCGCGTTGCACGGCGTGTCTGCGCCAGGCGCGTTGCACGGAGGCTGCGCAAGAGCGCTTGGCCTGGCCTTCGAAATGTTGCCAAGGCCCTGTCGCGGTGCCCCTGCTGAGATCTCCCGCACGCAGGCATCCGGAGTGGCACCAAAGTTGATGAAGCCCTACGATGTGTCACCAAAGTTGATCAAGCCCTACGAACTTCAGGCCTCTACTCTCAAAAGTCCTCTGTATAGTATTATATAGGAAATATACTAGGGCACTGACTTTGACAATTTGTGGCAGGCCGATCAGCGCCAATGCCTCCTGGAGCAGCAGCACATGATGCAGTCCGGAGTGCCAGCAGAGTCGAAGCCCTCCCAGCCAATCTCCCCGCCGCGCCCTGAAATCCGCAACCACTCTCCGATGGGTCACGTGGGCTGGTCACATCCGAATCAAAACACGCCGTACATGCCGCAGCACCCGCACAACCCTCTGCAGGTGTGACGGCGCGCAAAATGTCTCGTGCCTTTGCCAGGCGTGCGTGCATCAGCGGGCACTGACGTGCCGGGGACAGTCGTTTGCTACTTTTCCCCTCTTTCACTCGCCGCCAGCAAGCGCCACGCCGGGCTCCATCAGTTTCCCGACCGGCAGCGAGTGGAGGCCACCGCTCTTGTCGCCGCGCGGCAAAGCACGTGGAGCTCCGCCGCACCTGCTCCGCGGCACCAAAAACCCGAGCCCGCAAAAGCAAAACCGAGGTCATCAACGAGCAGCCAGCGCCGACTGTGCGCCTGCACTTATTCCGCGACCGTCAGACACGAGCCCGCAGAGAGAAGGTGAGAGAGTGCTGATACTCTGCCATCGCACCCTGCTGTTCTGCGTTCTTCAGTAGTGCACCACTATTGCTGTGCTTGTGACACTTGCGATGTCAGCCTACACAAACACACACAAACACAAACAGACACACACACACACACACACACACACACACACACACACACACACACACGTATATATTGTGTGTGTGCATACACCAGACGTGATAACACAGAGGCGGAGGCGCGCACAGCGATCCGCACCACCACAGCGATCAGCATCCCCAAAGGTCGTCAACTGGGTGTCACCTCCCCCGGGGGCGGTAATGCAAACTCCACGGGGATCCGAAGGATCCAGGGAGAAAGAAGGATGTCTGGAACCCCCGTCGCTTTCGCCCATCATGAGGTCGACTGAGTTGTTGCAGAAGTCAGGCAAGAAAGGGATAATAAGCATGAGCTCTACAAGCTCTTCTCCTACTCTCGAGATGGCGGTGGAGGTCTTCAAGGAGGATGCGGAAGATCCAGAAGATGCAAAGCATGACTCCTCCGCATTGTTGACCAAACGACGCAGCACACGTGCAACCAGGTCCGCACCCCCGCAGAACAAAACTGAACAGGACGAAGTCACTTCACATGTTCCTAGTGCTTCTTCCTCGAAGGGATCATCCAGGGCTTCAGCACAGCATGAGCGCATGATGGAGTTGCTCGAAAACACGCAAAAAGTGCTCTCGGACAATGAGCGTCTTCGGTTGATGCTCGAAAAGCAAAAGCATCCCTTCGCCAGGCTTGAGGTTCAGCGGGACTTGTTGGCAAGAAAGTGTGCGGATTTCGAGGATTCGCAGAGCAAAATGAAGAGCGAGTTCGAACAGATGCAGCAAGATTCGAAGAATACTATCATTGGACTGAAAGAGCAAGCGGATGAGCAAGCGACCCAAGCGCAGAAAGAGCAGAAAGCGGAGGCGGTGGTGCTGCAGACGAGCAAGGCCGCTGACGAAGGCAAGCTGGCACAAATGCAGACCGTGATCACTGCGACTGCTGAAATCACCAGGACACGTGCAAGGCGCTCCCAGCGCAGCGCCGCACCACCCCCACCCGTCCTAGCAGACGAGAAAAAAATAGACAAGAACCCGGCAATGGCCACCAAGGTGTTGGCATCGAAAGTGCTGGGGCCAGAGTCGTTGATGGGGGCTCTGGACAGGGGCGCGCTTATTGGGCTGGGAGTCACGCAGGTCTCTCCCAAGCAGCTTCAGCAGCAGCAGTTACACAAAAACATGCAGGCTGCGCTTGAAGGAAAAAATCGCCAGGAGGCTACCCAGAAACAGGCGGAAGTCCTTCTGCAGGCTGGCAAGATCACTGGTGTGCTTCTCGAGGGTCTGGACAACTCAGAGCTCGTCACGCTCATCGACGACCAGGTTGCCCTGCAGTCCAAGATCCAGGAGGCGCTGGCGGCTCTGGAGATCTCTGAGCACCAGATCAAGCAAGCCAAGGCGACCGGGCGCATGTCTTTAGCCGTCTGCTTCGACGACGACAACTGGGAGCAGCAGGCCAGAACTGAGGCTATACAGTGGGGGGAGAAGCTAAAGGCCGCGTTTCCTGGTCTGAGCCTGGGCGACGCGAAGCCGAAGGGCCCACCCGGCGACCGCCGCATCGAGGTGGAGCTAGTGGGCTGGCCAAGCCTAGTGGGCTGGCCGCTGTTGAATGATGCTGAGAGTCAGGCGGAAGCCTTTCTGCCCAGTACCATGGCAGGAGCGTTTCTGCCCAGCACCATAACAGGAGCGTTGAAGGATTGGGAGGAGCGTGTTTCGAGCAGTTGTGGGCGCGTCTACTATCACAACCCCAAAATTGGCAAAAGCATGTGGACACGACCGTCAGTGGGCTGGCCGCTGTTGAATGATGCTGAGAGTGGAGCATCGGCAACGCCAAAGATGTCACACGTCGAAAGCCCACGCCTCATTGGCACCTACCCCATGCCACCGAAGACAGATTTTCTCCTTGATGCCAGCACGTCTGCTCCGCCAATGGCCCTTGAGGTCCATGCGCTCACAGACATTTTGACGGCCAAGCCAACAGTGATGAAGCAGATATCAAAGGCCCCTCAGGTTCTTGCCGCACGAGTAATGGCGCCCGAATCAGTGGCTCTTGCGTATGAGGCTGGATTGCTCAGCAGCAGGGTTGGAACGCGCGCGCGCGTCGGGCTTGGAATCGCCGTGGTTCGTGGGAATGACAATGTCCTCAAGATCACGCGAGTGGTGCCGGGATATGGGGCAGACAAATCGCAGCAGGTCAGAGTTGGAGACAGTTTGGAAGAAATCGACGGGCAATCTGTCACGAACCACGATCTCACTGCCATTCGACGCCTGCTAGTGGGTCGAGAAGGCACCAAGTGCGCGCTGCGCATCAGCCGCGACAACATCCCCTTCACTGTCTACCTCATTCGAGAACAGCCTGCCGACCACGCATTACCACAGGACAGTGGTAGAGGTGTCGCCCAACCGCCGTCATGTCCTCTCCCCCAGCCAGTTTCATGGCATGGGGAAGTCACAAGCAGCGGCGCAGCTCTTGCATCGTCTGTTGGCGGAGACAGAGGTCGGCGGTCGGGGGTTGAGATGCATCGGGAAGTGGAGGGAGACGCTACAGTATATGGCGTGTTCGCGCAAATGTCGTCTCAGCCCTCGAGTTCCGCCCCATCTATCGGCACTGATGTGCTCCGACAGGGAGAAAGTGATCCCCACGCCGCTGGCTGGTCGCGCGCTGAGTGGGGCCCCGCCTCCTCTTCTTCCATGCCATTGCCAGAGCCGCCAGCGCCAGTTTCCATTGTAGCCCCGGTAAAACAATCCTTGATGCGCAACGCCATGGTTGAATTGCACTCTCTGAAAGCTGCGGAGCTAAACGGCCAAAGGGGTAGGCTCGTGTCATACAACGCGGAGGAGGGGCGGTGGCTGGTCGCCATGGGCGATGGTGAGTTCTTCAAGTTGAATTCCGCCAACCTGCGACTGGTGGACGTGAAGATGGCATCGGATGACGCGGAGCGGTTGCTAGAGCAGCGATACTGCGGCGCCAGGCAGGAGGCGTTGGACGCTGCCATGGCCGCGGCTGCCAAAATTGGCGCAGGAGGATGGCCCGGCGCCCATCCTTCCCCTGGGGACCAGCGCCACTATGGTGGTCTGCGGGCAAGCATGGTGGAACGGGCCTTTGCAAGCAGCGTCCTCGGGGAAGAGGGGGATGTGGAGGAGGGAGAGGCTTGATTTCGGTCTAAAGACGGTTTTCTAAAGAGGACATCATTCCGCTGATACAAAGGTTTCATTCTTGCATGGGGTAAAGGTCCTGGAAACAGGCACAGGGTCGCGTGACGGTGTTTCCTCTGTAAAGGAGGCGTTACGCTTGGAACACAAAAGAGACCTACCCGTAGGGGCAAAAGAGACCTAGTAAGGGCAAAAGAGACCTATTACAGTGTGTCCAATGTAAAGGAGGAATTACGCTTGCTTTCTTCACCCCTCACTCCATTGTCAAGTTACCTTTGTCTCTTTTTGGATACGTGTCCGAGTTCGACGTGCTGGCGAAGCATGTGCATGCGCCTTTTCAGGCAATCACTTCGAGGGGGGGTAATAGCTACGGTGTATCCTGAGGTGTATCCAAGCTATATGCCTCCACCCCTAGCCACGAATATATAAGGCCTCATTAATATGTTTGGCACCTTACTCTTTTGGTATTTAGGGTTCTCTGTACTTTGGTATTTTGGGAGCTATACCCCATATCCATATGTATGCTTCATTGGATCAATAAACTTTATCCCAATCCTGCTACGGCGTGAGCGCCACGCACGTCGCGACCCCTCGTCGTGACACCCAATCCTCGCTTTAATAGGCGTTCACCCCAGATTCGCCGATGGAACTTCACAACACCCGGACCCACAAATCAAGGCCAGCCGGTAGGCCTATGCCGGCGAAACGGGACACGGCTAATAAAACCCCACCTCCGACGTGGTGAGTTACAGAGTCAGAGCCCTGAAGACGGCTTCAGGTCTGTTAGACGACCCGCTCCGGGCGGGGGCAAAAAAAAAAAACGGGAAAGTGAGCCTTTGCTGCGGGAAAGTGAGCCTTTAGAAGTCGTGTTTGGACTCTCGGATTTGAATCGCATATTGCATGCATGTATTAATCAGACAGATGAAGAGTTTCACGCAAATTATATGGTCAGCGAACCCTGGCCCCGCGGCCAGAAAATGAATCCGCAAATCAACATTGGGGACTGTAACAAGTTCATTCACACCCGTGCAACCTCACGGTCCGCAAGATCTGTGAAAGACATTATGCATTTTTTTTTCATTTTTTTGGCCAAGCCATTATGCCTTGGACCTGGAATCGTTCACGCGCTTCTTGTTTTTGTCAAAGAGCTTCTGGTCAAAGACGTAGGCGTCCTGCTTGAGAGATTTCTTCTGACCTTTCATCTGGGGGGGCTGCTTGTTCGGGAACATCACCTTCATTCCACAATACTTGATGATCTCATAGATGCACGCCACGGGCTCGTTAGCGTTGATGCTCCGGGGCGAAATAACCTCTACAAGGGCGCGCATGCGCTCATCCCATGCGGGGCGATCGAGCACGTGCCATGACTTGAACCCGAATACATTGTTGTCGCCGTTGGTGTCAACCTCAAAGCGAGCGATACACAGGGCTTCGATATCACGAAATTCGTCGTGCAAATTTATCATCTTTTCGATTTCTTTGCCCTTCACAGGATCCAAGTTGTTGTTCGTGTCGCGCAAGTTGAAGAAATTGTTGACGTCATCGTGCGCCAACTTGGTAAGGGCGGGTGGGGCGGGGGAGACGGCGGCAAATCCTGTGACCGTGGCAGTGGCCGTGGCCGCGGCCTGCTTCTTGTCCTTACGGGGGCCCGGCTCGGCAGACGGGGGCCGCTTACCGAGGAGGTCGAGCTTGACACTTGAGCCGTCGAGGCGGTCGTGGTCGGCGCCGGAGTCGGCGAAAATGGAGTCGCCAAGGCGGTCGTGGTCGGCGCCGGAGTTGGCGAGGAGGTAGAGCTGGGAGCTGAAGTCGTCGAGGGGGTCCGGGGCAAACTGATGCTGTCCTGCGTTTGAGCAAAATGTTTAGTGCACAAGCCAACCCCTACTCCCTCCCTCCCTGCCTCCCTGCTGCAGAAGGACACGCGCGCGCGCGCGCGCGCGCACACACACACACACATTCTCTCTCTGTCTCCAGCACACACACGCCGGCGGGCAGCACCGCGCCATGCCCCCGCATCTCCCCGGGAGCAGCAAAGGAGAACTTGACCGCGCGTTACTCCGCGAACCGCGCGAGCCGCGGCTCGGGCGCGAGCGGCGCGCTGGCCATGTATGCCATGCACCGCCGCAGTATGCAAACGAGCAACTCTGACATACACTTTTCACCCCGGCCGCTGGCGCTCTTGGCTGGGAGCGCACTCTGCCCGAAGCGACTCAGCAAGAGGCGCGAGGCCCGCTTCATTGCCTCGTCGCACGCACTCCCGCGCGCACCACGCTTTGCGGACGCCAAGCGTCGCCACCGCGACAGCGGTGGCATCCGTGTCGATGGCGTGCATGCGTTCATGTGTACACGCTTGCAGCCGCGCCTGCTGCTCACCGCGATACATTGTTGAGGCGTGGATCAGTGCATAAAGTTTATGCGAAATTTAGCCCGTAAACGTAAGCTCGAACTAAGTTCTAAAATTAGTACCATGTGCGGGCAAATTTTTTGCCCTCCAACATCGTAACTTACTCTATTGGGCAATGCGCGGGGGCAGCCAGGAATTGCAACAGCAGGGTGCAGTGGAGATGCAACGCGCGTTGAAATCCTGTGCAATGGAGGTGCAACACGCGTTGAAATCCTGGCCGTCCAGCGCAGTGCAGTGCGGGATCGGCAGTACCGGAACGGGCGCGTCGATCGCCGCTTCTTCTCTCCCGCACACAGTGAAGGCTGCTTGCGCCGCCTTCTGGCGCTGAGTCCGCCGCTGCCGCACGGTGGCGCGCAGCGGCCGGAAGGAGCAAGCGCAGCAAGCGCTGGCGCGGTCAGCCATGGCTCCTGTCTTGCCTCGCATTGTCCCTGCGTTGTAATCGAATCGAAGGCAGGCGGACACCGGAGGGTCGCAAGCAGCAGGTGCCGGCGTATCCAACCGCAAGAGCGAGTGTGGCCGGGAAGCGCCTCGACGAGCGCGCGCTGCAGCGGCCACATGCCTCCCCGTGCGTGGATCCCGTCGCCAGTGCCCCACAAGACTTGTGAGCTTCATAAACACTTCTTATCGCGAACTGACACACAAAATTTGCGGATTCGCGAACGTTGCTCGTCATCCGCGCCCGCCCCGCCGCAGGCCCACGACCAACTACTCGCAGCCGCCTCCGACGACAAGGATGACGCCACCGACATCGACTACACTATCAACGACACAGCGACGGCCCACTTCCTCTTCCTCATTCCACCTCTTAAACAGGGTATTAATCCCTCGGACACAGCCGGTCACAAGTGGAAATCGCTGAAAATGCTCAGGAAGAAGAATCGAGGAACCCGCTACCCATCGACGACAGGAAGAACGTACTCGACGACGCCACCGACCCCAAGGGCTGACGACAACGCGCTTCCCGCCAACGAACGCGCTTCCCGCCCTACCACCCCCGATCACGATCACGACTACATCTCCGACCACAGGAACGACGACTTCGAAGGCGTCACCCGGAACCACTCATCTTTTTGTGGCCCACCACCTCTTTGAATAAAATGCCAGTGTCTGCCCTTCTCCACCTTCTCCTTTCATGAGGACGAGCCAAAAGACGTGTCATGGAGACGCCCTAGCTTCCAGCCCGTCGGCCCAGAGCCTGCCGTGTAGGGAAAAATAATAAAGTAAGAAAAACAGAAATACGCGTGGTTAGGCGCCCCAGATTCGTGCCCGTCGGCCAAGAGCTTGCCGTGCAGCTCCCACTAACTTTCGTAAGCACAAAAACAGGGACCCGCGCTGGCTTTCTGCGTCCCTCTATAGTGGTTTGTGTGCATTCATTGAATACACACAAACTCGCTGGGCCCCTCTCAGTGACTCAAAAAAGTGTGTGTGTGAGTGCGATTGTGTGTGTGTGTGTGTGTGTGTGTGTGTGTGTGTATGTGTGTTTGCGTGCGTGTGTATGCACGAGAGAGAGAGAGCGCGCGCGAGAGAGCGAGAGAGAGAGAGAGAGAGAGAGAGAGAGAGAGAGAGAGAGAGAGAGAGAGAGAGAGAGAGAGAGAGAGAGAGAGAGAGAGAGAGAGAGAAAGCAAGAGAGAGACAGAGAGAGAGAGAGAGAGGACGAGGACGAGCGGACTGTGTGACGGTGAGGGAGAGGGAAAAGCGGAAACCGTTCTCTGGGGTAGACCATCATCGAGTATATATATATTTAAAAGAAACAAAAAGGGCAGTACCAAGAAAAAAAAAACAAAAAGGTCAGTACCAAGACGAAGTACAGCATGACCGTCCTCTGGGGGGAGACCATCATCGAATATTTACATATTAAAAAAAAAAAAGGGCAGTACCAAGACGAAGTAAAGCATGACCATCTATTTCCCGTAGGCACCGGACGCGTGCCTCTCCAAGTAGTGTTCTTTTCCTTTAACCTTCCCGATTTGCCGAGGCCACTTACAGTCTTACAGTCTACCCCTCATCTATTTCCTTACAGTCTACCCACGTCATCTATTTTTTTTTTTACAGTCTACCCACGTCATCTTTTTCTTACAGTCTTACAGTCTACCCACGTCATCTATTTCCGGTAGGCACCGGACGCGCCCTGCAGTACTGCTGCAGTTACCACTGTTGCACCGCTGTTGCCATTAAATTAGAAATCTTTTGGAACTGAGTGCCTTGAGAGGAAGGACGACCTACTATAGAGGCAAAAGAGACCTACTACAGAGGCAAAAGAGACCTACTACAGAGGCAAAAGAGACCTACTAAGGAAGGACGACCGCTTCATTCGAAACAAGTTTTTTGAAAAACAAAATTCGACCCTCTTTCCCTTCCCCTCCTTCTCCTCTCACACTCCTTCTCCCCTTCTTCCCGACCTCTTCTGTCTCTCTCGCTTTCTCTTCTGCCCCCCTCCCGTCCCCACCAACCCCCCACCCCCATCTCCATAGAGAAGACGACAAATCTCCCCCTCTCCCTTCCACCCCTTCGCCCCCGTCTCACCCCACTCCAGACCGTCACGGGGCAATAAAGAGAGGCAAGCCCGAAACCTCGTTCGTGAGCTGCTGGCAGAGCGCGTCCTCTGAGGTCCGCACAAGTGTCAAATGAGACCTACTATACAAGTGTCAAAAGAGACCTACAAAAGAGACCTACGCACAAGTGTCAAAAGAGACCTACGCGTCCTCTGAGGTCCGCACAAGTGTCAAATGTGTCAAATGTGTCAAAAGAGACCTACTGTAGGGGCAAAAGAGACCTAGTAGGGAGCAAAAGCGACTTACTCTTATTTAAAATACCTGAGGTCCGCATGTCCACGCTCACCATCGAGCCCCCCTTCGCCTTTGCTAGAACTGCCACATGGTGGTTCAGCACCTGTTTTTTATTTTAATGTGTTTTTTAGTTTTTTTTTAATGTGCTAGAACTGCCACATAGTGGTTCAAGCGAGAGAGAGAGAGCGCGCGCGCGAGAGAGAGAGAGAGAGAGAGCGAGAGCGAGAGCGAGAGAGAGCGCGCGCGCGCGAAAGAGAGAGAGGAGCTACCGAGTTTTTATTTCTCGCGCGCGCGCAAAGAGAGAGGATCTACCTATTTTTTGTTTTCGCTCTCTCACAAATACATAGTATATCTACCGAGTTGGCATACAACATGGCGGCGCTGTCGGTTTGCGTGACAATCTTGAGATTCAAGAGCGTGGCGAGCAGGTGAACCCAGTGACTGAAGTGTGAGAGAGAATAGTTGAGGGTTTGATTGGATTTAGTTTGGGTTTACAACTTTGAGGGCCGTCATAAACCGTCGCGTGCGACTCTTCTCAAGTGTGAGAGAAATCAGTTCAGGGTTTGATTGCGCTTAGTTTGGGGGGTGACACCTGTGATATTCAAGAGCATGCCCCCCGCTTTCGTTAGCGACACATTAGCGACACATTAGCAACACATTAGCAACACATTAGCAACACATTAGCAACACGTTTAGTTTGGGGTGACACCTGTGATATTCAAGAGCATGCCCCCCGCTTTGCGGACCTCAGGTATGTCACTGTAAAGTAGGTCTCTTTTGCTCCTTAGTAGGTCTCTTTTGCCTCTTCTTTAGGCCTCTTTTGCTAGGCTCAGGTATCTTACGTAATAGTAAGCCGATTTTGCTCCTTACTAGGTCTCTTTTGCCCCTACAGTAGGTCTCTTTGGTGGACACCTGAAAGATCTGCCCCCAGCTTCGATAACGGTTGAGGACTTGTTCGGACAGTCGTTGCCTCCCATTAGTTTCTGTTTTTTTTTTTGTTGCGTAGCTTCATCGTCAGACAAGGATTTTTTTTCTGTTTGTGTTTGTGTTTTGTTGCGTAGCTGCACCGTCAGCAAGGGGTACACCGCTACCTATATATAT
>Ga0315899_10008268_pt1 | contig 11155 bp, 8 predicted proteins | sample LakEriMetagenome_2_FD_203518 | JGI IMG/M metagenome (GOLD analysis project Ga0315899, IMG submission 203518) | Freshwater fungal communities from buoy surface, Lake Erie, Ohio, United States - Buoy 4 MA112 | ecosystem: Environmental > Aquatic > Freshwater > Lake | place: USA: Lake Erie, Ohio...
TATATATATATATATATATTATATTATGTATAATGTGGTGCGTGTCCTCTGGCGCACGAGTGTCTGCGGGTGTAAGCAAGCATCAGTTCGGCCTCGCATGGTGCAACACGAGAAGCAAGGCATGCTTGCGGGTGGCAGCATGTGTCTGCGCGTGGAAGACGCATCAGTTGCGCCGCTCATGAGCATTAGAAGCAAGCATCTGCGCCTGGCGTGGTGCACCATGTTGTGCGTGCGTGCGTGCGTGTGGTATGGTGCACCATTAGGCCGCTCCACAACACGTTCTCTTATGTTGCACACCGCTTTCTGCCTCCCATGGCGCACAAACACGGGGCAGGCGGCGGTGGATAACGAGGACTACGACACTGCCAAGCTGATCAAGGCGGAGATGGACAAGCTGCGCGCGGGTCTGAGCTACGGATCTGACCACCAGGCCCTTGACCGCGGCATGGGAGGGGGAGGCGGGGGATTTGGGGGTGGGCACCGCCCGGCGAATGTGGTTTTGGAGGAGGAAGAGTTGGGCGCCGCAGGCGCTGGAGGCGCTGGAGCGTCGCCCTACGTCAAGAATCCGTTTGGGAATAAGAGCCCTTTGGGGGGAGGGGCGCCCGCGGTGCCGGGGTTGGGGGGCATGCACGCGTCTCCTTCGCTACAATACCCGCCTCCTGCCCATAACCAGGCCTACTCGCCCCCGGCACAGGTTGTGTGTGTGTGTGTGTGTGTGTGTGTGTCTGCTGGGGTGAGGGGTCTTGTGTGTGTGTGTGAGTGTATGCTGGTGCCTGACTGCGTGCGATTGGCTGTGTGTGTATGTGTAGGGTGGAGGATTTGAGAATGCATATCAGACGCCAGCTCGCCGCCATGACGCAGGCTTCTCTCTCTCCCTCCCTCTCGCGTGCGCGCCTCTCTCTCTCTCTCTCTCTCTCTCTCTCTCTCTCTCTCTCTTTCGTGCGCGCGCGATCTCTCTCGCGGCGCGGCGCGTGTGGTGCTGAGGTTGCAGCTCGGGTCCTGGGTGCGCGCAATGCTGAATGTGTGGGCGTCGAATGTGCGTGTGGAGGCGGGGCATGCGCATACATCTCTGCTCCACTTGGCGCGAACACATATCTCGGCACCTCTGCCGCAAACACATGAGTGCGGCACCTGTGCCTGAACCATGGCACATGGTGCTAAGGCTGTGCCGCATGCAAAGCCAACGAGAGCGCCCCCTGTCTGTCACATGAGCCGCACACATCTGAGTGCCACGTGTCGCTCTTGACACAACTAAGTGCCTCACACAACTAAGTGCAACGTGTGCCTCTCGGTGCCCGTTTTGCCGTTTTTGCCGTGGGGTTTTCAGAGCGAGAGAGTGTGGAGAGGGTGGAGGGGCAGATGGGGTGGGTGGGCCAGCCTGGTCCAGAACCTTCCCGCTCCCCGCCGCAGGGTGAAGTTCCTCTTCTTTCGTGCTTTTGGCACGCTTCCTTCCCTTCCGCCCTTTGCCTCGTTTTCTTGGCAACCCACGCTTGCTTGCTTTGCTAGCGCCAGGGCGCCGGCCGGGTGGCCTGCCTCCTGGTCTAGTCTGGAGCACCCCACAGCACCGCACACTCCACTCAGACAAGTCCCTCGGTCTCCAGGCTCCACTGAGGCTCTGTCTTAGCTCTCTGTCTCGCTCTTCTCTGTCTCAGCTCTCGAGCCCCTTGAGTTGCTGCTCTGTAGCACCGAGCAGTTGAGCCTCGTGCACTGAGACTCAGTCTTGTCTCTTTCGTGCACTGAGACTCTGATTGGGTGGGAAGGACTCAAGGACTGAGATTCAGAGGGCTCTCAAACGACGGTCTTTGCATACCGAGAAGAGCTTGCCACGTGAAAAGATTACAAACAAAAGCGCAGCGGAGGGCTCTAACGGGCAGCTGACGGTGGGCAGGGGGACCATCGTCAGCAGTGCAGGGCGTGTATCCCGACCCGCTGTCTGCCCAAGCGCAGGCACGATTCAGCGGGCAGGGGCAGCAGGGGCAGGGATCTCCGGGAGGCGGGGGAGGAGGCGCCTACCTCGACAGTGCCCCCCGCGACCCCGAGACTGGTCCGCCGTGTGTCGCCGTGTGTTGCGTGCGTGTGTCGCGTGCGTGTGACTCGTCTGCCGTCTGCCGTGTGTGTCACTCGTCTCCGCCTTCATTGCGCCACCAGGGCTGTGGCTATCTGCGTCTCCACTGTGCTTTCTTGTACCCTATGTGTTTGCATGTGGTGGCTCACGCAATCAGGAAGGCCTCCCTGGTCTGTGTGGTGGCGCAACAGCTGGGTGTATGTGGTGGCGCATGACACGGACTGCGCCGAGGCTGCTTGGATGTGATGGGCTCGTGTGCTCGCATGTACTCGGCTCGCGTGCTTAGCATGTGACCTGCTTGCTTTGCATGTGCGGGACTCGCAGAAGCTGAGAAACGTGGCGCGTACAGACTTTTTACTAAGGGATTTGGGGTCCTTTGGATATTTTACCTAAAAGGTTGAGAATCATTTTTTTTTTCAGAAACCGCTGAAAGATTCGAGATGTGGTTTTCTGTATATGAAAGCGCTATTCCGAGGCTTTTCATATTAGCCAACATGACATGACCCGCTCGCTGCGCTTGCCGTGACAGGGATAAGCCAAGGGCCACGTCGCATAGTTGATCCAGACGCGCGCGAGGCGCGACCTGCTGTGGCGGCAGTGGCTGCGGCGGGAGGCGTCACCGACTCCACCGACCTCTCCAACGATAAGGCTGCCTTGGCTGGTATCTATCTGTCTACCTAATGCAGGGCGGGAGAGAGGGAATGTGGGAGGGAGAAAGATGGCGCGCGCGAGGGGGAGATACGGGGTTAGTGGCAGGCGCGCATCAGTTCCCTCGCGCACCTCCATGTGTCCCCCTCCCCGCCCCTCCTTCTCCGCGCACCTACCCTCTCCTTTGCGTTTATCCATGTGCTGCAATGACAATGCGCAAAAAACACAGCGGCGCAAGCTGCCGACGGTCCGGGCCCCCCCGAGGAATTGACAGGCGGGGCCCTGGCCGAGGCCGAGCCCATCTCGGATCTCTTCGGTATGTCTCATGTCTCTCCCATTGCCAACTGTCTGTCGAGAGCTACTCCATGTCGGGCTACTCCATGTCGAGAGCTAGCATGTCGAGAGCTCCTCCCTCACCCCAACCCTTGATCCTAAACGCAGATGCCTGTAGTGAGAGGATGGTGACTGGTGTGGGACGGCAGGCGAAGAGGTGGCGCGGCAAGTTCTGTCCAAGCATTGGCAGCATCGCTCTGATGGCCTCGAGCAGATCCAAAAGCAGGTCCCGAATGTGCCTCAGTTGCCCTCCGCGTACCGGGCGTGTGCTTGCTAGATCTAGGATCTGCTATGTATGCCACGTGCGACAACTGGGCTTGAGCATGACGCGGCACGGTGGACGCCGCACCACGTGCCGTGCATCACTTTCTTTTCCTGCTTGGCGTGTGAGAGGAGCGAGGCATGCGCAGGTGCCATCGCAGGGCAATGTGTCCAAGGCGGCGCGAGTGGTGGCGGGTGTGCTCAAGAAAGTGATCAACGACAAGAACCCGACGGTGGTCCTAGGAGCCTTGCAGCTCCTCCAGGGCGTGCTGCATCTCAATGACGAGCAGGGGCGCAAGGTGGAGGTCAAAGGGGTGTTCGACGCCACTCTCCAGGGCATTGTGGGCAAGCTGGCCGAGGGCAACAAGCGCGTGCACGAGGAGTGCTCACGCTCTCTCCTGTCCCTTGCTGCCCACCAGGTCCACCCAGCCCCCTGCCCGCGTTCCCAACCCCTACGTCCCGTAAAGCCTGGGCTCTGAGCTGGGTGCATGCGGGTGAGCAGGGGGGCGGATGCGCGTGGGTGGCGCAGACGCTGCTCAAGCCTCCCAAGGACGCGGCCAAGAAGTTCAAAGAAGTGCAGGCGCGGTTGGAGTTTCTGCGCGAACTCGTCGATGTCTACCCGCCCTCGCCACAGGTGGGCCTGGGGCTTGAGGCCGTCATGCCCATGCTCCAGCACGGGGCCAACTCGTCCAACGCGCAGACGCGCACGGTGGCCATCGACATGTGGGTCAAACTGCACGCCACATACGGGCGCAAAATGGACGCGCAGCTCAAGGCTGTCGAGTCGAGCAAGACACAGGCCATCATTCAAGAGGCCATTGGCAAGGGCGGCGGAGCGGAAGGTGGAGGTGGAGGTGGAGGTGGAGGTGGCAACGTGCCGGCAGCAGCAGCACCAGCACCAGCAGCGGCCGCGCCGCCAAAGGCCAAAGCAGCGGCGCCCGCGGCCAAGAAGGCCCCGGCAGCCGCTGCGGGCGTTGCCGCCAAGGGCAAGGCCAATGCGTCCCCCGCCGCTCCAAAGCCTGGTCTGGCCGCCGTGCGTGCCTGCCTGCGTGCGTGTGTGCATGCATGCGTACGCAAGGGAAGCAAAGGAGACGCTCGACGCCGGCGCGCCATGACGGAGCTCGCGTGGGCGCACACGGACACACACCAGGCGCAGCGCAAGATGATGCGGAGCCCGCTGACGACGCAGAGCGTGTTGAATGGTATCTCAAGAAGGCCGAGGCAGGCGATGCAGACGCCCAGTATAACCTGGCTATCTGCTATGACGAGGGCAAGGGCACCACCAAAGACGAGCAAAAGGCTGCCCACTGGTGTGTGTGAGTGAGCGGGCGCGTGCGGTCTTGGCGTAGCACTGGAGGGTGACACTTGGTGTCCGGGGCATGTGATGCGTGACGTCGAGGCATGTGACGCGTGACGTGGAGAGTTGCTGTCTTTCGTCACACTTGGTTGCAGTCTTTCGTCACACTTAGTCTCACATGTATCCTCCTCCTCACACGTACTGTAGTCTTTAGTCTCACATGTATCCTCCTCCTCATACGTACTGCAGTCTTTCGTCACACTTCCTTGGAGTGTTTGGTCACTTTTGTGACTTTGGAGAGAGCCAGCACAGCCCGCACACGCGTATGCCCTCGTCGCGCACCCCTCAAATCCTGTGTGAAGGCTTGAGCCTCGAAACATCACATCCGAACCTCACTCCCACACTCCACTCACACTCCACCCACACCCACCCCACGCGCACACCAGGTATGGCAAAGCAGCGGAGCAAGGCGACGCCGATGCCCAGTTTTCATTGGGGGTCCGTGTCTGTATACCTTTTTAGGCATCTTAGCGTGTGTCTTTTGCTTTTGCTTCATGTTTGGTAGACGGAGCGACGCGCCGTGCCGCATGTTGGCTTCCGTGTGTGTGTGTCCGTGTGTGTGTGTGTTGGCTTCAGTGTCGGCTTGAGGGTTGACAGCGCCACGCGCCGCTCAGGGATTGTGTTCCCCAATTTACAGCAGTGGCTTGGCGCTTTTGCACCGAGGGCACGGTCCAAACTGAAACGCTTACTCTGCTTGGGCAGGTGTGCTATCATGAGGGCAAGGGTGTGGAGAAGGACGATGAGCGCGCCATTCAGCTCTGGACGAAAGCTGCTAATCAGGTTCGTGTGCTTGTGTGAATGTGTATGTGACGTGTGGTTGTGTCAATGTATGTGCATGTTTGTGTTGGTGTCGCCTCTCTCTCTCTCTCTCTCTCTCTCTCTCTTGCTCATGTGCACACGCATGCGCTCTGGGGGAGGCACAGGACAATCAAGACGCGCAGTTCATCCTGGGCTGGAAGGACGGGGCCGATCCGCAAGCTGACGGTGCTGATTGAGTGCCTACTTCCATTATTCGGTGGGGGGGAGGAGACATTTTTTTGGAATCGCAGCTACATTGCCTGGCGCTTTTTAAAACATTACTTAAGACAATGCCTCATGCGAGCAGACCCCTCCCACTCCTATGCCTTTCATCTTTTGTCATTCCTTTTTGGTAACAAAAGGCCGGGCGAGAAGGAAGCCAAGTGGTAGCGAAGTGGTCATCCGCCCCCCGTAGCGAAGTGGTGATCCGCCCCCCTATTCACCCGCGTATTCGCCCTTGCCTAGAACGGCGGCGAGTTTTTCGTGCTTTGTTTCCAGCCTGTGACATTTTCCCGCGCATTGTGCGCCTGTGCGCCCAAGTTGTCCAAGCCTCCGCCCGGGCAGCAATGGCGACCGCTCACTCAGGGAGCTAAAGACCGAAGAGACTCCCCGAAAGCCCTCCTGTGACGCGCGCGTGCGTGCACATGTCCTCGGTCATGTATCAAGTTTCGCGTTTCGGCTTTCGGGCGTCCTCTGTAAAGGCATCGCAAAAGCCTCAGCCTCTCCAAAGGAGCCTCTGCAAAGGAGGAATTTGGCACGGCTTTCCAGAGGCTCAGGAAAGGCTTGGCATGCCTTTGCCTCCTGACTGTTTGCTGCAGTTGTCACCCCAGACTGTTTGCTCTAGTTGTCTCCACAGACAAGCGTGGTGCATCTTGAAAGGAGACTGGGCAGACTTGGAGGCTTGAAGCAGACCAAGGCAAGCTGACCAAGCAAGCTTTCGTGCAAGCTTTGGTGCAGGTCTGCTGCCACGCCCATGGGGAGGCAGGACGCAAGGCACAGACAGAGACGAAAAAGGGTGTGGGACGCGGGGGAATGGCAAGGAGAGGGGAAAAAGGAGGGAAAGAGAGAGGGAGGGAGAGAGAGAGGAGGAAGCAGAGGAAGAGGGGATGGGAGGGAAGAGCACCGATAGACGTGTCCGCGCCACCCTTGCCACTTTGCAACTCGCGCATTTCCTCCAGCGCCTGTGCCATGCCATTTTGCGTGTGTACATGTGCACGCGCGCGCGAAAAAATGATTTTGGCTGGCACATGCAGATGCGCAGAACAACGACACAGACAACGACAACGACACAGACTCCGACTCCGACACCGAAACCGACACCGAGTCACAAACATTCAACCTTTTCGAACTGCTCACAGAAGGAATGCACGTGCCCGAAAAATTCATTAGGCTTGAAATTCTTGGTATCTTCGCCAAAGTACTGCGCCAGCGTTTGAAACCTGCCCACGTTAGGATTTAGGGTTCAGGGTTTAGGGTTCATTGGGCCTGAAATTTTTGGGATCTTCGCCAAAGTACTGCGCCAGCGTTTGAAATCGTCTGTCTAGGAGAGTCTTGCTACACATGTGACCTCGTTTAGTTCAACTAACTACTGTCTAGTAGAGTCTTGCTAGTAGAGTCTTGCTTGTAGAGTAGAGTCTTGCTACACATGTGACCTCGTTTAGTTCAACTAACTACTGTCTATGGCATGTGACCTCGTTTCGTTCAACTAACTACTAGTAGATCTAGTAGGAGAGTAGTCTATCTACAGGCTATCTAGTAGGAGAGTAATAGCACATGCGACCTCGTTTAGTTCAGCTAACTACTAGTAGGAGAGTACTAACCGCTAGTCCATGAGGGTCATGAGACAGACTGTACTAGATAGGCTGTACTAGATAGACTGTACTAGATTGTCTGTACTGGTCACAACCGCTGGTCCATCAGGGTCATTTTCGCCTTGACCTCGTTGAGCTCTTGGCGCGCGCCGCTGTGGAACTCCGTCATGATCTGCGCCGTTGACAGCGTGTGTGGGGTGTGGGTTTTGGGGGGACGCGTTTGCGGTGCGTATCAGTTGTGCGTGTGTGTACACGCGTGTGTGAGTACACACGGTGCGTATCTCTTGTGCGTGTAGAGAGACAAGGTGTGCAATGGTGCGTGTAGAGGGATCAGGTATGCATGTTGAGGGATAAGCTGTGCAGGTAGAGAGATGAGGTGTGCATGCAGAGAGATGAGGTGTGCAAGTAGAGAGACAAAAGCTACCGTTGTACCCAGGTAGGTGCGTGTGCATATTCAAACAGTGGAGTTGTGCGTGCGCATGTGTGTGAGGAGGACGGGGAGCGAGAGGGCAGGAGGGGAGAGAAAATCGAGGGTGCGGCGCTTGGGCACGCTTTGCGACGATTATGCTAGCCTACCTGGAGGAAGGTGGAGGTGGTCTCGTCGCACTCCTTCTTGGCCTCCTTCGCTTTCGACTCCTGCGTTCTTTCGATGTCTGCCAGCGTCTCGGCGAGCTCATTGCAGCACTGAAAGAGCTGGTTCAGCTCCCCCCTCAGGAGCCCGTCTGAGATTTGGCTAGCCTCTTTGCAGCGGCGCAGGTCGTGGGTGAAGTCGAGGAGGTGCGGCTCTTTCGACGCCACCAGCGCCGCCAGGTAGTGCATGAGGGAAATCTTCTTGTTGCCTCCTGACTTGATACCAGAGAGCATGAGGACCCCTTCTATCGTGAAGCCCTGCGCCCCACCGAGGTGGTGTCCGCTGTTGACGAAGTTGCCTAGGGCCAGCGTGATTTCCAAGATGCCCTTGAACTTACTCGACTCAGTCACCTTTTTGGCACAGGTGGCAACCACCGTGACCTTGGTCTTCAGGTCGTTCTTCCGCGTGTTGAACTCCTGCTTGAAGATGAACCCCTGCACTTTGGCCTCCACCTTCGGGATGCGGGCGAGCGTAAGGAGAAACTGTTCCGAGGGACCCAGCTTGTCGATATCACCCTTGTAGGCCTTAAGCATCTTCATCTCGTCCGACGTCGGCAGCAGCCCTAAGATTGCTTGCAGCTGTTCGAGGGAGAGGAGCTGTTCGTCCAGAGAGACGATGGCCTCTTGGATTTCCTTGTGCGTGCACTTGAAGCGCGACAGGCTGATGGCGATGTTGTTTGCTCGCTTGAGGTCGAGGAGCGTGACGACCTTGCTCTTCCCTAGCGCGTTGCCGGGCTTTGAGCCCTTGCCCTTTGCCTTTTGTGCTTGCGTATCCTCGAAGAAGAGGGACACGAGCTCCTGCGAGTGCTGGGTGAGGTCGAGGGCAGACGAGGACTCCTTCTGGGCGGTCCACAACGAATTGGCCAGGCGCTGCCCTGGCACTTTCTTCCAGTGCACAATCTTCTTGGGCATCACTCCCGGAATGCCCCCCGCCGGCCCCGCCGGCCCCCCGCCCGGCGGGGGAGGGGGTCCACGACCACCGGGTGGTGGGGGTGGGGGTGCAAAGCCTGGAGGTGGAGGCGGGGGAGGGGGCCCTCCCCGTCCACCCGGGGGGGGTGGAGGAGGCGGAGGAGGAGGGAGGCCCCCCATTCCTCCAGGTGGTGGTGGGGGGGGCGGGGGTGCTGCAGGCAGGCCCGGGGCAGGAGGGGGGCAAGAAGCGGGTTTAGGCGGGGCGGAGGCGGTGAACGAGCTAGGCGTTTGCTCTCGCCCTCCTTCTACCTTGTCTGCCCCGTCCTCCTCCTTTGCCTTGTAGTTGGCAAGTGTTGCCGAAAGGCCATCCTTGAAGCACTTTTTGCCACTGTCTGACTGCCCTCCGCCACCAACTTCACCCCCCCCGCCCCCAGCGACTCCCGCGCCCCCCCCGTCTCCCTCGCTTCCCCCACCTTCTTGACCTTCTTGACCTCCTTCAAGGCTGGCAGACGCACCCCTGCTGTGCACACGCGCATCACCCCCCCTGACACTGGCATCAACCACGTCATGCCCCTCCGCAACCCACCTCCACGAGCCCGCCCCCCCTCCAGCCTCACCGCCTGCATTGGGGGGCGGGGGCGCCGGGAGAGGCGGGAGGGGCGGCAGCGAGGAAAAGGGGACAGGCGACCCTTTGTCGTGATCCGGCACATGATACACCGCCGGTTGCGGAGGCAGGGCGCGGAAAGAGGGCACCTCTCCACCGTCAAACGAACGCTGGTGGTAGAAGGAGCTCGAGAACGAGTCCAGCCCCCCATCCTCGGGGTTCTCTCCCGCGGCACCGCGGGCGCTGCAGCTTCTGGCGCGGCCGGGAGGGCGGGGTCGAGAGAGGGTGGGGAGCGCGCCGAAGACGGGCTCGTGCCGCCCTTCTGCCACGTCTGCCAGCGAGGCGCTGGGGGTGACGAGATTCACCATGCGGCTGAAGCCCTGGAAGGCGCGCTTGGTGTCGTCCTGATCCTCAAAGTCGATTTCGCCGCTGCCGCTGGAGTTGCCGTCGCTCAGCGCCTGGTGCACGCGGTTCAGCACCGAGGCTGGGGTATTGAAGCGCGACTGCGGCGAGCTGTCGCTGTCGACGTCTATCTGCGACCCCGCCGCGCGCGCACGCGCGCCTTCGGGGTCGTAATCGGCGTAGTCGTCCTCCGACGATTCCGAGTCGGCAAACGTGTCGTCGTCCTCCACAGCCTCTTTGTTCGTGCAGCGCGCCAGGATTGGGTTCCGCTGGGCCATGCGCTTGATCCACGAGTCGGACTTGTCTGCAAGCGCGGCCGCGCGTGGTCCTGCGGCCTGCGGCCCGCGCGCGGCCGTCTTCCGGCGCGCGTTGAGCTCCGAGTTGATGTCGACAATATCGACGTTGGACCGCTGCTCCAGGTTGTCTGCCAGCAGCTGGCTCAGCGAGTGCAGGTCGCCGTCGCCGCCAATGTCGTTGAAAAACTGCTCGACCTGCCCTTTCCGGCGGCGCGCGCCCTCGTTCAGACCGAGCAGGTCCTGCACGGGCGCCACGACGTTTGTCTTGACCCACGTCTTTGTGGCCTTGGCCACGCCTTTGACGTCGTTTTTGACGGTGCGGAGCGTCTCCATCGCGCAGACGCGCGATCGCCGTGCGCACCCGTCCCCTATCTGCGCCGTCTCCGCCGCGGCAGAGGTTCAAGAAAAAGCATGTGAACGCCCTGCCCTGCCAATCGTCTCACGATTGCTGTGTTTGTTACTGTCTGCGCGGGCCGCACTCAGAGTCTCGTCCTTGCCAAGCGCTCGCCGCACTCAGAGTCTCCTCTCTGAGTGCGGCGAGCGCTTTGGAGGATATTCTTCACACACCGCGCAATGGTACGAACTCAATTTGCGGGAGATGAACTTTTCTAAATTATAAGAACCCAGTTGTGCGTTTGTGCGGTGACGGGGCAGGTCAGAAAGATGGACTCGGATTGCAAAAAAAAAGGGCTCGAAAAACAGACATTTTTGACGCTAAAAATTTAGCCTAGCACACTCGTCCGTCACTTTTAATTTAGACAGGTACGATCTTCTACGGACAGGTATGGCTGAACGAACTTTCGATATGAATAACGATATTATTATATTTTAGACCGATATTCTCGCCTTCCCGCGGGCAAAGGTGGAGCCCCCCGGACTTTGAAAGTCCGGGGGGATCCTGCTCCTTTTTCTATTTTTTTTATTTCATGGAAAAGCAGCATTTGATTTGTACGGGCGAATCACTTTGTACCGGGTGATCTCAGTCCGTCGTACAGATTGGTCTAGTCATAACTGTACCAGCCATGTTCGACTACAGTGTGT
>Ga0315899_10008270_pt1 | contig 11154 bp, 11 predicted proteins | sample LakEriMetagenome_2_FD_203518 | JGI IMG/M metagenome (GOLD analysis project Ga0315899, IMG submission 203518) | Freshwater fungal communities from buoy surface, Lake Erie, Ohio, United States - Buoy 4 MA112 | ecosystem: Environmental > Aquatic > Freshwater > Lake | place: USA: Lake Erie, Ohio...
ACTCGCACCCACTTTTTCAATTTTTTCTCTCTCTCTCTCGCGCGCGCGCGCGCTCTCTCTCTCTCTCTCTCTCTCTCTCTCTCTCTCTCTCTCTCTCTGCGTAGCTCCTGATTTGTAAAAAGCATCCAACACGTGGGGGAAAAAATATGCAAGAAACATATGTCCCGGTGGAATATGCCCACAGACTACACACACCAACACACACCAACACATGCACACATCCCATGTAGGCGCAGTCGTGGCACTCGGCGCGCACCGGGGGATGCGTCCGTTATCACACGTTCTCTCATTAAATGTTGATCCTACAGCAAGACAACAAGAGCGACAACGAGAGCATGCTCAGGACGTTCGTGTCTTATTAAATTTACAAGCCAACGTTGGGAACAAAATCGCCATTCAAAATGTGACTGTACATCCTCCTCTCCCTCTCCCTCCCTCCCTTACCCTCCCTCCCCTCGCCCTCGCCCCTTCCGTCTCCCTCCCTCCCTTGCGCTTATGCCCTGTCTTAATTGCTTTGGCGCAGCCTACCGCCGGCCGGTATCGGTAGACTCGGCGGCTGACAGCCTCCGTCTTTAGCTGACAGCCTCCGTCTTGTTAGACGTCTTTGGCTGACCGCCTCCGTCTTGTTAGACGTCTTTGGCTGACCGCCTCCGTCTTTCATCAACCAGTGCCTCAGTACCTGTCAGTATCTAAACCCTAAACCCTAAACTCCAAAGCCTAAACCGCTTCAGTGGCTCAGTACCTGTCAGTACCGCTGGAGGCGCGCACTACAAAATGAAATTAGTGATATCCTGGATCCAGGGGTTTAGGGTTTAGGTTTTGGGGTTTAGGGCCCTAAACCCCAAACCTGAAACTGTTTACCCAGACAAGGTGCCATTGGCTTTGTTGACTTGTTGCGAAAAGCCAGTCCCCTTTTTCGCCAACTGTTTTCGGGCCCACTGCTCACAGGGTTTCGGGGGTTTAGGGTTGCACATCGTGTCGCATGACCCTTCTTCGAGTCAGCTCGTGTGCACTTGTCATTACTAGTATTATATTTACACATATGGTTTATATATATATATGTATATATATGGTTTATATATATGGTTTATGTGTGTGTGTGTGTGTGTGTGTGTGTGTGTATGTGTGTGTGTGTGTGTGTATGTGTATGTATATCGGTCAACAGCACTGGACACCTGTGCTTGAGTCATGTTGCCGCCATCCAGTTGCTCCATTGAAGGCGACGGTGGGATAACTTTGGCGTCAGCAGGGCTTGGCTGGGAGTTGGCAGCGCTGGGGCCTGCCTTATGTTTGGCCGGCGTGTGGAATGAAGTGGAATTTGGCACCTCCTGTCATCAATAAGCGTCAACACTGCCCAGATATTCTGGGGTCCTACCTAAAGTTGAAGCTCCCACGTGCTGGCGCACAACTTTTTTGTATTTGACGATACTCGAGCGAGCAAGCGAGAGAAAGGGGGTATAAAGAGGTTGTATGTGCGTATAAAGAGAGTGTATGTGCACAGCGCCATCAAGCACACTGTTGCCTGCAACATACTCCTGCTCCACTGTCTCTTTGAGTCCTCCCTGTTCGCCTCAATCAACGATATAAAAGACCACCTCGTGGTCCTTGGACGTGGGCTCCAAGAACGCCATGGGGATGCCGATTGGCATGGGCGGCTTGACCTCGGGCTGGTTGGGTTCCTGATGCTTGCCATCGCTTGCAGATCTAGCATCATTGGCCAGCCCAGCAGAACTCTCCACCGCAGCAGGAATGAGGTCCAGGCTCACTTTGGTGCCAGGTTTCCCCAGGATAAGCTGCACAATATCCTTGACCTGATAGCCCTTGATGTCCACGCCGTCGACCGCCAGCAGCTGGTCTCCTTCTTGTACTTTACCGCTTGCCTTTGCAGAGCCCTTTGGCGAAAGGCCAGTGATGAAAATTTCGCCAGATCTTGTCACGCCAAAGGAAATGCCAATGCCAACACGGCTTTTGGCAGACGGCTTATCTTTGGAGGATTGCCTCACAATGTGCACAACCTCCACCTTCTGAGATGCAGAGGCCTCGGCCTTCTCTGGCTTTTCGACACTTTGCACGAACCCTTTCCGGCTCTTTCGCGGAGTATGTCTGGGCGACATTTTTGGTGACGGGCGATCCGGAGGAAGAGTCATCGAGACGGTTGAGCTCTGCGAAGTTGCCAGGCTGGTCGAAGCAGATGAAGCCTTATCGCCCCTGTTTGGGTCGGACTTGGTTGCAGGTCGCTGCTCAGGCATCCCGCCCGCGGACAAGTGGTCTAGATTTGTCCCACGGGTGGGCAAGGGCGCAGCGGAGCGCTGGCCCCGTAAGGTCACCGGCTCGAAGTCAACGTCAGATTCTGTCTGGCCATGGCTGCCTTGCTGGCTGCTTCCAGGAGAAGTGAGCCCCGTGTCACATAGACCTTGATCACTTGAGGTCCCACTAAAGAATCCGAGCATTGCACTGATCTGTGGGGTGTCTTCACTGGCATTTGTATTTTTGGCAGGCGACGGGCTACGCTGCCCTGAGCGTCGTGCCATTATTGAAATTGATTTTGATTGCGATCGGACCTTCTTGTCCTCTTCCAAAGGCGGCAGCAGCTTGTCTATATGCTGTGTTCTGGACGCAGGCGAATACGAGTACTGCATCTGTATAGTAGCAGGCTGCCCGTTCTGGTGGAGAATCGGCGTACCATTGCTGTGTAGCAGCGTGAATGATTGCGTGTGCGCACACTCCCCCTGAATCAACACTGCAGTGCGCCCTGCCTGCTGCACCTTCTGGCCATCGATTGTATGAATCGAGACGAACAACAGTGTCGGTCGTCCATCCAATGCTGTGCAATCAAAGAAAATAAGAGATCAGGATAGCATGTCTCATCTACAGAACAAGAAGTGGCACGCTTCTCTTTGTTAGATATGAGGGACCTGGTCCATCTTGCGCAGGCAAGTGACGGGCACCTTTGTCGGAGACTTGAGCAATGTGCACATCACTCGGGTGCATTTCTGTGAGCGTGATAGTTTCATTCCATTTTGTCAACTCCTCTGCTTCGACAAGCGATGTGCGGTCCATGGCTGTAATTTGAAGTTCACCGTCGACAACAGTTAAGGCTGACGGATTTAGGCCAGCCTGCACGTGCAGAATTGAATGGAAGCTGCGCGACGAGATGTTAGCGGTCGCTTGCAACAGCGACAAACAACAACAGCACTCTCCGACACCATTTTTCCACTGCACGAACTTTGTGCCAGCAATGCGCACTCGCACTGTCCATGGCTCGCCGCACCCAGATTGTGGCACGTTCGGTTGCTGCACAAGATCCAATGATGCAAGCTTGTTCTCCAGCGCAAGCTTCTCGCGTAGCGGGGGCGATGTGCTGTTGGTTCTCGACAGCTCTGCCAGAGGTGGTGGCGCAGGCGATGCATCATCCTGATCCTGCAGGTTCTCGATCCGTAAAGCAGGTGGTCGATGCGACTCTTCCTGTTTGTAGAGTTCCACGAGCTGGACCTGTGAGGGCTCTCCAATTGCCGAGTATCCAGTACCCTGCACCATGCCTGCAGAACGTGTATGAAGCGGAGGGGATGCACGAGCAGCACTTGGGCCAATCTTGCGTTGCACTGCAAGTTTGTGCGCGCGTCCGTCCCACGCCGTATCTGTTTGAGCTTGGGGGTCTGCGGCATGTTTGGCTTGGTAGGCTGCATCTCCGTTGACGTCTGCAAGATGTCCGATGGGGCAAGCAAGAGGTGAGTGATGAGACTGAGAGAATCCAGGAAAACACTGTCACAGCAACAACGCCCGGCTGAAATACACAACATCCACGGCAGCAACGGTCTTGAAGACTTAATGTGCAGCAAGCGGGAAGGGGCGCAGATGCACCTGCAAGTGCCCGTTCGATTTCAATTGCAGACATCCCGTCCGTGAAATGCAGGGAGAGCCTTTCCGCCTCTTCGTACCGGCCCAGGCTCAGCAGCTCCATTTGGAGTTTCACCACTTGATCTGCGCACCGCTTGCAAGTGAGTTACCACATTACCCCCCGCAGGCTCTCAGAGGGCCAAAGTCAGCTCTCGCTTCGCCGATCCTGTGCTGCCTGGTGGAGGACTTACCGAAGTCAGGAGCATTCTGCGCCTTACTCGAAGCTGGCACATTGCTTCCAGATTTACTGGTGTTTCTGTGTGCACTGGAAGATGAAGAGTAAATGGCGTCCGTGTTACCACTTCTATGAGAGGCAGGATGCCCTGTTGTCCCATCATTGTACTTGTGCATTTCAGTGGGCTGAAAACCGGGGGCCGGCGCTGCACGGACCAGTGCTGGCCGCTGAGGGGTTCCCACTGCACTCACACCTGAATTATGTGTGCTGTGCAAATCAGGTCCGCTCAAGTTGGGAGAAGACGGTCCATTTCGACTTGCTTCGAGGCGAAGGTGCGACTCCCCGTTCTCCCTAGTCTGCCACTGCAAGTACGAATGTCCGCCGTCTTGGAGTGGTGTGGGTGTCTCTGCTGGGTGAGTGTCGCGTTCTGACGACTTGTATGTGCTTGAGTTAATGGTGTATTGGCTGGACTGACTTTCACGGGTGCTCGCAATGGATCGCAAAGCCTTTTGAAGGAACTCGATCTCTTCTCGCAGTTTCTGCTCCTCAGCTTCTTTGCCGCGCAGCTTCTCACGATCACGCTGCAGCTCGCGAAACATTTTGCGTATGTCCCCTTCGGCCTCCTCGTAATCATGAACCAGAGTCTTGGCCTGCTGCCTCCAATACGCCTCGCTCTGCACCACAAACGCAGCAGGCTCAGTCGGCGCGGACCACGTTCACGCAAGAGCACGCAGACAAACAGACCTGTTGGAGCTTCTTGATATCGAGCAGAATATCTTCAATGGCCGACGTGGCCTGGCCTTGGTCCCGGTTCATTACGTCCAACGCTTTTTGCTCCAGGGCCTCCTGCGCGCGGGACCTCCAGTGCTCGACCTGGTCGTGCAGCTCCTGCTTGGCCTTGCTCAGCTCGTGCACTTGCTCCGAAAGCTCATGCACCCGCAGGTTATTTTCGCCTGCACGCTCGCGCCCGTATAAACATTTTGCGCAACCCTGCAGCCACCGCAGTTGCGCTGGCACATGCGCCGCGCACACGGCGCGCGCACACCAAACACACACACATGTTGACGGCCACAGACTGCCCCCGAGTTGCAAAACAGGCGGGCCCGGGGCGCAGGGCGCTCGCCTTTGGTGATGCGCTCCGTCTGGAGGGCACTCGACAACTGGTGCAGCTGCTTCTCGTAGTTGGCGCGGACCATCGAAGCGTATTGGAGCTGGTGCTGCATCTCGTTGACGCGCAGCACGAGCTCCTCGGGCGGCGGCACACCGTCGCCGGAGGGAGCTGCCGCATATGCGGGTTCCCCCGCGTTCGGATCCGCTTCCAGCACGTGCCCGCCCTGATCTGCGCCCAGCGGGTGCAGGGGACCGCGCATATCCGCCGTAGTGTGTGTTTGTTTTATGTAATCGACACCGGTTCAACAGGATCCCGGGCCCGCCACCGCGTGTTCCGTCCACTGGGGTTAACCTTTCTACCAAGGGAACTACAGCGACCCTGGAGAGTTCGTGGAGTGATCTCCAAACTCAGTCCGATCACAGGCGACAAGGTGTTCGCGGCGATCAGAGAGAGAAGCGCGCTGGGCTAGCCCGGATCTGCCGACCGGCGGATCCGATGGCCTGCGGTCGGCGGACGGCAGGCCATTCGTCGCTGTCACCCGAGGAAATTCGCGGCCCGGCGGAGGGGACTGACAACTTTGCAGCAGCTTGAGCAGCGCAGCTGGGGCTTGTGAGCCCTGCTGGCACGCCGAAATGAACGAGGGCGTTGCCCTTGGCGATGATGTCAGCCAGGGCGAGGATGGCGTGTTTTTCATCTGCTTGGGCACGAGCCCGTCGCCCATCCAGTGCGGATGCGCGTGCCGAGGGGCCGCGGGTCTGGACCAAGAAATCATGGAGCAAGAGTAAAGGAAGGGCTTGAGGGAAGAGCCGAGACCGGGCCAGCCCCCGCGTATGCCCTGGACGCTCGCGGAAAAGTGGCGCGGGGGCTCGGGGAGACCCATTCCGGCGGAAGCGTCCGAGGACGCCGAGTCCGACGCTTCTTCGACGAATGCGCGATGGAGGCCCTGTAATTCGGGCCCTCATCGCAGCGGCCGTGCCGTGGCTAGCGCGGGCCATGGCTTGATGAGACGCGTCCGCTGATAGGTCACACGTCGCTTTCCGCGGCTGTTGCGGCGGCGCGCACCCACTGATTTGCCCATGCACTAGTCCTACACAGCAGCCATCGCGGGAAGGCCCGCACGCGTGCATGAGTGGTGTGTTTGGAGGCCCACGCACAGTCCGCACTGATTTATTTGCGGCCATTGCGCTTCCAGTGTTGACACTCTTTGTGCTGCTATACACTGCATCACTGCTAGCAGTCCGAGGACGCCGAGTCCGACGCGAGGAAGCGTCCGAGGACGCCGAGTCCGACGCTTCGGGGCTGGCCCATCTTCGCTGCCGCGTTGAGGCGGCGGAGGCGCTCGTGGAGCAAAAATAAAGGACCAAGTGGTGGTGGAGACGTGCAAGCAACAATTCACAGGCGAGATGTGTGACGGGCTGGCGAATGCGTTGTGGTCCGCGATCGTGCAGAGGACGACGGGGAGAGGCTTTCTGCCGCGGTCACTCTGGCTGACTCCCTCTGGGGCCAAGGAAAGTGCGCTGAGGCGGAGAAGATGCAGCGCGAGGTGCTTGCAGTGGAACAGCGGGTGCTGGGAGCCGATCATCCCGACACGTTGAGTACCGCGGGCAATCTGGCTCTATCACTCTCGGGCCAATGAAAGTACGATGAGGCGGAGAAGATGCAGCGCGAGGTGCTTGCAGTGGAACAGCGGGTGCTAGGAGCCGAGCATCCCGGCACGTTGTGTACCGCGAAAAATCTGGCTCTATCCCTCTCACGCCAAGGAAAGTACGATGAGGCGGAGAAGATGGAGCGCGAGGTGCTTGCAGTGAATGAGCGGGTGCTGGGAGCCGAGCATCCGGACACGTTGACTACCGCAAACAATCTGGCTCTATCCCTCTCGGACCAAGGAAAGTACGATGAGGCGGAGAAGATGGAGCGCAAGGTGCTTGCAGTGGAGAGGCGGGTGCTGGGAGCCGAGCATCCCAGCACGTTGGTGACCGCGGGCAATCTGGCTTCATCCCTCTCAGAGCCAAGGAAAGTACGATGAGGCGGAGACGATGGAGCGCGAGGTGCTTGCAGTGGAACAGCGGGTGCTGGGAGCCGAGCATCCCGGCACGTTGAGTACTGCCTGGCTCTATCCCACTCACGTCAAGGAAAGTACGATGAGGCGGTCGCGATGGAGCGCGAGGTGCTTGCAGTGAGGAAGCGGGTGCTGGGAGCCGAGCATCCCGACACGTTGATTACCGCGAACAATTTGGCTCTATCCATTTCGCGCCAAGGAAAGTACGATGAGGCGGAGAAGACGCAGCGCGAGGTGCTTGCAGTGAAACAGCGGGTGATAGGAGCCGAGCATCCCGACACGTTGACTACTGCGGGCAATCTGGCTGACTCCCTCTGGCACCAAGAAAAGTACGATGAGGCGGAGAAGATGCAGCGCGAGGTGTTTGCAGTGAGTAAGCGGGTGCTGGGAGCCGATCATCCCGACACGTTGACTTCCGCGGGCAATCTGGCTTCATCCCTCTAGAGCCAAGGACAGTACGATGAGGCGGAGAAGATGCAGCGCGAGGTGCTTGCGGTGAAACAGCGGGTGCTGGGAGCCGAGCATCCCAGCACGTTGAGTACCGCGGGCAATCTGGCTGAGTTCCTCAAGAGCCAAGGAAGGTACGATGAGGCGGAGAAGATGGAGCGCGAGGTGCTTGAGTACCGCGGGCGATCTGGCTGCATCACTTCCGCGCTCGAAAAGCCTGGCATTAGCATTGCGTCCACCTCCGCTGCAGAACCCGCTTCAAAGAGAGCAAAACAGAGCATCAATCGCGCGCCGGAAGGCCGCAGCAGTGGGGCAGAAGGAGAGCAGAAGGAGAGCAAGGTGGTGTTGTAGGAGGATGGGGAGGGGGGGGGAGGAGCAGGGGGGGGAGACGGCGCGGCTGGTGCGCTATAGGAGGAAATGCATCTCGGATGCGCGATGAATGGATGCGCTATCAATAACCACTGCGCTGTCCCCCCTCTCTCTCCCCCCCTCTCTCCCTCTCCCTCTCTCCCTGTCTAGCGCGGCGAGATAGGATCGCTGTGTTTCATTAATGTCCCATGTTCGGGGGGGGTCCCGTGGGTAAAAACTCTCCTATAGGTCCGGTATCGGGCTCTTTTCAGCGGACTCTGGTTTCTTTGACAGAAACGTTGGGTTTTGTTGTGGGATTGGTTCCAAACCGTTTTTTTGGCGGATTCTGCAAAGTTGGGAAAAGGCGAGATACTGGAACGCTATCGAAACGTTATTGTGCATCCGGGTCTCCCGTGTTGTTGCGTTTATTTTCAACCAAACTCTAGGCAACCGGCATTCGTCACGGCCGGCTGCACTACTAGGGTCTGTGGGCAAACGAGAAGCCGGGATCCATATAAGTTGGGCAAGTTTCGGGGGGCGGCGGATTGATGAAACCACTATCATTGTGTCAAGCTAAGCCCTAAGCCCTAAGCCCTACTAGGCTAAAGCACGATCATTGTGTCAAGCCACCTCCTCCATAAAGGCTGTGTGCTTGGACATTGTGCATCCTAGCACGTCCTAGTCAACTCGGGGTTGCGGAACCTCGTGTTGAGCTTTGCTGGAGTTTCTGTTTGCGAGGGAGGGAGGGGGTGATGGCACATGGCGAAGGCCTTCGGCGGATTGATCAGAGAAAGCGAGAGTGTTTATTACAAAATTGTAAATAAGAGCCCCCATCTGCATGTGTAGATATCTGCATGTGTAAATACGGGCACTTTGGTGGTAAACGAAAACGTTTACTGTAGCGTGTACGCATCGACCGAGGTTGGTACGTGGTTGCTGTCCGTCTTGACTTGTTCGCGCTCCACGCGCTCCAACGCCTTTGTACAACTGTTTAAGTCGCGTGGAAGACGTGCAGGAAGCCCTTATCTTAGCAAAGCTGACAGACATCAGCATCAGACACGTAGTGTGAGCCGCCTGCGCAGCGCCAGCCGCCGTCTTCCTTGAGCCACTCGAAGTCCATCGGACACCTTCCCATCCGGGCAAGCGCCTGTTGGCAGCGAGCCTCCTCCTCGGATTTTTCTTTTTTACGTTGCTCGATCAGCAGCGTCATGCGCTTCTGCAAGGCTCCCTTCTGCTTGTCAAGCATGCTGCGGATCTTGCCCAGGTCGTTGCAGCCCGTGATGCTGACTATCTTGTCTAGGAGCTCTTGCGGGTATTCACCCTCTTGCAGAAACTGGGCAATGTACTCAATGTCGTACCCCAGTTCCTGGCAAGCTTGCTCAAGCGCCGCCCACACATCTGGTTCAGATGTCTCGTCGTCTTCTGTTTCTTCATGGTTGTCCACCCTGCGAATCCTGTGCTTGACCTTGTGCTTCGGATTTGACTGGCACGTGTCAGCATCCGCATCCGCACCGTCGATACCATAGCCCGCACCCTCGACACCATAGCTCCCGCCGGAATTCTTTGCCATCGTCTTCTTGTGGTGCTGAGCTGATACGAGCTTGCGCCTGCTCATAGTTATAGAGGACAACGCAGCGTCCACGTCCGCTGCTTCATATGGGCCACTCATGGATGCTGCACCGCGAGCATCTTTCTTGGAAGCCCAAGCCGCCCGCAGCCGACTTGCACGCTCTGTGTATAGCGCGGGGAGAATGGTGTCGAAGACATCGCGAGCGCTGCCCCACGACGGCAGCGGCTGTAGGAGACGGCACCAATGATTCAGGCGAGCCTCAGCTTCTGCGGTTAAGGTCTTGTTGGAACGCACAATCTCCGAGACCACAACATCACTCGCCTGCCGCGCAGTCCAGGGCTCGAAGACTATCCGCTTCTTGTTGAATCGGCTGGCAAAGCCGGGATTGGCATTGGCAAACAGCGCATCCATTGACTCCTCGTAGCCGGCCATGATGACCAACAAGCTGCCCTTGAACTCCGCCTGCGTGATGTTGCCGACAAGAGTATCGATAGCCTCGCGCCCAAAGCTGCTGCTGCCGCTGCCGCTGCCGGAAATCCCGTACGCCTCATCGATGAAAAGAATTCCACCGCGCGCTTGATTCATGGCCTTGAGCACCTTCTCCTTGGTCTCGCCCACGTACTGCCCCATCAAGCTGGTGCCCGTCACGCATGTCACAGTGTCCGACGGAAGTATTTTCAAATCATAAAACAGTTTGCCGAAGCGGTTGGCGACAGTGGTTTTCCCGGTCCCCGGAGGCCCGACAAACACCATGTGCGCATCCGCAAGGATCTCTGCTGGCTCCCGTCCGTCTGCCGTGGCCGCAAAAATGAGCGCCTCGAGCCTGTCCATCACCTGCATGATATGCTCCACGTTGTAGAGGCAGGCAAATGCCTCCCGGGCCTGTTCGACCTTCACCTCCTCCGGAATAAAGTCTGAGCGAACGAGGACATCGGGGTCGGGCAGCGCCGGGGCTGGGACGCCCTCGCGCCTCGCCTTGTCAACAGCCTGCTGGGCCTCGTCGAGGCGAGCGGCTTTGGACGCTTTCGCAAAGTTGAGCATTGAGCCGACAGTACCCGCGTTTCCGAAGCCTGGCATTCGCCTCTTCTGTGCGATCAGCGCCACGACAGCATCGATGAGATCGAGGTTTTCGAACACGAGCCCGCACTTGGAGGCCATGGAGACCAGCACCTGCAACCACCAACACATTAGCAACACATTAGCAACACATTGGCAACACATTAGCACCACATTAGCCATGGGGACCAGCACCTGTTTCAGCTCTTCATCGCTCATGTCCCTGAAGTGCATCCCGAAATCATCGATATTGAAACGGCGTCGGAGACCAGGGTTGTTGTCGAGCATTTCAAACATCTCCTGCTTGTAGCCGGCCAGAATGACGGCAATGTCGCTCCCGGCCTCGCCATCCAGCTTCTCCACCAGGGTGTCGAGCACATTTCCCCCGTACTGGTTGTTCTTTCTACGGGGGTCGAGAATATAGGCTTCATCAATGAGCAAGACCTTGCCCTTTGCGCGCTCAAGAACAGCCTTGGTGTTAGTAGCAGCGC
>Ga0315899_10008271_pt1 | contig 11154 bp, 16 predicted proteins | sample LakEriMetagenome_2_FD_203518 | JGI IMG/M metagenome (GOLD analysis project Ga0315899, IMG submission 203518) | Freshwater fungal communities from buoy surface, Lake Erie, Ohio, United States - Buoy 4 MA112 | ecosystem: Environmental > Aquatic > Freshwater > Lake | place: USA: Lake Erie, Ohio...
GAGAGAGAGAGAGAGAGAGAGAGAGAGAGAGAGAGATAGCGAGCGATCGTGCGAGCGAGAGAGAGCCAGCGAGCAAGCAAGCGAGAGAGAGAGAGAGAGAACGCGCGCGCACTAGAGAGAGTGTGCGTCGGGGCCGGAGTAGCCGGGGTCGCAGAGTACTACTGTAGTAACAAGAGCAACTTAATTCGTTTCACTCACGCCGTCACCTTCACACGAAACGTTGCAAAAAATGTATATTCCGGAAAAAACGTATGTCACTGTGTTCTCATTAATAAACGAAACCTTCTCTGACAGCCTGAGCAAAGCAAAAATTGCGCGGCGCCCCCACCACGGCTCGTCCGCGCTTCATAGAGAAGCAGAGGGCCCTTGCCGACGCATACCACAAGTGTAACCTTGCCAACTACGCGCAAGCTCTCGGGAAAGCACACGATCTTGGCCTACACCTCGCCGAGGTGAAGGCAGTGAAAGAACAACGGAGAACATTTCGGGACATCAATCGCTCCAATTCCGACGCACGGGAGCAGTTGGACGAGCTTATAGACTCGCAAACCAAGCTTCTCGCCACCGTGCAGGGCGAGGAGCAGATGAAATTGGAGAAGTCACTCCTCCTTAAGCTCTACGAAGCCAGGAGCGAACGGCGTGGCAGGCTATTGATGCAAGAGAGTTTCTTCGATCTGCAACACATTTTCAAGTTTTTCATTCAAAGACGAGCCCTGGCTGTCTGGATTGAACCGGATGAAAACCATAGGCCCTTGGTGCGTCATCATGATGTAATGGTATCTGTCGGCTTGGTCTTTTCGATTATACCCACCGTGCGCATGCTCGTCGGTTTCCCAGTAAACTCTTTATATAAGAGACACCATGCATGGCACAGGCAGACTGGAATCCAACCTGTTGTTTCAGTATGAAGTACAACGATACCCACGACCGTCAGCTTTCAATCGAAAAGGGGCCACGACGTCTTCCAAGAGCGTACGTGAGTCCTGTGTGCGCGAGCGTTCGTCTCGCCAACTACGAGAAGGAACAAGCAGGCGCAGGTCGATGCCTTGGTCCAGAAGCAACAAGTATGGTTGGACGACGAGAACCTCTGCAAGAAGCGTTTAGCTATGCAAGACTGGACAACGAAATGCATAATTGTGTGCATAATGGATGGCTGGTGCTGGTGCTGGTGCTGTAACAAAAGCACTGAAGAATGCGCAACAGCATTGGGAACAGAGAGCAGCACATGCCCAGTCATTGTTGAGAACCAGGACAGTGGACTGCAATCACAGAATGCGCAGTTTCAGCAGGAGCTCGCCAAAACATTAGCTCAAGAGACGAGGTCGAGTGAACAGAGTTCACAGCTCCTGACGGAGCACGAGCAGCTCCTGACGGAGCACGAGCAGCTCCTGACAGAGCACGAACACGTAATAGACCAGCTCGCAAATATCGTCAAGAAGGAGCTCGAGAGCTTGCAGACCAAATTGCAAAACACGTCAGCGGCTCTGCAGACCAAATTGCAAAAGACGTCATCGGCTCAGCGGAAACTTTTTGCGTTTTGCCACAAGAGGAATGCCAGGAGTGCTGTGATAAGCTACAATTACTTGTGCTGGTGGAAGAACAAGTTTGCCATATTGAAACAACAACCAGAAAACAGTGTCACAATTGAAGCGGCTGCCACTGACGATGGTGAACCAGCGGAAGCAACCCCCCCCGGCCCGAACGAAACTGTGGAAGTGCTGTGGCGCACGTGCTACTGCGAGGAGGAGGAGAGCAACGGATGAATGCTAGCCGAGGTGCTGGTCATTGAGATTTGATGAGAATAAACATAGATCACAAACACAATTTCACTACTCAGCGTACAAGCCATCTATTGCGTTGCACTGACAGTGTTCTGCGCTGCTTGCTGCGCTCATAGGCTCTGAAACAGAACCCCAGCCGCAGTGTGTGCATTAGACGTTCTCTCCCCCATGCGCAAAGAAGCCGTTTGCTCACGGCACACATGGTTCTTGTAGGCCTTGTGCAGGTTTAACCCCATGCCCCGGAACACACATGCAGTTAGCAACACTTGTGGACATCGAGAGAGAGAGTGTTGTTTATTGGTACTCAATTTAGTATCCTCTACACTTTCATGTATTCGCCAGCCTAGGCCGCGACTCCGCGTGCTTGATGTCTGTGGTTTCGTGTAAGTATGCACCCAGGCGTTCAAAGGTTTTAAGCCTATGAGCGCCTGGCCAATTAACCCTCCGTCCTCTGGCTCGTCGTGGAAGTATTTTTGCTAGTAGGACATGCTGTGCACGGCATGCTGCTGCGCTCTGCTGAGAAGAAGCCATGAGCGCACGGAGTACACGGATTGAAATGCTCATTGTCCTGTGCGTGTGCTGCTCCAGAACCGCGTCCGCTGCCTGCTGCGCAGAGGCAGTGGTCGAGCTCGCTAGATCCTGTTGACGCAAGTTCGCCAAGAGGGCAAGGCACCTTGTCAATGCTGCCCGCAGGGCAGAAGTGGTGTTCAGGACACAGCACGCATTCCGCTTCAGCATCGTGCACAAGACTGTGTTCACAGAAAGTGCCGGAGGGACAGGGGAGGCAAATGCCCTGCGACAGAGGCTGGAAGCCTGGCCCGCAGACACATTGTTCAATGGCGATACTGCCCGAGGCGTTGATAGTGCTGGCGTTGCTAGGGCATGCCAAGCACAGAAGAGAGCCAGTGTTGTTTTGGAATGTGTCAGGTGGACACAGTGCGTATGAGCGCGTCAGGTTGCTGCCCCGGAACTTGCCGATGGCACAGGCGTTGCACTCGTGGACAGCAACAGAGGCACGTTTGAACCCGAGACGACAAACACAGTCTTCAGGGCCGGTGCCCCACGGTTTGCTGAAGTCGTCCTTGTTGAGCACTAGAAGAGAATGTGCTGGCCCTCCGGCATCTGGCAGCAGGCACTTCTCGCATGGCACATTGACGGCCACCCAGAAGTGTCCTGCAGGACAGAACTGACAGCTGATGTCCGAGAAGCTCGTCTGCGTCATGTACTGAGCACACGCCTGGCCCCCGCGATGAAAGCAACCCAAGTTGCGCCTGCAGCTGACAGTGACAGCGTTCGTTCGGGGGCGGCGCTGACCGAAAGTTCAACTCCACGCCCAGTGTGTCCCAAGAACCCAAGTGAATGGCATCTCACCGAGGATGGGAAAATGATACGCCAATCCGACGTCGTAGAGCCTTTGACCAGATTGCAGGACATGATGCCTTGGGGTCGGGGTATTGGAACTGCACACTTCCTCACTGTGGGTGACGCGACTGCTGACAAGACGCGCGAGAATATGCTCTGTGAGCATACTCAGGTGGCGCTCGTCTCGGCGCTGTATGCAATCATTGCCTGTGCCGGATGTCTGGACCCCCAAGGAATGGCCTGGCACAACGTCGACTCTATTTGGGGCCCTGCAGCCGCAAGCAACTTATATCAGGTGCTCGCAATGACCTGGCATGTGTCGGCGATCATCCTGACTGGCGAACCGTTGCACTCTGTTTGGGTCCTTCTCGTAGTTGGCGAGACGAACAGTGATTTCGAGGCCAGACAGCTCTTCAAATCGCTAGGTAGAAAGCTCTCCGCAGGCTTCATGCTTTCAGTGGTTGGCCTATGTTTCATAGGTTTTAGCATAACACTCCACATGTTCGCATTCATGCGGAAGCCAGAAGAACAGAATGATGCTAGTCCTTGCACGCTTAATGGCACCAACCTGACCAAAATCAACACAACAACTTTCATTGGGGATGAGATGCAGAACTCCCGGATCTGGTTGCCTTTGATAATTTCTGGCTTGGTTTCGACTATGTACACGGTAAAACACTCAGTGCACACTAAGAAACCGCGAGTGCTGAAAATTGAGGAGATTGACAATCACATCGAGGAGCTTTGTGTCTGGATGGCCGATCGAGAACATGTGGGAAGGGGAGAAGTTATGCCATGTCTTACACAGGAACTGGTTGTCAAGATAATCGAGGAAAAGATGGTCGAGAGGCTAGCAGAGAATTACTGTCCCGAGGATAACAAGTCCAGCAGCCTGCTGTCGCCCATCACTCTCAAAGTCACAGGACGCGTGGTCGAAGAAATACAAACACGCTATGTTGAACAGGAAGTAAGACGCAGTAAAGCACTTGATCTCCTTAAAGAAAAGAAAATCTTTATAGATCAGTGTCACCCGGGTAAGTCAGCGGGAATCGACGCTCTGCAGAAGGCGGGCATTGCTGTTGAAGGGCATTGTTGCGCCCTGCTTGACGCTGATCTGGACCTGGAAACTCTCGTGATGGTTGCCAAAGATCTCCCGGACACTTGGGTCATCTTGACTCTCTTATAAGAGGCGAGTACCGAGCCCAAACAGGTATATAGCAGATGCTAAATTTTGTTTCTGTAAGAACAATAAAAGGATCATCATCAAAGAGGCTGGCATTGGGACGCCAGGCGAGCGAGTGAGGGTCATCAACGCTCTTTACATCTGGTGTAGGTCAACATCTGTCAATCTGCGCGCATCGGGCACATCGAGCGCATCGGGCGCACCTGCTGCACCAGCCGCATCCGCGATCGCCGGCTGGGACTTTGAGAAGGACCTCGAGCAGATCTTCGCGACGGAGTAACTCAAAGACACAGACGTGGGCGACAAGTCGTGCGCCAAAGCCAAAGGCAAGAGTTTTTTTTGGTGGGTGGTTATCACGTTTTAAACTAATACGCCTTCGGCGTATTAGTTTGGCGACGTTCGCCGCCTTCGGCGGCGCCCACAATGAATAGGCGGAGGTATGGGCGTGCGCTTAGCATAGGATGGATACCAATATATATTATTGCCTGCCTCAGGCAGGTGGTCGCATTCGCTCCCAAGGTAATTATTGCTTGCCTCCGGCAGGGGTTTTGCATTCGCAAAACAAGGTAATAAAATGCGCCGCCTACGGCATCGCACGAGGGAGGGGGTGGAGGTATGGGCGGATGGGTGGGCGGAGGGAGAGGGTGCGGGTTTAGCTCTCTTTGTGAAGCAAAATAAAAAACTAAAATTTGCTTCGTAGTTCCATCGCCGGAGAAAAAAAATGATTATTTTATTTTTACGCTGTGAAGCAAAAAATTTATCAACGCTCCACTAACTACTACTCGCATTTTCGCGGGTACGCTCGTGCACAAGTTCGGCGCGCACCATACACACACATACAAGTACACACAACAAAACACGCGCACCCACATGTCATGGACACACATACACTCAACGCACACATAATCACACACACGCACACACACAATTTCCCTCGCGGTTACGCACACATGCTTACACGCACAGCCGGCGGTCTTCAAGACTGCAGAAGTGGAAGCCTTAAAAGAGAAGGAGATCGAGACCTCGCATTCTCTAGTATCACAGTCTGACTTGCGTCCCAAGATCTGCCGCTCTTGCTCTCGCTCATTCATTAAATTTCTCAATTCCAGACACTCAACATCCAATTATGGCTCTGAACCCCGGAGCCCTCGCGCTCGTCCCTCAACACATAACATCCCCCACCACCCATTTTCCCCCTACCAACGCCCGCGCGGTCCCCGCCGCCTGAATATCCCCCGCGCCTGATCGTGCAGCGGGAGCGCCCGGGCGAGGAGCCTCGAGAACCTCAGGTTATTTCTCTTTTGCTGCCTTTGTCACCGCCTTCTCTTGCAGCATGCCTGGATGCGCTTTGTATGTCCCCTGGCAAAGGGGCCGGGAAGAACAGAGGAGAGAGAGAGAGAGAGAGAGAGAGAGAGAGAGAGATTTAAGGGGTTAGAGTGACATCGAGGCAGACAGCGTGTGGGAGCTCAGAAGCAGGAGAGGAGAGGGCACACACACACACACACGATACATGTGTGTGTGTGTGCATACATATATATACACAGACACACACATACATACGTACGTACGTACATACATACATACGTATATACATACATACGTATATACATACATACATACATACATACATACATACACATACATTCATACATACACACACACACGCACACAGACACACACAGACACACACACACCAGGAGGTGATCCCAGAGCATGATGTACTGCCCGTAGTTAACGGTAGGAATAACATGGTGCTCGTCGTGAGCCTTCACGTCAAACAGCACCCCAGCCACTACGTTGTACCTTTCCCGTGTGTGTGTGTGTGTGTATGTGTGTGTGTGTGTGTGTGTGTGTGTGTGTGTGTGTGTGTGTGCATACGTGCATGTGCGTGTCTGTGTGTGTACACACACACACACGCACACACACACACACACAAACGTATATGTATGTATGTATCCTTTCCACCCTGCACGCTGCCGTCAGGCCAAAAACCCACTGCATCCCTAAAAAAAAATGCATCCTTTTCAAAGAAAAACCCATGCATGCTCTCCACCCTGACCCCTTAACAAACTTTTCTCTCTATATACACTGCACCCTGCGCAATATAAACTCGAACGCCTTATATATAATAATAATATAAAATGAACTATATCCCCCCCTCTCTCACTACACAAAAGGGTGCTTTTCTGTTGTCCCTCGTACACAAAATAATTATGTTTTAATCTTTAGTAAATGGAATTTCATAATTTAAATAAAAAGCACCTGGTGTGATTCAGTGAGGCGAGCACGCCGCCTGATACCACGAACAAAGCCGCGCTGATGACGTGGCACGGTACCAGCATAATCGCTACCAAGTGCAAGTACTCGCCTGGTTTAGTTTGGATTAGGTTTGAGTTAGCTCAGGGTTTAGCCCGGGGTTCAGCTCAGGGTTCAACGCAAACTGATGCAGCCCCTCCGCCCACCGTCCATGTATATATATATATATAATATATAATATACAATATATAATATATATGTACACACACACACACACACACACACACACACACACACACACACACACACACACACACACGTATATACATACATACATACAATTTAAAAAGAAAATATACCCACGATGAACTCTATAGGGTGAACGTTCACGGCATCTATATTCCCGCGCGTCGGCGCTGCTTGATGGTGGTGGTGCTTGTGGATGTACTGGCCCGCATACACACAAACAGAGAGAGAGAGAGAGAAAGAGAGAGAGAGAGAGAGAGAGAGAGAGAGAGAGAGAGAGAGAGAGAACATGTAAATCAATAAATCGTAGACATAAATAATAAATCAAAATAATAAAGAGACCATGAAAAATAAGTAATCAACAAATGTAAAATGATAAAAATAGAACAATAAATTAAAATAACAATATAGACCTTGTAGAATTGGCGCATGTGCAGGAAGCGGTGCCAGAGGGAATAGAAGAAATCATAAACAATGAAGAGCACGGGGATTGCCACCACGGTGTTGAACACCGTCACCTCGTCCAAACTGAGGGAGGGGCGGGGGTGGAGGGGGAGAGGAGAAGGAGCGATGTGTATGTGTGCGCGCGTGTGTGCGTGTATTTGGTGTTTTGAGTATGTGTTTGTGTGGTGTTTAAAGTGTGTTTAGAGTGTGCGCGCGCGTGTGTTTGAGTATGAGTTTGTGTGTGCGCTCTGCCCATTTCATACCAAGCGCATGCCCACCCTGAACCCTAAACGCTAACGAGAGAGACAAGCTGCAGGTGTGTGTTGTGTTGCTAATGTTTTGCTAATGTTTTGCTAATGTGTGTTGCTAACAAGTGAGACAAGCCCTGAACCCTAATCCCTAAACCCTAAACCCTAAACGCACTACTGAGTACGCATGGCGATGGCATGATGCCTTCTGCTGCCAGATTCCTCTCCCGCCCGCCCTCATCCTCGATCCCACCCTCCTTCAGCTCTGTGCCACAAGGCGTGCCGTGCAAACACTCTACATCAAAAAAAATTGTAAATAGCCGAGCATATTACACGCATTACCTCCACTTGAGCGCCGGCGATAGCCAGCAGTAGCGTACTGCGTGGTAGGTGAAAATGGACGTGGTAAACTTGTTCCAGGCAATAAATGACCAGTCGAGTGCGCTGAGCGTGTCGAGGTGCTTGCCGCGCTGCGGGATACGCTGGGGCGACAGCAAGAGCGGCGGAACCTGGTATTCCAATGACATTTACTGCGTTGTCTATATTATTGTATTGCACATGTTTCTTGTATTGCACATATTAGTATCGAACTGTCCACGCCAGGTCGGTGCAGTGGCAGCTGCTCTCGTGCGTGCGTGGGTGTGGACCTTGTCGACAAGCAGGGCCATGAGCTCGAGGCCCGCGACTATCAAGCCCGCCCATGCCAGGTACTGCCAGGGCTCCCAGCTGCTGGCATCCCATACCCGGAATGACGCTCCCCACAACGCGACGCCGATCGCCTTGTCAACCACCATGGTCAACGACGGGCCTTTGGGCGTCCAAAGTTTTTTTTGGGTTAAACCACTGTAGGTTTCTTTTGAAATTTATTTATAATATTTTAGCCGTTCCGTTCAAACCTCGAAATCGATCAGGGGTCCCGTGGTGAGAGCTCAGAGCTCTTTGGAGGACTTGGCGGTGCACAGGCGTGAGATCGGAGACCCGCCTAAAGCCTAAACGCGGGGAGCACCTGCCTCGCCTGTAAACACTGCGGGTCGTCTCTCGCTCGTGCCGGCAGCTGCAGCGCACGTCACAATGTCCCGCGGGCCCAGGACGTCGTCCACCGACACCGCAGCCTTTGCCGCGCTGCTGAACGAGCTGCGCGGGCCGCTGACAGGAGTCGCGGCGGTGAGCCTGCTCCCCGCCGATTTTTGCGTGTGAATCGCTGCTGTCGTGCGTCCTCGGTGCGGCAGCGCCTGTGCTGGTAGCGGGTGAGAGCGCGGCAGGCGCGGGGCCGGCGCTCGCTCGGCGGTGAAACGCCGCCAAGGCCAACCGGGGCGAATGCGTGCGGTGTGTCGAGACCGGATTTGAGGGCTGTAGTTGGCATGCTGGTACAGCCGGGCGCAGCGCGCGTGTACGGCAGCAGGCATGGTTGGGTTTGGCAAAGAGAGGGGGAGGAGAGACAGACGTGGGCGGGATCCGTGCAAGGGTCTTGTGGACGTGCGCATGGGGCGTGCCCCTTGGGGCTTAATTTTTAGGATTTGGTATCAGTGTCTTTTGGAGGGCGGGATCGGTGCGAGGGTCCGGCGGGCGTGCCTCGTGGCGTGCCCCTTGAAGGGTTTAGTGCAGTATAGTGTCCTTCAAGGTTTAGTGTTTTTCAGTATTTAGAGTTTAGTGTCACTGTCTTCTGGTGCGACGGTCCTGTGGTGTTGGTGTGCGCGGGGTGTGTGCCCCGGAGGCGCGGATGTGTCTATTGCCCCCACTGACAAAGACCCCCAGCATGTGTGCGCCCCATTTCAAACGCCTCTGCAAATCTTCGCCAACTCACCTGCTGAATTGCCTTGCTGAGCGTCTGCACCTTGCTGAGCGTCTGTTTTTAACAACGTCTGCGGAATTGCTCTTGCTCAGCGTCTGCAGCGACAATAGAAAATTAAAAACACTGTGTTTTGATTTATTTATTGTCGCTGCAGACGCTCAGCAAGAGCAATGCCGCAGGCACTAAGGGCTTTGGCGAAGATGACCTGCACAAGCTCAACTTCCGTGAACTTGCCGATCGCTTCGAGCACCTCTCCCAGGTGTTTAGGTTTTAGGTTTAGGGCTAACTAAACCTTCAACCCTAAACACTTCCGTGATCTCGCCGATCGCTTCGAGCACCTCTCTATATTTACTTATTCTAATACTTGTACATTATACATATAATCTATTTACTTATTCTAATTATACTAGATTATATGTATAATGTACATTATACATATAAATGTACATTATACATATAATCTATTTACTTATACATGTATAATATATTTACTTATACATGCACGAGTCTATATAACATTATGAATGTACAATATACATATAATCTATTTACTTATACATGTATAATATATTTACTTATACATGCACGAGTCTGTGTCTGTGTCTTGGTCCAGAGTCGTATGTAATATATGTTGTATGTAATATATTTACTTATTCTAATAATTTCATTTATTTATATATTACTCTGGACAAAGACAGACACAGCATCTTTACTTATACTTACGCGTGTACGGTGCAGGTGCTGCCGGATGCGCTGCGCTGTGTGCAAGAGGTGAAGCAGATACAGGGCAGTGTGCAAGAACGCCTCGAAGTGCTTGGTACGAACTTGGTTTTTTTTTAATTTGTACTGCCGCCCTGTAGGATACAGGGCAGTGTGCAAGAACGCCTCCAAGTGCTTGGTACGAACTTGGTTTTTTTTTAATTTGTACTGCCCCCCTGTAGGATACAGGGCAGTGTGCAAGAACGCCTCCAAGTGCTTGGTACAAATATGCATACTAGTGCGTGCGTGTGTGAGTACATGTGTGTGTGGGTGTGTGTGGGTGTAAAACATCTGCACACACATGTCAACAAATGCGTGGGCGGGTACAGGACCAAGCACTTCGAGATTTTGTGTAAATTATATATATATATATATATTCATACAGAGAGAGAGAGAGAGGGTCGGCAGCCGAGCGAGGAGGGTTAATACATGCAGGTAATAATACAAAAATAGGGGGAAATATACAGGGTCGGCAGCAGAGGCAGAGCATGGAGGAGGAGGATACATGTGATATGTATAGAGGGTCGGCAGCAGAGGCAGGGCAAGGAGGCATACCTGTCGTCGCTGCAGGAGTGATTATTATTATTGTTATTGTACATCATGATAAAAAAATAACAAAGATATTATTGATTTCAAAAAATGGGAAAATAGAGGGTCGGCAGCAGAGCGAGGAGGCGTACCTGTCGTCGTTGCAGGAGTTGCAGGAGGCGATCTTGAGCCAGAGCGCCACCATCCAGGATGATATCAAGGACCGCATGGCCCAGGTGTTGTATATTGTATTTTCAATGTTTCAATGTTGTTATGATTATCTTTATCATTGTTGTTGTTACTATTTTATGTTATTGTATTAGCCTTCTTTAGCACACACACACGTATGCATATACACATACATATACATACATATAAATATATATATAAATACACATACACATACATATACATATGGCAGCTGCGGCAAGTGCTGGACGAAAGGGAGCAGTACTTGTATACACACACACACACTCACACACCTGCACATGGCAGCTGCAGCAAGTGCTGGACGAAAGGGAGCAGTACTTGTATACACACACACACACACACACC
>Ga0315899_10008272_pt1 | contig 11154 bp, 10 predicted proteins | sample LakEriMetagenome_2_FD_203518 | JGI IMG/M metagenome (GOLD analysis project Ga0315899, IMG submission 203518) | Freshwater fungal communities from buoy surface, Lake Erie, Ohio, United States - Buoy 4 MA112 | ecosystem: Environmental > Aquatic > Freshwater > Lake | place: USA: Lake Erie, Ohio...
TAATAAATTCTTCATTGGCATCAAGATTTGCATAAGTAGAAGGGCTTCCACCAATTCTTCGGGAGTAAAAAATATTACCTTTATTAAACAAGTCGGTTCCCTCGGTAAAAAAAGGTCGATTTTCTGCAAATTGTTGTTCAAACGGACCCAAATTTAATACCACATTATCAAATGCAGTTTGACCAAAATCGGGTATCATAATTGCATCTAAAGTAAAGGCGTCATTAATGCCGTATTTAATGTCTAATCCACCTTTTAATTCTCCTTTTGTTAGTTGTTGGTTACTATTTAAATAAAACGAAGAATACGGAATAAGAAATAATCGGGTAGGAGTCTCAATATTTTCAATACCTTCTAGTAAGCCTGCTTGTATACTTTCATTAGTAATTTTATTGTCTATTAAGTTCCAGGTAAATTGTTGTCTATCCCGATTGATATCCCTATAAAAGTTTAAACCCCAGGTTTGTTTTTTGTCTGATGTAAAACGCAACGCTGCATAAGGAATTTTTAGTTCTGCAACCCAACCATAATTTGTTATTTCTACATGGCTATCCCATATTGCATTCCAGGAAAGATCTTGTTCCGAAGTACTTGTATACATACCGTCAATTTGAACCCCTGCAGCACTTACAGCAAATCGTGCTTCTTGTTGACCGTCGTTATATCCATTAATAAATACTCCAAACATATCTGCTGAGGCATCATTATCTCTTAATGCAAGCTCTTTTCTAATTTTGCTTGGTTCGTTGTCAAACATTGTTGCTCCAATATAAATAGCATCATTGTCATAAAGTACTTTTACTTCTGTTTTTCTAGTTTTTAACTCAGGTTTTCCATTATCTGGATTAATCATCAAGAAGTCTGTTGCTATTTCAGCATTTTTCCATATAGCCTCTGTCAACTTGCCGTCAACATTGATCTTTTCATTGCAAAATAGAGTATGTAGTTTTTTTTTGGGAGCTTGCGAATAAACAAAAACACTAATAAATTGAAGAATAATAATAAAATAAGATATAGTTTTTTGCATTTTCAAATTTTGTTGCTACAAAAGTAATTTTCTAAATCTTAAATAGACGAAAAATTAAGTTAATTGTTACATCCTAATATTTTAATTTCGAATATAAATCGGCATCCAAGCAATAAATATCTTCTCTAAAATGAAGAATTCCATTATTTTCCCATGCGGTCCAATACCATAAATGCAAGTAAATAGGGTCTTTGATTTTAATTACAATAGTTTTAAGTTCAGGTTTTGGTAAGGGTTTGCTATCAATTTTTAAAAATGGATTTTTAGCTAACAATTTGGAGTTTTTTAAATCGATATCCATCTGTTTTTTTCTTTGTAATTTATTGTAGTAGCCAATGTCGGTGGTGTCTTTAATCTTTTGTAAAGGCCATTTTAAGGTGTCGTTTAATAGATAGGCCGCCATTTCAAGAGGTTTTTGAAGTCGAACACATCCAGAGCTAAGGGATCGAAAAGTGTAATCAAAAAAATCACGGTGGTTGGTGTCATGGAGGTAGACTGAAAACCGATTTGGGAAATTTATTTTCATGGAGCCAAGCGAATTGTTTCTACTTGGTTTTTGAACGTATTTGTATCGGCCCGCTTCTTCAATTTTCCAATCATATGGGTTTATTTCATTGTTTTCATTATCCAAAATGAGAAGTCCCTTTTTCTTGAATACATTTCGATTTTTTTTTGCCTCCGGATAAATATCTTCCTTTAGTATTGTTGGGGGAACCGTCCAATTTGGGTTTAAATTTATGTTTGTTAATTTTGAATCTAAAACAGGTGTCATACGGGTTTCTCTTCCTACTACAATTCTTTGGGATAAGATGGTATCGTTATTTTTTACGGCCACAATCGAATAATCGGGGATGTTGATTAATAAGTAATTGTCTTCAAAAGTATGCGAAAACCATCTCCAGCGTTCTAAGTTGGCAATGACCTGTTCTATGCGTTGGTTTCTACTGAAGTTTAAAGCTTCAATGGTGCTTCTTCCAATAATTGCATCTGCTTTTAATCCGTGTCTCGCTTGAAATGCCTTTACAGCGTCCTGTGTTTTTTTATTATAAAAAGTAGTAAGCAGGGTGTCTTTTTCTTTTAAATCACCCCAGTAGTTCAATCTTTTTTTGATGATGGGAATGTAATTGTTTTTGGTATTTGGCAGGATTTTTTCCTTTAAGTTCACCAATGCTATCGACTTTTCTTGAGGATATTGTTTCAGTAGTTGTAAACTCGATTTTAGTTTTTTATAAATTAAATGATTGGGTTTGCAATTTTCAAAACTTGATTTAAGATTGCTGTTGTTTAATCCTTCTTCCAAAACAGCATTTTCAAAAATAGGTCTTTCCTCCAAGTCCCAATTACGATATAATTTTTTAGGGTTTAATTTTCCTTTGCTGAGGTGTGAAATTAATTTTTGCGCGCTTAATGTAAGCGCTATATCATAATTTATAAGTAATGAATCGGATAGGGTAGCTCTATTTTTTTCGAAATTCTGCAAAGTTTCTTGATTATAATCTCTAGGATCTAATCCTTCGTTTTCCGAATCTGCGATTTCTTGAAGCAAGGCTTCTCTATTAGATTTTGAATTCCAAACTAATTCAAATTTCTTCTTTCGATAAAAATCTATCAAAAGGTTATTATGGGAGTTTAATACTAAGATAGAATCAATTGGACTGTTTTTTTGATAAAAAGTAAAGGCGCCGAAAGTAGAATTTGCTTCAAATCTATTCGGAATAATTTTGAAGAAGAATGCAAAAAAAGTTAGGAGTAAAATAGAGAATAATTTGTTCATAGCGGATCAATTTCTTTTTTCATTAAAAAATGAGGTCCTATTTCAGGTATAGAAAAAAGAGCTCCAACTTTATTGTAATTCGATTTTTCGTAAAAAGAAACTGCCGATTCCCTTGCGTTAAACCATATTAAGGTGCCGTTTTGGCTTTTTATGTATGCTTCGCAGTGGTGCAATAATTTTTCTCCGAATCCACTTTTTTGATATTCAGATAAAATTGCCATTCCTCTTATTTGAAATTGATTTGGGCAATTAAATGTATTATTTATTTTATTAAAAACAGAAACTACTCCAACTAATTTTTCTTCATTATAAATTCCAAAATGCTTGGTGTAAGGTAAATCATCCCCATCAAATTGGCAACTTTCTATTGGTTTTCCCGCCCTTAATACAGGTTGTCTTACGGAGTAGGTTTCTAAGGAACTTATATTTTTAATGATTTCCATATTTTTTATAAAAAAATAGTATCGGTTAACGAATTAATACTAAAACTTTTAGCTTTACTGTTTGTTTACAATACATAAAGATATAGAAAAATTTTTGAAAAAAATTTGCAATCAAAGAAACAATTACTTTATATTTGCACACTCAATGCGGAAGTAGCTCAGTTGGTAGAGCTCCAGCCTTCCAAGCTGGTTGTCGCGAGTTCGAGCCTCGTCTTCCGCTCCACAAGTAAAAACCCGAATCATCTGATTCGGGTTTTTTATTTTATAAACTTGCTAAATTGGTTTCTGGTTCAACTTCTATTGGATCTTGTTTTTGTGTAAACCATCTCGCTGTTAAAGAACCTTTTAATACTATCGATTCACCTTTTACATCCAGCCAACTTCCTTCTCGTAATCCTAAAACAGGAATAGAATTAAAGGCATGAAATTCTTTAAGTCGCGTTTCTCTAGTTTCTCCCATGTGTTTACTGTTGCTGTCTGGATCTAAATAATGCGGATTCAAATTAAACGGAATAGCTTCCAAAGTTTTAAAACTTGGAGGATAGACGATGGGCATGTCATTAGTAGTTTGCATCGAAATTCCTGTAATGTTACTGCCGGCGCTAGTTCCTAAATAAGGCGTGCCATTTTCTATTGCTTTAGCTAATGCTTCCATTACTTGGTTTTCATACAATTGAGTTACCAATAAAAAGGTGTTTCCGCCTCCTGTGAAAATTCCTTTGGCAGAAGCGATGGCTTCAGCTGGGTTTTCAAAACTATGTAATCCAACAACTTTTTTATTTATTTTTAAAAAAGCAGCCCGAACATTTTCTGTATATGCGTCTTCAGTAATTCCACCTGGTCGAGCATACGGAATGAAAAGTACGGTTTCGCAATTTTCAAAATGCTGTTCCAAATCGGGTAATAAATAATCTAAATAAGATCCGCCATGAATAGTAGAAGTGCTTGCTATGATTAGGTTTTTCATTGGAATTTTCAATTTTATGCAAAGCTACAAATTTATAATTAACAAAAAATTACCAAACCTTTGGCTGTACTTTTACAAAACTTTAAAATACATTTACAAAAATTATTTAATTTCTTTTCTTGCATACTTTTAAGTTTAGTTTCGTTTTGCTCTTATTTCTAAATGCTGCTTTAGGACAAACTAATGCTGTGATTAAAAAATTAAATGGAAAAGTAACATCTACTTTTTCCGATTTAGAAGGGATTTATTTAATTAATAATCGATCAAAAGAGAATACACTAACTGATTACGGAGGCTATTTTTCTATTCAAGCTGCTGTAGGTGATACCTTGGTTTTTTCTTCAGTGCAATTTAAAGCTCTTAAAATACCAATAAAAGAAACCGATTTCAATAAGGAATTGTTTTTTGTAAAAATGGATCCAATTGTTCGTTTTTTGGATGAGGTACGAATCAATGAATATAAAAATATTAATGCCGTTTCACTGAGAATAATTTCTCCAAACACAAAACATTATTCTCCCGCAGAAAGGAAATTAAAATCAGCGGAAGAACTTCATTGGTATAGTCCATTGTTAATACCTTTTGGAGGAATGAGTGTTGATGGTTTAATAAATTCTATTAGTGGAAGAACAAGCATATTAAAAAAAGAACTAGAAGTAGAAAAAAAAGAACTGTTAATTCATAAATTAGAAGGATGGTTTGAAAAAAAATATTTTATTGAAAATCTTAAAATTCCAGAAGAATACGTCAAGGGATTTTTGTTTTATTTGGTTGAGGATCCAAAATTCACTGCTGCTATGAAATCCCAAAATAAAACTATGGCTACCTTTATTATGAATGATCTTGCAGTTAAATACAAACAACTTTTGAAGGATAAATAATTTAAACTACTTTTGGACTTTAGTTTAATGAAACTTTTTTTTGTGTATAAATATTTCAAACTTTTTTCCTTAGTTCTATTGTTTTTGAGTCTCACATCAATGGGAATTCATAAATATTACATGGGTATTTTTCAGGTTGATTATGTGCCTCAAAAGAAGCGAATTCAGGTTACTTCAAGAATCTTTGTTGACGATTTAAATGCAGCTTTGGAAAAAAAATTCCATGTGAAATCAAATTTAGGTTCAGAACAAGAAACACCTCAAGATGAGCAAAATTTGAAAAAATACCTCTCGGAGAAATTCCTTATTAAAGTGAATGGAGCTTTGAAACCAATGACATATTTAAGTAAGGAGTTGGAAGCAAATGTTTTAATTTGCTATCTTCGAATTCCAGAAATTACTAAAATAGCTAAAATTGAAATTGAGAATTCTATTTTGATGGAATGGAATTCAGAGCAACAAAATATTATGCAAACCAATATTAATGGAGTGAAGCAAACCATCATGCTGAATTCTGACGATTATAAACGAATGTTAAAATAGTATAGGAAGTAGTTGATATTGAAAAATAAATTACTTTTATGCTTTAAAAAATTAATTGATATGTACCATTGTTCGACCTTAACTAAAGTTGTTTTTCTTTGTTTTTCTATTGGAATCTTTGCACAAGAAGCTCCAAAGGCTGCTCCAAGTGAAAAAAATCCAGATAAATTTAAACAGATGTATGATTTATTGGCAACGCCAAATATGTATCGTACTGCATCTGGAGCTCCGGGGCCAGAATATTATCAGCAACAAGCCGATTATAAAATTGATGTTGAATTGGATGACAAAAACACCAAACTTTATGGTCAAGAAACAATTACCTATACCAACAATGCCAAAGAATCGCTTGATTATCTTTGGGTACAATTAGATCAAAACCAACAGTCACGTAAGTCACTATCGCCACTCGTAGAAAGTAATAAAACCGATCCTGCTATGGGGGTTCAAGGATTTTCTAGAAAATATTTAGAAGCCGATTTTGATGGAGGTTTTAATATCGAATTTGTAAAAGATGCTTTAGGAAAACCAATGAAGTACACTATTAATCAAACGATGATGCGTGTGGAATTGCCTAAAGTTTTAAAACACGGAGAGAAAATTTCGTTTTCAATTAAGTGGTGGTACAACATTAATAATTATACTATTGACGGAGGTCGATCTGGCTACGAGCATTTTGATTCAGATGGTAACAATTTGTATGTATTGGCTCAGTTTTACCCAAGAATGGCAGTATATAATGATGTGGAAGGTTGGCAGAATATGCAATTTTGGGGATCGGGAGAATTCGCTTTACCTTTTGGGAATTTTGAAGTGAACATTACCGTTCCTGCAGATCATATTCTAGAAGCTACTGGAACGTTATTAAATAGAGCAGAAGTATTCACACCAGCACAATTGGCGCGATATGCTCAGGCAGAAAAATCATTTGATAATCCAGTAATTATAGTAACACAAGCGGAAGCGGAAGCAGCTGAAAAAGGTTTTTCTGATAAGAAAAAAACATGGAAATTCAAGGCAGAGAATGTTCGTGATTTTGGAATTTCAACTTCTAGAAAATTCATTTATGATGCTATGGCTGTTAAAACTGGTTCTACCACAGCAATGGCCATTTCATTATATCCAAAAGAAGGAAATCCACTTTGGGAACAATATTCAACCCGAATGGTGGCACATACTTTAAAAAGCTATTCAAGCTATACTTTTGATTATCCTTATCCAAAAGCAATCTCGATTAATGCCAGAGATCAAGGGATGGAATACCCAATGATTTGTTGGAATTTTGGTCGTCCAGATGCCGAAGGAAAATATACAGACGGAGTTAAATACGGAATGCTTGGAGTGATTTGCCACGAAGTGGGACACAACTTTTTCCCAATGATTATCAATTCAGATGAGCGCCAATGGACTTGGATGGATGAAGGTTTGAATTCATTCATGGAATTTTTAGCAGAGAAATCATTTGATCCAAAATTTCCATTACGTCGCGGACCTGCAAAAAATATTGTTCCCTACATGAGTGGTGATCAAAAAGGATTGGAACCAATTATGACCAATTCAGAAAGCATCCGTCAGTTTGGAAATAATGCTTACGGAAAACCAGCTACGGCATTAAATATTTTACGCGAAACCATAATGGGACCTGAGTTATTTGATTACGCATTTAAAACCTATGCCAACCGTTGGAAATTCAAACACCCAACTCCAGAAGATTTCTTTAGAACTATGGAAGATGCTTCGGGAGTTGATTTAGATTGGTTTTGGAGAGGTTGGTTCTATACCACCGATTCCAATGATATTGGAATTAAAGAGGTGAAAAAGTATTTTGTAAGTAACGAGCCTTCAAAAGAAGTAACCGAGTTCATGAAAAAACAACGCCGCCGAGACAGCAAACCAGGTCCAATGGTTTACATGATCGCAGAAGGTAGTGAAGATTATAAAGAGGAGTTGAATAAACCATTTAAAATTACAGATTTTACGGCATTATCGGATTATTTGAATTCACGTTTTACTGCCGAAGAACGCGCTAAATTAAATGAGCCAAAGTATTTTTATCAAGTAACTTTTAATAAACCAGGTGCTTTAGTAATGCCAATTATTGTAGAATTGGTTTATGAAGATGGAACGTCAGAAATACAAAAATTCCCAGCGCAAATTTGGCGAATGAACGATAAAGAGGTGAATAGAACATTTGCAACACAAAAAGCAATTGTAAAAATTAATTTGGATCCAAATTTAGAAACTGCTGATATTGATTTGTCAAATAATACTTGGCCAAAAGCAGAAGTAAATTCAAAATTTGATTAAGAACTTTGTACCTTTGTACCACTTATTAAATCTAGTGCCATGTTTGGAGGAGAATTCTTTTTTATACTTCTTATAGCTTTTTTATTGTTTGGTTCTAAGAACCTTCCTGAAGTCGTGAAAGGGTATGCCAAAATTGTAGCAACACTTAAAAATGCTACTAATGAGATTAAAAACGAAATACAGAACAGTGTAGATGTAAAAGAATTAGATGCTTCTATGAAGCAAATCACTCATTCGTTAACTCAAGAGATAGAACAAGTAAAATCTACTGTAGAAGCGTCTAATGCATCTATTGAAAATAATATCCTAAATGAAGCACCCTCTGTGGTATCTCAAATTAATGAAGATATTCAGGAAGTTACTGGTCCAATAAAAAGAAAAATGTAATGCTTGAAAAGATCATTGCTTTAGATAAAAAGGTATTTATTTTCTTAAATAGTTTAGGATCTCCAGCTTTTGACGGACTTTGGTTAGTAATTACAAAACAAGCCTATTGGACCCCGTTTTTCTTATTATTGGCATTTATTTTGTATAAACAAATTGGACCTAAGAAACTCGGAATTGTTGTGTTGTTTATTGCAGTAATTTTACTTTGTTGCGACACTTCTGTGGAATTTTTTAAAACAACTTTTCAAAGATTGCGTCCTTGTAATGATCCTGAAATAAAAGGTATTATTCGAATTATTCACCATTCAAGTACCTATAGTTTTTTCTCCGGACACGCCTCTAATTCAATGGCTACCATGGTTTTTCTTTACATGATTTTGAAGAAATACTATAAATATGCTTTTTTGATTTTTCTATATCCCATTATTTTTGCCTACAGCAGAATTTATTTAGGCGTACATTTTCCTACTGATATTTTAACTGGATATGTTTTTGGGGCTACTTTAGGATTTGGTTTTTATTCGGTTTACCAAAAATATTTCAATAAAATTTAAAGCACTCGCGATACCGTCAATCCATCTCGGATAGGTATTAAAACGGTTTCTACTCTTGGGTCGTTATTAACCATTTGATTGTATTCTAAAAGTACTTTGGTACTCGTGTCTTTTGGATTTAATTCTTCCAATACTTTTCCACTCCACAATACATTATCCGAAAGGATGATGCCTCCCGGGTTCATTATGGGCACAACCAAGTTAAAATAATGGATATAATTTTCTTTATCGGCATCTATAAATACCAAGTCGTATTTTTTATTTAATGTCGGAATAATATCTAAAGCATTTCCTAAATGAGCAGTTATATGGTCTTTCCATGGCGATAAATCAAAATATTTTTTTTGGATAGAAACCAATTCTTCTTTAATATCTATGGTGTCTAAAGTGCCATCTTTTTGCATTCCTTCAGCTAAACATAATGTGGCATAACCCGTATAGGTTCCAATTTCTAGAATATTTTTTGGACGAATAATTTTGGATAACATACTTAGCACACGCCCCTGAAAATGACCGCTCAACATTCGTGGCTGCAAAATTTTTTGATGTGTTTCTTTAAAAAGTTTTTCCAATAATTCCGGTTCGCTTTGCGAATGGTATTCAACGTAGGCTTCTAATTCTTCGGATATGAAATGCATGGTAATTTATTTTTTAGCAAAATTACAAATAACAAAACACAAATAACCAAATCAACTAATTGTTTTACCTTTGCACCATGATTGAGAAAAAAGACATTCGCGCGATATCTAAAGAAGCACTTCGAGATTTTTTTGTTGCCAATGGTGATAAAGCTTTTCGTGGGAATCAAGTTTATGAGTGGTTGTGGAGTAAAGGAGCCCATAGTTTTGAAGACATGACCAATGTTTCTAAAGAAACACGAGCCATGCTTGAAGCTCATTTTGTGATCAATCACGTTAAGGTTGACACCATGCAGCGCAGTGCCGATGGAACGGTAAAAAATTCGGTACGACTTCACGATGGCTTAGTGGTAGAAAGTGTATTAATACCAACAAATACTAGAACAACAGCTTGTGTATCCTCGCAGGTAGGCTGTAGTTTGAATTGTAATTTTTGTGCTACGGCTCGATTGAAGCGTATGCGTAATTTAGAGCCAGGTGAAATTTATGATCAAGTTTTGGCGATTGATAGCGAAAGCAGATTGTACTATAACCGACCACTTTCGAATATTGTTTTTATGGGAATGGGAGAGCCGTTAATGAATTATAATAATGTCATTAAAGCAATTGACCGAATCACCTCTGATGAAGGTCTCGGAATGTCTCCAAAAAGAATTACAGTTTCTACATCGGGTATACCCAAAATGATCATGAAAATGGCTGATGATGGGGTAAAATTCAAATTGGCAGTTTCATTACATTCTGCTATTGAAAATGTGCGTAACCAAATTATGCCATTTAGCACGAATTTTCCGTTAACCGAATTGCGGGAATCATTAGAGTATTGGTATCAAAAAACAAAAAGTAAAGTTACCTATGAATATGTGGTTTGGAACGGCATAAACGATACTAAAGAAGCTGTTGATGCATTAGTTAAATTTTGTAAATATGTGCCGTGTAAAGTGAATATAATTGAATACAACCCCATTGATGATGGAATGTTTCAACAAGCTTCAGATGTAGCAATTGATTTGTATATTCAAGAATTAACCAAACATAATATTGTTGCTAAAGTTAGAAAAAGTCGAGGTAAAGATATTGATGCCGCATGCGGCCAATTAGCAAATAAAGAATCATAAAAAAAGTCCCATTTTCATGGGACTTTTTTTACTAATTTAGTTGAATTATATTAATTACCTATAACAATATTATAAGAATTTCCATTTACGGTATACACTGCCAAATTATCACATTCACCATTTCCATAATCTAAAGTAGCAGTATTGTTGTTTTTTGTAAATGTAATTATACCTTGAACTAAAAGAGGTTTATTTTGATTTAAACAACTCATTTTAGCTTTAAGTGGTGTAGTAATTGTACTGTTTACAACTCCTGTTGGATGCGTAGTAGTCCAATTTCCAATGATGCTATAAACATTGTCATAAAAAATATTTGGAGTACCGTATCCTTCAATAATTTCTCTAGTTCTTGTTCCAACTCTATGGTGGATTTGTCCATTAATTGTAGCTGTTAAATCCATATTCATAACTACAATAGGGTGACTAGGAGAAGTAGCGGTTGCCTGAGTCATAGTTCTTGTAAATGATTTATCTCCTTCAATTTTGATATTGTTGTGATAAAAATTCACAAAACT
>Ga0315899_10008274_pt1 | contig 11151 bp, 19 predicted proteins | sample LakEriMetagenome_2_FD_203518 | JGI IMG/M metagenome (GOLD analysis project Ga0315899, IMG submission 203518) | Freshwater fungal communities from buoy surface, Lake Erie, Ohio, United States - Buoy 4 MA112 | ecosystem: Environmental > Aquatic > Freshwater > Lake | place: USA: Lake Erie, Ohio...
AGAACATATATGAAACAAACCTACTTAGAAAACGACTTTGACATATCTGAATAAATACCTAACTAAATACACACATATCTGAATACATAGGAACCAACACCTTCGAACGCTCGTTGTTGCCACTATTCTCTGGCGATCGAGCTGCATACACTATGGAAGGAAACGAAAATTGGTGAGATACTCCCATGGGATGACATAGAGGAAGAAGCGGAAAAACTTATGGCAAGCAGGCGAGAGGAGAGGCGAGCTTCAGACAGTAACCAGGCTAACCAACAACGAGATGACGAACCAGTAGGAGATGAAAAAGAACCATATGAGGAAGTCATTTTCGGACAAAGGCGACCTGACTCTCTGGCGATCGATTGGACAAACAAAATGGTGTACGTCTTGGAGTTCAAACGTACGTCAGATCAAAGGAGAGATTATCGAGAAAGCGGGGAATCGCGTGCAATGGCTCAGCATGACGTGCTAATCAGAAGCCTTGAAAAAGTGGCAGGAGAGACAGAGAGAGAGGGTGAAAGATGGAAAGTGAAGTCGTGGGGGAGCGTGTGGATCGGTGCATGTGCAAACATTCAACAACAACCTAAAGGAACTGGGGGTAGTAGAATCGAAGAGAGGGGCAATAAGGAAAGGACTGGTGCATGAATTACTCTATGCACAGGATACGATCCTATGCTCCTATTTTGCACAAAGGGAGGGCGCAACAAATGGGGACAGAAGTCGACGGAACATGGTAGCAGAAGTGTTCCAAGGACTGGACAGATTCGGATGAAAAATGGGGGAAACAATGAGGTGCGGCTTGAAAAGGGAAGATCGCAATGCGACAAGCACAAGCATGTTAGTTGACGTTAAAGGTGAAGAAGGAGGAGCGACCTAGGGTATGGCAGCCCGAAGCCGAGGCGTGGTGGAGATGATGACGTGGCCCACTACGACTCATCCGGTGGGTGTGAATTGGAAGGGCCTGGAGTCTGGCAAACTCTAGGGAAAAAACAAAGTGTTTTTATATACATACACATATATACATATGGTGGTATATACATGTATGTACGATGGGGATGGGGCCTAGAGTCTGGCAAGCTCTAGGACGCGACGGTGGATGGATGGGAGGAAAAGCTCAGAGCCAATTTTTTTTGTCAAATGTCCAGATGGCTCCGAGAAACTTTAGGTAAGAGGTGAGAGGACTGATGATCCTCAGACCATGAGGGGCGGTCGCACTGGCCACTACGTACTCACCCCTGCCCAGGGTCTGGAGAGAGGCAGGGATGGAGGGGAGGTAAAGGTCATGACGGTCACACGGGCATGATCTACATTGTAGAGGAGGAATGCGACACCAGTGTCGGTCATTTGTACTAATGGACACTGAGAGAGGTTAACAGGTAGGAAACCTAGTACTCCACCGAGTTCACCCAAGGAGTAGGGCAGTCACCAGTGCACCAATGGGGTCATGGTGAGATCGTTATCGCATGTGCTTTTTCAACCCTGGTCCAGAGAGGAGAGTACAGAGCCCAAACAGGTATATAGCGGATGCTAAACTTTGTTTCTGTAAGAACAATAAAAGGATGATGATGGGGTTAGGGTTCAGGGTTTACGGTTTAGGGTTGAGGGTTGAGGGTAGCGCTGGTGGTGTCGAACACTTTCATGGAATCAGTGAGCGGGGCCCAGAGATCTTGAAGACGGCGATAAAGGATGTCTTCAAGCGTGTCACGATCATGATCATACATTTCCATCCAGGCAGCTTCTTTAGCATTATCGATGGCAAGTTCAGCCGGAGTAACGAGAGCGTGAGCGAGTGTGCAGCATGTGAGAAGCCAACAAAATTGAATGCAGAGGAGCAAAAAGAGGCGGTAGATGTGACGGGGAAAGTCTTCGTGCGACTTGACCGTGCAGCGTGCCCATGCAGGGTCGTCGGTAGAAGGAAATTCGGATCTGCGCCACTGACGTTTGCCGCGCTCGTCTTCACGTGCAGGAACGAGGCCCGCACGAGGTCTGGAACCACACAAACATTTCGAGCGGCAGGAGCATCATCTTCCTGGTCAGACATGTCGCTGCTGCTGCGTCCAAAACCAGGGAGGTCGACGCCAGCGCCACTGCGAGTGAGAGTGAAGGTGCGACTGTCGGAGTAGGCACTCGGACGGCGAGTCCTGGCGTGAGGTCTGTACAGATCAGAGGTGTGGTAACTGTTTACCAGGGATCTCTGATACGATAGGCGTGACTGCACGTCCGGTGGGCGTGTATGTGAATGGTAGGGTGATGCTGCGACTGTAGTTGGATGAGGGCTGCAGTCGGCATTCAGTCACGCAGTTCGCAAGACGCATCTGTGAAAACTAATGCGAACTGTGTTCACAGGTCCAGTGACCGTGGTCTGTGATGCGAGGTATACAGACGCCGGTCCAGGGCGTCTGTATCTGAATGTGTGTGGGGCAATAGAATAGAGCATGTCAGCGGGGTCATGTCTGGTGACCGTGGGATACGCTAGGGACACGATGGCTAAATTACTGCGAGTCAGGGTCGGAAAGAGCGTGAGGATCAATGGCTACATAACCACCAGAGATGCAGACCCCTGAGGCATCTAGGTATGTCTGGAGGGGACGGAGGGTGCGCGGTGTGCGAACGTACATGTTGAGAGGTTTAATGAATTATAAAAAAGAGTACCTAAACCTATTTAGTTCCAATATACACGAACTCACACACACGGCCTACAGACCAAGGGGTTGCTATTTCAACTGTGCTCAAGCGGTGGAAGGGCAGGAACCTTGGTCCGGCGTTTTTCGAGTGGAGACCGACGTGGAAAGCAGCTAAAGCAGCGTGGTTCAAAGGAAACAAGGCTATGTCGAGATGGAAAAACCGGGCGCTCGTCGTCGCCCTCGTGCTCTGGGCCGAGCAGACGAAGGAGCAGATCCGGCTGAAAAGAAGTGCGCATAAAGGTGCTCAGGATGCGGAATATGGCGTTAATCCCGGTACTGACGTGCTTGGAGACAGTTGTGTTTTGCGAAGGGAGATCAGAGAGGGCCTGTAATGAAATGGATGGTCTTTTTGGACACAGTAGCAGTTGCTACTGCGCGTGTCTCCTTTGAGCTTTGGTCTGTGAAAACCAAGCACCAGATTCGTCTCCGAATCTCTACCACGCATCAGTTTACTCGATGGAGCCGTAAGGCTCTTGCCGTTCCGTTCGAGACCTGGCGATCTCAGATTCAGGAACACAGACGTCTCCGAAATCTAAACACAAAAGTGGGGAAGAGCTGGAGAATGTTGGCCGTCTGGGCCCCATTTCGGACCTATCTGGAAAGATATGGCCTCCAGACCTGGTCTGGAGCGGCGGACGAGGTGCAGAGGCAGAAATCACCGACAACACCACCGAGACAAGCGACTTATGGTGACCTAGTACGCAGAGATACTACAGCTCTTAGAACAGAACCAGGGACCCCTCTGGTACAGGACAGGCATAGTCTTTTTCGGCCGATGTGCCGATGTCTCTCTGGGATGCGGCCATTGTAGTCGGGTCTTTGTCCTCGCCGTCAGATCCCCTTCCTCTTTTAGCGTTCCTCTCCAGTACCTCATCCAGTGGGCGAGTAAGCTGTCGTTCTCCGTTTGTCGCACTCGGGCTACCCGATCTTTGGTATACAACCACCGAGACCAGCGACTTATTGTGTCCTAGTAGGAAGAGAGACCATAGCTCTTACGCCGAGACCATAGCTCTTACGAAAACCTCACGAATGGTTTTTGCGTCGTCTTCACGCACTATTCAACTACTTACTTACTATTCACTATTCATTCACTGTATTTAAGTCAGGGGTGAGGGGAGAAGTGATGTGGCCACATTAATCTTTTTCGTGCGACCCAACTGGAATGGAACCCAACCGGAGAATGCGATCTTACAATCTTGATTGCCTGTTTTCGATTCTCGAGGCGTGGGGAGCAGTGTTCCTGTCAAAAGTCAACTTGGTTTTGTTCCTCGTCGAAATCTGACGCATCTTGTTCGCCCTGATCAGGAAACTAACATTATCAAGATTGAGGCTTTTGAGCAGCGAGGCTTTGGAGCAGGAGGGAGGGCTGACCTCAGACTCAACCAGCATTCGCGCAATCCGGTGGCCAAGCCGTTTTGTAACTCCTCCTTCGGCACTCGCGTAGTAGAGTAAGTTAAAGCTGTCTGTCTCGTAGAGAACGCGCTGCTCCTCCTCCTGCCAGTGCGCTAGCGCTTCCTTACCGTACGAACTAACTGTCTATCACGGGCTTGAATGCAAAATAAAAACACGTCGCACGTTTTTTTCCTCCAGCAAGCAAGGACGACAAGTTGAGTCGAGAAAGAGGCAAGTAGATGACGCAAGCACACAAAGAAAGCAAGAGAAAAAAAGCACAGACCTCAAGACTTTGCGGAGTAGAAGAAAAAGGGGCGAGATAGTCGGGCTCCACTCCTGTGTAGCGCCGACAGCACGTCATTCGGCAAGGACACATGAAAGTTCAATCAAGGCTGACGCCCTGCCTGCATGTCGTCTTCAAAAGCGCACGAGGTACAGTGTGCATCACAAGTTTGCAAACAAGTTGGATGAGGCACAAATCTAAAAACACGCCAGCGTGTTTTTTTGGCGTCATACGGCGTATGAGGCGTATGAGGCTGCATGCATCGCCCGTCCAGCCCTTGAACATCCACACCACACACTCTGCCTTGGCCCTGGCCAGACCTGCGCTAAAACAACACACCTGGCGGCAAGTGGAGGAAGATGAGGGAGAGGAGGTGGCTATTTGTGGCTTTCCACTTGCGTCCCAATAAACAAGCCATCATCTGCCGCACACCCATCTCCACACCACAGCCGCGAGACGAATTCCGCAAGGACCGCAAGGGCACGAGAGCGAAAACATGAGTGAGGGACAGCAGAAGGAAGCTGCTTGCCTTCATAATCAAACTTTGATTATGAAGCAGACAGCGACACTTTGGACACAGAGCATCTTGAGAGGGCGGTGGAGTTTCACATCTGCCTGCACAAGACCTTGTAGAGTTGCAGACCATAGAATTCCAGCTGGTCGTTGGGCAGTGTCACAATTTTGCGGAGGATGATCGGGGCCTTGTATGTGATGAGCGACCTCTTGCGCACGCCTGAGTGCTTGCAGCACCGCACCATGACGCGAAGCATGCCCACTAGTGCCTGGCTCCACGAACGCGATGAGAGAGCAACGGAGCAAGGGAGCAAGCAAGGAGAAGCGACCACCAAACAAACGAAAACAGTCCAGGCCCCGGAACACGGGAGGCACGGGACACAGTAATCAACAACAAATAAGAGCCTCCTTGTCCAACCCCCCTCCACCTTCCCCGAACCCTTTCTGTCCGAACCGCCAATCGGATGAGCGCCCCTCCGCCTCTAGAGAACTAACCCCCGCCGAAACAAAGGAAGAAAGAGAGCAGGCAGAGAGTGTTCACGGACCTCGAAGGTGCGGCGGCAACGCCGGCTAGACATGATGCTTTGGTGCGCCTCAGGAGGGTCTCTCTGCTGGACCGCTTCAGACGGCGACTTACCGACTACAGAGACAATGCGGCAAGCCAGGACGCGGCTCGTGTGGTCCACTAGCCCGATGATGGTCTCGTCTAGTGTTCGCACCTGAGACATGCACAAACGTGCTTAGCACCTTTACACACGGTGCAATCGATTTTGCTGGCAAGACATTCATTCAAGAAGAAATGAGAAAGACCATTAGACCTCTGCGCACAAAAAGACAAACATGAAAAAAAGCGGCGTCGGGCGTGGTACACATGCCGAGCAATCGTGTTTGCGTGTGCTTGCTTGCTTCGTGTGCACTCACAGAGTCGGGCAAGCGCAGGAGCGTGTTGCAGTCTTGGTTCAAGTACTTGAGTGCCAATAGCAGATAATTCGAATCGCACACCAGTCGTGCCAAATACTCGGCCTGCTCGCAAACCGAGCGAGATAAACCGCCAAAGATTGTGTTGTCGGGATCTTGCGGGCAAACAGGGCGGGAGCATGACAGAATGCAGGGGTGACCTGCAGATAGTGGCAGCGGCGGAAAGCCTTGAGGAGATGAAGTAAGATGGCAGCTACCTGTTGGCATACCACCCCTGCTTGTTGGGCGTGAGCAAGTCATCAAGAGCAAGTCATCAAGAGAGCAATTGACCAAGCGAGCTTGGTGGCAAGTGAAAAAGTGATAAGTCGACAGACAACCAGTTTCGAGAAAACAAGACGGTGCGAGGGACACGCGATCACCCACAGGTGATGATGTCGTTGTCGCTCGCACCCTTCTTGGTGATGAGAAGAAGAAAGTGGTTGACAAGAGTGGACACGTCAACGGTTGACAAGAGTGGACACGTACTTCGATAACGCTCCCATTCCGCCTCGGCGCCATCCTCGTGCGCGTGCTCTGTAAACGACTGGTAGTCGGCGTGCGATGAGGGCTCATCGCTGCCGCTTGATTCATTCCGACCCTGGCGACCTCGAGTTCTACCCCTGCCCGGCAAATTCTGTTCGGAATCCTCCTTTCCTGTCTGCCCAATATGCTGGCAACCTCCGCTTGCCCACCTGCTCGTGACATGAAGCTTCCCTGAGTTGAATAATGCAATCAAGCTTGCAAAGTTGAACAGAGCACGGCAAACCTGTTGAAGAACAAAGCACGGCAAAGCGAAGTCGCAACTTGCGCGCATACCCGCACCGCGAAACAGACGAAAGGAAACAAGGAGCAACCTTGCAAAGGCGGAGAGGCGAGGCATCGGGGCAGAGTCGAAAGCCGTATCATGCTCCATGTCGTGCACTGGAGTGCTCTCCATCTTGCCTCCACTCCGGCCGGAGACCGCCCCTGCATTGACTCCTGCCCGCCTCCCTGCGTTAGCAAGTGCGCCACATCAGCAACTGCATCAACCATAAAATAGGCGACTGCATCGCACCGGCAGCCAGCAGTAGTTTTAGGAGCGCCACGACGAGAGACGGGAGGTGATGCAGGATGGCGGCGTAGACGTCGTGTGTGATGCCTCGCTGCGGCGCTGACACGGTGCGGCTTGACGCATGGCTAATTGCACTGCGCGTAACGCTTGTCGACCACTCCTCGTGTCCTAACTCGATCTCGACGTCAAACTCTTGGGGCTGCAACAATAATATACATATATATATACACACACACACACACACACACACACACATACAGAGGCATCCTACGAGTTGCATGAGGCATGCTGTGCGTTGCGCCCGCAGTCACGCTCACTTGCCGAATCCACAACCCCACACGCGCTGTCTGCGAAGCTTGGTACGCCGGGCCAGCGCCGGAGCGAGGACAACATAAGTCCTCTCGCATCTCTCATTGCTTGGGGCGGGCGACCAGGGTACTTGGCCGTCATGCTCGCAGCCCTGTTTCAAGTGCTCGCTTTCGTGAGTGTGAGTGGCGCTCGTGAGAAGCGCTACACTTTGCTTTTCAGCGTCTCACGAGCGCTACCCTTTGCTTTTCAGCGTCTCTACGTCTTCTTCTTCATGTAGCGTGCTGTGCTACTCTGGCGGCACGACAAGTGCCATGCCCTCCCCATTAGTGGTCACGTGCGCATGACACGAGCAGCAGCAACGCGTGCGGCATCGGAGTGGAAGCGTGCAGAACCAGCGCGCAAGTGCGTCCAGGCTGCACTTGGCCTCGCACTTGCCTTGTTCCTCTTGCTTCCGCCCTGCTCGAGCATCGCGCACAGCCGCCAGTGATTCACTGTCAATAGATTCACTGTCAATAGGCGCCCAGGCTCCTTGCGTTGGCATGCGTGCATGCAGTTAGGTGCTGATGCCAAGGAGAGAAAACAAACTACCCTTCCCCTTGAACACGTTCTGTGTCGAGAAGGCTGTCGACGGTTATGAGAACGCTTTAGACCTTTCTGTAGACATGGGCATCAGAGACATGGAGGCAGGAGAGACAAGGAGGCAGCTCACCCTGGGTATGCATGTCGTTGTGAGCATGTGAGAGGCGGACGGGCAAGGGGAGATGTTCGAGGGGCATGAGGGTGGCCACAGCGAGACGCATGAGGCACAGCAACTTCTTGTACGGCACCTGCACAGGCAAGACAACAACAAACAAGTGACTTCTTGTAAGCCACATGCCAGAAAGTCAAGAGTGTCCCGGTCGAATCTGTCGCACGAAGCGTGTCTCATATCCAGGGCCTCTCTGTTGTCCCCTTGTCTTGAACAGGCGTACCAAGCGTACCAAGAAAAGGCTCGAGAAGACGGGCGCGTAGAAACTCTTTCCCCCTGTCTTGAACAAGGGTACCACACTCTCTTCTATGTCTTGAATCAGTGACGATGAGCTTTCTGTCTGAAACAGATAGCACCAACAGAGACCATCTCGGCCCTCGAACAGAGACCATCTCCTTTGCGAACATGGACACGCAAGGGCTCACACAGGCAAGGGCGCAAGGAGGCAAGGAGGCACGCAAGCGCTCACGCAGGTTCCTTCCTTGCCTCCTTGCCCGGACCCCGCGCCCCACATAAGGGAGTGAGGCTGTGTGAGCGCTTGCGTGCCTGTCACCATCAGTCATGGTGACAAAGGGGGGGTGGTGAGGGTGCAACTCACCCTCACCAGCGTCTTGAGCACGGCAGACAGTGGAAGCACACGCGTGCTCGGCAGGCTGTGGAGGCACACATACAAGCATGCAAGCATGCGACACATGCGACACATGCAAGCAAGCTCTGCCTGGATGCTTGATACAAGGTATCAAGCATCCAGGTGTAGGCACACATGCAGGCAAGCCCTTGACACCCATTCAAACACACATCCTCTGTCCTGCGCGTCCTTGATATGTATGCAAACGAGGACAACGACTTACCTACAACAGCTGAGGGAGACAGAAAGCCCAGGCAGACATACCTACGACAGTTCAGGGAGGGGCAACGACATACATACATATACCGGGAATCGAGAATATGCGCGAGGAGGCAGCAGGTCTTTCGCCGGCCAGCTAGGCTTTGGCGACGTTGAACAAGGCCTGGTTGAACCAGCGCGGTAAAGCAAGTGGACGAGGACCACCAGCAGCCCTTCGCCCCTGCCCCCCGACCCTTCTTGCCCATCTTGCCTGCTCCCCGACCCACCAGCCAGTGGTGGCGCAGGGCCCAAGAGGACTTGGGCGACTTGATGGTCCTGCAAGTGCGCGGCGTCTGTATGCGCCGCCTGCCGATGCATGAGGCCTAGGTAGAGGAGATTGCACAAGCTCGAAGCCTCTATCCGCATCAAGGCAGCAGCCTCCAAGTGCGCACTTGGAGCACTTGGAGCACTTGGAGCACTTGGAGTCAAGGCAGCAGCCTCCAAGTGCGCCAGCCCAGCCCTTGATCCTTGCATATGCCGAGACCTTGATTCCAGAAGCCTTGCGCCTGAATGCGCCAGCGCGGGGGCGCTGGGGCGGGTGTATTGGCACGTGTGTTCCTGCGCGTCCTCTTGCCTCCAGTCTTCTTGCCACTCGCTCCTGTCCCAGTGCCAGCCCTCCTCCTCCTCCTCCTTTTGCAATTGATGGGGTGGGCGGCGAGGCAGGTGAGGCAGGTGCGACGCTTGCCTTGCGCTTGCATCCAGGTGAGACGCCCGCCTTGGGCTTCCATCACCATTTCCATCACCATGGTCCTCTCCTGCCGCTAACTCACCCTCGCTTCCCTGGCCGCTCCAAGACGCGTACTCGGTGGCGCGGCAGAGACAGTGGACCAGCTGCAGCATGGAGGGCACGCTCGACACCACCTCCAGCACCCTCCAAGCGCGCGCCCTGTTCTGCGAGTCGCTCATGGCTCTCTGGCGCTCCCGCTCCCCCGACACCTCTTCCACGCAGCCCGACTCCTCTTGCACCCAAGACCCTGCAGCGGCAGGGGCGCCCGCCTGAGCGCCTGCACCATCATCGGCATCATCGCTTGGTAACACGCCCTCGCCTCCCGTTGGCAACCCTTGCTCGCCTCCCGCCATCCCGAGCCCCGCCACCATCAAGGCACGAAGCGCTTGAATGCGCACCTTGGGCTTGACACAGTCGAGGCGGTCAAGGAGGACGTGTGCAAAGCCTGAGGCTTGCGAGGGCGAAGACCCATGCCAGCCCAGAGCAGAGCCGCGCCGCGCGCCCTCTGGCCCCACGTCCCTGCGCACGAGCTCATGGTAGACGCGCTCAAAGCCCGAGGGGTGCGAGGCAAAAGAGGACAGCCACCAGGCCTCGCGCTGGCACAAGAGGTCAGCAAACCGCTCCACACATATCCCGCCTGTGCCCTCCCCCCGAATGCCCTCCCCTCCTCCTGCGCCTATTGGTTCCTCTCTTCCTCCGAGGGCTTGGTCTTGAGGCACTCGGCAAGGACGGCCAGTGAAGGCGGGGCCAGGGGCGTCGTGAGGCACGGCGTCGTCATCCACAAAGTCGGCCACGTGCGCATGCGCGCAGGGAGAAGGAGCGGGATAAGGCAACGAGCCTGCCAAGTGCATGCCAGCCAACTCCTCCAAACGTCCGACGAGCCGGATCCCTCCCCTGTCCGTTTGCTGCGACGGCGCACCCTGACGTGGGGGCTGGGGCGGCTCTTGAGCTCCCAGGTGTGCCCCTAGACTCGGTGGTGCTCCTACACTTGGTGCTGTAGGTGCCGTTGGTGCCACTTGACGTGGCATGCCCCTGCCTCCTCCGCGCACCTGCAGCGTAGCGTTTCTTTGTCATGGCGCCTCGCTTGCGTTTGTCACACAAATGGTGTCTTTGTGTGTCTTGGTCATACTGCCTCGCGTCCGTTTGACATGGTGCACGAAGACACCATCACAAGGTGCACAACCACACCATGTGGCGTCATGGTGCTTCGCGTGTTCACGTCCTTGCGCCTCCCCCCCAAGCCCATGCTGCTTCGAACTGCTGGTGCTAACGGCACACGGGCATGTGTGGCGTACGGCGGACGCTAACTATGACCTATGCCCCTCGACTTGTGACCTATGGCGCACGCTAACGTGCGGCCCTCGGGGGACGCAACGCGCCGGCGCTCCAGTTACGTTAGTGCTCTCGTTGCGTTAGGGCACGCAACTAGGGCACACGCAACTAGAGCGCGCAAACGCAGCAGAGGGCAGACATCAAGGGTCAGCGCGCCTGTGCCCGTCTGTTCCAACGTCACGTGTGTGCGCCCGTGTGTGTGTGTGTGTGTGTGTGTGTGTGTGTGTGTGTGTGTGTGTGTGTGTGTGTGTGTGTTGTGTGTGTGTGTG